>Ga0308159_1003217_pt1 | contig 16973 bp, 17 predicted proteins | sample PhyCR1_FD_201040 | JGI IMG/M metagenome (GOLD analysis project Ga0308159, IMG submission 201040) | Phyllosphere microbial communities from UC Gill Tract Community Farm, Albany, California, United States - DLSLC.R1 | ecosystem: Host-associated > Plants > Phyllosphere > Unclassified | place: USA... | reverse complement strand
ATTACCTGGCACAACAGGGCCACTTACGATCGAGAACACATCAATAAATATAATGAAAGACCCTGGGGCGCGGGCGGAGGTATCTCCCGTTATGATGAAAAAGGGAACTGGAACGGCATCTACTTAATGGCGTTTAAGGACTCCTTTAATAAATGGGAGCCATTTGGTGGCTATGGCTGGGTGGCAACATGGCGTCCGCTGGCCGACCAGAATTTTCACTGGGGTGCGGGTTACACGGCGGGCTTTACCGCACGGCACAACTGGGATTATATCCCGGTGCCTGCACTATTGCCGCTGGCCTCTGTCGGCTATGGCGCTCTCGATTTCCAGATGACCTATATTCCCGGCACCCATAACAACGGCAACGTCTATTTTGCCTGGCTGCGCTACCATTTCTGACAGTTGCCGATATAAGCGTTAGCGTGACATCGCCATGACCGAGAGATCGTCCAGCGTGAGGGTTTCGCCATCATAGCGATGACGCAGCAGATGGTAACTTTCGCATCTAATAATCTGCTCAACCGCGTTCGAAAAGATAGTCATGGCGCTGCGCATCTGGCTCAGATAGTCATGGGTGTCATAGACCCGATCGATTCCTTCCAGCGCATGGTTCATGATTTTTCGGGCGACGTCATTAGGCGTGTCGAGCGCTGAGAGCGTTGAACGCGCAGTCCTGCGCAGATCGCGCGGGGTAAACGCCTCCAGTCCCAGCCCACGGGGAGCGCGGATCATCCGACGAAGTGCCTGATTCAGCGCGCCTTTTGACATCGGCTGTTGCGGATCGCGTGGCGCAGGCACCAGCCAGGATGAGGCCGGATCGGCAGCGCGCAGCAGTGCTTCGATGCACTGACGCATCAGCGGTGAAATGGGCAGCACATGCTCCCGCTGCGATTTATTGCGCGTACCCTGCATCCACAATCCTAATTGCAGATCGAACTCCGCTTTCTGCGCCTGCACAATTTCATCCGGCCGCCGGGCGCTGACCAGACATAAACGCAGCGCCCAGCGCGCCTGTTCTGAGAGTGCCCAGTTATCCAGACCGTGCCAGAACACCCAGATCTCGGCATCGGTGAGTTGCCGACTGCGCGGTGGCGTAGCACGACCCGCGACATCACGCTTTTTCATTGAAGCGATGGGTGAATGATCGAGATAGCCCTGCATCTCGGCCCAGGCGAGAAATTGTTTAGTCAGCGCGAACACCCGCCGCGCCTCCTCTTTTTTACCGTCGGCGATCAGAATGTTATAGAGCCGGTTAAGGCGTAAACGGTTCAGCGTTTTGAGTGGCTGCGAACCGATGTTCGGCAGGACATGTTTCAGCAATGAGGAGATAGCGATCTCAGGACGGCGCCGGCTGATCAGCAGCGAGAGTTTTACCCAGACCTTCATGACCTGCTCCACCGTGCCTTCATCGCCAAAATTATCCAGCTCGCTGAGTGAAGCCTTTTTAACCTGCTCCAGCCAGATCAATACATGGCGGCCTACGTGGGCTGAACGCGCAGGGATCTGTGTCAGATCTGGGGTCACATTTATACCTGTTAGTCACTGAAGAGCGGGCCATTCTATCCATTGTTTATCTGTGACTCCAGACCTAATAAGTCTGGAGTCATAAAGACGCGTTTTCACGAAATCTGAGGAAGTTTTCGGGTGATGACCAACAAGTAAAACTACCGTTACTTCCCTCTCCTGGCTCACCGTTATGGCGAATAAATAGCCCATTGTTAGGGAATGTAAAGGTGGCTTACCGCGATATACAATGATAACTATTATCATTATCATACGCATTTGCTTACATACCTTAATACTTCAGGGAGATTTTCTAAGTGAATGTAACCATGCGTGTCCATAAGCGCCCTGTTGCGCTACTGCTGGCCGGTTTATTGAGTACCTCTGCTAACGGCGCTAATCAGGAAGAGACAGAAAAGCTGGCTGATGATGAGACGATGCTGGTCACCGCTGAACAGGAGCTGAAACAGCAGCCTGGCGTTTCGGTGATCACCTCGCAGGACATTGAGAAAAACCCACCGGTCAACGACCTTTCCGACATTATCCGTAAAATGCCAGGCGTAAACCTTACCGGCAACAGCGCCAACGGCGTACGCGGCAACAATCGTCAGATCGATATTCGCGGCATGGGGCCGGAAAATACGCTGATTCTGATCGATGGTGTGCCGACCACCTCGCGCAATTCGGTGCGTTATAGCTGGCGTGGCGAGCGCGATTCCCGCGGTGACTCAAACTGGGTACCACCAGAAATGGTTGAACGGATTGAAGTGATTCGTGGACCGGCGGCAGCGCGTTACGGTTCCGGCGCGGCCGGTGGCGTGGTTAATATCATTACCAAACGCCCGACCAATGACTGGAGCGGATCGCTGTCGCTTTATACCAACCAGCCGGAAGATGATAAAGAAGGCGCAACCCGCCGCGCTAATTTTAACCTGAGTGGTCCGCTGGCGGGCGATGCCCTGACCATGCGGCTCTATGGCAACATCAACAAAACCGACAGCGATGCTTTCGACATTAACCAGTCGCACAATGGTTCTGCCGCCGCCGGTCGCGAAGGTGTTCGCAATAAAGACATCAACAGCGTGCTGTCGTGGAAGATTACGCCATTACAGGTGCTGGATTTCAGCTACGGATACAGCCGTCAGGGCAACATCTACGCCGGTGATACCCAGTACAGCAACGGTGCCGGTAATGCCTTGATCGAATCTCTGGATGGTTCAGAAACCAACCGTCTGTATCGTCAGACCTGGGGCCTTGCGCATAATGGCATCTGGGACTGGGGACAATCTAAGCTCACCTTTAACTATGAAAAAACCAATAACACCCGCCTGAATGAAGGCACGGCGGGTGCGGGTGAAGGCCGGATCAACAGCAATACGTTCTCAACCAGTCGCTTTGAAAGTTACCGGGCTGGAGGCGAAGTCAGCTTCCCGCTGGAACTGCTGCGTGAACAGACCGTTACGCTGGGAGCCGAGTGGAACCGTGATGAGCTGAACGATCCAAATTCAATGAACGGCACCAGTGCGCCTGGCGTATCCATCGATGGTGTCAGTGGTGATGCGGGCAGCCGCAACAGTAAAAACAGCGCAACGCTGAGCTCACTCTATTTTGAAGATAATATTGCTGCGACCGATAGCACTGAAGTCATCCCCGGTCTGCGCTTTGATTATCACGACACCTTTGGCGCGAACTGGAGTCCGTCGCTCAATATTTCTCAGGCTCTGGGAGAAAGTTTTACCCTGAAAGCGGGTATCGCCCGTGCGTTCAAAGCCCCTAACCTTTATCAGTCCAGCGAAGGCTATTTGCTGGCGACGCGGGGAAATGGCTGTCTGATCAACGTTACCCGTGGCAGTTGCTATCTGCTGGGTAATGAAAATCTCGATCCTGAAGTCAGCATCAATAAAGAGCTGGGTATCGAGTTCAGTCAGGATGGCTATATTGCGGGTATCACCTGGTTCCGCAATGACTATAAAAACAAAATCGTCTCCGGGACGGAAGTATTGGGTTACGCCTCTAATGGCAACAATATCCTGCAATGGAGTAACGGTGGCAAAGCGGTAGTGGAAGGTCTGGAAGGCAATGTCACTATCCCGCTGGTCAGTGACGAGCTGGAGTGGCGGACTAACGCAACTTATATGATCGAGTCGAAGGATAAAAAGACCGGTAATCCGCTGTCGATCATTCCTGAATACACTATCAATACGATGCTGGACTGGCAGGTGACGCAGGATTTCTCCACTAATCTGAACTGGACAATGTATGGTCGTCAGAAACCACGCCAGTATGCGGAATCCCGCACAGAAAACAATTCAATGTCGAATCGCGAAGTCGGCGCTTATTCAGTGTTTGGGGTCAATTTTAATTATGACATCACCAAAAATCTGCGTGCTAATGCGGGTATTAATAACCTGCTGGATAAACAGCTATATCGCGAAGCTGATGGTGCATCAACCTATAACGAACCGGGACGCGCATATTACGCGGGTCTGACAATGACATTTTAAACGACTAAAGCGCTTCCGGCTGGAGGCGCTTTTTTTGCGGTTAAATACTAACCTTCATTTTTTCCCGGGCTTCTTTTTTTAACTACTTAAAATCAACCTGCATCAGCTCGGCAATCGTTGAATCACGTGTCGTCAGTACGCAGCGATCCAGATAATCAGTGAATCTGGAGGGCTTGTTCATGCCAAGTTGCAGCAATTTGGAATTATCAAATACCACATTGAGGTTTGAGAAATGACCATAGAGGTTCATTGCGCGCAACATAATCCTTTCGTTGCAGGGACCAAATAGATCCTTAAACGTTCTTCTGCTGTCAGAAAGCTGTTTAAAAGACACCTTCTGGTAATTAACGCCTAGTGCCCTGCTCCCTGATGCTTTGGCCATCGCCTCATCAATTTCTGCAAACGTCACACTGCTCTGTGTTCCGGCAGAAATATGAATCACCTCATTGATGACCTCTTCTGCATCAAGAAGCAGAACCAACGCTTCCGCGCAGTAATCAACCGGAACCACGTCAATACGATCGTCGAGGTCGCAGGTAAACTTCCCCAATGCCAACACCATCCGGAACACCCAGAAAATACTGGCTGAAGGCAGACACCCCTGATCGGAATGACCTATCACAATCGACGGCCGGGCAATAACCAGTGGCAATCCAGGCAGCTTCTCTGTCATCAGCTTTTCAATTGAGGCCTTACTCCAGGTATACTCAACAATATGCTGCTCCCGATGGGATCCTGGCTCACGTTCAGTGACCAGCGAGCCGGGTTCAGGCGCACATGACATTGCGGTGCCAACGTGAATAAATTTTTTCAGGCCCGCGACACGACTCATTCGTTCGGCAAATTGAAATGTTCCGTCAACATTCACTTTCCAGATAGAGGGATTATTGCCAAAAGAAGCGACGGCCGCACAGTTAATCACGTGCGTAACGTCATTAATCCGCGGGTCAGTAATAAAGTTTTCCGTCAACGCCAGGTCGCCCAGGAGAATATTTTCCTGGGCTATCATGTTGATTAGTGACTCATTTAAACCAAAGTTTTTCAGGTTTGCTTTAAGCCGTCTTAATCCCCCTTCAACGCTTTCGTCCCTGACCAGCAGCAGCAGGCGATCTTTAACTCTGTTCTGCAATAAACTGGCTACGACTGCCCCGCCTAAAAAACCTGTTGAACCGGTAATGAGTATATTTTTCATGAGAGTGCCATTCGACCTGGTTGATAAAAGGAAAGCATTAACAAATGTTTCACGAATAGGAAGAATCAAAACGATAATTGAATAGTCTGGGATAAATAAGTTTTGATCAGCAACCTGGAAAACTCAGGTGATTGCTGAACCCGACACTAACACGTCTCTAACTTATCAGGCAGTAAACCAGACCCTTACCAGGCTGATAATTATCGCCAGGCTCAACAATACTGTAATTATTTCAGTAAAAACCATTCATTTATATTTTGTTTATATTCAGGAAAAGCGGGGGAAGCATCAAATATATTTACCCCGCTGGGTTCAGCGTCTGATTTGAACAACTTTACCCATTTGGGAGCAAGCTTTATTTTTAGTTTTTTTCCGTGAACTTAGTAGGATTTTTATAAATGAATTTAATTAAGAATTTATTAAGGACGAATCAGGATGCAGATAGTGGCTGCAACTTAAACAAAGACTATTAAAATAATTAATCCACACCTTTGTTTAGCCTGCGTTTAATTATTACTAATTAAGCCCTGCCCGCCGGGAAATAGTTCTCTCCCAAACCTTTCTGCGTTCTGTGACATTCCATTACAGGTTAATGTGCCAGGGTACAGGCAGGTGATGTTTACCTTATTGAAGAGTGCACCACTCTGCTTTGCTCCGGCAACAGGTATGATTTTGTATCAACCCGATGCCGATAGCTTCTTTGGATATGCAAACGATGAGTGTACGGGTGGAGATCCGACTTCAGCTCAGACAACATGTGGCGATTTGGTTTTACCTGTCACTCTCGTTCGTATCTTTGTAGAGAAACAAAGTTGAGGTGGGTGAATGTTAAAACTATTAAGCTGGTACCGGGCGGGAAGTTCAGTTGCGAAGAGCAGTCAGGAAAGTACCTGATACTCACTCTGGCCTGACAACAGTATCTGTTGTGCCGAAGGAAAACATTCTCATGATAACTGATCAATTCATAACAATGGCGAGCCAGTCAGCTGATTAAAAGCAGGACAACCGGCCTCCTTATTGCGTGAAAAGCGTAACGACAGGTAACTAATGTCGTGATTCCTGTATCCCGGTCAGCGAAACACCCCAGAGTGCGGCTATGCTCTGCTGAGTTCAACCTGCAACTATAACTACCAGGATATTAAGTGATGAAAAAATTATCAGTTATTGTTATTGCTACCGGACTGTTTCTGTCGGTGAATTTACAGGCTAATGCCCAGGGATGTCTGAAGGGAGCCGCAGTAGGCGGCGTCGCAGGTCATGTTGCTCATCATGGTGTGGCCGGTGCCGCAGCGGGCTGCGCAGTCGGTCATCATATGGCGAAGAAAAAACAGAAAGAGGCTGAGCAAAATCAGCAATCTCAAAAATAAGCTGAGGCTGTAGCACCGATGTAAATCAGCTGATTACCGGGCAATGTGATGTCCGGTGATCGCTGAGTGATAACCATCCTGAGTCTGTTGACTCACAAAAGTACGGCGAATTAAGGGCAGACGGTTACGGTAATAATGATTTATCAAAAACTAATGCCTGTATAAGTAAATGTAATAGCAGGTAGACTGCGTTTTAGCATGATTAATCCGCGATATTAATAGCAACAGACTTAAGCGATGACGGGTTATTCAGGAAATTTACTTAGCTTACCCTTTCGCTCTTCCCGACTATAAGATTCAGACGCTAAATTTTTTAAGCGTTATGACTATTACGCCAGTCATCAACCATTTCCTTTGAGACTTCTTTTTTATAACAGACAGGTGCATATCCGCCCTGCTTGCTCCATGCGCTTCGCCTGCCACAGCTACTGCCATTGCGTGCTGCGTTAAAAGGGCATGCGCAGACACCAGGATAGGCGGCGATTGAATCTTCGATGATGAGCTGACGGATTTGATCATCGGACTGCTTCGATGTTTTAGCTTCAGATGCACTAACCCAAAAAAGAGACATGGCCAAAGTCAGAGAAACGACGATTTTGCTGTTATTCATGATTCCCTCCAGAAGTGAGGAGGATAGCTTAATGCACTGCAATGTAATGCAATGCCTGGAATAAGAAGCATTGCATCGCCTATTCTGGCAGATGCTCCCTCACTACAAGCCTGCCCCTGTTATAGTGAGCCAGAGAGTGATTTTATAACAGCCCAAACGGAAGCTTTCCTGAGAACTGCCAGAACGGCTAGCAGGCATATTAGTCTTTTTGAAGGTTCACTCCTCATCAGGCTGGGCGTGGACTTGTCTATTTAAGGTGTTTCAGGACTGAAAAAGTCGTCAGAGTAGCCGATAGATTCATCTCCTCCTTCTCATCAAGAGCAAGGCCTTTTGAGCGGGACTTCCAGTCTCAAATGCTTTGAATTTCTATTACTTACACCAGCTACTAAATTCAAATAATCTTTAATGATCACTATCATGCCAATTCTATGTAAGTGACCAGTAATCTGAATAAGGTATGCCTATTTTTAATTCAGACAGTGGAAAACGCCTTTTAAAAAAACGTCCTTTATCGAACCAGCCGCACAATGCCATGCCATCTGCATATTCAATTACCACCATTATTCTCCTTCTTTTTTTTCGCCGAACAATGGTGCCCACTTCAATCATGCGGATGCCTTAACCGCACTATTGCCGGTTACGTCATGGTTGTCTGAAAGTATCGTTCTGACAATGAAGTCATTACTTTTTCTCAGATCTCCAATCTCTGGCTGGAGTTTTCCATATATCCGCATACCTTCCAGCATCATGAAAATGCTTTGAGCCATGACTCGCGCATCTTCATCCTGGCGAAATACCCGCTGATCCTGGCCTCTTTTTAAGATATTCTCTAACTCGTTAATTAAGAAGTTAAATTTACAGGAAACTTTGCCTTTAACCTCTTCGTCTCCGGGTAAAAGCTCGCTGGCTGCCGCAATAGTAAAGCACCCTTTCTCTCCGGCAGGAGCAGATGATAACTGAGCCACAAATTCCAGCGTTTCTCGTAATGCAGCTTCTGGCGACATTTCTGCATTTCGTTTCACTGTCCTTGAAATGCCTGCATCCATGTATCGCTGCAAAGCAGCCAGGTAGATAGCGCGCTTATCGGGATAAAGTTTATAGATGCTGGCACTTGCCAGACCCGATGCTTTCATAAGGTCAGCCATAGATGTTGCCTGATATCCCTTCTGCCAGAAGCATTCAAGTGCGGTGTTGAGGAACGCCTCTGGATCGAATTCTCTGGGTCTGCCTGCTGATGCTTTCATAAGGTTCTCCTGTGCTGACGATTGATTGTAGATCGATCAATCTACAATTAAAAGGCTTTATCTAAACCTTGTGTTAAAAGTCATGCTTATCGCCTGGTAAAATTTAATGCTGAGTCAGCGGACAAACACAGGTGAGTGATTGGCCGCCTTCTGGCGGCGGCAGGCGAATACTTATAATGGGATTACAGTCTGGACATGATGCTGGAAAACGTAGGGGTCTGATAACAAATCATATTGTTCATCATCCGGATAGGTAACGGCAATCTGATACTGGTCGCCTGCAAAGGCTTTGATGGCTTCTGAATCTTCCCAGTACGTCGCAAGGAAGAAATGCTCCCACTCGCCCTGGGTTTCTCTGCGTACATAGGCTCCCAGATTTCCTGGCGTCGCTGCTGAATGTTCAACACCGGTCTTCTGCAAGTGAGTTGCAAAGCCTTCGGCATGCCTGGCCGGTACGCATCCGTGCCATGTTCTGACAATCATGTTGCTATCCTCATGTTGTTGAAGAGTTTTAACCTTAACATGACAATGCAGGAACACGGACTCGTTCTATGGGGGGGGTAAGATGGAATTTTAATAAATTGCGTACCGGCTAGATGATCATAAACAGAGCGTCGGGCATACAAACAATCGCCCATTTTGACCATCATAAAGCTCATGCTTTTTGTCTTAAGAAAGACCGACGTGATAACCTTCGAAGATACGACAATTACGCCTGACGTTTGGTTTACCATGAGAACTAACCGGTTCAGGGAACTGCCGCTCATCAGCGCCACATACTTAAGACTCAGGGAGAGAGTTGCCAATGGATACCTATTCAACCCGCCGTTTCGTGCTGATAATTACCGGAGTGCTGGGCTGCATATTTACTTTTTTTGTGTGGCGCAATGAAATTGACCGCAATACATTTCTTACTCAATCCACTCTTGATGCACTATGGAGTGCCGTCCTGCCTCTGGGACTATCTATTTTTTTAATTATTAAAAAATGGGGTAAAGGTGAGGCTGTCAACGGCATAAAGAATAACATCAAACTTTTCGCAGGGTCAGTTCTGTTGGTTACCTTTTTTAGCTATATGCTGCTGACCACGGTTATCTGGCTACTTCCGGGCACCCTCAGCAACTATACCGCTTATAGCGAGTTTTCGGGCGGCGGGCGTCACGACTGTTCGGGTGTTGAGGTTAACGACCCGGACCTGCAAAGACGGATAAAAGTCTGTGAACCCGTGGGCAATTATTTTGCCGGCGGAACGGTTCGCGTGACTAAACGAAGCAATGCGGCAGGCATGAGCATTGTTAACGCTAAAATCAAAGAGTAAACGTCATTACGCAGCTCAGGGCCTGAGTAACTTCAGGCCCACACATAAACCGCATGATTTCTTTAAACAACAGCCGTCATTCTTTTGTTAAAACTCAGAACTCCACATCTTCCAGGCTGAAGATTTCAGTCTGATCATTGTAGGAAAAGATTTCAGCGTATCTACCCCAGTTAATCACGCTATTCAGAGTCTCTTCAGCGGCGCTGTCAGAGAGAAAATCTTCAAGCTCCTGCTCAAAGCGCAAACGTGGGGCACGATGTCCTGGACGTTCATCCAGGACATTTTTTATCAGCGCCGCCAGCGGGACGTAACGCAAAAGATGAGAAGCAAACATCACTTTACGCGGTTGTGTATCTGCCCCAGCAAAGATTCGCGCTGGTGGAGTAAGGACGATATCCCCTTCACTGACATCGGCAAATCCCAATGCCTGAAGCATCTCTGCAATCGGAAATAATTCATCTACTTCAAGATGCAGTGAACGGGCCACATCCGGCATATCCGCCCTGCCGTGATACGGTGCCGCCGCAAGCGTTTCAATCAGACCGGCTATAATGTTGGTCGATACCTGAGGCAGGCGGGCGCCTAAGGTCAGGCTCTTTTTAACTGGGTCATTAACTGATTTGGCCGTCATTCGCGTATAGACCTCATCGACCAGACGGCGGAATGACGGATCCAGTCGATTACGCGGATGCTTAAACGGTACCGTGATCTCGGCCATCACCCGCCCAGGGTTTGAAGACAACACCAGAATTCTGTCACACATCAATACGGCTTCTTCGATGTTATGCGTGACGATGAGTACCGACTTCATAGGCACCTGCCCTTCATTCCACAAATCCAGTAGATCAGTACGCAGCGTCTCAGCGGTCAGTACATCCAGCGCAGAGAAAGGCTCATCCATCAGCAATAGCACCGGTTCAACTACCAGCGCGCGCGCAAAACCTACACGCTGACGCATGCCTCCAGACAATTCTCGCGGGTAGGCGTTTTCATAACCATCCAGACCGATTAAATCTATGGCAGCCAGGGCGCGTGTTCTGCGGTCCAATGCGTTAACACCCAGCGCCTCCAGTCCCGCTTCCACATTCTGCAGAACGGTCAGCCAGGGAAATAATGCAAAGGTCTGGAATACCATTGCCACACCTTTGGCCGGACCGTTAAGCGGCTTGCCGAGATAGTCAACCGAACCTGCTCCTGGGTTAATCAATCCTGAAATAATACGTAGTAATGTCGATTTACCTGAGCCTGACCGCCCGAGCAAACCCACGATCTCGCCTTCCTTCAGGGTGATATTGACATCATCGAGGATGAGCAACTCTTCATGATTGGTCGCGTAGCCGTGTTTAATTCCCTTAACAGAGAGGACAGTAGCGCTACCTTCTGCTTTTGTTTTGGACACATCTGTGTTCTTTAATGCCTGGCTGTTTATCATCTGAATTCCCCTTAGTTTGCCCGATATTTTGATTCAGCGAATTTGTACAAAGGTCGCCACAGCAGACGATTGAACAGCGTGACAAACAGCGACATGACGGCTATGCCCAGAATTATTTTTGGGAAATCCCCGACGAAAGTCATCTGCGCAATATAAGAGCCCAGACCATGTGCTTTAACCTGGGTGCTTCCCCACTGCACAAATTCCGACACGATACTGGCATTCCACGCCCCACCTGACGCAGTTATAGCGCCTGTTATGTAGTATGGGAAAATGGCTGGCAGCATCACCTGACGCCACCATTGCCAGCCACGGATATGGAAGTTGGCCGCGGCTTCCTTGTAGTCATTAGGAAAGGCCGTGGTGCCTGCGATGACATTGAAAAGGATGTACCATTGAGTGCCCAGAATGATCAGCGGTGAGAGCCAGATGTCCGGATTAAGATCAAAATGGACAATCACGATCACGAAGACCGGGAACATCAAATTTGCCGGGAACGCGGCCAGAAACTGAGCAACCGGCTGGATTTTTGCTGCCAGCGCAGGCCGCAGGCCGATCATCACCCCAAGCGGCACCCATACCAGTGATGAAATGATAATCAGCAGGGTGACGCGTAATAGCGTAATCAGCCCTGCGGTAAAGACATGGCTGACATCGTCCAGGGTGATCTCGCCATGCATATAGGCGATCACCCGGTAGCCGACATAGAGTGTGACGCTAATAACCAGTGCGCCCCAGCATAGATCTGCCAGGCGTGAGGCACTTTTAATGTTCTTTTCCGGCGGCAACTGCCTTACGACAGGCCAGCGCCAGCCGATGCGCGCAATCGTGGAAAATAACAGGCGGAGCGGTTTGATCAACTGCTGAATCAGCCGGGTTCGGCGTATCAGGTCGCGCACCCAGGATGTTGGCGCGCGATCCGAACGGGTATTTTCCATTCGAAACTTGTCAGCCCACGCCACAAGCGGCCGGAACAGCAACTGATCATAGGCCAGAATCACAATCACCATCGTGAGCAACACCCAGCCTATGGCGTGAATATCTTTATGCAGAATAGCCTGAGCCAGATAGCCGCCTACGCCGGGCAGTGTATAAGCGTTATTGCCCACGGTGATTGCTTCGGAGGCCACGATAAAGAACCAGCCACCAGACATTGACATCATCATGTTCCAGACCAGCCCCGGAACGGCAAAAGGCACGTCCAGTTTCCAGAAACGTTGCCATGCTGTCAGATGGAAACTGCGGGAAACCTCCACCAAATCCGCAGGTACGGTGCGTAAGGATTGATAGAAGCTAAAAGTCATGTTCCATGCCTGGCTGGTGAACAATGCGAAGATCGCCGCCAGCTCGACGCCCAGTACCTGTCCAGGAAAAAGCGCAATAAAGAACGTCACGGTAAAAGAGATATAGCCCAGCACCGGAACAGATTGCAGAATATCGAGAATGGGTACCAATATTTTTTCAGCACGGCGGCTTTTGGCAGCCAGCGTGCCATAAATCAGACTAAATAGCAGTGAAGCCAGCATGGCCACCAGCATGCGCAACGTGGTTCGCAGGGCGTAGTCGGGTAAATTCACGGGGTTAAGAGAAATAACCTGAGTTTTTAAACTTTCAATCGGCAACAACGTTTGATCAAAACCAACCGCCGCCATCGCTATCAAGCCGATAATCAGCGGAAATGCCACAACATCCCAGGCATTTAGCATCAAACGTCTGTTGGCAGCTAGCATTGTAAACCTGAAGTTCATAGGGACTCTCTTTTACTCATCGCTGGAGTGTAAGAAGTAATGCAAGAACAGGATTATCAGGCAGGCTGATTAAACGCATCGTTGACCAAAACTCTTTTTAGATTAATTTTTTGTTACAGGAGGCTGTGGCCAGGCTTATCAAGAGAGGGAATAGTCAGGATGTGTGTCAGGAAAATAAAATGCAGAAACGCCGATCACCGGAAATGATCGGCATTAACATTGCTACCGCTTTATCGGAGATTTCATCTGGCAAAGCAGTTTTATTTGTAAAGCTCAGCAGTCATGTGTACGCGATTATTAGTACTGGCCTCCAGAATTTTATACTGCTCATTTTGGGAACGGGCCTGAGCGGCAATTTTTGCCTGTGCACCGTCCATGGTTAATGAGGTAACAGAAATGGTCTGACCCAGGCTGCCAAAGGAAACCAGAGAGAGTGCAGCGACAGTAGCAAGTGACAGATTTTTGACAGTTTTCATCGATATAATCCTTCACGTTTTGGATTGAAAAACTTATTGTCTGCGACGAGCAAATAATAATCATTGTGTTTATGACCGTGTAACCAAAATGTGCTTTAATTGTTAACCCCCTTTCAATCTGGCGTTCGGCTTAAGGGTTACTCCGCAGAGTTATCAACGCTATCGCTTCCCTGCCAGTTAATACGGCTGAGATTAGCCGTTGCGAGACTGGGCGGTGGCAGGCAGCAATAACGATACAGCGGTGAATGATGTCAATGGCGGAAATGCCGACGCTGGGGCTATTATTGTGGGATGTCAGAACAACCCATGCTCTGCGTGAGAGCAATCTCAAAATATGAATGCGGCAATCCGTACTATAGCCTCTTATTTCTCCAAACCCGTGAGAAGTTCATTAAATGTAATGAAACATCAGTTATTTTTACATCCTCATGCGTGTTAAGAAAAATAGATCATGATATGAATATGTTCCCTCAAGTAATAACAGATTGCAGGCTCATCATGAAAACAGTGAAGGCTTATACCCTGGATGATGCACGTCTTAAGTTAACCAGCGGAAATTATAAAGGCATACTTATCGATTTTGACATCAGCGCAGATGAGTTCTTTCTGCTTTTTAACGAGTGGAGAGGAAAAAACGCGATAATAGAAAAGGTAGGTAGTCGATTTTTGATAAATAATACGATTACGAATAAAACATTCATATAATTGGTAAATTAATTTTCTTTTACGAATTAATTTATCAGTCGTTCTGTACTGATGGCTTCCGGCTGCCTGAGGCGAGAATGTTAACTCTCCTGCGACATAAAGTAGTGGAGTTCTGCCGTAACTTCTTCTGGTGCTTCTTCAGCCATATGGTGACCGCTGGCTATAGCTTTACCCCGAACATGCGGGGCCCAGGATTTCCAGATGCCCAATACGTCGCCGTAAATATCTTCCAGATCATCATATTTTGACCATAAACAGTGCGTCGGGCATTCAATCAATCGCCCATTCTGACGATCATAAAGCTCATGCTCTTTATCTATAGTAAGACCGGCACGATAATCCTCGATCATTCCATGTACAGTCTCCGGATCGTGTATAGCTCGCCTGAATTCAATGTATTCATCATTCCCCATTGTTTCGGGTTGGCCTCCATACCACTTATCTGGATCGGCTAAAATTGCCAGCTCGGGTTTTTCAGGCTGAGCGAAGAAGAACCAGCATGATTCGGCTCATCAGCAGGTTTAGATGAGCGGCCAAATCCCCTTAAATCGGGACAAACCACGGTAAAAGATTTGGCAAGTTGCGGGGCCACCTTTGACCAGGTTACGTGGGTACGGGGGTGACCATGCAACAGCAAAACCGGAGGGCCATTACCTCCATAGCGAACATTTAGCACTGCTTCAGAAAGTCTGATTTGTGTATGAGTAAATCCCTCAAACATTTTTTGATACCCGCGCCATGAATTTATAAAAATTATAGGCTGATGACAGCTGATGTATCTTTAATGCAACGGCTGAATACTGTGATGACTGAATCAATTCACCCAACTCCGGGATTCTCGTTTGTGTTAAAACAATGTTTCAAGGCAACCACGCCTGAAACATGACGGAGCAGAAATGAGAACGCAGAAGCGATGTATGGGATATGTGGCCATCGTGGTTGATGACTATGATCGGGCAATTGAGTATTACACCGAAAAGCTGGGTTTTACCCTTGTTGAGGATACACCCCAGCCAGGTAAACGCTGGGTTGTAGTTACACCTGACCCTGAAAGCGACTGCAATCTTCTTCTGGCTCGCGCTTCAAATGAAAGACAGGAAGGTTTTATCGGCAATCAGTGCGGCGGAAGAGTATTCCTTTTTCTGCAGACGGATGACTTCTGGCGAGACTACAAAGCCATGAAATCGAAAGGCGTTACATTCTCCCAGGAGCCTCGTGAAGAGGAGTACGGAACCGTGGTGGTATTTGAAGATCTGTACGGCAACCGCTGGGACCTTTATCAGAACAGGCAGAATTAAAAACCAAAGCCAGTTGTGTATCAGGCATCCAGATAAACAATCAAAGCACGAACCCTGCCGGGATATTTCAGATTCAGCGGGGAGTGTTTTTGAAGCATCCCCTGAGCACTCTGCTGTCAGTTAAGCGCTCGCAAGCAACAGAGCGCCGTCTGATAGCAGACTTACTTTACTGACAAGTTATAAGCTTCAGATCCGCCAATCTGTTTCACTAATCCAGCGATCTATCCGATATTTTTAGCTGCACCCTGGCATTATAAAAACGACGATAGGATAAATAGACCGCAATGATCGTTGACAGACTGGCGGTCCCTATCAGCATAAACGTGACCATAATCTGATACTTAATCGCCTTGAGCGGATCTATTCCGGCGAAAATCAGTCCGGACATCATCCCTGGCAGGCTGACCAGTCCGACAGTTTTGGCAGCATCCACCGTCGGCATCATGGCTGTACGAATGCTGTCGGCAATGATGCGGCCCGATGCCAGCTTCACCGATGCGCCAAGGCTCAGCATCTCCATAATTTTCTGCTGATTGTCGCTGAAGCGCTGGTTCAGGTTGCTGTAACAGAGCCCTACTGCAACCATGGCATTACCGGCGATCATGCCCGTGATGGGAATGACCTGCATCGGAACAAACGCTATCGCCCCGCTCAGCACCAGAATCGTAAGCGTGATGAGGGTGCCACTAAAAATAGCGATAAACGATATCGTAAAGGCGTTATCAATATTTCGACCGCGTTTACGGGCGTTGGTCGCGGCATTAACGCAGATAAACAGCACCATCAGTACCGTCAGCCAGCTATTATTAACATCGAAAATCGACTTCAATACAAAGCCGACAATCACCAGCTGAATTATCGCCCGGGATACACTCCAGAGAATATCTTTGCTCATGCCGAGCTTTTCTTTCTGGCTGATAAGCAGCGCTATAACGACCAGCGTCAGTGACAGCAACAGCGAGGTGTCACTGATATTATGCTGATTCACGCTTATTCTCCTTTTCTGGCGGCTCAAGGCGAAGCACCTGCTCAGCCTGCTGAATATCGTTAACATCATGGCTGATCCGCACCACGGCTACCTTTTCTTCAGCTGAGATCCGGTTAATCAATGAAAGTACTGACAGCCTGTTCTCTTCATCAAGGGCGCTGGTGACTTCATCCAGCAACAGCACCTCAGGCATAAACTGCAAATTGCGTAGTAGTCCGACACGCTGCTTTTCTCCGCCTGAAAGTTGTTCAACAGGTTTATTCAGCATATCCGGAGAGAGATTTACGCTTTCCAGCGCAGCAACAAGTTTATCCCGCTGAGGTTTCTGACGGCGAATCTGCCATGGTAGCGCCAGGTTGTCATATACCGTCTGACCAAACAGTTGCGGCGTCTGAAAGCAGTACGAGACCTGCTGGCGATAGGCCTCTGCTTTTAGCGTGGTGATCTCACTGTTCCTGAAAAAAAGTTGCCCGGAGGTGGGGGTAATCAGCGAAGCAAGGATTTTGAGGAAGGTACTTTTTCCGCTTCCGGATGGGCCGGTCAGCAAGACGCAATCACCCTGATATAACTGCAGGGAGACCGGTTTCA
>Ga0308159_1003216_pt1 | contig 16984 bp, 16 predicted proteins | sample PhyCR1_FD_201040 | JGI IMG/M metagenome (GOLD analysis project Ga0308159, IMG submission 201040) | Phyllosphere microbial communities from UC Gill Tract Community Farm, Albany, California, United States - DLSLC.R1 | ecosystem: Host-associated > Plants > Phyllosphere > Unclassified | place: USA... | reverse complement strand
CTGCGCAGCAAAGCAGATGATTATATCGTCGGGGCGGCTTGGCGCTCGTAATTGGCGCTTGTAATTGGCACTTGCACCCAGCGCTTCCACCCAGCGCTCGTATCGGGCCGCGACGCGTGGCGCAGGCATCAGCGCTGCGCCGAATAACGATAGTGGCCGATGATCCGGTATCCGAACAAGATGTCCTCTTCCCGCGTGCCCTGACCGATGTTGTGCAGGATCAACGGGGTGCCCGCAGCCGTGCGGCGATCGCTGACGACGCCGATGTGCGTCAAGCCCCGGCCCAGGTCCCACGCGACGATGTCGCCTGCCCGAAAGTCGCTGGCCTGGCTGCCGGTCTGCACCTGCTTGCCCTGGCGCTTGAACCAAGTCATCAAATTGGGCACGCGGCGATGATCGATGTTGGGATCAGGCCTGCTAAGCCCCCAATGCTTGGGGTAGACGGAAAAGTTCGCACGCATGTCTTCGTGCACCGCGCGCTGAAGATCCAGCCCCTGGGCGCGCAAGGCACGAATGACTACGTCGGTGCATACGCCGGTTTCCAGCGGCACGTCCCCGCCGGGATAGGACATGCGGCGGTAGACCGGGTCGTAGCTGCGTGTGACACCCACTTGTTTGCGGGCCTCGGTGACCAGCCTTGCGGGCTCGATGGCACGGGCGAGCGAAGCAGTGGAACACAGCGTTGCAAGGACGAGCCACGCGCAGATGAACGCGGATCGGGCGAGTCGCCATATCTGTTTGTCGTCATTTTCGGAGCTCACCAGGTCGGATGTCCTTGGGCGTTGACGTCAGGAATAGTACCTTCCGGCTGAGTGTTCGTCGGCTGGCTGGGACCATGTGCGGATTGGATGGGCCCGGGCGGCTGCGCGCAGACAGTAGCACCGAGTCACCCAACAAAGAGTGTACATAGTTGACACGAGCATCTATCGAGTACACAATTGGCCTGACATGCAGGAGAACGCCATGAGCCATCTCGATACCCCCATTCGCACGTCCAAGACATCCCGCAGCGGCACGTCGACATCTCGGGCCGAAACACGTCCGGAGATCGACGTGATGGCCAAGGCGCTGGCCGCCGCCGTGCGCTCTGTATCCCGTGCAGACCAGCGTCTGGTGCTGGACCGCTTGCGCGAAGAACTGAAGCTGGACGGTGACAGCGCCATCAAGTTGCCTGCCGTCCGCGCCAACGACGACGACGCGGATGGCGAAGGCGCACCGCTGAGCGAACACACCTACGCCCGCCGCCGAGCCCTGGTGGACAAAGGTGAACTGCTGACGTCTGCCGACTTGATCGAGCGGGTGGACATCACCCGCCAGGCCTTGTCGAACCGGCTGGCCGCCGGCAGCATCTTCTACGTGGATGGTGGCCGCAACGAGCGCTACTACCCGGCCTTTTTCGCCGACGCCTCACTGGACACCAAGGCTGTGCGCAAGGTGACCAAGGCGCTTGGTGACTTGCCCGGTGCGAGCAAATGGCTGTTTTTCACCAGCCCGCGTGAATCACTGGGTGGTCTGACGCCACTGGAAGTGCTGGCAGGCAAACGGCCTGCAGCCAAGGCCGGCTATGCATCGGGCGAACTGGAACGAGTCGGCCTGGATACGGTGCTCAAGGCAGCAATCGCTGCGGCCGACGCCTGAGCATGACAGCGCGTCGGCTGAGTGCGCCCGATTCGGGGTTCGATGGTGTTTCTTTGGATATCGAGCAGATCGACCCCTCTGCCCTGTTCAGAATTTCCGCGCATGCCACCGGTGAACCGTACTTTGGCCGCAGCGGTGGAAATCGATTCGACGATCCGGCAAAGGAATATGGGACCTGCTACGCAGGCCTGTCGCTGATCACCGCACTGGCAGAATCATTGCTGCACGATTTGGTACCGCGCGGCGGAACATATCGGGTGGCGGCCGAAGACGTCGAACGCCGATTTGTTCATTCATTTGAAGGAGCGCCGCTGCGTCTGGCGAATTTGACGGGGTCGTCCTTGAATCGGCTGGGCGGCCACGGAGAACTCAGCGGCACACCCAGTTATGAGATTCCACAAGCTTGGTCAAAGGCGGTGTTCGAACACCCGGCAGCGGTGGATGGCTTCGTCTATATGTCCCGATTGATGAATACCGAACGGGCGATTGTGCTGTTTCAACGCGGCCATAGCGCAACGCTGAAAGCCCAGGCACCGCACCCACTTGTGCGCCACGCCGATTACCTGGATGCCGAGTTGAAACTGGCGATCACGCTGACATAAGCGTGGAATGAGCTGGAGAAATCCGTCTCACAGGTAAGTAGTACCCACAAGCAGACCCCTCAGAAGCCAGCCGATTAGCATCGATTAACCGTCGAGACAATCATGCGCGCGCTGTGCTTTGGCGCGGCTGCTGTGGGTGATTGTCCGCCTCACCACATCAATATTCCGCTTGGCGCAGCTGGAATCCAGAAACCAGGATTGCCGTGGCGCGCATTGTGAAGGCTTCCCGCTTGAACCCTGCATGTAAAGACAAACTGCGGCGTGGCCTATGCCGCATCTGGATGACATCGCTACTCTTCATAACCATAGCGTATTCATCTCAGACAAATGCATTTTGCTGGAATGAAGCAGCAGCCCGCTACAACATCAACGCCAGTGTCCTGCAGTCGATTGGCCAGCACGAGTCAGGGTTGAAACCCACCGCCATCAATCGAAATAATAATGGGACGGTCGATGTGGGGGTGATGCAGATCAACTCCATCCACTTTGCCGAATTGCAGTCTTACGGAATCGTTCCCAGCGCACTGTGGGAGCCCTGCACCAACGTCATGGTCGGCGCCTTCCTGCTGGCAAAGAGCATCAAGAAATACGGAAATACCTGGGAGGCAGTCGGTGCCTACCACTCCCGAACACCAACTCTGAAAGAACGATACGCCTTGCAGGTCTATCGCGTGTTTTCCACCCAAGAAAAGCGGACGACGATCGTCCGCACGCAACCCGTTCCGCCTACCCGCAATCGCGCGTCCGCACTCAATAGGTAATCCATGTCCACCGCTACCACCATTCAGCAGTACTACAACGCGTTCTACGGTCGCCCCGCCGATCCGTCAGGGCTGGCATTCTGGGTGAACGGTGTCAACGGCACCGGCGACTTGATCGGATCTGCCATACGCGCATTCGGCAGTCCCAGCACGCCTGAGTTTTCGTTGCGGTTTCCGGCAGGCACGCCGATCTCGACCTTCCTGGATACGGCCTACGGGAACATGTTCAATAGGGCGCCGGATGCGGACGGTAAGTCGTTCTGGAGTGCAGCATTCACGAACTGGGTGAGTTCCGGGAAATCAGAGGGCGAAGCACGGGCGCTGATCCTGCAGAACTTTGTGGATGCCGCCAACGGGCAGTCCGGCACGAACGACAAGCTGACGATCACGAACAAGCTGACGGTTGCCGACATGATGACGGCCAGCGTGAAGGCGTACGGGACGGAGTCGGTTTATATGACGCAGCTGAACAAGGCGCAGGGCTTGTTGGCAGGGGTGGACCATACCCAGGCGTCGGTTGATGCGGCGTTGGCCAAGATCAAGGTGGGTGGGATTTACAGTCCCGGCGACGTTGTCCCAACGGCTCCAACCACCATCGACTCTTTTGACAAGAATGGCATTACGCTGAGCACTGAAAAAGTCGAAATATTGAAATTTAGCTCGGCTAGCGATGCTCCTTTCTCGTATGTTAAAACAGCTAAGTTTAATAACGGGCTATCCCTTTCGATTTCCAACTTCTCAGCCACCGCCGATCGAATCGATTTGACAAAATTTAATTTCGGCTCAAGCGGAGTTCATATATCAAGCAGCTTCTACCCATGGAAGGCAGGAGAATTCACAACATTTAACGGCGCAACCCCGCCAGCATACAAAACATATTTTGGATTTTTCTCAGCCACACCCTTAATTAAAGTCGAAGTAGGATCAGGCAACCCGTGGGCAAGCACAGATATATTTATAGACATAAATAAAAACGGCAACCTAGACCCTGAGGCAGATCTCTGGATTACTCTCAACGGCGTAGCCGACTCAGCAATAAACGAATCTATTTTTATTTTTTGAGCAAGGCCGCTGTGCTGCTTCAAGCCGCACAGCGTTCCATCAGTCAAAACACCACCCGCATCATTTACTGCATATCGAACTGCTTGCACCACGAACGTAGGTGTAGGCAGTAGTCACAAAACCTCGAGTAGCGGCGTCGTTTGCGCATACTTGATTCATCGAGCTCTGGTCTGCGGATGTATTAATATTATCCGTCACTCCCGCCACAATTCCGCAACGCCCCAACTCACTCATATAGAACGAGGTATCTGCAGCGTTAGCTACGCCCCATCCATACTTGGGATTTCCAGCAACGCAGTTCACCAAGTTCGTGGCCCAGAACGTGAGTCCCTCCGTATCAGCGCATCGGCCGCCGATATTTTGGTAAAGAGTAAGAGCAGCGCCTTGAGCGCCGTTATGCCCCACACCACCTGCAGAGCATGTGAATTTCGTGCTTGAAAAACTGGTTGGGTCGTTACTCGTAGGAACCGGTGCGGATGGCCCGGGGACCGTAACAATAACTTCCCGCGGCGGAATATAGACTTCCCCGGTCGACGCCGACGCCGTAAACGACGGTGCAGGCGTCGTTCTGGTGGAATCGTAGACCTGCCCCGTCCTCGGCATACAACCCATGCACGAAGTCCCGACTTGAGCTTGCGCTCCAACCGGGACAATCCCCACCAGCAAGAGCAACGACATTACGTACAAAACTTTCATCAAATAATTTCCTGAATTACGAATACGCGCAGTACGTCACGACGACTGCCTGCGAATTTGCCGGTGCGGCGACAGACCAAGTCGTCCCTGCGTTACTGGCTTGGAAATTCAACGGATCCAAGGTCATCGTGCCGGACACACTGATGTTGTCGCCGTTACGCGACCCGCTCAGTGCGAAAGATCCTCGGTTCTGCAAAGACTGCGGAATCACATACACGCTGGGGGTGCCGGCGACGCCGCCCGATAATCCGCAGAGCGGCTTCGGAACTGACGTCGACGTTGCGGACCCGGTCAGCGTTTGCGGCGCCAGGTGCGTGGTCATGATCGTGTATCGGGACAACCACTGGCTGATGGGCGACCAGGCGGCATCTCGGCACAGCAGACCGGCACCGCTGATATCGGTACCTATCGTGCCTTCGGGATATGCCGCGTTCCCGCACACACCGCCCACGGTTGCCACCACGGCGACCGAGCGCCAGACATTGCCGATGCAGCCAACCAGACCGCCGCTGGCGGTGCGCGCATATTCGATGTTGTCGGCCAGATCGATCCGCGCGATGTTGGGCGTGGCCGGGTTGGCGAAGTCGGTGGCGGTGCAGGCGGAGTTGGGGACGACGGTTTCCCGCAGGCCGACGCGTTTGGCGCTGACGCTGCCGTTGACGGACAGGTTTCCCTGCAAGGCCGGGTCTCGGTCGTCGCCCATGCGCACGAATTGGTTCCACATGCTTGTGTCCAGCATTGCCATGACACCCACGATTCCGCCTGCCGACGCCGATACCGGGTTGTCCTGCGTGAACGCCGTGCCGCGGATCTTGTCCGGCTGGTCGAACCAGGCCGCGCCGCCCCAGCCTTCCATGGTGCTGACGGCCAGTGCAGCAGCCTGGTAGTCGACGTCTTCCGTTCGTCCACGGAAGGCGGTGGTGGTGTGGATCAGCGCTTCGACCCGGCAACCGATGCCGGGACAACGGGCGGCGTCGCGTTGCACTTTGATCAGCACCGACTGGCCTGCCGGCGTGAGGTCAGGAAAGCTGCTTGGCAAATGGCCGAGAGTGCGGAGCTCCGCAAGCGTTGGCGCCATCGGATTGGCGAAACGAGTAGCGCCGTCGGCGCTGGTCAATGGCAAGCCCCGCGCGTAGGCGTGGAAGTTTCCGGCAATGGCACCGTCCATGGCGCCTTTGATGGCCAACAGGTAATTGCCGGTTGCCTCTGCTTGACCGTCGCGCACCGCCTGCATCACCTGCGCGCCGGCCCAGATGGCGCCGATCAAGGCGAGCATCAGCGCCAAGCCAAGCTCAAGGAGAAATACGCCGGCCTGTTGACCAGGAACCGGGCGTCCACGTCGACGCCCGGTCTTTGCTGCAACCGTTCCGCGCCCGATGTTTCCGGGCGTTTTCAGCTGCGCTTTCGGTGACGTTTTGCGCATCGATGCTGGACGCCTTCCCCAAAGTGCGCCAATCCTCTTCGCGCGCGCGACATTTCTCGACGTCTCGCTCGGCATTTCTGAATGCACGCTCCGTGGCGTCTCGCCTTGCGTTGCGCATGAGACATCTTCCGATGTCTCGCTCGGCGCTTCTAGATGCACGCTCCCCGGAATGACGCTTTGGTTCGCGCCTGTGACCTCTCCCGATGTCTTGCTCAACGCTTCTGAATGCACGCTCCCTGGCGTGTCGCTTCGTTTTCCGCCCGAGACAATCCTAAAGGTGTCGCTCACGGTTTTCTTGCACACATCCCAGTGCGCAAATCCAGGCAGCACGACCCGCAGCAAGCGGATGCGGATCCATGCCGGTAAGCCCGCAAGTCCCGCAGGATCGCGATGGTTCATGTGGACGCCGCGACGCATGCCCGTCTCCCTTCGCCTATCGCGCGACGAACTGGAACTGGTTGGTGTCGCCTTCGGTGCATGCGTTCTCGGCGACCGTGGGTTGATAGCTACCACCGACCGCCTTCACCTCTGTGCCGTTCAGGCGAATCACTTCCGCCACCTTCTGCATGACGACGGCCAGGCCTGGGCACGCAGCGCGGTTCACGCTGGCGAACTGGATCTGCATCGCGTCGCCGCTGCTGGTCAGGGTGGTGGATGTCAGCGTGACCGCCGCGCCGCTTGCACCGATGTCGTGGGTCACGGCAGCGGTTGCGCCAGTGCCCGTGACCTGGAAGACGCTGCTTCCGCGCACGGCGTTCGCAATCTGGGCAGTCGTCACCGAGCCGTAGGGTGCGCTGCCCAGGCCTTGCACGCTGACCTTGGTTCGGGCGATGAAGCGCTGCACCTCTTCGCCTACGCGCGGCACTTTGTTTTCGACCAGGTAGCCGTTGATGTTCGGCACCACCACGATGGACAGGATCATGATGATCGCGCCGACCACAGTCAGTTCGATGAGGGTGAAACCGCGCTGCTTATCCAGGCGTTTGGTGAGCGGACGATGCATGAGAAAACTCCTTGAAAACCGCGGCGGCTCGACGCCCCGGCTGGTAAAAATCGATGACGGCCCGATGAAGTCCCGATCAGCGACCGGCGTAAAAACTCGTCAAGGCGGATTTCATTTCCTGGATCACGGCGACATGCCAAAGCGCCAGCCCCATCAACATGCCCAGGGCGCCCAACAGCAATACCCAGCGCAGCAATGCCGCCCTGAGCGCAACCCGCCCCAGCGTGCGGCGCTCGATGCGATCGCTGGCGCGCTGCAAGCCGTCGTCCAGTCCGCGCGTGTCGATCATGTCGCGCAGGTACCAGAAGGTGTCGGCGTCGACGATGCCGGTGTCGAAGGTGGCTGCGCCTACCTGACCGGCATCTACCCGGGCCAACATGGCATCGACATGCCAGCGCAGCCACGGTCCGGCGCCTGCCCCTTGCAAGGCCAGAGCTTCGCGAAGCTGAGTGCTGACGTTGCCGCGACGACGCAGCAAGGTGGCCAGGGACGACAGGAAACGAACGCCTTGCAGATCGCGATACAGGCGCCAGATGGCCCACTCATCGAGCCGTTTCCGCAATGGGCCAACCAGGCTGCGCAAGGACCAGACGCCAAGGTAGGCAATGGCTATCAGGACCACGACCACGGACAAGGCATAGGCGTCGATGGCAGCGGCCAAGGCATACAGGCGGCGCGTCAACGGGTACAGGTATTCGGGCGGCAAGGTGAAGGTCTGCTTCAGCTTGGGGACGGTGAACAGCGGCACCGCGGCAATCGCCATCAGCGCGATCAGCAAGGCCAGCAAACCCACCAGCGTGGTCGCGACAAAGCTGCGGCTGGCCTCGTCCACCAGGCGGGTAAGTTTGGCCAGGTCGTACAAGGCCTGCTCGAAGGCGCCTGCGCCTGCGCGTTGCCCCACGCGGATCAGCAACACGTCTTCGTCCGGCAAGGTGCTCTCGAAGGTCGCCCCCAGATCGCCGCCCGATTCCTGGTAGCGGGCGAGCCAATGCGCAGCCAGTCGTCCACGTGGCGTGTGGGGGCCGTGGCGCACCGCGTCGTCGGCAAACAGATCGCGCAAGGTCTTGCGGCCACCGGTCTGCGCCATCAGGTCGGCCAGATACTCGTAGTAGTCCGCACGATCTGGACGGAATCGCCAGGCGGCAATGCGCAAGCCAATCGCCGCTGGCCATTGTCTTGGGTTCATCGCCGACCTCCGGCTGCAGGCACGGCGGCGAGGTCCGAGCTCGCGGGCTTGCGGCGCTGTTTGCGCTCCAGCGTCACGGTCTCGAAGGCGCGGAATCGCGGCTCGATATCGCGCGGGTCGACCAGGCCGATGGAGGCTTTGTAGACGGCGCATTCCATCGCGCTCTTGCCACTCATATCGGCATCGGCATAGGCCGTTTCACGCATTTGCGCGGCGTGCGCGCGCAAGGTGATGTTGTCGGCGCGGCGAATGCAGCCCAGCACTACATCATCGAGTGCGGGCTCGATCATTTCGGCCACCACGGTGCGGCCAGCGAGGCCAAGCAGTTCGGGCACGGCGGCGTCCGCACAATGCGGGCAACCTTGCGAATTGCGGATGCGCAGACGGCTGGTATCGATGTCGTAAAGGGTCTCGATGCGTGTCGCGTAGGACTGCCAATAACTGCCGTCACGCGCTTGCCCTTCGCCATCCGGTGCGCCCGTGAACAGCGACGAAAACGGCAAGGCACAATGCGCACACAGCTTCGGCAGCAAGGACTGGCAGATCAGCAATTTCAAGATGCCAGGCGTGGCCAGCAACTCGCGCGGCACGCCGATGAAGTCGGACGCCATCCGGTCGGCGATCTGCAAGACGCCACCCGCGTGCGTGGTGGTGTACAGGTTGGCGCCGGATCCGGCCAGGTCGGTGAACGCCCTGCCCGTCTCGGCGTCGCGAATCTCGCCGATCAGCAAGTCGGTCATGGCGGATCGCTTGACGGTCTTCAGCTTGGCATCGAAAGCGCCTGCCGCGCTGCCGTCCAGCGGGCGCGCCACGGTGTTCTGCAAGGCGTGGGGGATCAGGTATTCGACCGGGTCTTCCAGCGTGATGACCTTGCGGTGCCCAGGGATGCTGCGCAGCATCGATGCAATGGTGGTGGACTTGCCCGAGCCCACCACACCGGCCAGCACCACCGCCCCACCCTCGGCCATGCGCGCGCGGCTCATCATCGCCAGTTGCGACGGCAAGTAGCCCAACTCATCGATGCTGGCACCGTGGGTAGGCGCATCCAACTGCAAGATGCGCAGGCATACCGAGGGGCCGGCGTCGGTTGCCAGCGAGGCCCAACGCAGCATCAGCGGCTGTCCGTCGACCTCGCGATACAGACGCCCTTGCTGTTCCGTCACTGGATCGAAAACTGCACCATTGCCGCCCTGGATGTCCATCCACGCGACCGCGAGCACTTCCATGATGGTTGCCGTCGGCATGCGGCGAAAACGCTCGGGCGCCACGTAACGCCCACCCACCGTGTAGCGCACGTCGGATTCCGCGCCCAGCATGCGCACATTGACGTGCAGGTCGGATGCACCATTGCGCACGCCCCACTCCACCATGTCCTGGAACGCCTGCGCCATCGATGATCGATCAGGGTCGAGCAGCACCCGACGCCGGTTGCGCAAGGTGTCGCCGGAGATCTGCTCGCGCACGATGGCAAGCAGCAAGGTAGGCGGGACCACCAAGCGTGCGGGGTCGGACAACAGGCGTTGGCGGCGGCGGATCAGGCGCTCCAGTTCTTCGGTCTGATCGCTGTCGTGATACTCCTCGACCGTGAAGATGGTGACCGAGCCGTCTTCGAGCTCGACCGGGCACAGCTTGTTCGATGCGCTGGCCAGGTCGAACTCGCTGCGCAGGCTGCGGCGAAACGGTGTGGCGAGCCTGGCCAGTTCGTCTTGATTGGCGATGCGGACACGCTGCCGCACAAAGGCGGCGGGGCTGGCCTCGCTGACGGTGTGACGCGGACCGTGGCGGGAAGCATTGCCCGCGAGTCCGAACAAGGGGACTCTCATGGCATGCCTCCGCTTCGGCGGGCCAGTCCAAAACCGGACGACACACACAAGGTGGTCGGCGGCTGACGAGACGCCAACGCGATGCGCGCGCAGGATCCGGAGATATCGACCAGACGAACCGGCAGTGCGCTGCCCGCCGGCCTGCCGCTGCGCTGGTCCAGCACAAGCTGTCGGCCGTCCATCTGCAAGACCACGGACAGATCGCCCGGCTTGCCATAGATGGCGGTCACCATCGGCGCTGCGGCCGGTGGCGGTGGCGGCATCAGCGGCACCATCGATACCTCGGGCAGCATGCGGGGCGGCGCCATCGGCACGACTGGTGCACTGCCCGCAATCGCTTCCTGCGCGTCCCGGTGCAGCAGTTGGCCGACGGTTTCGTCCAGCCCAGCGGCGACCGCAGCACTTGCCATCGTCGCGGCAAATACCAAGGGCAAGGCCGCCCGAAACCCGATCTCAGTCACCGTACGCATACAACACTCCTTCCAAGGTCGCCATCAGTGCACTCAGCTTCAAGGTGGGCCGAGACGATGGCTGCACTGCCAGCGTCAGCCGCGACCAGCGATAAGGGCCTTCCACCGCGGCCAGCGCATACAAGGACCGCATCGGGCCCGCCAGGCGAATGCGTCGCCGGCTGAGCACCGGCGCGTCGGCCGGGCGCATGACGGACACACCATCGACTTCCTGCGGGTGCCCGACGTCGACCACTTCGGCGGGCCCGATCTCGGCATTGCCGAAGGCAGCACGAAGGACTTGCAGGCGAGACACCACGTTCAGGTTTTGCTGCGCGACCGGCGACAGGGCAGACAGGCTGAGCGGGCGCGGCGGCAGATTGCTGGAGAAGCTGGGCATGACCTGATCGAAAGGCGCCCACAACATGCGCCACTCCGAGGACGCCGAGCTGGCAAAGCCGGCATTGCTGGCCGATTGCATGCCGCGTTGATAGATCGCTTCACAGCGCCATCCGCTTGGCGCCGCCGGCTCGCAACGCGCCCCATCGAAGCGCCATCCGGCGACATTGAGCGGCACCTGGGCCAGGGTTTCCAGCGCCTGCGGCAGGTCTTCCTGCGCCAGCAGGCTCACGCCAGCCAGATGCTGTGCGTAACGTGCTTTCCAGGCCACGGCCGGGTCCAGACGCATCGCTTCCCGCTGGGCATCCAGGGCATGCCGCTGCCGGGTCTGATACGCCTGCCACCCGCGCTGCCCCAAGGGCACGGCCACGCACAGGATCAACAGCAATACCAAAGACCGCGGCACCGCTGTCCAGGCACGTGGCCGCAACTGCAGGGCGGCCTGCGGCATCAGATCGGCGGACAGCGCATCCAGGTCAAGCGGATGCGCAGCCCGCGAGGCGACCTGGCCATAACAGATGCCGTCATGCTCGTGGGCCAGCAGGTCGGACACGGCCGCAGCAGCGTCGGCTGACACGCCGTAGACCACATCGGTACGCGCCAGCACGGTGCCGTCGCGCACGGCCACCACCCAGGTCGCGCCGCCCGGAAGCGACAGGCAGGCAATCGCCACCCCGCGCGGATGCAGTCGGGCAAACAACTGCGCGGCCGAGTACAGCTGCGACGCGTGACCAGCACGATGGGCGCGCGACAGCCGGATCGTGCCGACGGACTCGGCCTGAATGTCGGCATGCACCAGGTGCGTGGCGCCGGCAGCCGCCGCGCGGCGACGTGCCTCGAGCACAAGTTGGCTACCCAGGATGGTGTGCCAAGTCATGCCGAAGACCAGGGTTGCCTGGCGCTGCGGCAGGCTCACCAGGACGTGCTGGGCGTCAGCGATGCCGGACGGCAAAACCACATCGCGCCGCGTGCGTCCGAACAGGCGACGCGGAGGTATTTTGACCGGTGTTTTCACCTGCGTCGGACCATCGATTGCGCTTCCCGGTCCGTTCATAACCCCTCCTCGGGCTGCGCCGTCAGGATGAGCAGCGTGAACAGGCGCTCGCGCGTCGTGGTGCCCGATCCGCCCAGCAGGATCGGCGCGTTGCGATCCAACGTGCGCCGGTCGTATTGCGTCTGGTCACGCTCGAAGCCGGACACGATCACTGGCTGTCCTGGGCGAACCTGCAGTTGCTGCACCGTGCCGATGCCATCGACCGTCTTCTGCTGCAGCTTGATCTCGCTGGCACCGCTTCCGAAGCTGAGTGTCTTGAGCGGCTGCGCCACGGTGTTGTCGTAAGACACCGACAGCAGGATCTGCCCGTCATCTTGGGCATCCGGCACGATGGTCAGGAAGGACCCGACGGTTTCTTCCTTCTGACTGACCGTGGGGGCCGTCGTGGTGCCGGAAGCCGAGGCGACGGTGGTGGACTGCACCTGATCCACGTACGAGAACGTCGTGCGCACCGCATGGGTCATCGGCCGTCGATTCAAACCCTGCAAGGGCACAGCCGAGTGATGCACCACGGTGCCCAACTCGCTGAGTGCGCGCACTGCGGCCGACGAGCCGTTTTCCGCGCGATAACCGATACTGGCGGCGGCTGCCCCCACCGTGGTGCCGGGCGCCAGCAGCGCAAATCGTCCCGCGAGCACGTTCCAGTCGATGCCCTGTTCGGTGGTGTCGCGCACCATGACCTCGACACGTTCGAACAGCAGGCGAACCCGCCGGGTCAGCGCGCGATTCTCGCGGTCAAGGAACACGCCCACCCGATCAAGCGCTTCGCGGGTGTCGGTCACCACGATCAGGTTGGATGCATCGGTATTGGCTACCACGTTGCCGGCGCGGGTCAACATGGGATCGAGCTTGGCGCGTACTGCTGCCAGCGAGTCCTGGCCCTGGCTGTCGAAGCGGGTGGCGGCACTGCTCTCGAACGCACCTTGATCGCCGCCCGAGCGACGACCCAGCGCAGCGCTGGCCGTTGCCTTGAGATTGAGTGCACGCACATCGAAGGTGCGCGTTTCCACCCGATAGAACTCGATGCTGCCGTCTACGTGACGCCAGTACACGCCCAGCCGATTGGCGATCAGATCCAACAGACGCGGCAAGGGATGTGCGCCGCTTGGCAAGGTCACCGTGTCGGTCGCGGCAAGTGCGGCCGATTGAGACGCGTCGCTGCCGGACAGGCGCGGCAGGAAGCCGCTGAGCGGCAGCAAGGCATCCGGTCTGACACGCACCGGAATGCCGGTGGCCAGCATGATGCGTTCGGCCATCTGCAGCAGATCGACGCCGCCGCCATCGAACATCAGCGCCGTGTCCACCTCGGCACGCAACGCAGTCGGCAAGGTCACTTCGCGCGACAAGGGCTGGATCACGCCGGCTACCCAGGGCTGATCCACTTCCTGTGCGGCTTCACGGGCTTTGGGGTCGGACAGGGCTTTGACGAAGCGCTCGCGCTGTTCGGCCATCTGGTCGTTGCGTTGTTTGGCGGAACCATCGACCCGAGACATGTATTCGGAAAACGGCGCGCAGGCCGATACCGAGAACGCCAGGGCGACCAGGCTTCCACGCTGCAAGATGCGGTGCATGAACATGGTCCTCATCAATGCGCGACGCGACGGTCACAACGCTCGGTCTGGGCGATGACGCGAAGCACCAGGTTGGCGTAGAAGCATGGCTGCAAGGGCTTGGCAGACAACTCGGTGCCCGCAAGCAAGGCGCGGACGGCAGCCTTGAAATCCGTGCCGAACACGGCGGGTGCAGAGACTGCGATATCCACATCGGGCGTCCAGTGCTCGGCACGGAAGGTCCAGCCTGCCTGAATGGCCCACCGACCCAGCGACCTGCGCAGGTTCTGGTCGGCCAAGGTGGCCTCGAAAGGTTTGGCGGGCGGCGTCGATGGGGTCAACGGCCAGGGCTCGGCTACGACGGCGTCAGACGATGCCGTTACGGGCTTGATTTCGCGGGATGGCTCAGCGCGCTGTGCCGCGGTCGGCGTTGCGGCGCTTGAGCTCGCGTCAAGCGAAGTGGCAGTGACCAGCGGCGCGTTCAAGGCGGCGGCGGAAACGCCCGCTGCAGCGGGTGGGCTGGGCGGGCTTGTCGAAGCAGGTGCAGACGTAGCTGCTTGGGCAGACGCGGGGGTCGCCCAAGGCGGCGTGAACGATGAGGTCGCGGCAGCCACCGGAGCAGAAACAGCCGGTGAAACCGGCGCCAAGGCCGGCTGCGCCATCGGCAATCCGCCCGCATCCTCACCCGCCACCCGCGCGGCCCTGCCGGTGTAGTCGATAGCTGCTCGAACGTTGCCAAGCTGCGCCAGCAAACCGACGTGGGTGCCGGACACGGTGACATAAGGCCCAAGCTGCGCATGGGTCAACAGACGCTGACTGCCATCACTGCCGACCGCGATCAAGGCAGGCAGAACCTGCCCAGGGAAGAATTGCAGATAGGTACTGACGCCATCGTCGAACACCTGTTGTGGCGCAACCCGGCGGTCCCCCGACACGCGATAGGCAAAGTCATAACTGGGGGCGGCGAACGCCATGCCGGAAGATGCGGATAACACACCCGCCAACAGCATGCAGATGCCGATGCGCACGTGGCGCAGGCCTGGGAATACGAAGGTGGCAACCATGCCGCAGCTCCGGAAAATTCTGCCGCAACCGTGCAGCAGAGGAGCCGCTATCCTGACGGAACGGGATGGCGCGACAAGCGTGTGTAGTACGTACGTGCGGGACTAAATCGGCACAGTTTGGAGCCTGCCAAAACGGATCGAAATCACTGCTTTGTGATCTGCGCAAGTGAGGGGATCACACGACAGCAGGAGGCTGAGATGCCGCCCACACTCAGCCCTCAGGCCAGCGGTAGCCGGCACCAACAAAGGAGCACGAAGCATGGGCACGACATCAACAAAAACAGATGCGCTCGTGGCCTGGATCGGGCGGCTGCCTGCCTGGATTTTTGTGGCCGGTTCGCTGCCCGTGCTGGTGGGAACGTCCATATTGATGGGCCAGCTGGCAGCGCTGATCGGAGTACCAGATGACTACGTGAATCCCATGGAAGCGCACATCGGCCGCGGCGTGCTGTTGCCGGCCTTCTTCGCCTTGGTGGTCGCACCGCTGGAAGAGACGCTGCTCTTTCAGCTATGTACAAAAAGGATCCTGGGCAGGTTGGGCTACCCTTCCCTGTATGTCTATCTGGTCGTGTCTGCAGCGCTGTTCGCCCTCTCTCATGAACCGCACCCCCTGCACGCCATGAACGTGTTCGGGCAAGGGCTGCTGCTGGCTTTGGGCTTCGCGGCACGCGACTATCCCGGAGGTCATCCCTTCCTGCTGACAGCCGCAGCGCATTCCTTGCGAAACGCCTTGTCCACCACGCTCATCTACCTCTACCCACTTTGACGGGGCAGATAAGACATATCTCGTCGAACAAGCTCACGAAGAACGGAGTTATAGAAAATCATGCAGTGGCGCGCCATCCAGATCACATCCGAACGCTTGGTCATTCGTCCCTTCGCGCAGACGGACGCCAATGACGCCTTCGGCTGCATCACCCCGACTTTGACGCGTTACATGTCTTTCGATCCCGCTCCCTCAGCGGCGGTATTCGAAACGATCTGGCGTGGCTGGCTGCCGAAGATCGACGCGGGCGAGGACTTCACGTTCACGATCCGCGATCGCACCACCAACGGCTTTTTAGGGCTGGCCGGGCTGCACCGAACGGGAGATGTAGAGCCCGAGCTGGGCATCTGGATTCGCGAGGATCAACACGGCCACGGCTATGGCTTCGAAGCCGTGCAAGCGGTGGCGCTGTGGGCCGCGGACACCTTCAAATCCAGCGCATTCACCTACCCGGTTGCCAAACAAAACGCACCCAGCAGAAAGCTGGCGGAAGCGCTTGGTGGGGTGGTCGTCAGCGAACGCACGGCGCCCAAGTACGACTCGGTGGTCTACCGGATTGCAGCGATCGATCTGGAAATGGAGGAATTCAAATCAGCACTGCTGCGCAGCGTGAAGGATGCCGCTGCTGGCCGACATGCGCGTGTGCATACGCCAGAGGACATCAAGCGCATGAAGTAGCGCCTCGCAGGATCGGGGACCGCCGCTGACGGCACGCCCCCTTCCCACGCGCTGGGCAGCTAGACGCGTGCCGCAGCGAAAATACAGTGCGACTTAGCTGAAGTCGCGCGGGAACAAGTCGATTCGGTCCGTGCAGAACGAATCGACACCCCACGACAGAATTTCCCGGCCACGCGCCGGTTCGTTCACCGTGTAGCAGAACAAGCCGTACCCAGCTTGCTTCACTTGCGCCGCAATTTCCGGCGTCAGGTTCACATGGCTAGTGTGCAGTGCGATGCAGTCCAGGCGTTCCAGCAGTTCGGCCCAATTCTCAGGCACTTTGGAAAGCAACAGCCCACGCGGCAAGCCCGGTGCGGTGCGCTGTGCAGCAGCCAGCGCATCGACCGAGAACGAGGAAATCACTGGCAAGGCCAGCGGGTTGGTCTCGTCCTTGTACAGCTCGGCAGCCATCCGTCCCACCACTTCGCCCGTCTCGATCTCTTTGCCCGGATAAGGCTTGATCTCGATGTTGGCCCACATGTCATTGGCACGCAGCCAACGCACGATGTCTGCAAACAAGGGCACAGGTTCGCCCTTGAAATGATTGGCATCGCGCCATGAACCAGCGTCCATGGCTTGCAGGGTCGTAGAGGGAATGTCGGCGATGTTGCCGGTGCCAGGCAAGGTGCGACCAAGCTGGGGGTCGTGCATCAGGATGGGCACACCATCTGATGCCAGCATGACGTCGAATTCGACCGCTCGCAGGCCATGCGCGTGTGCAACGCGCATGCCGGCCAGGGTGTTCTCGGGGGCGATGATGCCACCCCCGCGATGCGCGACGACACGTTCGT
>Ga0308159_1003215_pt1 | contig 16989 bp, 10 predicted proteins | sample PhyCR1_FD_201040 | JGI IMG/M metagenome (GOLD analysis project Ga0308159, IMG submission 201040) | Phyllosphere microbial communities from UC Gill Tract Community Farm, Albany, California, United States - DLSLC.R1 | ecosystem: Host-associated > Plants > Phyllosphere > Unclassified | place: USA... | reverse complement strand
TGCCGTCCTGCACGTTGCTGTTCTTGCCGATGAGGATCAGCTCATTGTCGCCGCGCAACACAGCGTTGAACCAGACATTGGCGCCCACTTCCAGGCGGACCTTGCCCACCAGCACGGCATTGGGCGCGACCCAGCTCTGTGGATGGGTGTCGACACGGGCGTCGCCCAGGCGGTATTTCATCTTGTTTTCCTCGGGGCTCACGGCCGTTCGAACGACGGCTCAGGTATCGATAAAGCTATTCGGCGGTCGGTGCAGGCTGATTCTGGCGTCATAGAGCAGGTTGATCAACTCGACGATCATGATTGCCGTCAGGCCCCAGATCTTGTACTCGCCGAAGCGATAGCTCGGCACGTACCAACTGCGGCCCTGATAGTCGATGCGATGGGTGTGTTCGCGCGGGTCCTTGCGGAAGAATTCCAGTGGAACGCTGAAGACGGCGGCGATCTCGGCATCATTGGGCTGGTATTCGACAAAGTCCGGAATCACCCCGACATACGGCGTTACCTTGATGCCGTGCAGGGAAATCAGTGGACTGAGCGGGCCAATGACTTCGACCAGACCCGGCGGCAAACCGATTTCTTCTTCGGCTTCACGCAGCGCGGTGAATATGAGGTCCGGGTCTTCCGGGTCGCGGCGACCTCCGGGGAAGGCGACTTCGCCGCCGTGGGTCGAAAGCCCGCTGGCGCGCAGCGTCAGGACCAGTTCCGGTTCGTCACTGCGGGTGATCGGCACCAGCACGGCGGCTTCGGGAAAACGTGCGTCGGTCTCCAGCGTGCGCGGTGTGTGGTTGCTTACCCTATGCAGTAGCTCGTCCAGCATGAGTGTTCTCGATCGGTGCCTTGCTCCGCATCATGCACCAATCAAAGCGAGCGCCCAAGCCCCTGAAAGCCGCCGTGTCGCGAAACGACAACTTGCCGACCGGCCCCGCTGCACGCCAAGATAGGCGCAGCATTCAGGAACCTCAGCATGAAATTTTGCAGCCACTGCGGTAACCCGGTCACCCAGCGCATTCCCGAAGGCGATTCGCGACTGCGATATGTCTGCGATAGCTGTCAGACCATTCACTACCAGAACCCCAATATCGTCGCCGGTTGCGTGCCGACCTGGGGCACGAAAGTGTTGCTCTGCCGCCGCGCCATCGAGCCGCGTCTCGGTTACTGGACCCTGCCTGCCGGGTTCATGGAAAACGGCGAGACCATCGAGCAGGCAGCCATCCGCGAAACCGCCGAAGAAGCCTGCGCCCGGGTGCGCAACCTGAGCATCTACACGCTGATCGACGTGCCGCACATCAGCCAGGTGCATGTGTTCTTTCGCGCCGAACTGGCCGATCTGGAGTTTGCCGCCGGCCCCGAAAGCCTCGAAGTGCAGTTGTTCGACGAAGCCGACATCCCTTGGGACGAGCTGGCTTTCCGCACGGTCGGGCGTACCTTAGAATGCTTCTTCGCTGATCGGCGCATCGAGAACTACCCGGTGCGTTCGGAATCGATCCCGCCACTGGTGCAGCCGGTCATTGTTGGCTAGAAGATCAAAAGATCGCAGCCTTCGGCAGCTCCTACCTAAAACCTGATTGCGTCACTCCTTGGGGAATCGTTTCAATGCGCTGGTTGCTTGCCTTGTTCTGCCTGTCGTTCGTCAGCGTTTCGCAAGCGTCATTCGTGACCACCGTGACGCCGTCGAATACGCCACTGATCGAAAAAGTCCTGGTACTGAAGTCGGCCCACCAACTGCAGCTGGTTGCCGACGGCAAGCCGTTGAAGACCTACCGCATTTCGTTGGGCAAGGGCGCGAAGAAAGGGCCGAAACTGATCGAGGGCGACAAACGCACGCCGGAAGGTTTCTATTGGATCGACTGGCGCAAGACCAGCGAGAAATTCAACCTGTCGATGCACATCTCCTACCCGAATATCAGCGATGCCGCCCGCGCTCGCCGTGAAGGGGTCGAGCCCGGCGGGATGATCATGATCCACGGCACCCCGGACTCGGAAGACAATCCGGAACAGCTGTTTCACACCCTCGACTGGACCGACGGCTGCATCGCCATGCGCAACGTCGACATGCGTGAAGTGTGGAATCTGGTGCCGGACGGCACGATGATCGAGATTCGCCCGTAACCTCGACCGCTGGTCAGCGCAAAAAAATAAATCAAAAGATCGCAGCCTTCGGCAGCGCCTACAGGGTTGATACCACTTCCCACTGTAGGAGCTGCCGAAGGCTGCGATCTTTTGCTTTTCAACGTCCACCACTAATACCACTTAAGACCACCACCCCCTGAAGCCCCGATATTCGCGGGTTACAAGCCATTTACCTGCGTTGACATGGTATTCAAGTGGTATTAGCTTCCGTCGCACAAGCGAGCCACAAAAATCCCATACTCGCGACGGAAACGACCTTCATGAACGACCTTCAAACCCTACGTCCCGACGACTCCCAGCCGACGCCGCTGTACTTGCAACTGGCGCGCAACCTGGAAGCGGCGATTCACGCCGGGCAATGGAAGGCGGAACAGGCGATGCCGTCCGAACGCAACCTCAGCGACCAGCTCGGTATTTCCCGTGTTACCGCGCGCAAGGCTTTGGAGGTTTTGCTCGATCAAGGCCTGATCCGCCGCCTGCAAGGCTCGGGCACGTTCATCACTCCCCGCCTGGAACAACCGCTGTCGCGTCTTTCCGGCTTCAGCGAAATGCTGCGCCTCAAAGGTTTCGTGCCGAGTTCAAAATGGCTGGAGCGGGAAATCAGCCTGCCGACCCACGAAGAACTGATCCGTCTTGGCCTGTCGCCGAACGACAAGGTGGCGCGCATGAAGCGCCTGCGCAAAGCCGATGACACGGTGATGGCCATCGAGATGAGCACCCTGCCCGCCTCGATCATGCCCAGGCCGCAAGCGGTGGGCGATTCGCTTTACGAATACCTCGACGGCATCGGCAAACCGATCGTCCGCGCCTTGCAGCACATTCAGGCGATCAATGCTTCGGACGAATTCGCCGCGCTGGTCGGCATCGCCCCCGGCACCGCCATGCTGCTGATGACCCGGGTCGGCTATCTGGAAGACAACACGCCGATCGAAGTCACCGACACCTATTGCCGCAACGACTACTACGACTTTGTAGCAGAGCTGCGCCGCTGAGCGCGGCCCCAAGCGAGAACGAAAATGTCCGAAGACAACATCCTCACCGCCAGCGGCTGGGTTCGCGGCCGGCTGATTCACGAACACGGCAAGGTCGTGTCGATCGAAGGCGTTCCCTGCGATCCGGCTGATAACGCTCTGCCCTATCTACTGCCGGGTTTCATCGACCTGCATGTGCATGGCGGTGGCGGCAAAGACATCATGGAAGGCGCCGAAGCCTTCGAAACCATCAGCAAAACCCACGTGCGTTTTGGCACGACGTCGCTGCTGGCCACGACCATGACCGCGCCAAGCGCCGAGATTTCCAGGGTCTTGAAAGAGGTAGGCGAATTCTGCGAGCAGCGTCCGCAAGGCGCCGCGCGAGTGCTTGGCGTGCACCTTGAAGGCCCGTACATCAATCCCGGAAAACTCGGCGCACAACCGAACTTCGCCCACACCGCGTTGATGGCCGAAGTCGAAGAATATCTGGCGCTGGCGCCGATCCGCGTGATTACGATCGCCCCGGAAATCGCCGGCCATGACGCATTGATCCGTGAGCTGAGCAGCCGTGGCATTCGCATGCAGATCGGCCACACCCTCGGCAGCTACGAGGAAGGCGTCGCGGCGCTGGCTGCCGGCGCCAGCAGTTTCACTCACCTGTATAACGCGATGAGCCCGCTGCATCACCGCGAGCCGGGCATCGTCGGCGCGGCACTGGCCCACGCCAGATACGCCGAGCTGATTCCCGATCTGCTGCACGTGCACCCCGGCGCCATTCGCGTGGCCCTGCGTTCGATCCCCTGCCTGTATTGCGTCACCGATTCGACCGCCGCCGCCGGCATGCCCGACGGTGAATACAAGCTCGGCAGCCACACCGTGACCAAATGCCTGGGCGGCGTGCGGCTGCCCGACGGCACGCTGGCCGGCAGCACCCTGACCATGGATCAGGCCCTGCGCAATCTGGTCAAGATCGGTTTGCCGATCAGCGAAGCCTCGCAGCGTCTGTCGCAATTTCCCGCCGACTACCTCGGCATTACCGAACGCGGGCGCCTTGCCCCCGGCGCCTGGGCCGACTGCGTGCGGCTCGATCGCTCACTCACACTGACCGCCGTCATGGTCAAAAATGCTTGAAGAGGCGCTGTCCTCGTTCGAAGCCGTGCAAGCGCAACTGCAACAGCTCGACGCGCCGATGATCGAGATCGCCGGGCGCCTGCGCCGGCAGCCACCGCAAGTGGCGATGACGGTCGCCCGTGGCAGCTCCGACCACGCGGCGAGTTACTTCGCCTACCTGACCATGCAGCAACTGGGCGTGCCGGTGGCCTCGTTGCCGATGTCGGTGGTGACCATGCAGCAGGCGCCGCTGAAGGTCAGCGGTCAGGTCGCCTTTGCGTTTTCGCAGTCGGGGCAGAGCCCCGATCTAGTCAACAGCCTGCGCCTGTTGCGCAAGCGCGGCGCGCTGAGCGTGTCGATGGTCAACGCCGCCGATTCGCCACTGGAAGCGGCGTGTGAATTCAGCGTGCCACTGCTCGCCGGGACTGAAAGCAGCGTCGCCGCGACCAAGAGTTTTATCGCCACCCTCAGCGCCAGCGCGCGTTTGATCGCGCACTGGAAAGAGGACAGCGAATTGCTGCAAGCCCACGATGCGCTGCCAGAAGGCCTGCGCGAAGCGGCGAAACAGGACTGGAGCGTGGCCATCGAAGCCCTGCGCGATTGCGAGCGCCTGATGGTGATCGGCCGTGGCGCCGGTTTCGCGATTGCCCAGGAAGCGGCGCTGAAATTCAAGGAAACCTCGGCGATTCAGGCCGAAGCGTTCAGCAGCGCCGAAGTCCGTCACGGCCCGATGGCACTGATCGACGAACACTATCCGCTGCTGGTGTTCGCCCCACGCGGCGCGGAACAGGCCGGCCTGCTGAGCCTGGCGGCGGAAATGCGCCAACGCGGCGCCCGGGTCTTGCTCGCCGCGCCGGATGACGTCAGCGAACGCGACCTGACCCTGACCCGCGCCGAACACCCGGCCCTCGATCCGATTCTGGCGATCCAGAGTTTCTACGTGATGGCCGCAGGCCTGGCCGTGGCGCGGGGCATGGACCCGGATCAGCCGCGCCACCTCAGCAAAGTGACCCGCACGCATTGATAGCGGCGAAGGACGTAACTCTATGTAGGAGCTGCCGAAGGCTGCGATCTTTTGATTTTGATTCACAAAAAACAAGATCAAAAGATCGCAGCCTTCGGCAGCTCCTACAAGGATCAGCGAAATTACTGATGAGACCCAGCCATGCCCGACAACAATAAAGAGCTGACCCTCAGCGCCCCGCTCAGCGGCCCGGTACTGACGCTCGCCAACGTCCCGGACGCGGTGTTCGCCAGTGGCGCGATGGGCGACGGCATCGCCATCGACCCGCTCAACGACACGCTGTATTCGCCCTGCGCCGGCGTGGTCATCCACGTTGCGCGCAACAGCCACGCGGTGACCGTGCGCGCCGACAACGGTGCGGAAATCCTCCTGCACCTGGGCCTCGACACCGTTGAATTGAACGGCGAAGGTTTCGCCATGCTGGTCAGGGAAAGCGATCGCGTCAGCCTTGGTCAGCCGCTGCTGCGCTATGACCTGGACAAGGTCGGCCAGCACTGCAGAAGCCTGGTCAGCCTGTTGATCCTGACCAACAGCGCGGATTTTCAAGTGCGGCCGATTACCCTCAAAGCGGTGAAAGTCGGCGAGCCGTTGCTGCACGTCATCGCGCGCAATGTGGTGGCGGCGAACACCGATACACGCGGTGGACCCGAGGTTCGTGGCCAGGTGCGAGTCGCTCATCGCGGCGGCTTGCATGCGCGCCCGGCTGCACTGATCCGACAGACCGCGCAGGGTTTCAACAGCCATTCACAGCTGCACTTCAACGGCAAATCGGCGCCGTGCAACAGCCTGATCGGTTTGATGGGGCTGGCCATTGGTGAGCTGGATGAGGTGCAGGTCAGTTGTCAGGGGCCGGACGCCGATGCCGCGCTGCAAGCCTTGCTCAGCGCACTGGCCACCGCACTGCCGGAGGATCATCACGCGCAAGCGCCGGTCAGCACTGCGGCGCTGAAACGCCCGGCCGAGACCGGCGTGCTGCACGGCGTTTGCGCGGCGCCGGGGCTGGTCGCGGGGCCGTTGTTTCACTTGAACGCGATCACTTTGCCGGCGGATGCGGGCAATCACGATCCCGTGCAACAGCAGCAGATTCTTGAAACGGCATTGAACGCAGTGCGCAGCGAAATCGCCGCCACCCTCGCCCAGGCGAAAAAGCACAAAAGCGCCGACGAAGAAGCGATCTTCGCCGCGCACATGGCGCTGCTCGAAGACCCCGCCCTGCTTGACGCGGCGCAGCATTTCATCGAGCACGGCACTGCAGCGACGCACGCCTGGAGTCGGTCGATCGAGGCGCAGTGCGACATGCTCCAAGGCACCGGCAGTCCGCTGCTGGCCGAGCGCGCCAACGATTTGCGCGACCTCAGGCAACGCGTCCTGCGCGCGTTGCTCGGCGAGGCGTGGCAATACCAGGTGCCGGCCGGCGCCATCGTCGCCGCGCAGGAACTGACGCCATCGGATCTGCTGCAACTGAGCGCGCAAGGTGTCGCCGGGTTGTGCATGGCCGAGGGCGGCGCGACCTCGCATGTAGCAATTCTGGCTCGCGGCAAAGGCCTGCCGTGCATCGTCGCTTTGGGCGCGCAATTGCTCGAACAACCGCAAGATCAGGCCGTCGTGCTCGACGCCGACGGCGGTCGTCTTGAGCTGACGCCAAATGCGCAACGTCTGGCCGACGTGCAACAGGCGCAAGTCGAGCGCCAGCAGCGCCGCGACAGCCAACACGCCAAAGCGCATTTGCCCGCCGAAACCCGCAATGGCGTGCACATCGAAGTGGCCGCCAATGTTGCCTCCAGCAGCGAAGCGGCAGATGCCTTTGCCAACGGTGCCGATGGCGTCGGCCTGTTGCGCACCGAGTTTCTCTTCGTCGATCGGCAAACTGCCCCGGATGTCGAAGAACAGCGCAGCAGCTACCAAGCGGTTCTCGACAACATGGGCGACAGGTCGGTAATCATCCGCACCATCGACGTCGGCGGCGACAAGCAACTCGAGTATTTGCCGCTGCCTGCCGAAGCCAACCCGGTGCTTGGTCTGCGCGGCATTCGTCTGGCGCAGGCGCGCCCGGAAATCCTCGACCGGCAACTTCGTGCACTGCTACAGGTTCGCCCGTTGCGCCGCTGCCGGATCCTCCTGCCGATGGTCACCGAAGTGGATGAGCTGCTGCAGATTCGTCAGCAAGTCGATGCATTGTGCGTGGAACTGAACATCACTGAGCGCCCGGAAATCGGCGTGATGATCGAAGTCCCCGCCGCCGCGCTGCAAGCCGAACAACTGGCCGAACACGCCGACTTTCTCTCGATCGGCACCAACGATCTGTCGCAATACACCCTGGCCATGGACCGCGATCACGCCGGGCTGGCGGCACGGGTCGATGCCCTGCACCCGGCATTGCTGCGCCTGATAGCCATGACGTGCGAAGGCGCGGCGGTGCACAAGCGCTGGGTCGGTGTCTGCGGCGCTCTCGCCTCCGACCCGCTGGCGACGCCGGTGCTGATCGGCCTGGGCGTCACCGAGCTGTCGGTAAGCCCGGTGCAGATCGGTGAGATCAAGGATCGCGTGCGCCAATTGCACGAAGCCGAATGTCAGCGCCTGAGCCGCGACCTGCTCAAGCTGTCCAGCGCCACCGCCGTGCGTCATGCCTGCCGTCAGCACTGGCCGTTGCCCTAACAACAAGCTCTCGTTAAAGAGCAGGAGAACCACCATGTATCAACTCTTCATCGAAGGCTTGCAACGCCTGGGCCGCGCACTGATGCTGCCCATCGCAATCCTGCCGATTGCCGGCCTGCTGCTGCGCCTGGGCGACACTGACCTGTTGAACATCGCGATCATTCACGATGCTGGACAGGTGATCTTCGCCAATCTGGCGATGATTTTTGCCATCGGTATCGCCGTCGGTTTCGCCCGGGACAACAACGGCACCGCCGGTCTGGCCGGGGTGATCGGATATCTGGTGATGATCTCGACCCTGAAGGTCCTCGATTCGACCATCAACATGGGCATGCTCGCCGGGATCGTCAGCGGCCTGTTGGCCGGAGCGCTGTACAACCGCTTCAAGGACATCAAGCTGCCGGAGTATCTGGCGTTCTTCGGTGGCCGCCGTTTTGTGCCGATTGTCACCGGGTTTGCGGCGGTCGGCCTGGGCGTGGTGTTCGGCTATATCTGGCCGCCAATCCAGCAGGGCATCAACGCTTTCGGCGCGCTGATGATGGAAAGCGGCAGCATCGGCGCCTTCGTCTTCGGCGTGTTCAATCGCCTGCTGATCGTTACCGGCCTGCACCATATCCTCAACAACATGGCGTGGTTCGTCTTCGGCAACTTCACCGACCCGACCACCGGTGCGCTGGTGACCGGCGATCTGTCGCGTTATTTCGCCGGCGATCCGAAGGGTGGCCAGTTCATGACCGGCATGTTCCCGATGATGATCTTCGGTCTGCCCGCCGCCTGTCTGGCGATGTACCGCAACGCCCTGCCGGAGCGGCGCAAAGTGATGGGAGGGATCTTCCTGTCGATGGCCCTGACTTCGTTCCTGACCGGAGTCACCGAGCCGATCGAGTTCGCCTTCATGTTCCTCGCGCCGCTGTTGTTCATTCTGCATGCACTGCTCACCGGGCTGTCGATGGCGATCACCAACGGCCTGAACATTCATTTGGGCTTCACCTTTTCCGGTGGCTTCATCGACATGATTCTCGGCTGGGGCAAGTCGACCAATGGCTGGTTGGTGGTGCCGGTCGGGCTGGCCTACGCGGCCATCTATTACCTGGTGTTCGACTTCTGTATCCGCCGCTTCAACTTGAAGACGCCGGGGCGCGAAGACGTGGCCACGGCAGAAAAAGCCGTGCTTTCGGAAACCGAACGCGCCAGTGCCTACATCAAGGCCCTGGGCGGCGCAGAAAATCTGCTGACGGTGGGTGCTTGTACAACGCGCCTGCGCCTGGAGATGGTAGATCGCAACAAGGCGCTGGATAGCGAGTTGAAAGCGCTAGGCGCGATGGCCGTGGTTCGTCCCGGCAAGGGCGGCAGCTTGCAGGTGGTGGTCGGGCCGCTGGCTGACAGCATTGCCGATGAGATTCGCCTGGCCCTGCCGACGTTGCGTCGCGCTTCGATCACCTCGCCGACGGCGGTTGTCGATGAACCGAAAACGTTGAAAGTCGCCAGTGCTGAGGCGCAGCAATGGCTGAAGGCTTTGGGTGGTGGCGACAATATTCAGCAGCTCGATTGCATCGCCCTGACGCGGATTCGTCTGCAACTGGCCGATGGCGACGCGTTGTCCGAGGTGCAACTGAAAACGTTGGGGTGCCTGGGCGTCAGCCAGTTGGAGGGCGGAGTCTGGCATTTGCTGGTGGGAGACAAGGCCACGAGTCTGAGTGCGGCGATGAAGGACTTGGTCAGTCGCGCGCCGGTCACGACGCAGGCCTGATCCTGCAACGTTGTCGTCAGGTGTGCTCGCGAGCAGGCCTGACCACGACGGCATACATAGATACCACCTTGCAACACCCTCCCCTCGCCATGCTGGGCCCTCATCCCCAGCCTAGAGAAAGTGCCCATGAGCACGCCCAAAGCCCCCACATCCGAAGAGGTCAAAAGTGACCTCAACCAGATCGGCGATTACTTGTTTCAGGTACCCGGTCCATTGCTACCCGAAGAAAAACCGACCACCGAACAGACCTACCTGAAAAAGCTCAACGAGCAGCTGAAAACCTACCGCACCGGCTACCTGCAACGCAGCCGCGCGCTCTACCAGACGCTGGAATCCAGCGACTTGCAAAGCGCCGCCGGCAAGCAGCTCATCGCGACGCTGAAGATCAGGCTCAACACCCAACTGATCAACATGGACCTGCGCGACCTGATCGATGGCAAGCCTGCGAAAACCTTCCTCAAATACGATGCCGGTTTCACTGCCATCGGCCACGAAGCACGGCAAGCTGTCAGCGATCGCCTGCTCCATCCGCAAGCCGGCGAATTGCTGAATAAACTCGACCTGGGACCGATGCTGCGCCCCGCCATTTACGCCCTGCAATTCACTTATCAGGACACCACGGTCGAGTTGGCGGGCGCTTTTGTGGTTACGGAAAAGGACAGCCCACGAGTCAGCGATCTGCTGACAGATCAGAGCGTCGGTTACGCCGTATTGTTCACTCCTGCACGGGGCATCGAGTCCTTCGATTCCCTGGCCGATCTCGACACCCACCTGCGTGCGTCGCTGGACCAGCGCAGCAGCCGGGCTGAATTCATGCAATTGCTACCGACGCGCTACCACGACATCGGCGCGGCAGGGATCTGGCCACTTTCGCTCGCGTCGATCGACAGCAAACCTCTGGTCGAACATACCTACGATGCGCTGATTGAAAAACGTACGCAGGATATCGAGCGTGCCTTCAGCTTCGCTGACAACTTGCTGGAAGACCCTGCGCTGTTGCTCGCAGCGCTCGATAAAGCGATCGCCGTCGCCCTGCCGGATCTGACGCCACGCCTGGAGTTACGCGCACAAACCCTGTTCGAACGCCACCTGCGCTACAGCGCACCGGACTGGTACCGCAGCGCCAGCAGCGCAAAACAGCTCGAACTGGCGCAGCACTTGAGCAACTACCAGCAGGCACGGCAACACTTGCTGGATCACATGGAGCCCGTGGGTACCCTGATGGCCCTGGCTCGTCAGCAATGGCTGGGACGTCTGAGCGATGAACTTGAAATCGACGATCTCGAACCGGAAAAACTGCAGATCAGCACTCAACGCCGGGTGTCGGGCTACGGGGTGTATGTGCATAAAGGGAATCTGCTCGACCTGTCCCTGCGCGGCCCACACACGGGTGATGAATTGCCGGGTTCTGAATTTCTGAGCTACACCACCCTCACCTATGACGGCGCGCCTTTGTCACCAGACCATGCTGACCTGACGCCGGCATGGCTGGTCAAACAAGCGATGACCCTGGAACCGCGCATTGCCTTCAATCGCCTGCAAAAAGACATGCACGCCCGAGCCGCCATCAAACCCGCCATTGAGCAAATGCTCGATCAACGTATCGTCGCCCTCGCCCATACGGCTGTGCTGCAAGGGCACCTGCTCGACAGTGATCTGCCAATGATCCAGCGCTTGCGCAGCGGCGGCGATCCACACCTGCGCGCCGCCACCCTGTCGCTGCACGGAGCACAACTGCAGGATTTGTGGGTGCTGCGCCAGAGCGACGCCAGTGGCGCCATCAAGCGCATCTTGCTGTGCACGCCGCAGGCCCCTCGCGAGCAACAGTTCCAGGCCTTCGGCAGTGAACGTGAATGCCAGACCCACCTGCTAGGCAGGGCGAAACACAGCGATAGCGCCGACAGCATGGCGGGCTACCTGATCAGCCGCGCACCGATGCGCTTTCGCCCAACGCTGCGCAAAGTCCTGGCGGGCCTGAGCTTCAAGCCTGAAGCACTGGAACACCAGAAGGTCACTTTCGATAACTGTGGCGACCATCTTGCTTGCCTGAAAGCGATGGCCGAACACGTGCTCGCTACCCGTGTTGATGACTACGACTTCAGCACACCGCTGTGGTATCGCTCGACCACCGCAGCCAACCGTAGAAAGCTTGCGACCCTGAGCGAAGAGGCCGAAGGCGCGTTGCTCGCATTCAACCAGCACGCCTTGTCCGGTAGCCAGTTCCCGACTTTTGATGACTACGTCCACCAGCAAGCGAAGGCCAGTCTGAACCGCCTGCTCAAGCGCTCGGCCAACGACGTCAACCCGGATACTGTCTGGGCTTATTCGCCGATGTCCATCGTGCCCGCATTGACCCCTAAACCGCTCTCCTACACACAGCTGTATCGCGACGGTTATGCCGATGGCGTGGGTTTTCTCGATGCAAAATTCTCCCGTTCGGCGCGTTTCAAAGGCCCGCCGGGCGTCGATGTCAGCAGCCTGACCGCGCAGAATGTGGCGCGCTCGGTCACCGGTGTATGGATCGGAGAACGCTACACCAACAAGGTCAAAAGTGATCTGCAAAGTTCGACGAGCGAAGGCTACGAGTTCAGACGCAATACGACATTGGCGATCACTCAGCGTCAGTTGAAAAGCGCCGCGCTGGAATGCCAACTGCAAGGCCATATCGCCAGCCACGATCTGCTGTGGCTGGAGCAAAGCATCAGCAGCATGGACGAAAGCTCCGGTGCCATTCGCACGAAGTTCCCCATTCATCGCCTGATGATCGACGGCGAATGGGTGATCGATACGTGGCTGTTCAGCCATGCGGATAATCCGGTGTTGCTCTACACCCCGGATGCGCCCGACGGTGTCAGGTTTCGCGAAGCGCGGCTGTTCAACTACCTGCTCCAGCAGCAGGCCGGGATGATCGAATACCTCACGTCCAGGGTTGGCGTGAGTGCACAGACACGCGTACGCACTTTCCTTGAAAACGCTAAAAAACAGCTCCCCAAAGACCTCAACAAAACGACGCCCAGCCCGGCACGCTACGATTCAACACCGGCCACCGATGCCGTCAGCGATTTGCGCGCGGCGCTATACAACATGAAGCTGCAACGGCGAATCGACAACGTTCACGCCACCACCACCAGTCGGACCCAAATGATTGCCGGGCTGATCTGGACCACCGTCGAATGGCTCGCCGCGATTGCCACCGCGCCGTTCCCGTTACTCAGTTTGAGCACCGGCCTGCTGCTGGCCTTCAAGGACGCAATGCTAGCCATGCACGCTTATCGCCAGGGCAACAATGGCGAAGCCTTCCGGCATTTTCTCGGTTACTTGTTCAACAGTACCGGCGCGGTGCTGACCGATTTGCGCCCTGCCTTGCGTTCACTCAAGCCCGTACGTCGACCGGTGCGCCAAGCGATTGCCAGTGCCGGAGACGAACAGCAGAATGTCGTGACGTTGGTCGATCAGGTCGCCCCCCAACCCCAGTGGGACGACATGCGTGTGGTGGTGTTCAGAGGTCAATTGTTCCATACGGGGAACAATCCCGACGCGCTCGGGCGTTATCTGCTTTATCGACACCAGCCGAACTCACCGGACCTCGTCTCGACCGGCATCCTGGTGGTGCCCAATGCAGACGGCGTGATGGTGCGCAGCGGCATGGCTGGCGGTGCGCCAAAATACGATGTAGTGCCAGAGACTCCGGGCCCGCACAAGGATTATGGCGTGGCGGACAAGTACCGGCAGCGCATCGAAATGGTCATGAACCCGCAGACCCGAGAGAAAATCCTCATGCACGGTCAGGACTACATGGGCACCAACCCCCATGTGATCGTGGCAGGTGCAGTCAATGAACTCGCCTCGACACGCGCCGCCTACCTGAAACAGGTCGAAAAACTCACCACCGATGCGACCCGGCATTTCGCCGAACTCGCCCCCCTGCCCGCTCGCGCTGCGGCCCCCGCAGTTGCCGCCGATCTTTCACCTGCACAGTTGATCGCCAGCGACGCCTTCACAGGGAAGAACGTGGTGATCGGCGCCCAGCCCGGTTCTATCGCCAGCAAACAACTGCTGATCGACCAGATGGACGTCCTTGTTGCAAACGGATTCAAGCGTCTTTATGTCGAGTATCTGGCCGGGGATGTGTTTAACCTCAAGCTTGAGAAAATGAACAAGGGTGGCACCTGGAAACACATCAAAGCCCATCTCAAAGCGGTTGACCGTGCGCTAGGGCATGAGAAGGGCGCGCCATATTCGTATCTGGCACTGGTGCAAGCCGCTCGGAAACAGGGCTTGACGATCCATGCACTGGACGCCTCGACCAGTTATCAACTGGAACACGCCATGGTGCTGGCCGACATCTCGCCATTGACCACTCGCAACAACAGCATCCGAAATTTCTATTCGCACAAGACACTTTCCGCTGATGCCTCCGATGAACGCTGGATCGTCCTCACCGAACAATCACGCATGAGCACCTTCGATAACACGCCGGGTCTGGCCGACCTGCACGATGCCATTGCCCTGCGTGTTGAAGACATCGACCTGAACCAGGCCCAACGGGTGGGCCTGGATTCGCCAGGTTCGATCGCCGGGGATCCGGCGGCGAGGGGCGACTACCTTGTACAGACACCGACCGCGTATAAAGCTCCCCAACCGGTCTCGAAGCCAACGGCAGCTGTCCCCGTGGTTGATCATTTCAGCGACTACGACATTGCTCCATCGCTGCGTGACGACATCACACAAATGTTGAATAAACCGTACTCAATGGATTCACACTACCGCCCGGTTGCACCCAGTGAACAAGTGGCCTATGACGCCTTCATCGCCAATCGCACGCGTCTGGAGAAAAAGGCCAGAGACACGTTTACCGACTACCTCCCTCCCGAAGCGCCGATTCTGCCATCGCTTACGTCTGACACTTCATTCGAAGCTTTCCTGCAGCAATTGTCCGAGCGGCGCCTGAACCTGCTGATCGGCGAAGCCCATGCACATGTATCGAGCAAAGCGCTGCTGAAAAAGCACATGAAGGCGCTCAAGCAAGCCGGTTACGACACGCTGTACGTGGAGCATGTATTGACCGATTTGCATCAGGCCGATCTGAATATGTTTCTACAGACCCAGCGCATGCCGGACAGGCTCAAAGCTTATTTGCGCAATCAGGATCTTGGGCACATGCCCAGCTATGCCGGTAACGATACGTACACCGAGGTCTATCAGGCAGCGGCCAAATACAATGTCCGGATCAAAGCGCTCGATTGCACGGCGTCTTACCACACCAAGGGCCTTTCGGACGAAGTTGTTTCGCGAAACGAGATGTTCAGCTATTTCGCAACCCAGGTGATCGAGGCCGACCAACTGGCGAACGGGCCGCATAAATGGGTGGCGCTCATTGGCAATGCGCACACCAATTACAATCTCGGCGTACCGGGCCTGGCGGACACCCTGTCTGCTGCCAGCCTCCACGTGCGCGACACCACCGCTGAGCTGGCCAGAGATATTCACCACGGCGCAGGGGAAATCGTCGCAGATGCGACTCAAAAAGGCGGAGCCAAATACCGTGGCCTGCGAAGCGATTTCCTCATGGAAGTAGCCGTTGCCGGAACAAAAACGCCTGCCGCGACGACGTCTGTCAGCCGCAGCAAGTTAACTCATCCCGGGCTGTTCCTGATCGAGCATGAGGGCTCGAGCGGAGTTCGCCTGGTGCATAAATCCAAGACCGGCGACATCGTTGTCACGCCGATTCAGGTGAATGACAAAGGCTTGTTGTTCATCGATCGCTGGGAGAAGAAAGATCAAGGGTTTAAATATCTACGCACGCTGATCGAAATGCTTGTTACAGACGCCAAGTTGACGCAGGTGACGTAACGCCGGTTCGCTCGCACGTTTTCAGAACCACTGGGTTTAGAGGCTCAGTGGTTTTTTTATGCCGTGGTGGTGACTCTGCATCGCCCTTCGCGAGCAGGCTCGCTCCCACAGTTTCAACCGAGCACATTGGAAAAAACTGGTCGGCTGTCAGGCTGGCTCCCCGAAGTGGAATGAATTCATCCACAAAATCGAGGCCAACAAAAAACCCGCAGACAATCACTCATCTGCGGGTTTCCCGTTTCAGCCGCCAAAAGATCAGAAATCTTCCAGCCGCCACACCTCATAAGCCGGCATCTCATACGGATGACTTGATTTCAACGCTGCCACAACAGCAACAATCAACTCATCCGCAACAACAAGCTCAACCTTCCATTCCTCGACCCGCTCAACCTGCCCCGCCTCACCAATAAACGGCTGACTGCCATCCAGCGGCCGAAACTGACCCGAGCCAAGCACTTGCCACGCACAGTGGTCGTAGTCACCGATCCGCCCGCCACCGGCAGCGAACACAGCGTCCTTGACCACCTCGACATGACTGTCGGGAACGAAAAATGCGAGCTTGAACACAGGCCTCAGTTCACCCAGACACGGGCATTACGGAACATACGCATCCACGGTGCATCTTCGTTCCAGTCTTCCGAGCGCCACGAGTTCTGCACCGCGCGGAACACCCGCTCCGGGTGCGGCATCATGATCGTCACGCGACCGTCACGGCTGGTAAGGCCGGTAATGCCCCGCGGCGAGCCGTTCGGGTTCGCCGGATAGGCTTCGGTGACCTTGCCATGGTTGTCGACGAAACGCATCGCCACGCAACCGGACAGATCGGCTTCCAGCAGTGCTTCTTCGCTGGCGAACTCGGCGTGACCTTCACCGTGGGCGATGGCGATCGGCATGCGCGAACCGGCCATACCCTGCAGGAAGATCGAGTTCGACTCCTGGATCTGCACCATCGCCACGCGCGCTTCGAACTGCTCCGAGCGGTTGCGCACGAAGTGCGGCCAGAACTCGCTGCCCGGAATCAGCTCGTGCAGGTTGGACATCATCTGGCAACCGTTGCAAACGCCAAGGGTGAAGCTGTCGTTACGTTCGAAGAAGCCCTGGAATGCATCGCGGGCGCGGCTGTTGAACAGCGCCGACTTGGCCCAGCCTTCACCGGCACCGAGCACGTCGCCGTAGGAGAAACCGCCGCAGGCCACCAGGCCTTTGAACTCGTTGAGGTCGACACGACCGGCGAGGATATCGCTCATGTGCACATCGATCGCGCTGAAACCGGCGCGGTCGAACGCGGCGGCCATTTCCACCTGACCGTTGACGCCCTGCTCGCGCAGCACGGCAACCTGTGGACGGATGCCTTTCTTGATGTAAGGCGCGGCGATGTCCTGATTGACGTCGTAGCTGAGCTTGACGCTCAGGCCCGGGTTGTCTTCTTCCAGCAGCGCGTCGAATTCCTGCTCGGCGCAGTCGGCGTTGTCGCGCAGACGCTGGATCTGGTA
>Ga0308159_1003214_pt1 | contig 16993 bp, 11 predicted proteins | sample PhyCR1_FD_201040 | JGI IMG/M metagenome (GOLD analysis project Ga0308159, IMG submission 201040) | Phyllosphere microbial communities from UC Gill Tract Community Farm, Albany, California, United States - DLSLC.R1 | ecosystem: Host-associated > Plants > Phyllosphere > Unclassified | place: USA... | reverse complement strand
TGATCGCGCACGACCTGCTGACGCGCATCGGCTTCAATGTCGACCTGATCGCCACGGATTGGGGCAGCGTGCTCAGCCGCATCGTCAGCCGCAAGCCACCGGCTGAGGGCGGCTGGAACCTCTTTCCGGTGTGGTGGAGCGGCATGGGCATCGTCACCCCCAGCCAGAACGCGCTGATCCGTGGCCAGGGCGATGGCGGCTGGACCGGCTGGTACGAGAGCAAGGAGATGGAAGCGATGAACGACCGCTGGCTGTCCGCCGCCGATGAGGCGGAGCGGATGCGCCTTGGCGCGCAGATGCAGGATCTGGCCTTCCGCGATGTGCCGACGGTGCCGCTGGGGCAGTTCTTCATTCGCACTGCCTATCGGAAGTCGCTGACCGGCATGTTGGAAGGGCCGCGCCCGGTGCCCTGGAATTTGCGCCGGGTATGACGGGGATGTTGCCGCCGGTCACCGGTTACCTCGATCGCCTCTCCCGCCGCCCGGGCGAGCGGATCACCGCTTATGTCAGCCTGCGCGATCCGGGCGCCTGCCGCGCGCGGCTGGTGCGGGTGGTCTCGGCCGACCCTAACCCGGCCGGGCCGGGGCTGGATCTGCGCCCGGTGCCGTTCGACCATGGGTTTGAGGGCGTGCACCAGCCGGTGCGGCTGGGCTCCAGCGGCGTCGTGCGCGGCACCCCCGCCCTGGCGGCGGCGCAGGCGCGCAGTTGGGCGGTGCTGGTGCAGGTGCTGGCCGAGTTGCCGGCCGCCACGGTGCTGGCGGCGGAGGGCGGCGCGGATGGCATCGTGCTCCGCGCCGGCGCGGCGGGGGTGGAGGCGGAGATCAGCCTCGGCGGGGCGGTGACGCGGCTGCGGACGGAGAGGCCGCTGCGCCCGATGGTGTGGTACCGGCTGTGGCTGGCGCATGATCCTGCCACCGGCCGCGCCGTGCTGGGCCAGCAGGCGCTGGGCATCGCGGATGGCGCCACTGCCAGTGCGACGACGCCGGTGGCCGATGTGGCGCCCGTCAGCGCCATCACCTTCGCCGCGCGGGATGCGGCGGAGCCAGGGGACCACTTCACCGGCAAGCTGGAGGACCCGCTGGTGGCGGCGGGCTTCGTGGAGTCCTGGCCGGACCCGCTGACTGTGCCGCTGCCGGCGGAGACGCTGGCGGCGCGGTGGGATTTCTCCGACGACATCATGGGCGACGGCATCGCCGACAGGGGCCCGGGCGGGCTGCGTGGCCGCGTGCTGAACGCCCCGACGCGCGGCGTGGTCGGCGCGGCATGGAGCGGGCGGGAAACCTGCTGGCGGCACGCGCCCGCCGAGTATGGCGCGATCCATTTCCACGCGGACGACCTGGACGATTGCGGCTGGGCACCCTCCTTCACTTTCGACGTGCCGGCGGAGTTGCGCAGCGGTGCCTATGCCTTCCACCTGACCTGCGCGGAGGGCGAGGACTGGCTGCCCTTCTACGTGCTGCCCGCGCGGAATGGGCCGCATGCGGCGGTGGCGGTACTGGCTTCCACCTTCACGTATCAGGCCTACGCCAACCATGCGCGCGGCAACGCGGATGCGGCGTACAAGGAACGCGTGGCGGCCTGGGGTGCCTATCCGCACAACCCGGACGACGTGCCGGGCTTCAGCCACTCCACCTATAACCGCCACCCGGATGGCAGCGGCATCTCGCTCTCCTCCCGCCTGCGGCCGATCCTGACGATGCGGCCGGGCTTCCTGACCTTCAACGACGCCAAGGGTTCCGGCCTGCGGCACTACCCGGCGGATTCGCACCTGCTGGCGTGGCTGGAAGCGCGCGGCATCGCCTTCGACATCATCACCGACGAGGATCTGGACGACGAAGGCAAGGGGGCCCTCTCGCCCTACCGCGTCGTGCTGACCGGTTCGCACCCCGAGTATCATACCGAGCGGATGCTGGATGCGCTGATGGCGTACCGGGACCATGGCGGGCGGCTCTGCTACCTCGGCGGCAACGGCTTCTACTGGCGCATCGCGCGGGACCCGGCGCGGCCGCATCTGATCGAGATCCGCCGGGCGGAGGGTGGCATCCGCGCCTGGGCAGCGGAGGCGGGCGAGTACTACCACCAGGTGGACGGTGCGCTGGGCGGGCTGTGGCGACGCAACCGGCGGCCGCCGCAGGCGCTGGTCGGGCTGGGCTTCAGCGCGCAGGGGCTGTTCGAGGGTACCTATTACCGCCGCCTGCCGGCCTCCGAAGATCCACGATATGCCTGGATCTTCGACGGCGTGCCGGAGGTCATAGGCGATTACGGCCTCTCCGGCGGCGGCGCGGCGGGGTTCGAGCTGGATCGCGCCGACCCGCGCCTGGGCACGCCGCCGGGCACCGTGATCCTGGCGCGTTCGGCGGTGCCGCCGGCTTCCTTCGTCACGGTGCCGGAGGAGCTGCTCTCCCACATCGCCACCGTCACCGGGGAGAGCCCGGAGGCGCTGAAGCGGGCGGAAATCATCTATTTCGAGGCACCGGGCGGCGGCGCGGTCTTCGCCGTCGGCTCCATCACCTTCTGCGGCAGCCTGTGGGACGGGGCCGCCTTCGATGGCCCGGTCTCCCGCATGCTGGAGAACGTGGTGCGCCGGTTCTCCGCCGCGCCGTGACGCACCGGTCCGGCCCAGGCACGCAGCCGGGGCCGGACCATCGGCTTTCCATCGACCAGACAGGGGCACCGCAGCGATGACATCGACCGGTATTGAACGGCGCAGGCTGTTGCAGGCTTCCGGGGCGGCGCTGCTGCCGCTGGCGGCACCCCAGCTGGCGCGTGCCGCCGGCGCCTCCACCCTGCGCTTCGTGCCGCAGGCCAACCTCTCCTCGCTGGACCCGGTGTGGACCACGGCGGCGGTGACCATCACCCATGGCTACTGCGTGTTCGACACGCTCTACGGCGTCGATGCGCAGATGCGGCCGCAGCCGCAGATGGCAGCGGGCGCCAGCATCTCCGACGACCGGCTGACCTGGCTGATCACGCTGCGGGATGGCCTGCGCTTCCATGACGGAGCACCGGTGCGGGCACAGGACTGTGCCGCCAGCCTGACGCGCTGGAGCAAGCGCGACACGTTCGGCCAGACGCTCGGCGCGGCGGTGGAGGCGTTCGAGGCGGCGGATGACCGCACCATCCGCATCCGCCTGAAGCGCCCCTTCCCGCGCCTGCTGGAGGCGATCGGCAAGCCGCATTCCTCGCCCGCCTTTATCATGCCGGAGCGGCTGGCGATGACGGACCCGAACAAGCCGGTGACGGAGATGGTCGGCTCCGGCCCCTTCCGCTTCGTGGCGGATGAGTTCGTCTCCGGCAGCCGCGCCGTCTATGCGCGCTTCGATGGCTACCAGCCGCGAGAGGGCGCGCCGGAATGGACGGCCGGCGGTAAGCAGGCGCATCTGGAGCGGCTGGAATGGATCGTGATGCCGGACCCGGCGACGGCGGCGGGCGCATTGCAGGCTGGCGAGATCGACTGGTGGGAACAGGCGCTGCCGGACCTGGTGCCGACGCTGACGCGGCGGCGCGGCATCACGGTGCAGCGGCAGGACCCGTATGGCTTCATCTCCCACGCGCGCTTCAACCATTTGCAGCCGCCCTTCAACAACGTGAAGCTGCGCCGCGCCGTCCTCTCCGCCCTGCGGCAGGAGGATTACATGCAGTCGATCGTCGGCGGCGATGCCGATTCCTGGAAGCTGTGCCGGGCGATGTTCCCCTGCGGTCTGCCGGACGTGACCGAGGCCGGGGTGGCGGACATGCCGCAGCCGACCAACCTGGATGCCGCGCGCGCGGCGGTGAAGGCCTCCGGCTACAACGGCGAAACGGCGGTGGTGCTGAACCCGGCCGATTATCCCTCCATCTCCCCGCACGGGCTGCTGACGGCGGAACTGCTGCGGCAGCTTGGCCTCAAGGTGGATCTGCAGGAGATGGATTGGGGCACCGTGCTGCAGCGGCGCCTCTCCCGCGAGCCGGTGGAGAAGGGTGGCTGGAGCGTCTACCACACCAACTGGCCGAGCGTGTCCATCGCCAACCCGGCGATGAACGCCACCATCCGCGGCCAGGGCAGCACCGGCTGGACCGGGTGGTATGAGAGCGCGGAGATGGAACGCCTGACCCTGCAATGGCTGGACGCGGCGACGCCGGAGGACAACCGGCGGCTGATGGACCAGATCCAGCGCGTGGCGTTCGACGACGTGCCGAGCCTGCCGCTGGGCCAGTATTTCTCCCGCACCGCGTTCCGGGACAACGTGACGGGCGTGCTGCCGGGTTCCGCCGCGTTCTTCTGGAATGTGCGGAAGGGCTGAGAGATGACGGAGCAACCATCCCTCGCCGCCGATGCCGCCCGCTTCGACGTGGTGATCCTGGGCGGCGGCTCGGCCGGGTGCGTGCTGGCGGCGCGGCTGAGCGAGGACGCATCCCGCAGCGTGCTGCTGGTGGAGGCCGGGCAGGACCTGCGCCCGGGGGAGATGCCGGCGGATATCGCCTCCCCCTATCCCGGGCGGGCGTATTTCAACAAGGATTGGACCTGGCCGGGGCTGCGCGTCGGCATGGGCAAGGACCCGTCCAATACCGGCGACGCCACCATCCGGCCGTATGAGCAGGCGCGCATCCTGGGCGGCGGTTCCTCCATCAACGGCATCGGTGCCAATCGTGGCTCCCCGCACGATTACGCCGAATGGGCGGCGGAGGGGGCGACGGGCTGGGGCTGGGCGGATGTGCTGCCCTATTTCCGCAAGCTGGAACATGATCTGGAGCTGGGCGCGGACACCGACCTGCACGGGCAGGATGGCCCGCTGCCAATCCAGCGCGTGCCGCGTGCCCGGCACACGCCCTTCGCCCGCCAGGTGGAGGCGGAGCTGGGCCGACAGGGCCATGCCTCGCGCGAGGACCAGAACGGGCGGTGGGAGGATGGCGTTTTCCCCATCACCGTCAACCTGGACCGGGAGGGCCGGCGCACCTCCACCGCCACCGTGTACCTGACCACTCCGGTGCGGGCGCGGCCGAACCTGACGCTGTGGACCGGCACGGAGGCAGAGCAGGTGCTGTTCCAGGGCCAGCGCGCCGTGGGCGCGCGGCTGCGGCGGGATAGCCGTGTCATCGACGTGGCAGCGGGGCTGGTGATCGTAAGCAACGGCGCGCTGCATTCGCCGGCACTGCTGTTGCGCAGCGGCGTCGGGCCCGGGCGGGCTTTGCAGCAGTTGGGCATTCCGGTGGTGGCGGCGCGGGAGGGCGTGGGGCGGAACCTGCTGGAGCATCCCTCCGTCGGCGTCTCCGCCTTCATCCGGCCGGATACGCGGCTGCCGGGGGGCGAGCACTACCATATTCAGTCGATCCTGCGCTGGTCCTCGGGGCTGGAGGGGACGCCGCCGGGGGATATGCACCTGGCGGTCAACACACGCTCCGGCTGGCATGCGGTGGGGCACCGCATCGCCACGCTGTTCAACTGGGTGAACAAATCCTACTCGCAGGGCAGCGTCACCCTCGCCTCGCCCGACCCCGGTGTGAGGCCTGCGGTGGATTTCCGCATGCTGTCGGATGAGCGGGACCTGGTGCGGCTGGCCCAGGCCTTCCGGCTGGCGGCGGGCGTGCTGCGCTCCCCCGCCATGGCGGGCGTGGTGTTGGAGGCGTTTCCCTCCACCTACTCGGCCCAGGTGAAGAAGTTGTTGCAGCCATCGTGGCAGAACGGCGTGCTGACGGCGCTGGCCGGGCCGGTGATGGACCGGGTGCCGATGGTGCGGTCCCGCATCCTGGCCATGGCGCAGGAGGGCAACGCGCCGCTGGACGTGCTGTGCCAGGATGAGGAGGCGCTGCGACTGCACCTGCGGCGGCATGTCGGCGGTGTCTGGCACCCTTGCGGCACCTGCCGCCTGGGCGCGGCGGACGACCCGATGGCGGTGTGCGACCCCGATGGACGCGTGATCGGGGTGGAGGGGCTGATGGTGTGCGATGCCTCCGTCATGCCGACCATTCCCTGCGCCAACCTGAACGTTCCGGTCATCATGATCGCCGAGAAGATGGCCGATGGGGTGCGTGCCGCCGGCCGCGCGCCGGCAGGTGGGCACGCGGCCGGCACCACAGCCGCCTGAGGCGGCGTCAGTCACGCAGTGCATGAGCGGCGGCATGGCCGGACCATGGGCCACCGGTAGTGCCCGCAACTTGCGCTTGGCCGGGCGCGGCGATGCCGGGCAAGATCGGGCCAATCCTCAGGAGGAATCCAGCCCATGCGCCGCCGCTCTGTTCTGTCCGGCTCGGCCGCCGCGTTGTTGGCGGCGCCGGCCCTCGCCCAGATGCCGCATCACGGCATGCCCGTGCCGTCCGAGCAGATGTCGCCCCTGCGCGGCACCGGGCCGGTGACGCTGACGCCGGAACAACTGGCGCAGCGATCCGTCGACAGCCTGGCCCCGGCCGGTGCACCCGGGCGCTGGGAACCCCGCGCGCAACTGCCACTGCCGCGCAGCGAGATGGCCTGGGCCACCGCCTGGGAGGGCAAGATGCACGTGCTGGGCGGCTATGCCGAGCAGCGGGTGGACCGGCCCTACCATCATGTCTACGACGCCGCCGCCGACCGCTGGAGCACGGCGGCACCGCTGCCGCGCGGCGCCAACCATGTGGCCGTGGTGGCCGATGCCGGGCGCATCTACGCGCTGGGCGGCTTCACCGAGCAGAACCGCGCGGCGCATGACGGCGCCTATGTCTACGACGTGGCTTCCGACCGCTGGCAGGAGATCGCGCCGCTGCCGCGTGCCCGTGGCGCCGCCGCCGTGGCGGTGCTGGATGGCCTGGTCTACCTGATCGGCGGCGCGACCGACCCGTCCGGCGAGCGCGCCAGCGTCGGCTGGCACGAGGTGTACGACCCGCGCACCGATCGCTGGGAACGCCGCAAGCCGCTGCCCGGCGCGCGGGACCACGCCGGGGTGGTGGCCTATGGCGGCGGCATCCACATCGTCGGCGGCCGCTTCAACACCTTCGAGTACAACACGCCCCTGCACCATTTCTACGTGCCCGGGCGCGACATCTGGCTGGAACGCGCGCCGATGCCGACCACACGCTCCGGCCACGGCATGGTGCTGCTGGGAGGCCGCTTCTGGGCCATGGGCGGTGAGACCGGGCGCTACGAGAACAACGCCCTGACCGGCACCGTGCACGGCCAGATGGAAAGCTACGACCCGGCCACCGACCGCTGGCAAAGCCACGCCCCGATGCCGACGCCGAGGCACGGGCTGGGCGCCGTGGCCATCGGCGAACGCATCTACGTGGCCGGCGGCGGTCCGGTGGTGGGCGGCGGCATCCAGACCTCGGCCCACGAGGCGTTTATTCCGGGGTGACGGGGGGTGTGGCGAAGCGAGAAGGCTGGGGAATGAATTCCCCAGGCCCCTTCTTTTTTCTTCGAGTTTGGCGTGACGCTTCAAGGCTGAGAGCGGTCGCTGCTTGATGATTTTGAATATGGGCCGCGCGGGCTGAACCGTCAGTCGCCGGAGGTCCGGGACCTCCGGCGCACCCAGCCGTCGCTCGAGCACACCTGCTCAACAGCCGTGCCGAAAACTCGAACAAGCAAAAGAAGGGGTCCGGGGAATTCCTTCCCCGGCCCTCCCTGAGCTGCGTGCAACGGTCGGCGAGCTCCGTCAGAGCGCCACGTCGCGGTTGACGTCCTTGTACAGCAGGTAGGCCGCTTCATCCGGTCCGGTCGGGTAGAATTGCTGTGGGCAATAGGCGCCCATCCAGATGAAGTCTTCCGCCCAGATCTCGTGCCATTCGGTGCCGAGCAGGTAGAGGCCCTGGCCGTGCAGCATGTAGAGCCCGTGTTCCATGATGTGGGTTTCGATGGCCGGGAAGAAGGTGCCGGGGGAGAACCACATCAGGTTCATCTCGAAATCGAAGGCGAGGTCGCCGAAGGGCAGCAGGTGCTGGAAGCCGCGCCCTTCCAGCCCGGTATGGTTGGTGCGGGGCACCTGGTCCTGGTGGGAGAGGATGGGCTGCGGGGCCGGCAGGCCGATGGCATCGTAGCGCTTGCGCAGGCCCAGCACCCGCGCCTGCACGCTGCCCTGGTTGCGGAGCGAGACCGGCACCCCGGGCGGGGCGTAGAGGAAGCCGCCAGCCGTCAGCTCCGCCGGGGCGGAGTCGCCCACTTGGGCGATGACGCTGCCGGAGAGGACGTAGTGGAATTGCTGGATGCCGGGTTCGGCGGTGGGGGCGCGGGTGCCGCCGCCGGGCTCGATCTCCAGCACAAACTGGGCGAAGCGGGCGCCGAGCGCCGGGGCGGCCAGGAAGCGCACGGCGGTGGCTTCGTATTGCGGCAGGCGGCTTTTCAGCACGCCTTCCGGCGGCAGGAAGGCGTAGTTGGGCCGCACCACCCCCCGGTTGTGGCCGACTGCCCCTGGCAGCATGCGGCCCTGGGGCAGGTTGAGTGCGTGAGGATGCATGGGCCGAGTCCTGGGAGGTGAGGCCGGCATCGCAGCATGGCGCAGCGGGGATGGCCACAGGCGGCACCCTGCCCGCGCGGCGTGGGGCGGCCATGCGGCGTGGGGGCTTGCGGAATCGGCCGGACTGGCCGCTTGTGGCGGCAAGCGTAACAAGCCAGTGGCCGCCGCCGTGCCGTGCACAGGGGGCGGGATGAGAGCACGTCCATGAACCTGAACAGCCCTGCCGCCCAGCGTGCCGTCATGCCGGTGCTGATCGCGCTCAGCACGACGCATCTGCTGAACGACATGATCCAGTCGCTGATCCCGGCGATCTACCCGATCATCAAGGATGCCTATGCGCTGGATTTCCGGCAGATCGGGCTGATCACGCTGACCTTCCAGATCACCGCGTCCCTGCTGCAGCCGGCGGTGGGGTACTACACGGACAAGCGGCCGATGCCGTATTCCATGGTGGTCGGCATGGGCTGCACGCTGGCCGGGCTGATCGGCCTGGCTTACGCGGGCAGCTATGGGCTGTTGCTGGCGGCGGCGGGCTGCGTCGGGCTTGGGTCCTCGATCTTCCATCCGGAGGCGACGCGGATGGCGCGCAATGCCTCCGGCGGGCAGCACGGGCTGGCGCAGGGCATCTTCCAGGTGGGTGGGCAGACCGGCGGGGCGATGGGGCCGTTGCTGGCCGCCTTCATCATCGTGCCGCGCGGCCAGGGCAGCCTGGCCTGGTTCTCGCTGGCCGCGCTGCTGGCGATGATACTGATGGTGTGGACCGCCGGGCGCTATGCCCGCTTCCAGCGGCAGCAGGCGGCCAAGCCGCGCGCGGCGGGGTTCACGCCCGCCACCCGCTCGGCCTACCCGACGGCGACCATCGTCGTCTCGATCTCGATCCTGGTGGCGCTGCTGTTTTCCAAGAACGCTTATACGTCCAGCTTCAGTTCGTTCTACACCTTCTACCTGATCGAGAAGTTCGGCGTGTCCGTGCAGGCTTCGCAGGTCATGCTGTTCCTGTTCCTGGGCGCATCGGCCGCGGGGGCGCTGGGTGGCGGCATCCTGGGTGACCGGATCGGCCGCAACAAGATCATCTGGTTCTCCATCCTGGGCGCCCTGCCCTTCACGCTGATGCTGCCCTTCGCCAACCTGTTCTGGACCGGGGTGCTGACGGTGGTGATCAACCTGATCATGTCCAGCGCCTTCGCCGCCATCCTGATCTACGCGATGGAGTTGCTGCCGGGGCGGATCGGGCTGATCGGCGGGTTGTTCTACGGGCTGTCCTTCGGCCTGGGCGGGGTGGCGGCGGCCATCCTGGGCGAATTCGCCGACCGCGTAGGCATCGAGGCGGTGTACCAGATCTGTGCCTTCCTGCCGGCCATCGGCCTGCTGGCGTGGTTCCTGCCGCCGATGCGGGAGGGTGCGGGGAAAGGGGCGCCGTCCCACTAGCGCATGGGCGTCGCGGGGGTGCTTCGACATCTTGCTGGCCTGTGGGGTTCGCGCTTCTGACCGGCGGCGACCACGCCTTCGGCAGGCATGCAGGAGAGCCTTGCATTGGTGAGAGTCTTCCGTTGCCGGGCAGTGGCAGCCTCTGCGGGATGCGATCGCGGCTGGGGCCACGTGGTTTTCATTGCGGCAGCGGGCCCACGCTCGCACTCGCCATGGTGCAGCGCAGCAAGACGTTGCATGATGCCCCGCGACTTGCGAAGCGGGCGTTTGCCCGGGTGGCGGCCCTACGGCTAACCAGCTTCCGCCGATGCGGTGGTAAGGTCGTTGGTGCAATGGGATGGTGACCCGGCCGGCTATCCAGCCCCGGGGTCCAGGCGAGGTCGGTACGATGGCACGGTTTTTGGTGACGGGCGGCGCGGGTTATGTCGGCAGCCATGTCGTCCTGGCGTTGCGGGAACGCGGCGACGAGGTCGTGGTGATCGACGATCTACGCCAGGGGCACCGGCAGGCCGTGGCGGAGGGCGCCGAACTGGTGGTGGCGGACCTGGCCGACCGCGCGAAGGTGGCCGAGATGTTCGGGCGCTGGCAGTTCGATGGCGTGCTGCATTTCGCCGCGCTCTCCCTGGTTGGGGAAAGCATGCGGGAGCCGCTGCGCTATATCGCCGAGAACCTCTCCAACACGCTGTGGCTGGCGGAGGCGGCGGTGAAGGCGGGTTGCCGGCGTTTCGTGCTGTCCTCCACCGCCGCGCTGTTCGGGTTGCCGGAGAGCATCCCGATCGACGAGACGGCGGGGTTCGCGCCGGTCTCGGCTTATGGCGAATCCAAGCTGATGGCGGAACGCGGGCTGGAATGGGCGGACCGGGTACACGGCCTGCGCTCCGCCAGCCTGCGCTATTTCAACGCCGCCGGCGCCGACCCGCAGGGGCGGCTGGGCGAGGACCATGATCCGGAGACCCACCTAATCCCGCTGGCCATCAACGCCGCGCTGGGCACCGGCCCTGCCCTGACGGTGTACGGTACCGATTACGACACGCCAGACGGCACCTGCATCCGCGACTACGTGCACGTGACCGACTTGGCGGATGCGCATTTGCGGGTGATGGACCGGTTGGGGAGCGGGCCGAGCGTCCGCTACAATGTCGGCAACGGCACCGGCTATTCGGTGCGGCAGGTGATCGACACGGTGAGCGCGGTCAGCGGCCGCAAGGTGCCGTATAGGGAGGGGCCGAGGCGCGCGGGCGACCCGGCGGTGCTCATCGCCTCCAACGCCCTGCTGCGGCAGGAGACGGGGTGGAGCCCGCAGCATGATTCGCTGGAAGAGATCGTCCGCACCGCCTGGGCCTGGCGTGCGGCGAACCCGCAGGGCTTCGGCCGGACGCGGTGACGGGCTGATTGCCGGAGGCAGGTGGGCCAGGGGCGGTCGGCGTTCGACGCGAGGCAGGAAGGCCGGGGAAGGAATTCCCCGGACCCCTTCTTTCTTTTGCGAGTCTTTTGGGCGTGGCTGTGGAAGTGTCAGCCTTCAGACAGGGTCGGGCCTGCGTCCATGACGCCCGGCGACAAACGGTTCAGCCGGACGGCTATTGTCTCCGTTGCCGCTTCACCTGCCAGACCCAGCCACTGACAGAAAAAAGATGGGGTTTCAGGGGAATTCCTTCCCCTGACCTTTCCTTCCCGCCTCACCTCGAATCTCGAGCGTGCTGCTGTCAGCGCGATCAGGCCACGCACTAGCAGGCGGGGCTGTGCGCCGGTTGCAGCAGGCGCCGGTAGGCCGCGACCGGTTCCGGGCGCCCCCCCAGGTAGCCCTGATACAATTCGCAGCCTTCCTGCCGCAGCGCCTTCAGCTGGTCCGGGCTTTCGACGCCTTCCGCCAGCACCGGCATCTTCAGACCGCGCCCCAGCCCCATGATGGCGCGCATCATGGCCAGGGAGCCGGCATCGCGCGACATCTCCTTCACCACCGAGCGGCCGATATGCAGCCGGTCGAAGGAGAAGGAGCGCAGCATGCCGAGGGCGGCATGGCCGCTGCCGAAATCATCCAGCGCCACCCGCACGCCCAGCGCCTGCACCGCCTTCAGGGTGAGGATGGCATCCTCCTGCTCCGCCAGCAGCACACCTTCGCGGATTTCCAGTTCCAGGCGCGAGGCGGGAAGGCCGGCATCCTCCAACACCGCCTGGAGCTGCTCGATGAAGTCCTTCTGCTGCAACTGGACGACGGAGATGTTGACCGAGACGCGCAGCGGGCGGGGCCACTTGGCGGCCTCCGTGCACGCCGTGCGCAGCACCCAGGCGCCGATGGGCAGAATGGCGCCGCTGCTCTCGGCGGTCGGGACGAAGTCCTCCGGCGGCATGTCGCCCTGGCCGGGGCGGTGCCAGCGCAGCAGGGCCTCGAAGCCGATCAGCGTATCGTCGGCCACCAGCCGCTGCGGCTGCCAATAGAGCTCCAGCTCGCCACGCGGCGTGGCCAGGCGCAGGTCGTTCTCCAGCGCCGAGCGCTGGCGGGCGAGCTCGTCCATGCTGCGGCTGTAGAAGGCGGTGCCGTTCCGGCCATCCCGCTTCACGCTGTACAGCGCGACGTCGGCGCAACGCTGCAGCTCCTCCGCCTCATCCGCGTCCTGCGGGCAGCGGGCGATGCCGATGGAGGCGGAAATGTCGCCCCGGGCGCCGTTGCCGAGATCGTAGGGCTCGGACAGGTGCTCGCAGATGCGGGCGGCCATCAGGGAGGTGGAGTCGGCGTTGCCGTCGTTGATGCGGATGATGACGAACTCGTCGCCACCCAGCCGGGCGACGAAGTCGTCGTGCCGGGTGGCGGCACGCAGGCGGCGGGCGGCCTCCCGCAGCACGATGTCGCCGGCCGCGTGGCCATAGGTGTCGTTCACCGCCTTGAAGCGATCCAGGTCCAGGCACATCAGGGCGAAGCCGGGGCCGCCAGCGCGCGCCTGCGCCAGTTCCAGCGTCAGGCGCTCATTCAGGAAGGCGCGGTTGGGCAGGCCGGTCAGTGGGTCATGCCGCGCCAGGTGCAGCATGCGGCGCTCCACCTCCAGCCGTCCGCGCAGGTCCCGCACGGCGACGACGAGGCGCGGGCCGACGGTGGTGTTGACCGGGCGGGTCAGCAGTTCCACCGGCGTGCCGGCGGCCAGGGCGGTGACGATGCGGCCGCCCTTCTCCATCAGGTCCTGCGAAGTGTCGCGGAACAGTAGCTTCACCGGGGTGCCGACCAGGGCCTCCGGCGCCGTGGCCAGCAGATTGCTGAGCATGGTGTTGACGTCGACGATGCGGCCGCGCGCGTCGCAGATGGCGATGGCCTCGAACGCGGCATCGGACAGGCTGCGCAGGCGGGTGGTCTCGGCCATCACCTGCTTCTTCAGGCGCAGCCCGACCAGCAGCGTGGTGAGGGCGGAGACCAGCAATGCCGCCATCACCGATGCCATCAGCGCCGCCAGCCAGAGGCGGGAAGTGGCGCCATCCGTCCGCACCGGGTTGCCGTTGGGCAGCATGAAGGCAGAGGCGATGCCAGTGATGTGCAGACCGATAATGGCGAGGGACAGCAAGGCGGCGGCGGCGAGGATGCGCGGCATCCGCCCGGACCGGCCGAGCGCGATGAAGGCGAGCGCGCCCAAGCCCGAGCCCAGCAGGGCGGACGCGACGATCAGCGCGGGGTCATAGAACAACTCGCCCGGCAGTTGCAGGGCCGAGGTGCCAACATAATGCATGGTGACGATACCAAGGCCGAGCATGCTGCCGCCAGCGGCCTGCCACAGCAGGCGGCGGGAGCGCAGGCGCAGCGTGAACGCGATGCCGGCGAAGACGATGCCGATGATGGCCGAGGCGAGCGTGACCGGCAGGTCAAATCCCAGCGGATAGGGAAAGTTATAGGCCAGCAGCGCCATGAAATGCGCCGACCACGCGCCCAGGCCTGCCACCATGACGGCGAGCCAGAAAGCCAGCCGCGGCAGGCCGGTCGAACGGCCAATTCCGGCCAGGATCATACTGGTCAAGCATGCAATGACACAAATGGCAGCAGCGCCAGCCAGAACGCGCGCATCATGCGGCCCTTGCAAGCAATTCCAGATCAAATCCATCCCATCCGCCCGAGTCAGGTTTATTGTGCAGAGCAATAACAAAAGAACTTAAAGGAAGTTCTGCAAACCCCTGTGCACGAAAAGTTTTGGCGATTGGGATTAGGGCGTGTGTGCCTTGAGTACATTACCCTCTCAGGTTGTGTCGATTTCCACACTTCTATCGAAGGGCGAAATTAGACTTCCCTGCGCGTTATTCTCATCGATAGTTGATAAAAACTTCCGTTGAAGGCTGGGCCAGAGCCGTCTTGACGCCTTGTCAGAAGTGTATTCACATCTGCGTCCAGATGACGGACGAGCCGCAGACTCCCCCTTCCCGCTCCGCGGACCGGGTTTATGACCAGGTGAAGGCCATGGCCGTCACTTATCGGCTGCGTCCTGGCGAACGTGTGAACGAGGTGGAGCTGGCTCGCAGCCTCGGCGTGAGCCGCACGCCGTTGCGGGAGGCGCTGAACCGGCTGGCGGCCGAGGGCTTCCTGATCGCCACGGTCAACCGGGGTTACTCGGTGCGGCCGCTGGACCCGAAGCGGGTGCTGACGCTGTATGAGTACCGTGCGATGCTGGAAGTGGGCGCGCTGCGCCTGGCCTGCGAGCGGGCATCCGATGAGGCGCTGGAGGCGCTGACCGCCTTCGCCGCCCGCAGCCGGGACGAGCCGGACGACGACGAGCACGCGTTGGAGCTGCTGACGCTGGACGAGCAGTTCCACGAGAGCCTGGCCCGGCTTTCCGACAACGAGGAGATGGTGCGCTCCCTGCGCTCGTTGAACGAGCGGGTGCGCTTCATCCGCTGGATCGACATGCGCAAGGGCCGCCGCTCCTCCACCCAGGACGAGCATCTGATGATCCTGCGCCACCTGCGGGCGCGGGACGCCGACGCGGCGGCGGCGCTGATGCAGACGCATATCGCGCGCCGGCTGGACCAGATCACCGACATGATCCGGGCCGGCTTCGCGGAGATCTACACCGGCAATGCCCTGGCCGCGAAGGCCATGGGCGAAGTGGCATAAGAAAGGGCCCTGAGATGCGCGCCATCTTCGTTGACGCCAACCCGACCCTGGCCGAGGTGGCCGAACGGCTGCACCAGGCGACCGACATCCCGGTCCAGGTCAACCGCAACCCGGACGTGAAGTCCGCCGAGCTGCCGGCGCTGCTGGGCGATGCCGAGATCGTCATCATCGACCACACGCACCTGCCGACCGACATCGCCCGGCAGTGCAAAGGGCTGAAGCACGTCGTTTTCCTCGGCACGGGCGCGCGCAGCTACATGAACCCGGACGAGCTGGCGGCGGCCGGCATCGAGGTGCACATCATCAAGGGCTATGGCGACACCGCCGTGGCCGAGATGGCCTTCGCGCTGATGTGGGCCTCGGCCAAGGGCCTGGCCTTCATGGACCGCGGCATCCGTGCCGGGCAGTGGAACCGCACCGATGGCGTGGAGCTGACCGGCAAGACCGTCGGCCTGATCGGCTTCGGCGGCATCGGCGCGGAGATGGCGCGGCTGTGCGCCGGCGCCGGCATGAAGGTGCTGGCCTGGAACCGCACGAAGCGCGAGGCTGCCGGCGTCACCTTCGTCGACCTCGATACCCTGCTGGCGGAGAGCCACGTCATCTCCCTGCACATGCTGCTGAGCGACGAGACGCGCGGCTTCATCTCCGCCGAGAAGATCGGCAAGATGCGGAAGGGCGCGATCTTCCTGAACACTGCGCGCGGCGCCATCACGGATGAGGCGGCGCTGGCGAAGGCGGCGGAGAGCGGCGCGCTGCGGCATATCGGCCTCGACGTGTATGCCGAGGAGCCGCTGCCGGCCGGCCACTTCTTCGCCAAGGTCGAGAACGCCACGCTGGCGGCGCACTCCGCCTTCCGCACGCCGGAAGCCAGCGACAACCTGATCGAGGCGGCGCTGAACCACTGCCGCCGCATCGCCGCCGCCTGAAAGAGCCTGAGATGACCGAGATCACCCGCCTGGACCAGAACGCCCGCCGCTCCCGCGCCGTGGTGCATGGGGATACCATCTACTTGGCCGGCCATACCGCCGATGACCGCGCGGCGGATGCCGCCGGGCAGACGCGCCAGGTGCTGGCCAAGATCGACGAGATGCTGGCCGCCGCCGGCAGCGACAAGTCCAAGCTGCTGAACATCACCATCTGGCTGGCCGACATGAAGGACTTCGCGGCCATGAACGAGGTGTACGATGCGTGGGTGGTGCAGGGCCACACGCCCGCGCGCTGCTGTGGCGAGGTGAAGCTGGCACTGCCGGAGATCCGCGTCGAGATCATGGCCATCGCGGCGCGCTGAGGTCACGACGATGGACACCGCCCCCCTCGCCTTCCGCCCGGCCCGGCGCATCGCCCATATCGGCGTGTCGGAGATCCTGAAGATCGGCGCCCGCGCGGCGCAGTTGAAGCGGGAGGGGCGGCCCGTCATCGTGCTCGGTGCCGGCGAGCCGGATTTCGATACGCCCGACAACATCAAGGATGCCGCCATCGCCGCCATCAAGGCGGGGGCGACCAAGTACACGACGCTGGACGGCACGGCGGAGCTGAAGGACGCCATCGTGGCCAAGCTGCGGCGGGAGAACCAGCTGGACTACGCCGCCAACGAGATCACGGTCGGCGCCGGGGCCAAGCAGGTCATCCACAATGCGCTGATGGCCTCGCTGGACGAGGGTGACGAGGTGGTGATCGCCGCGCCGTTCTGGACCTCCTACGCCGACATGGTGATCATCGCCGGCGGCGTGCCCGTGCCGGTGGTGGGGCGGGAGGAGAACGGCTTCCGCCTGGATGCCGCCGACCTGGAGGCCGCCATCACGCCGCGCACCCGCTGGCTGATGCTGAACTCCCCCAGCAACCCGACCGGCGCGGCCTACAGCCCCGCCGATTTGCGGCCGATCTGCGATGTGCTGCTGCGCCATCCGCAGGTGTGGCTGATGTCGGACGAGATCTACGAGCATCTGGCCTACGGCAACTTCATCTGCACCAGCCCGGTGGCGGTGGAGCCGGCGCTGAAGGAACGGTCGCTGATCGTCAACGGCGTTTCCAAGAGCTATGCCATGACGGGCTGGCGCATCGGCTACGGCGCCGGGCCGCGGCC
>Ga0308159_1003213_pt1 | contig 17015 bp, 12 predicted proteins | sample PhyCR1_FD_201040 | JGI IMG/M metagenome (GOLD analysis project Ga0308159, IMG submission 201040) | Phyllosphere microbial communities from UC Gill Tract Community Farm, Albany, California, United States - DLSLC.R1 | ecosystem: Host-associated > Plants > Phyllosphere > Unclassified | place: USA... | reverse complement strand
ACAAGATCAAGAAGGCCGGCATCGACGGCGTCACGGTCACCAACCAGGCGATCGCGAACCTCGACGGCTCGGCCGACCTGGTCATCACGCAGAACCAGCTCACCGACCGCGCGAAGGCGCAGTCGCCTGACTCGATGCACGTCTCGGTCGACAACTTCATGAACTCGCCGCGCTACGACGAGGTCGTGGAGATGGTCCGCGCACAGCACGAGGCCAAGTAATCCCCTAGCACGCCAGGGGCCGGAGCGTCAGCCCGGCCCCTGGCGTCTTCCCGTCCGGCCCGCGGTTTGCGAGGCTGGACAGCACGACGAGAAAGGCGAGAACCATGTCAGACGTCCTCCGCAGCGAATCGGTCCGCATCCACCCCGGCAGCGCCACCCGTGAGGAGGCGATGAAGGAAGCCGCCGACCTGCTCCAGGCCACCGGGGCCGTCACCGCCGACTACTTCGCCGCCATGCAGCAGCGCGAAGAGACCGTGTCGACGTACATGGGCAACGAGCTCGCGATCCCCCACGGCACGAACGAGACGAAGCAGGCCATCCTCACCTCGGGCCTGTCGGTCGTCCGCTACGACGGCGGCGTCGACTGGGGCGGGGAGCCCGTCACCTTCGTGATCGGCATCGCCGGCAAGGGTGACGAGCACCTCGAGATCCTGTCGCAGATCGCCATCCTCTTCTCCGAAGAAGACGACGTCGCCCGCCTGAAGGCCGCCTCCTCCCCCGAGGAGCTCTTCGAGGCCCTCTCGGGTTCCGTCAACGCATGAAGGCCGTCCACTTCGGCGCCGGCAACATCGGCCGCGGCTTCGTCGGTCTGCTCCTGCACGAGGGCGGCTACGAGCTCGTCTTCTCCGACGTCTCCGCGGCGCTGGTCGAGGCCATCAACTCGGCGTCGTCGTACACCGTCCACGAGGTGGGCGAGGGGGGCGTCGACAAAGAGGTGACCGGCTTCCGCGCGATCGACAGTTCGGTGGATGCCGAGGCGCTCGTCGACGAGATCGCGACCGCCGACGTGGTGACCACCGCCGTCGGCCCCACCATCTTGAAGTTCGTGGCCCCGCACATCGTGGCGGGTCTCGCCCTGCGCGACCCCTCGCTCCCCCCGCTGCAGATCATGGCGTGCGAGAACGCGATCGGCGCGACCGATCAGCTGCGCGAGCACGTGATCGAGCTCTCAGGCGAGTCGTGGGACGCCTTGGCATCCCGTGCCGTCTTCGCCAACACCGCGGTCGACCGGATCGTCCCGGCCCAGTCCGGCGGCGGCGTCGACGTCACGGTCGAGCCCTTCTACGAGTGGGCGATCGAGCGTCCGCCCTTCGGCGACACCCCGCCGAACATCCCCGGTGCGCACTTCGTCGACGACCTCGAGCCGTACATCGAGCGCAAGCTGTTCACGGTCAACACGGGCCACGCCACCACGGCGTACTTCGGCGCACAGGCGGGGGTCGAGCGCATCTCCGATGCGTTGGCGAACCCCGAGATCGCGGCGAAGGTCGAGGCGGCCCTCGAGGAGACCAGCGCCCTGCTGATCGAGAAGCACGAACTCGACGCCGACGTGCAGGGCGAGTACCGCGCGACGATCCTGCGGCGGTTCCGCAACGCCGCTCTCCCCGACACGGTATGGCGGGTGGGTCGACAGCCGCTGCGCAAGCTCTCGCGCCACGAGCGTTTCGTGGGCCCCGCCGCCGAGGCGATCGAGCGGGGGCTGCCCGTCGACGCGTTGGTGGCGGCGATGGCCGCGGCGCTGGAGTTCTCGGATGCCGAGGATGCCCAGGCCGTCGACCTGCAGCGCCTGCTGCGCGAGCTCGACGCCGAGGCGTTCACGGCCGAGGTCACCGGCCTCGATGCCGCCCATCCGCTGTTCGCGCGGATCGTCGACGTCGTGGCGGCACGCCGAGGGGCACTGTCCGCCTGAGCCCGGAGTTACCCTCGAGAGGTGACCGACACGACCCCCTCCGACGCCGGCGGAGCGCCCCGAGCGCCCCGCCGGCGTCGTCGTCTGCTGCGAGGGATCCTCGCCGGTGCGGGCGCTCTCGTCGTCGTGCTCCTCGCGGGCATCCTGGTCTACACCCAGGTCGGCGTCATGGGCCCCGAAGCCGAGCCGCTCGCCGAAGCCCGCGCGAACCCGGGGCTCACGATCGCCGATGACGGCGCCGGCATCGTGCTGTCCCCCACCGCCGGCGCCACGGGCCAAGGCCTGGTGTTCATCCCGGGCGCCAAGGTCGAGGCCGAGGGCTACATCGCCACCTTCGCCGATACGGTCGCCGAGGAGGGGATCACCGTCGTCATCACCCGCCCGTGGCTCAACCTCGCGTTCTTCGACCCGCGGCCCCTCTCGACCTTCACCGACCTCGCGCCCGACGTGACGGCGTGGGCCGTCGGCGGGCATTCCCTCGGCGGCGTCCGCGCGTGCCAGCTCGCCCCCGACGCCGACGCCCTCGTGCTCTTCGCCTCGTACTGCGCGAACGACCTCTCGGCATCCGGGCTCCCCGTCCTCAGCCTCTCGGGATCGGCGGACGGCCTCTCCACCCCTCAGAAGATCGCGGAGGCCAAGGGCGAGGTGCCCACGACCGCGACCTTCGTCGAGATCCCCGGTGCTTCGCACGCCTCATTCGGGTCCTACGGCCCGCAGCCCGGCGACGGTACGCCCACTGCCGACCCCGCCGAGGTGGATCGGATCATCGCCGACCAGCTGACGGGCTTCCTCCCGCGGCGGTGAACGCCCTCGACACGGATCGCGACACCCGGAGACGGTAAGCGCCGAGAAGTGCCCGAAACCAGTAGTCGCCTCGGTAGTCAGACCCGTAGTCACCCTCATTGAACGAGTCGCGCGCCGCTTTCTAGCATTGGGGGCAACCGGTTCACTCGCGAGTCGCGAACGGACGAGATCCCGGCCTCCCCCCGCTCCCTCGATCGCCGTCGTCCTGGACGACCGGTATTCGTCGACCCCACGCGGCGCCTCGCGCCGCGCGAGAGGCCTATGTCTGCTGCGCGCTTTCCCCGTGCCCGCCCGCGCCTGTGGCGCTGGTCGACGCGGGCCGCGGCCGTCACGGCGACAGCCGCCCTCATCACGGGCTTGACGGTGGGCGGGAGCGGTGCGGCGGCCGGCGCCGCCCCGGTTCCCACACCCACGGCGACCGCCACCCCGACACCGGACGCCGCGACGCCCGCTCGCGATCCCGCCCCGACGACGGAGGAGACCGCCCCGGCCACCGGCGAAGAGCACTCGCCCGATCTCGCGCCCGTGCCGACCGAGACCACGGCACCTCCCGGCGACACCCCCTCCCCGGAATCCGAGGAACCCGTCGACCCCGAGCAGACGCCTGTCGCGGGAACGGACGATCGCGCGCCCCCGGCGGCCCAGACCTTCGCCGCACGCTCGAGCATCGGCATCCTCGCCGCGGGCGTGCCCGAGCAACCCACCGCCGTCTGGTCCGAGACCTTTGAGCAGGGCCTGAACACCACCACCCCGTCATCGATCACCGCCTACGCGGGCGGCCGGTACACCGCCTCGACCGGATGGGCCACGGGCACGAACTGCACCGGCGTGCTGGTGAACCGCAACGCGACCTACCCGAACAGCCAGTTCTGCCCCAGCCCCACCCTGGGCCTGACCACCATCTCGGCGCGCGAGGTCCGCCGTCTCGCGGACGTCCTCGGACAGGTCGCGGCCGGCACCGTCGGCGGCTCCACCGCGACCGCACCGGCCAACGCCTCGACCACCGCGACCCAGAACAACCACGCCCTGGTGGCTCTGCCCACCACCGCCGTCGCCACCGGCGGCACGATCGTCGCGCAGACCGCGAGCGGCATCGGTGTCTCGGCCACGGGCTCTCGCTACTACACCCTGCGATTCGACGCGGCGGGCGCACCCTGCGGCGCCAATGCGCCGAGCCTCTCGCTTTCGCTCATCGCCGGAACGACCACGCTCCTGCCGGCCTTCCCCACCGCGGTCAACCCGTGCGCCGCGACAGGCAACGTCTTCTACACCTCGCCCACGCAACAGGCCACGGGCGGCGCCGGCGGCATCCTCGATCCCGCCGTCAGCACGTCGGTGCGCGCGGCCACCTACACCGGCACCGCCGCCGCGCTGCTCACCCCCGCGCAGATCACCTCGGCCCAGGTGCGCCTCAGCAACGCGACCACGGGCACCGGCAGCGGCTTCGGTGTCGACAACCTCCGCGTTCTCGACGTCACCCCGAATCTCGACTGGTCGTTCGGCCCGACGAGCGTTCCGGCCGGCACGCCCTCGACCCTGACCTTCACCGTCACCAACACCGCCGACCTGATCGCGAAGAACGACTGGTCCTTCACCAACACGCTCCCCGCCGGCCTGACCGTCGCTCCCACCCCCGCCATCGGCGGCACGTGCACCCAGGTCACGGGGACGGCGTTCACCGTGAGCGCGCTGGCCGGGGCGTCCGGCATCTCCGTTTCGGGTGGCGACCTCGCGGCGGGTGCGGCCACCTGCACGATCACCGTCGATGTCGTGGCATCCACCGAAGCCACCTACACCAACGCACCCGCGAACGTCGTCACGCCCCTCGTCGCAACCGGATCAGCGACGCTCACGGCCACGCCGGCGTCGAGACTGACCGTGCGCAAGAACCTGCCCGCGCGCCTGGCCTCCACCGACCAGTTCACGCTCTCGGTCCGCAGCGGCAGCACCGTCGTCGCCTCGGCGACGACCACCGGCAACGCCGTCGGACTGCAGACGGCGCAGGTGTCGCGACAGATCGTCGATGCCGGGGCGACCTACACGATCGCCGAGACACCGACGGCGGGCGCGGCGCTCGGATACGCCAGCGCGTACGAATGCGTCCGGGACGCGACCGTCATCGCCACCGGCACCTCACGTTCGGGCCCGATCACCATGCCGCAGGACGACGGAGCCGAGGTCGTCTGCACCTTCACGAACACCGTGCAGCAACCGCGACTGTTCTGCGACAGCGGTCTCTACTACGGCGTGACGACGAACGGCACCCTCATCCAGGCCGACGGAGCGAGCGGCGGCCAAGCCACCGTCGGCACCTGGGGCAACGTCACCGGGGCGAACTCGCTCGGCGTCGCCGCGGGCGGCACCCTCGCCTACGCGCTGAACCGCTCGACCGACGCCGCGAACGTGCTCTCGATCCTCAAGTGGTCGCCGACCGGCGGCTTCGAGTCGCTCGCCAACCGCGCGTACACCGCAACGGATCGCACCGGCACCGCGATCCCCGGCAGCATCGTCGCCGGGGCGGTCGATCTCGTCACCGGTCGCTATCTCTTCGGCAAGTACAACAACGGCTCGTTCTACCTGTGGAGCTTCACCGAGTCCGCACCCGTCGCGTCGCGCTTCACGTACCTCGGCTCCTTCAGCGCGGGAACCGCACCCAACGGCAACGGCGACATGGCGTTCGACAACCGCGGCAACCTGTACGTCCTCGGCGCCGCGACCGTCAACAACGCCAGTAGCGCCGCGATCTTCACCATCACCGCCGACGCGCTGGCCGGCGCGAGCGGCGGCACCCTCGCCGTCAGCACCTCGGCCACGCGCGCTCTGAACGGATTGGATGCCACACCGGCCTTCGGCAACGTCAACGGCATCGCGTTCTCGCCCCGCGGCACGATCTACCTCTCGAGCAACACCAGCACCTACGAGTTCGACCCGACCTCGTGGACGCGTGTGGCGAACTCGCCCCGCGTGGACTTCGCCTCGACCGACCTCGCCAGCTGCAACAGCCCGGGAACCGTCACCGTGCAGAAGAACGTCGTCGGTCGCGCCGCGACGAACGACCACTTCCAGCTCGCGCTCGCCGACACCACCGGAACCCTCGGCACGGCGACCACCGCCGGGACCACGACGGGCCGACAGACTGCCCAGGTCGGCCCCTTCCCCACGACCATCGGCTCGACGCTGACGGTCTCCGAGTCGATGGGAGCGGGATCGACCTCGGCGATGGGCGCGTACACCGTCCGTCTCGAGTGCTGGACGGACGGCATCCGGATCACGAACGCCTCCGCGACCAGCGCGACGGTGACGATGCCCGACCGCTTCGGCGCCAACGTCGTGTGCACCTTCTTCAACTCCCCCAGCCCCGTCGCTACCGTGACCGTGACCAAACGCGTCCTGGATCCCGCGACGCAGCAGTCCGCCCCCGCAGCCGGCTGGAGCCTCGGCGTCGCGGCGAGCGCCACCAGCGGGACCGCGACGGCCCTTCCCAGCGAGGCTCCCCGGCAGACCTCGGATGCCGCGGGCAACGCCGTGTGGACCGTGCTCTACGGCTCGGCGACATCGCGGGCGACCCTGACGATCTCGGAGGTGCAGCAGACACGCTTCTCGTTCGTGGGCGGCGCGTGCACCGTGAACGGGACGGCGGTGACGGTGACGTTCACGACCGTCGGCGGGCTCGTGAGCGGGACCATCCCCAACGTCGGCCCCTCGGCGGTCGTCGCCTGCACGTTGACCAACCAGCCGATCACCTCGCTGACGCTGGTGAAGTCGGTGTCGTTCGGCTCGGCCGCGGCGACCGACTGGACCCTCGCCGCCACGGGCCCCGCCGGAGCCCTGGTCGGCCCCACGGGGCGCACGGGCACCGCGGCGACCACGAACGTCGCGGTCTCGCCCGCGCGCGCCTACCGGCTGTCCGAGACGGGGACGAACGCGGCTTACGTGCAGAGCGGCGCCTGGCAGTGCGTCGATGCGACGGGGGCCGAGGTCGCGGTGAGCGCCACGAGCGACGTCACGCTGCGGACGGGGGCGACCGTCACATGCACCGCCACCAACGCGACCGCCACCATGACGCTGCTGAAAGACGTGGTCACCCCCAGCGCCGGGTTCGTGCCCGCCACCTGGACCGTGACGGCCACCCCCGCGGCCCTGACCGGCGCGACCCTGCCAACCCAGAGCCGGGTCGGCGCCGCGTACGACGCGGTCGCGGGCAACGCCGCCAGCACCTTCGAGGTGCGGCCCGGGCACGGGTACACGCTGTCGGAGGCGCCGACCCTGGCGGGCACACGCCTGGCGTACCAGACCCTCCGGCTCGAGCGTCTCGACGGCACCACCTGGACGACGATCACCAGCCGCACGATCACCGCCCCCGCCGCGGGTCAGAACGTCGTGTACCGCTTCGTCAACGCACCCGTCGCCGGGCCTCGCCTGCCCCTGACCGGTGGCTTCGGTGCCGACGCTTTCCTCCTCTCGGGAGGCCTTCTGCTCGCCCTCACCCTCGGGGGCGCCGTGATCCATCGCCGACGCAAGGGAGGGAGCCCCCTGACATGACCTCCCCCGTCGCGCGATGCCGCCGACCGCACCACCTTCCCTTCCTCACCATCACCTTCCGAAAGGTATGACAATGTCCATCCGAAAGAGAGCAGGCGCCGTTCTGAGCGTCCTCGCGCTCGGAGCGCTCACCGCCGTCGGCGCCGTTGCACCGGCATCGGCCGTGACACTTCCGGGCAACATCGACTCGACCGTGAACCGTACCCTCACGATCCACAAGCACGCCCTGGGGCCGTCCACGCCCCTGAACCCGATCTCGAACGGGCAGGAACTGGCCACCCCGCCGGCCGACCCGCTCGCGGGAGCGCAGTTCACGGCCACGCTCGTGTCGGGTGTCGATCTGACGACGGCGGCCGGGTGGACCCAGGCCGCTCAGCTGACTCCGGCGCAGGCCGCTCAGCGTCCGAACACGGTGAGCTTCCCCTCGACCGTGTCGAACGCCGCAGGCGTCTCGACCTTCCCCGTGGATGCCGCGGCCTACCCCAACGGCCTGCCGATCGGTCTGTACCTCGTCACCGAGACGCAGCTGCCCCCGGGCGCGACCAACCCGGCCGCCCCGTTCCTCGTGACGCTGCCGCTGGCCACCGGGGCCTCGGGTTCGCCGTCCAACCAGTGGATCTACGACGTCCACGTCTACCCGAAGAACGCCGTCACCCAGCTCACGAAGACGCGCGTCCCCGCTCCGGCGGGGTCGGTCGAGCAGCGCAACCCCGACCTCATCCGTTGGGCCGTCGCCTCGTCGATCCCGACCCTCGCCGCCGGCGACTCCATCGACGTCTTCACCCTCACCGACAACCTGCCGGCGGAGCTGACGTACCTCACGGCCGCGACCGTACCGGCGGGGGTCACCCCGACCAACGTCGTGGTGGCGAACGCCTCGGGCACGACGCAGAGCTTCGCCGAGGGCACGGACTACACGATCACCAACACGGGCGGGGCGCTCGCTCTCACCTTCACTGCCGCGGGCCGCACACGTCTCGCGGGGCTGCAGGGCGGAACGGTGACGTTCAACGTGCTCACGCGCGCCACGTCGATCCCCGCGAGCGGCATCATCGTCAACACCGCCACCGCCAACGTCAACGGTGCCACCGAGCAGGTCACCGGCAGCACGCCCATCGGCCAGCTCACCGTCCGCGCCTACGCCAACAGCAACAACGCGCCGGCGAACCTCGCGGGTGCGGTGTACCAGGTGTTCCTCACGGAGCAGGATGCCATCAACGGGGCCAACCCGATCGTCATCAACGGCGAGACCAACTGGGTCACCGGAGCCAACGGCAACGTGATCATCCCGATCATCACGCCCGGCAACTACTGGGTCCGTGAGATCACGCCGCCCACGGGGTACCAGCTGCCCTCGCCCGACCGGGTGCTGACCGCTGTCGTGCCGGGGCCGACCTCGACCACCGCGCCGGTGCGCAACTACGTCGAGTTCGTCCACAACCAGGTTCCCGCGTTCGCGCTGCCCCTCACGGGTGGCGACGGCGGCCTCTGGTTCGGTGTCGGTGGCGCCGCGCTCCTGGCGGCCATGGTCGGCTCGGCGCTCGTCGTCGCACGCCGTCGCGCCCGCGGCGCGCAGGCACCCGCCTGAAGGACGATCGCTCGGTGAACGGGGGGACGACGGAGCACGTGGACGCGCCGTCGTCCCCCCTTTCGGAGAGGAGGTCCGATCCTCGGGCCTCCCCTCCGTCGCTGCGCCGCGACCTCCGACCGCCGCGCTGGAAGCTCTCGGTCGTCTCCCTGCTGCTCGCTGTCGGCGCCCTCGTCGGCGTGGGGCTGCTCATGTACCCCACCGTCGCCGCGTGGTTCGCCCAGTACGCGCAGTCGCAGATCATCGACGGGTACTCCGATCAGGTCCGCGACCTCGGCGCGGACACCCTCGCCGCACGGCTCGACGCCGCGCGCGAATACAACACCCGTCTCGTCGACGGCGGGGCGGAGATCGCCGCGAACGAGCGGCTCCCCCTCGCCAATTCCCCCGACCAGTCGAGCGAGTACGGCGACCAGCTCCGCTCGGACGAAGCCGGCCTGATGGCGCGCCTGAAGATCCCGTCGATCGCCGTCGACCTGCCGATCTACCACGGCACCAGCGAGCAGGTGCTCGCCGAGGGCGTCGGCCACCTCGAGGGCACGGCCCTGCCGGTCGGCGGAGAGACCACCCATTCCGTGCTCACCGCGCATCGGGGTCTGGCCACCGCGGAACTGTTCACTCATCTCGACCGTGTGCGCGCCGACGAGACGTTCACCATCGAGGTCTTCGGCGAGGTGCTCGTCTACCGCGTCGTCGACACCCGGGTCGTCGAACCGGAGGACACCGAGTCCCTCGTCCCCGTGGTCGGCCGCGACCTCGTCACCCTCGTCACCTGCACCCCGCTCGGCGTCAACAGCCACCGCATCCTGGTCACCGGCGAACGGGTGATCCCCACCCCGCAGGCCGATCTCGACGGCCTCGGCGCCCGCCCCGAGATCCCGACGTTCCCGTGGTGGATCCTCGTGCTGTCGGCCGCCCTCGCCGCCGCCGGAGTCTACGTGTGGTGGGCGGGGCGGCCGCCCGGTCCCCGCCGGCGGACACCGGCTTCCTGACCCCCATTACCCGGCCGCTGTGAAGTGGCCCGGCTGGCGTCCCGCGCTCCGGATCGTCCGACTAAAGTGCAGTCCTGAACCCCCGCCACGCGCACGGTGTGCGCGCATTCACCGGAGCGCGGTCCGCACCCGATCAGCCCCCCTGTGCGACGACGCGCACGAGAGTCAACCCTCCCGCCGGGCGGCGCTCCGGCGCCACGTGACAGATTCCCGAGCGCGTCGGTCCCCCCATGCAGCCGGTGATAGCAATCTTCCGGAATGCGGGACGGGATCAGTTCTCTATCAGCCCGTCCGGGGACCGAGCACGCCCGCGACTCCTCCCCATGCCCGAGATGTCCACAGATTCACGGGCCCGCCCATCTCGTTCCCGCGAACCCGGCACGCTCGGACGATGCCCGTTCCTCTCATAGACCGCCGCGCCCCTGTCCCCGCCCTTCTGACCACGCAGGATCTGAGACTCGCGGGCATGTCGAAGCGCCGTATCGCTCACGCGGTGGAAACGGGCCACCTCGTTCGGACCCGGCTCGGCCGCTACCTCCCTGCCTCGACCCCCGCGCCGATCGTCGAGGCGGCGCGTCTCGGCGGACGCCTCGACTGCCTGTCTCTCCTCACAGGAATGGGGGTGTTCGTTCTGCGCTGCGAATCGCTGCACGTGCAGTTCGATGCTCATGCGACCCGGCTGCCGACGCGTCCGGCGGGTGTCCGCGCGCACTGGCGTCGATCCCTTGCCGGAGCGGGCTCCCCGGTTGTCAATCCGGTGGAGGCACTGGCCCAGTCGGTCACCTGCCAGGGATCCCGCGCAGCCATCGCAACGCTCGACAGCGCATGGCATCTGGGCATCGTCGACCGCGAGGGCATCGCCGAGGTATTCGAGCGCCTGCCGCAACGGTTCCAGGTGCTACGAGGTCTGCTCGACCCGCGCTGCGAGGCCGGCACCGAATCGCTGGTGCGTCTCATGCTTCGCTCTATCGGATGCCGTTTCGAGCTGCAGGTCCGCCTAGACGGAGTTGGACGGGTCGACTTCGTCGTCGACGAATGGCTCATCGTCGAGTGCGACAGTCGCGAGTTCCACTCCTCCTGGGAGATGCACGAGAACGACCGTCGCCGCGACGCGGCCGCTCTCGAGCGTGGCTACGCGACGGTCCGCGTGCTCGCGGCCGACGTGTTCAGCCGCCCGGACGACGTTGCCGCGCAACTCCGACGGATCATTGAGCATCAGGAGGCGCCGCGCTCCGGACACGCGCGGAGGACTCGCCTTAACCGCTCGCTCTGACGAGGAACGCGCCCCGATCGTCCGAAGCCCGGCACGAGTCCGTCGCCCTCCCGCAGGGCGCGGCGCCGTTCGCGGTGCGGAACGTCAACCGGTCCCGCGTGTGCCGCACTCCGGTCGCCAGGCTCGATCACGGCGACCGGTGGGCCTGCGGCGCGGCGGCCCACCCGATCCACCGGACTCCGGCACACTCACACGCCATCGAGCCGGACGACCACTCCCCCGCCCACGCGAAAGCGGGGCCGGCGCCTCACGACGCGACCCCGCTTTCGACAACCCAGCTCAGCGGTGGAACCCGTCCGAGATGATCTCGATGAGCTCCTCGCGCTCCTCGACCGGCAGGAAGGCCCCCGCCGCCGCGTTCAATTGGAACGCCTCGAGGTCGTCGAGGTCGTATTCGAAGGCCTGGCTGAGCAGGCCCAGCTCGCGCGTGAGCGTGGTCGCGCTCATCAGGCGGTTGTCGACGTTCACCGTCACCGAGAAGTCCAGCTGGTACAGCAGATCGAACGGGTGGGCGTCCATCGTGTCGCCCCAGGCGGTGACGGCGCCCGATTGCAGGTTCGAGGTGGGCGACAGCTCGAGGGTGATCTCGCGATCGCGCACCCAGCGGGCCAGGTCGCCGAAGGTGACCTGCACCTCCTCGCCCTCGCGCGAGACGACGTCGAGGTCGTTGGCGATGCGCACGCCGTGGCCGAGACGGAGCGCGCGCCCGTCGAGAAGGGCGGAGCGGATGGATGCCAATCCCGCACCCTCCCCCGCGTGCACGGTCGTGGGGAAGAACTGCTCGGCCAGATAGTCGAACGCCTCGCGATGCCGCTGCGGCAGGAACCCGTCCTCCGGTCCCGCGAGGTCGAAGCCGACCACGCCGCGACCACGCCACGAGACCGCCAGCTCGGCGATATCGCGCGCGTTGTCGTTATGGCGCAGGGCCGTCAGCAACTGTCCCACGCGGATGTCGCGTCCGCGTGCGTCGGCGGCATCCTCCCCCTGTTCGATGCCATCCTGCACGGCGTCCACGACGTCGTCGAGGCTGAGGCCGCGGGTGAGGTGCTGCTCGGGAGCCCACCGCACCTCGCCGTAGACGACACCGTCGGCGGCGAGGTCTTCGACGAACTCCTTGGCCGTGCGCACGAGACCCTCGCGCGTCTGCATGACGCCGACGGTGACCGAGAACTTCTCGAGGTAGTCCTCGAGCGAGCGGCCGTCGATGTGGTCCGAGAACCACGCTTCGAGGCCCTTCGCGTCGTCGGCAGGCAGCTCGAGACCGATCTCGTCGGCCAGCTCGAGCACCGTCTGCGGGCGGAGCCCACCGTCGAGGTGATCGTGCAGCGAGACCTTCGGCAGGTCGGCGATTCTCGTCCGGCCGATACGGAATTCTTCGGATGCCACGGTGTCCTTCTTTCCGGATGCCATCACGCGGTGATGCGCTCGCGCACGATGGGAGACGCCGCGGGAGCGGTGTCGCCGATCTCGAGGGCGCCCTCGACGGCGCCGAGCGCGCGCTCGAAGCGCGACTCGTCGTCCGCCGACAGGGTGAACAGCGGCTGACCCGCGGTGACCGGCTGGCCCACGGTGACGTGCAGGTCGATGCCCGCGGCGTGCACGACGGCGTCCTCCGCCCGGGCGCGGCCGGCGCCCAGACGCCAGGCGCCGATCCCGAACGGGAGGGCCTCGACGCGCGAGACGACACCCGAACGCTCGGCGACGACCGTGTGGGTCTCACGGGGCGTCGGGAGGGCGGCATCCGGATCTCCGTCTTGCGCGCGGATCATGCGGTTCCAGACGTCCATCGCGCGGCCGTCCTTCAGGGCCGCCTCGACGTCGGCGTCGGGCTGACCCGCGAGACTGAGCATCTCGCGGGCGAGCGCGACCGTGAGCTCGACGACGTCGGCCGGACCGCCGCCGGCGAGCACCTCGACCGATTCGCGCACCTCGTTGGCGTTGCCGATGGCCAGGCCCAGCGGGGTGTTCATGTCGGTCAGCAGCGCGGTGGTGTTCACGCCCGAGTCGGTGCCGAGCGCGACCATCGTCTCGGCGAGTTCGCGAGCCCGGTCGATGTCCTGCATGAAGGCGCCGGAGCCGAACTTCACGTCGAGCACGAGCGAGTCGGTTCCCTCGGCGATCTTCTTCGACATGATGCTCGAGGCGATCAGCGGGATCGCCTCGACCGTGCCGGTGACGTCGCGCAACGCGTACAGCTTCTTGTCGGCGGGGGCGAGCCCCGTGCCGGCGGCGCAGATGACCGCGCCCACCTCGCGCAGCTGCGTCATGATCTCGTCGTTCGACAGCGCCGCGCGCCAGCCGGGGATCGACTCGAGCTTGTCGAGGGTGCCGCCGGTGTGGCCGAGCCCACGGCCCGAGAGCTGCGGGACCGCGACACCGAAGGCGGCGACGAGCGGGGCGAGCGGCAGGGTGATCTTGTCGCCCACGCCCCCGGTCGAGTGCTTGTCGACGGTCACCTTGCCGAGGGAGCCGAAGTCCATGCGCTCGCCCGAGGCGATCATGGCGTCGGTGAGCACGCGGATCTGGTCGCGGCCGAGGCCGTTCAACAGCACCGCCATCGTGAACGCCGACATCTGCGCGTCCATGACGTAGCCGCGGGTGTAGGCGTCGACCAGCCACCGGATCTCGCCCTCGGTGATGGCGCGGCCATCGCGCTGGGCGCGGATTATGTCGACGGCGTCGTACTGCTCGGCGCTCATCGAGCCGCCTCCTCGAGGTCGCGCGGACCGAAGGCGTCGGGCAGCACTTCGTCGATGGTCCGGATGCCGCTGACGGTCTCGAGCAGCATGCCGGGGATCGCGTGCTCGAACAGCAGCTGACGGCAGCGACCGCATGGCATGAGCGTCCGCCCCTCCCCGTCGACGCAGACGAAGGCCACGAGCTGGCCGCCCCCGCTCATGTGCAGGTCGGACACGAGTCCGCACTCGGCGCACAGCGTCACGCCGTAGGAGGCGTTCTCGACGTTGCACCCCGAGACGATGCGCCCGTCGGCGACGAGCGCAGCGGCGCCCACCTTGAAGCGTGAGTAGGGCGCGTAGGCGCGATGCATGGCATCCGTGGCGGCCGAACGGAGTTCGTCCCAGTCGATGTCGGTCATCGTGGAGTGGTGGATCCTCTCGTGAAGGGAAGGGGGTCAGCCCTTGATGTAGGGCTTTCCGGCGGCCGCGGGGCCTCGGATCTGTCCGGCGAAACCCGCCACCGCGATGATGGTCACGATGTAGGGCAGCATGAGCATGAACTCGCTGGGGATGGGGGTGCGCAGCACCGTCAGCAGGTTCTGGAGGTTGGTCGCGAAGCCGAACAGCAGGGCGGCGAGCGTCGCGCGGATCGGGTCCCAGCGGCCGAAGATGACGGCGGCGAGGGCGATGAAGCCCAGGCCCGCGGTCATCTCCTTGGTGAACTGCCCCACCGACACGAGCGTGAAGTACGCGCCGCCGACGCCGGCGATGGCGCCGGCGAGCGAGACGTTCCAGAAGCGGCTCGAGTTGACCTTGATGCCGACGGTGTCCGCAGCCTGGGGGTGCTCCCCCACCGCGCGCAGGCGCAGGCCCCAGCGCGTGCGGTACAGACCCCACGCGACGATGGCGACCACGCCGTACATCAGATAGACGATGAAGGTCTGGTTGAACAGGACCGGCCCGATGACCGGGATGTCGCCGAGCAGCGGGATCTCGATGCGGGGGAAACGCTCGGGGCGGTTGAGCACGTCCTCGTTCGGGACGAGCAGTGCGCCGTAGAGGAAGCCCGTGAGCCCGGTGACGAGCACGTTCAACACGACACCGACGATCACCTGGTCGACGAGGTACTTGATCGAGAACGCCGCGAGCACGAAGGCCACGAGGACGCCGCCGATCATGGCGGCGACGAGCCCCAGGAAGGGGTTGCGGGTGAGGGATGCCACGAGCGCGGCGCTGAACGCCCCGAACAGGAACTGCCCCTCGATGGCGACGTTCACGACGCCGACCCGCTCACCGATCACGCCGCCCAGGGCGCCGAAGATCAGCGGGACCGAGAGCGAGAGCGCACCGAACAGCAGGCCGGTGACCGGGACGAGGCCGTCGGCCGCGGCCCACACGAGGAAGGCGAAGACGGCCAGGGCGCCGAACACGATCGGCAGCCACAGCGGGGTGCGGCGGTAGCCCACGGCATCCCAGACCGACCAAGCGGTCAGGAGCACGAGCAGCACGAGGACGCCCCAGCTCGTGATCGCGGTGGGGACCGCGACGCTGCCCAGGTCGATGTTCGAGGCCGGGTCGCCGAGGCGGAAGGTGCTCTGCCCGTCGCGCGGGACGAGGGCGAACAGCAGGGCGAGCAGCACGGTCACGACCGTCAGGCTCACGGCGAGCTTGATGTGGCGCACGCGCACCGTGGTCAACTGGATCGCGTCATCCGCGAGATGCGTCGCGGTCATGCCGCCACCGCCTTCTTGGCCGCCTTGGCCCGGTCTTTGGCCGCGCGCTCGGCCTCGCTCTTGGGGAGGAAGAAGATCGTGCGCACGAGCGGCGGGGCCGCGATGAACAGCACGATGAGGGCCTGCACGACGAGCACGATGTCGACGGGGATGCCCTGCGACGCCTGCATCGTGAACGAGCCCGACTTGAGAGCTCCGAACAGGATGCCGGCCGCGAACACACCCCACGGGCGGCTGCGGCCGAGGAGGGCCACGGTGATGGCGTCGAACCCGATGCCGGAGTCGATGAGGCCGTCGAAGCCCGTGGTCACCGCGCCCTGGATCTGGTTCATACCGGCGAGACCGGCCAGTCCGCCGGCGAACAGCATCGCGTACACGTACATCCGGGGCACCGAGATGCCGGCGGCGCGCGCGGCGTGCGGGTTCTCGCCCACGGCGCGCAGGCGGAAGCCGAGGCTCGAGCGCTCCATGAGCCACCAGACGAACACCGTCGCGAGGACGACGAGCACGAAGCCGAGGTCGAGCAGGGGGAACTGCGGGCCGAGGAGCTCCGGGAACTGCGCGTTGGCGGGAGTCGCGGCCGAGATCGGCTGGTCGCCCGCGGCACGCTGCAGCAGGCCCGGGGTGCGCACCATCCACGTCACCAGGTAGTAGGCGACGTAGTTGAGCATGATGGTGAGGATGACCTCGTGCGCGCCGGTGCGCGCCTTCAGCAGACCGACGATGCCGCCCCAGATCGCCCCACCCGCGATACCCGCGATCAGCGTCAGCGGCAGCTGGATGATCATGGGCAGGTTGAGGTTGAAGGTGACGAGACCGGCGAAGGCGCAGGCGATGAGGATCTGGCCGCGCCCACCGATGTTGAACAGGCCCACGCGGAACGCGAGAGCGACGCCGAGACCGGCCGCGATCAGCGGAGCCGCGAACCCGAGGGTGTTCGTGAGCGGGCGGATCTGCGCACCGAAGTCGGAGACCCGCGAGTTGAACACCGCACCGCGGAACAGCGCCTCGTACCCGCCGTAGACGGAGTTCCAGATCGCGCCCAGCATGTCGCCGGGACGAGCGAAGAAGTACGCCGAGGTCTCGCGTACCTGGTCGTTGGTGGCCGCCATCAGGATGCCGCCGACGACCATCGCCGCGATCACGGCGAGGAGGGTGGTGATCCACGACGAACGCAGCAACTCGGTGAGGAACTGGTTGGTGCGGGGCGGCGCGGGCGTCTCGGCCGGGGCGTGGCCGGTCAGCGGCCCCGAGGCGGTCGGCAGTTGCTCGGGCGGGAGTCCGGAGTCCCCGGTCGCGCCCGTGCTCGGGATGTGGCCGCTCACGCTGTCTCCTCCGCGGGCTGCTCGCCCGCCATCATGAGCCCGAGGACCTCGCGCGGGGTGTTCCCGGGCACGATGCCCACGATGCCGCCGCGGTACATCACCGCGATGCGGTCGCCGAGGGCGGCGATCTCGTCGAGCTCGGTCGACACGACGATCACGGGCACGCCCG
>Ga0308159_1003212_pt1 | contig 17018 bp, 13 predicted proteins | sample PhyCR1_FD_201040 | JGI IMG/M metagenome (GOLD analysis project Ga0308159, IMG submission 201040) | Phyllosphere microbial communities from UC Gill Tract Community Farm, Albany, California, United States - DLSLC.R1 | ecosystem: Host-associated > Plants > Phyllosphere > Unclassified | place: USA... | reverse complement strand
GGCCTGGCGGCAGGCGCGCCTCGGACTCGACTCGGGCCCCGTCCTCGTCCAGGTCGCGCGCCCGGGCTACGCGCCCGTCGTCGCCTGCGCCCGCTGCCGCACGGTCGCCCGCTGCAACCGCTGCCAGGGTCCACTCGCCGTGCACGCCGCGGGCGCCCGGCCGAGCTGCGGCTGGTGCGGCCTGATCGCCGCCGAATGGCACTGCTCGGTCTGCGAGGCCACGGCGCTCCGACTCGTGACCCTCGGCGCCGGTCGCACGGCGGAGGAGCTCGGCCGCGCGTTCCCGGGAGCGAAGGTCGTCGTCGCCGACGGCCAGCGCCCGGTCCTGACCCTGCCCGACGAGCCCGCGCTCGTCGTCGCGACTCGGGGAGCCGAGCCCCGGGTGGACGGCGGCTACCACGCCGTCCTCCTCCTCGACGGCGAGCGGATGCTGGCGCGCGAGAGCCTGCGCGTCGCCGACGACGCCCTGCGCACCTGGTCCAACGCCGCCGCCCTGGCCCGGCCCGGCGCCCCGGTCCTGCTCGTCGGAGTCGGCGGACGGATCGCGACCGCCCTGGCCACCTGGCGCCAAGCCGAGTACCTCCGGGCCGAGCTGCTGGAGCGGCGCGCCCTCCGCTTCCCGCCCGCAGTGCGTCTGGCCACCGTCAGCGGCGACGCCCACGCGGTCGAGGAGGCGCTCGACGCGCTGGACGAGAGCGACCGGCACGAGGTCCTCGGCCCGGTCGGCCTGGAGGACGGCTCCGTCCGGGCCATCGTGCGCTTCGACTACGCTCGCGGTGCGGAGGTCGCCGCCCGGCTCCGATCCGCTGTCGTGCGGAACGCCACCCGTCGCCGCCGACCGCCGACCACCCCCGGCCGCTTCCGCCCGGCCCCGAAGCTGCGGGTCCGTCTCGACGATCCCGACATCCTCTAGTCCCACCCGCACCACCGCCACCCAGGAGCCCCTCGTGCGCCTCGTCTTCGCCGGCACCCCGGCTCCCGCCGTCCCGACCCTGCGCGCCCTCGCCGCCTCCGGTCACGAGATCGTGGCCGTCGTCACCCGCGAGGACGCACCCGTCGGGCGCAAGCGCGTGCTGACGCCCTCGCCGGTCGCGGTCGTCGCGGAGGAGCTCGGCCTCCCCGTCCTGAAGGCGAACCGCCTCGACGAGGCCGTCACCGACCGCCTCGAGGCGCTGGCTCCCGAGCTCGGCGTGATCGTCGCCTACGGCGGGCTCGTCCGCGCCCGGCTGCTCGCCGTGCCGGTGCGCGGCTGGATCAACCTCCACTTCTCGCTCCTGCCGCGCTGGCGCGGAGCGGCGCCGGTGCAGCGCGCGCTGATGGCGGGGGAGGGGACGATCGGCGCGAGCGTGTTCCAGCTGGTCGCGGAGCTCGACGCCGGGGACGTCTACGCCGAGCTGTCCGAGGAGGTCCGCGACCGCACGGCGGGGGAGCTCCTCGAGGTGCTCGCCGACTCCGGCGCCGCGCTGACGGTCGAGGTCGTCGAGGCGATCGCGGCGGGCACCGCCCTGGCCGTCCCGCAGTCCGGCGAGGTGACGCTCGCTCCCAAGCTCGACGTGGCGGACGGCCGCCTGGACTGGTCCGCGCCGAGCGCCCGCGTCCTCGCGCTGATCCGCGGCACGACCCCGGAGCCCGGCGCCTCCGCGGCCGTCGGCGACGCGCGGTTGAAGGTGCTCGCGGCTCGCGCGGTCCAGGAGGCCCCGACCCTCGAGCCCGGCCGGGTGCTCGTCGAGCAGGGCCGCGCGCTGGTCGGCACCGGCGACGGAGCCGTCGAGCTCGTGACCGTGCAGCCCGCGGGCAAGAGGCCCATGGCCGCCGCCGACTGGGCCAGGGGCCTGCGCGAGAGCACGGTGCTGCGATGAGCGCCCGCCGCGAGGCCGCCCCCGCCCGCCGCGTCGCCTACGACGTGCTGCGCGCCGTCAGCGGGTCGGACGCCTACGCCAACCTCGTCCTCCCCGGCCGGATTCGCGCCGCGGAGCTCTCGCCCGCCGACGCGGGCCTCGCGACCGAGCTCTGCTACGGCACCCTGCGGATGTCCGGCTACTACGACCGGGTGATCGTGCTGGCGGCGGGCCGCCCGGTCGAGTCCGTCGACGCGCCCGTCCTCGACGCGCTCCGCCTCGGAGTGCACCAGCTGCTCAGCACCCGGGTCGCTCCGCATGCGGCGGTGAACGAGAGCGTCGCGCTCGTGGCCGCCGACGGCTCCCGGGGCGCCGTGGCCTTCGCGAACGCCGTGCTCAGGACCGTCTCGCGGGGCTCGTCCGAGGAGTGGCGGGAGCGCGTCTCGGCCGCCGCCGTCTCGACCGACGACCGCATCGCCGCGCTGAGCTCGCATCCGCTCTGGATCGTCAAGGCGCTGCGCCGCGCCCTGGCCGCGGAGGGGCGGGCCGACGAGCTCGACGCCCTGCTCGCGGCCGACAACGCGGCTCCGCGGGTGAACCTCGTCGCGCTCCCGGGTCTCGCCGAGGCATCGGAGCTCCCCGACGCCGCGGCGGACCGGTGGTCGCCCGTCGGCCTCGTCAGCACCGGCGGCGATCCCGAGGCCGTCGACGCCGTGCGGGAGGGGCGGGTGCGAGTGCAGGACGAGGGATCGCAGCTCGCGGCGCTGGCGCTGTCGCGCGTCCGACCGATCCGCCAGGGGGAGCGCTGGCTCGACCTCTGCGCCGGCCCCGGCGGCAAGGCCGCTCTGCTCGCGGCGGAGGCGCGTCTCGGCGGGGCCTCGCTGCTCGCCAACGAGGTCGTGCCCGGCCGGGCCGGCCTCGTCCGGCAGGCCCTCGCCGCGGTCGACCCGGACGTCGAGGTGCGCACGGGCGACGGACGCGATCTCGGCGCCGAGCAGCCCGGCGCGTTCGACCGGATCCTCCTCGACGCCCCGTGCACCGGCCTCGGGGCCCTGCGCCGACGACCGGAGGCGCGCTGGCGCAAGACCGCGGCGGACGTCGAGCCGCTCGCGTCCCTCCAGGGCGAGCTCCTCGACTCGGCGCTCCAGGCCCTCGCACCCGGCGGCGTGCTCGCCTACGTCACCTGCTCACCGCACCTCGGCGAGACGCGGCGGGTCCTGGCGCTCGCCCAGGAGCGCTACGGCGACGGCCTCGAGCTGATGGACACCCCCGAGGTCCTCCGTGGCGTCGCCCTCGACGAGCTCGACCTGCAGGAGGGAGCACGCCACGTGCAGCTCTGGCCGCATCGGCACGGCACCGACGCCATGTTCATCCAGCTGCTGCGGCGAGCCGAGCCGTCCGAGTCGATCTCCTAGGCTGGTCGGCATGCCTGCACGGATCAACCCCAGCATCCTCTCCGCCGACTTCGTCAACTTCGAGGCCGAGCTGCAGCGGATCGCCTCGGCCGATCTCGTGCACGTCGACGTGATGGACAACCACTTCGTCCCGAACCTCACGTTCGGGCTCCCCATGGTGCAGCGCCTCCAGGAGGTGTCGCCGCGGCCGCTCGACGTGCACCTGATGATCGACGACCCGGACCGCTGGGCGCCCGGGTACGCCGAGACGGGCGCGTTCTCGGTCACCTTCCACGCCGAGGCGGCGCGCGACGCCGTGGCCCTGGCCCGGCGCCTCCGCGACATCGGCTCGCGGGCCGGGATCGCGCTCAAGCCCGGAACGGCCGTCGAGGAGTACCTCGACCTGCTGCCCGAGTTCGACCAGGTGCTCGTGATGACCGTCGAGCCCGGCTTCGGCGGCCAGTCCTTCATGGCGGAGACGATGCCCAAGCTGCACGCGCTCCGCCGCGCCGTCCGCGACTCCGGACTCGACGTCTGGCTGCAGGTCGACGGCGGGATCGCCCCGGGCACCATCGAGATCGCCGCCGAGGCGGGCGCCGACACGTTCGTCGCCGGTTCGGCCGTCTTCGGCGCCGACGACCCCGAGAAGGCGATCGCCGCCCTCCGCGACACCGCGTCGTCGATCCTGCACCGCCACTGATCCTGCCCCGGGGCGCCGCGCGTATAGACTTCCCCGGTGAAAACTTTCGACGACCTCTTCGCTGAGCTGGGCGAGAAGGCCGCCGCGCGACCCGAGGGCTCGGGCACGGTCCGCGAGCTCGACGCCGGTGTGCACTTCATCGGCAAGAAGATCGTCGAGGAGGCCGCCGAGGTCTGGATGGCCGCCGAGTACGAGGGCGACGAGCGCACCGCCGAGGAGATCTCGCAGCTGCTCTACCACCTCCAGGTGCTGATGCTGGCGAAGGGCCTGACGACGGCCGACGTCTACCGACATCTGTGAGCCTCCCTCCGATCGCCGGGGTGCGCCGACGCTCCGTCGCCGCGCGCTCCCACGCACATCGAGGCGCGTCCGCGACCGCAGCGTCGTCGACGAGACCGCCGCTCACCGAATCACCCTCGAGCTCCAGAGGACGTCCTGCCGTGACCACCACCCCGCCCGCGCTGCTGCGCGTCGCCGTGCCCAACAAGGGCTCGCTCTCCGAGACCGCCGGCCAGATGCTGGCCGAGGCCGGCTACGTCGGCCGCCGCGACCCGAAGGAGCTGCACGTCGTCGACGAGCGCAACGGCGTCGAGTTCTTCTACCTCCGTCCGCGCGACATCGCGACGTACGTCGGCTCCGGCGCCCTCGACGTCGGAGTGACGGGCCGCGACCTGCTCATCGACTCGGGCTCCGAGGCCCGCGAGATCGCGAGCCTGGGCTTCGCGAACTCGACCTTCCGCTTCGCCGGTCCGGCCGGCCGCTACACCGAGCTCTCCGAGATCGACGGACTGCGCGTCGCCACGAGCTACCCCGGCCTCGTCGGCTCCTTCCTCCGCGAGCACGGCGTCGAGGTGTCCCTCATCCGCCTCGACGGAGCGGTCGAGTCGGCGATCCAGCTGGGCGTCGCCGATGTGATCGCCGACGTCGTCGAGACCGGCACCACCCTCCGCAAGGCGGGCCTCGAGATCTTCGGACCGGTCATCCTCGACTCCACGGCCGTGCTCGTGTCGGCCGCGGGGGAGCCGGAGGGCATCCCCGTCCTGCTCCGCCGGTTGCAGGGCGTCCTGGTCGCCCGCGAGTACGTGCTGCTCGACTACGACTGCCCGGTCGCGCTCCTCGAGCAGGCCACAGCGATCGCTCCCGGCTTCGAGTCGCCGACGGTCTCGCCGCTGCACGACGCGGAGTGGGTCGCCGTCCGCGTCATGGTTCCCCGCGCCGACATGAACCAGGTCATGGACCGCCTCTACGACCTCGGCGCCCGCGCGATCCTGGTCACGTCGATCCACGCCGCGCGCCTCTAGGACGGCAGCGATGAGCCTCGCCGTCCGCGTCATCCCGTGCCTCGACGTCGCCGCCGGGCGCGTCGTCAAGGGCGTCAACTTCCAGAACCTCCGCGATGCCGGCGACCCGGTCGAGCTCGCCCGGCTCTACTTCGAGCAGGGTGCCGACGAGCTCACCTTCCTCGACGTCACCGCGACCGTCGACGACCGCTCCACCACCTACGACGTGGTCCGCGCCACGGCCGAGCAGGTCTTCATCCCGCTGACCGTCGGAGGAGGGGTGCGCGCCGTCGACGACGTGTCGCGCCTGCTCGCCCACGGCGCCGACAAGGTGGGCGTCAACTCCGCCGCCCTCGCCCGCCCGGCGCTCGTCGGCGAGATCGCCGACGTGTTCGGCGCGCAGGTGCTCGTCCTCTCTCTCGACGTCAAGCGGAGCGACGCCACGCCGTCCGGCTTCGTCGTCACGACCCACGGCGGTCGCCGCGAGACCACGGTCGACGCGCTCGCCTGGGCGGCCGAGGCCGTCGAGCGCGGGGCGGGCGAGCTGCTCGTCAACTCGATCGACGCCGACGGCACGAAGCAGGGCTTCGACCTCGAGCTCGTCGCCGCGATGCGCGAGGTCAGCTCGGTCCCGGTCATCGCCTCCGGAGGCGCCGGTGCGGTCGAGCACTTCGCCCCGGCGATCCAGGCGGGCGCCGACGCCGTGCTGGCGGCCTCGGTGTTCCACAACCGCGAGATGACCATCGGCGATGTGAAGCGCGCCCTCGACGGCGCAGGCCTGGAGATCCGACGATGACCGAGACCGAGCTCGACGCCGTCCTCGACCGCGCCTCCTTCGACGCGACCGGACTGCTGCCCGCGATCATCCAGCAGCACGACACCCGCGAGGTGCTGATGATGGGGTGGATGGACAGGGAGGCGCTGCGCCGCACCCTGACCGAGGGCCGCGTCACCTTCTGGTCGCGCTCCCGGCAGGAGTACTGGCGGAAGGGCGACACCTCCGGGCACGCCCAGTACGTCCGCGGAGCCGCCCTCGACTGCGACGCCGACACCCTGCTGGTGCAGGTGGAGCAGATCGGCGCCGCCTGCCACACCGGCGAGCACTCCTGCTTCGACGTCGATCCGCTCGACCCGGTCGCCTCCGCGGAGGCGTGAGCCGGTGAGCGGGCGCAGGCTCAAGTACTCGGTCATCCTCGGGATCATCCTGCTCGCGGCGCTCGAGTTGACCTCCTCGACGCAGTCGTGGGTCGCGCTGGAGCTCGCGGACGACTCCGGAGCACTGGACGTCACGGGCACCGTCGCCGCACCTGCGCTCTCGGCTCTCGCGCTCGCGGGACTCGCGCTGGCGGCCGCCCTCGCGATCGCCGGGCCCGCCTTCCGCATCGTGCTCGGACTCCTGCAGGTGCTGCTCGGCGGCTCCGTCGTGCTGGCGTCCACGACCGCGCTCGGCGACCCGGTGCGTGCCGGCTCGGCCGCAGTGACGGAGGCGACCGGCATCGCGGGCGAGCGGTCGGTGGCGGCGCTCGTCGACTCCTCGAGCTCGACCGCGTGGCCCGTCCTCGCGGTGATCGCCGGCGCCCTGACCGCCCTGCTGGGCGTCCTGGTGCTCGCCACGGTCCGCCGCTGGCCGGACGCGCGGAAGAAGAAGCGCGTGTCGCGCTTCGAGCCCGCCGACGGCTACGGGCACGGCGCCTCGAGCGTCGAGACGGACGACGGCACGATCGATCCGGTCGTCTCCTGGGACGAGCTCTCCCGCGGCGACGACCCCACGTCCCGGCGCTGACAGGGAGCCCGCGACCCGCCTCCCCGGCGCGGGGGGCCTCGGGCGCGAACCGCTAGACTGCTGTGGTCCCGATGCCCGTCCAGGAGGAGAACCATGAGCACCGAGCACGACGAAGACAGCCACGGCCACTCGCCGGCCGCATGGACGGCCGTCGTCATCATGCTGGTCGGGTTCACCGTCGGCACGATCGCCTTCTGGTTCGACGTCCCGCTCGTCGTCTGGCTCTCCGCCGGTCTCGTGATCGTCGGCCTCCTCGTGGGCATGGGCATGGCCAAGGCCGGCTACGGAGTGAACGGCTCCAAGGCCAACCCGAAGGCGCGCGCCTAGGTGCTGACCGATCTGACCGCCGGCGCCCTGGCCGACGCGGCGACGCGCCGCGAGACCGTCCCCCTCGCCGAGGTCGAGCGGCGCGCAGCCCTGCGCGCTCCCGCGATCGACGCGCTGGCGGCGCTGGCTCCGGCCGAGCGCGTCCGCGTCATCGCCGAGGTCAAGCGCTCGAGCCCCTCGCGCGGCGCCCTCGCCGAGATCCCCGATCCCGCCGCCCTCGCCGCGCAGTACGAGCAGGGGGGAGCGAGCGCGATCAGCGTCCTCACCGAGCAGCGCCGCTTCAAGGGGTCGCTCGACGACCTCGAGGCGGTGCGCGCCCGGGTGTCGATCCCCGTCCTGCGCAAGGACTTCATCGCCGAGCCCTACCAGGTGCTCGAGGCGCGCGCCGCGGGAGCCGACCTCGTGCTCCTCATCGTCGCCGCCCTCGAGCAGAGCGTGCTGCGCGAGCTGCACGCGCTCGTCCTCGAGCTCGGCATGACCCCGCTCGTCGAGACCCACTCGGCCGACGAGCTCGAGCGCGCCTCCGACCTCGGCGCCCGCCTCATCGGCGTGAACGCCCGCGACCTGTCCACCTTCCAGCTCGACCGCGACCTCTTCGGCCGCCTCTCCGAGCGCTTCCCCGCCGACGCGGTGAAGGTCGCCGAATCGGCGGTCCTCTCCGCCGACGACGTGGCCCACTACAGGCGCTCCGGCGCCGACGTCGTCCTCGTCGGGGAGGCCCTCGTCACCGGCGGCGACCCCGTTTCCACCCTCGCCAGCTTCCTGGCGCACTGACACCGACTGGCGGTACTGCCATGGCCCTCCGAGACGAACTCGGCCCCTACTTCGGCGACTTCGGCGGTCGCTACGTCCCCGAATCCCTCGTGGAGGCGCTCGACGAGCTGAGCGCCGAGTACGAGCGCACCAAGGTCGACCCGGAGTTCCACGCGGAGCTCATGGAGCTGCACCGCAGCTACACCGGGCGCCCCTCGATCATCACCGAGGTGCCGCGCTTCGCCGCGCACGCGGGCGGTGCGCGCATCATCCTCAAGCGCGAGGACCTGAACCACACCGGCTCGCACAAGATCAACAACGTGCTCGGCCAGGCGCTGCTCACCAAGCGCATCGGCAAGTCGCGCGTCATCGCCGAGACCGGCGCGGGACAGCACGGCGTCGCCACCGCGACCGCCGCGGCCCTCTTCGGCCTCGACTGCGTCGTGTACATGGGCGAGGTCGACACCGAGCGCCAGGCGCTGAACGTCGCCCGCATGCGCCTCCTGGGCGCCGAGGTCGTCTCGGTGAGGACCGGCTCGCGCACCCTCAAGGACGCGATCAACGACGCCATGCGCGACTGGGTGACGAACGTCGAGACGACGAACTACATCTTCGGCACCGTCGCGGGCCCGCACCCGTTCCCGGCGCTCGTGCGCGACTTCCAGAAGATCATCGGCGAGGAGGCGCGCGAGCAGGTCCTCGAGCTGACCGGCTCGCTCCCCACGGCCGTCACGGCCTGCGTCGGCGGCGGCTCCAACGCCATGGGCATCTTCCACGCCTTCCTCGACGACCCCGAGGTCCGCCTCGTCGGCTTCGAGGCCGGCGGCGACGGGATCGACACCCCGCGCCACGCGGCCACGATCAGCAAGGGGCGTCCCGGCGTCCTGCACGGCGCGCGCAGCTTCCTCCTCCAGGACGAGGACGGGCAGACCGTCGAGTCGCACTCGATCTCGGCCGGTCTCGACTACCCGGGCGTGGGCCCGGAGCACGCCTGGCTCGCGAGCATCGGGCGCGCCGACTACCGCGCGGTCACCGACGGCGCCGCGATGGACGCGCTCAAGCTCCTCAGCCGCACCGAGGGCATCATCCCCGCGATCGAGTCCGCGCACGCCCTCGCCGGCACGCTCGAGCTCGGCCGCGAGCTCGGCCCCGAGGCGACGATCCTCGTCAACCTCTCGGGACGCGGCGACAAGGACATGACGACGGCCGCGCACTACTTCGGCCTGATGGACCAGGGAGCGGTGCAGTCGTGAGCGGAGTGGGACCGAGCGTCGCCGAGACCGTCCGCCGTCGCAACACGGAGGCGGCGGGCGCCCTGATCGGCTACCTCCCGGTCGGCTTCCCCGACCTCGCGACGAGCATCGACGCCGCGGTCGCCATGGCCGAGAACGGCGTCGATGCGATCGAGCTGGGCCTGCCCTACTCCGACCCGGTCATGGACGGCCCCGTGATCCAGGAGGCGACCCAGACCGCGATCGCCGGCGGGTTCAGACTGCGCCACGGCTTCGAGGCCGTGCGCGAGATCCGCGCCCGGGTCGACGTGCCCGTGCTGGTGATGACCTACTACAACCCCGTGCTGCAGTACGGGGTCGAGCGCTTCGCGACCGACCTCGCCGAAGCGGGCGGCTCGGGCCTCATCACGCCCGACCTGATCCCGGACGAGGGCGCCGAGTGGATCGCGGTCTCCGAGCGGCTCGGTCTCGACCGCGTGTTCCTGGCCGCTCCGTCCTCGACCGACGAGCGACTGCGCCAGGCCGTCTCCTCGAGCCGCGGCTTCGTCTACGCGGTGTCCACCATGGGCATCACCGGGGCGCGCACCGACGTCGACACCGCCGCGCGCACGCTCGTCGACCGCCTGCGCAGCGCGGGCTCCGACAGCGCGTGCGTGGGCCTGGGCATCTCGACGGGGGAGCAGGTCGCCGAGATCCTCGCCTACGCCGACGGTGCGATCGTGGGCTCGGCGCTCGTCCGCGCCCTCGCCTCCGGAGGAGTCGACGCGGTGGCCGAGACGGCACGCGGTCTGGCAGCCGGAACGCGTCCGCGCGCCTGACGCCTCCCACTACAATCGGGATGCCCGTCGGGGCGCGACGTCGTCGTGCCCGGGGAGCCCCTCCGTTCGAAAGGTCGACGTACCGGTGTCCGTACCGCTGAGCATCCCGAGCCCGCCCGAGGCGTGGAGTCAGTACGACTTCACGCTCTTCGAGCGGACCTTCTCGATCCACACCTACGCGCTGTGCATCCTCGCCGGCATCGTGGTCGCCACGATCATGACGAACGCGCGCCTCAAGCGCCGCGGTGCCGAGCCGTGGGTCGTGCTCGACATCATCATCTGGGCCGTCCCGCTCGGCATCGTCGGTGCTCGCGTTTACCACGTGCTCACCCACCCCGGCGACTACTTCTTCGAGGGCGCCGATCTGCTGCGCACCCTCTACATCTGGGAGGGCGGCAACGCCATCTTCGGCGGTCTGATCGGAGGCGCGGTCGGCGCCTGGATCGGCTGCCGCTGGACCGGGATCCGCTTCTGGACCTTCGCCGACGCCCTCGCGCCCGGCATGCTCGCCGCGCAGGCCCTCGGCCGCCTGGGCAACTGGTTCAACGTCGAGCTCTACGGACTCCCGACCACTCTGCCGTGGGGGCTCGAGGTCCCGTCCTCCAACCCCGCCTTCCCCGTCGGACTCCCCGCCGACACCCTGTTCCACCCCACCTTCCTGTACGAGATCCTCTGGAACGTCGTCGGCATCGGCGTCATCCTCGTCGCCGAGCGCCGCTTCCGACTCCAGTGGGGCGACGTCTTCGGCGTGTACCTCGTCTGGTACGGCATCGGCCGCATCTGGTTCGAGTCGATCCGCATCGACCCGAGCGAGGTGCTCCTGGGGCTCCGCACCAACGTGTGGGCCGCCCTGATCGCCGTCGTGATCGGCCTCGCGATCGTCATCGTCCAGGGGCGCGAGCACACCGGCGACGAGCCGTCCCCGTACCGGCCCGGCAAGGAGTGGAAGCCCGAAGCGGCTGGGGTAGAATTCGAGGACGTCGAGTCCGACTCGCACGCACCCACCAGCACTGCTTCCGGCGACGACGCCGACACGAAGACGGTCTCCCGCACCTGACGGAGGCCGCGGAACTCCGCGGCCTCCCGTCCGATGCCCGACAACCGCACGATCGCACTCCACGGCTCAGCCACAAGCGCTGCCGCGTGTCGTCCGTGCGGTCACGCCGACGGCGCGTGACCCCCACGACACGGCCCTCCCGATCGGGGAGCCGACCCTCCATCACCACCCTGCGGGCCAGCGACGTCCCCATCCGCCACAACTCTCGTGAGGACGGTTCCTGACATGGCACCCGCCCAGCCCTCGCCCCGCGTCCCCGTCGTGCCGTTCCTCGGCACTCCGCCCGCCCAGGGGATGTACGACCCCAGCGCCGAGAAGGACGCCTGCGGACTCGCGATGGTCGCCACCATGCGCGGCACCGCCGGGCACGACATCATCGACGCCGCGCTCGATGCCCTGCGCAACCTCGAGCACCGCGGCGCGGTCGGCTCCGACGCGGGCACCGGCGACGGCGCCGGCATCATCACGCAGATCCCGGACGACTTCCTCCGCGCGGTCGCGACGTTCGAGCTGCCCCCGCTCGGGCAGTACGCCGTCGGCAACGCGTTCCTCCCGGTCGACGTCTTCGAGCGCGAGCGGGTGAAGTCGACGATCGCCGAGATCGCCCGCGAGGAGAACCTGACGGTCGTCGGCTGGCGCTCCGTCCCGGTGCAGCCGGACGAGATCGGCACGCTCGCGCGCGCCGCGATGCCCGCGATCGAGCAGCTCTACGTCCGGAGCGACCTGACCGACGAGACCGGCACGCCGTTCTCCTCCGTGCGCCTGGACCGGCTGACCTTCCGCCTGCGCAAGCGCGTCGAGCGCGAGCTCGAGGTGTACTTCATGTCGCTGTCGAGCCGCACGCTCGTCTACAAGGGCATGGTCACGACCCTCCAGCTGGAGCCGTTCTACCCCGACCTGCAGGACGAGCGCTTCACCTCGAAGCTCGCCCTCGTGCACTCGCGGTACTCGACGAACACGTTCCCGTCGTGGCCGCTCGCGCAGCCGTTCCGGATGATCGCGCACAACGGCGAGATCAACACCGTGCAGGGCAACCGCAACTGGATGCGCGCCCGCCAGTCCCAGCTGAAGAGCAAGGAGCTGGGCGACCTCTCGCCGCTGTTCCCGATCGTGTCGCCCGGCCGCAGCGACTCCGCCTCGTTCGACGAGACCGTGGAGCTCCTCAACCTCGCCGGCCGCTCGCTGCCGCACGCGATCATGATGATGGTGCCGGAGGCGTGGGAGAACCAGGCCGCCGCGATCGACCAGAAGCGCCGCGCGTTCTACGAGTACCACTCGATGCTCATGGAGCCGTGGGACGGTCCCGCCGCGATCGTCTTCACCGACGGCGAGCTCGTCGGCGCCACGCTCGACCGCAACGGACTCCGCCCGGGCCGCTACGTCGTCACCGACGACGGTCTCGTCGTGCTCGCGAGCGAGATCGGCGTGCTCGACATCGACCCCGCGAAGGTGGTCCGCAAGGGACGCCTGCAGCCCGGACGCATGTTCCTGGTCGACACGGAGCAGGGCCGCATCGTCGAGGACGAGGAGATCAAGGGCCAGCTCGCCGAGTCCGGCCCCTTCGAGGAGTGGCTCGACAAGGGCCGGATCAACCTCAAGGACCTGCCCGAGCGCGAGCACATCGTGCACACGCCGGCGTCCGTGAACCGCCGTCAGCGCACGTTCGGCTACACCGAGGAGGAGGTCCGCCTCCTCCTGCTGCCCATGGCGAAGGCCGGCGCCGAACCGCTCGGAGCGATGGGCTCGGACACGCCCGTCGCCGTGCTGTCCAAGCGCCCCCGACTGCTGTTCGACTACTTCACCCAGGCGTTCGCGCAGGTCACCAACCCGCCGCTCGACTCCATCCGCGAGGAGGTCGTCACGTCGTTGCGCCTCGGGCTCGGCCCGGAGCGCAACCTGCTGTCGGCCGGAGCCGAGCACGCCCGCCAGGTCGTCCTCGACTTCCCGGTGATCGACAACGACGAGCTGGCCAAGATCCAGCACATCGCGCCGCGTCCGCTCAGCCACATCACGACGACGATCCGCGGCCTCTACCGCGTCGACGCCGGGCCGCGCGCCATGCAGGACCGCATCGACGAGATGTGCAGCGAAGCCGACGAGGCGATCGCCGCCGGAGCGCAGTTCCTCGTGCTCTCGGACCGCGACTCCACGAAGGACCTCGCTCCGATCCCGTCGCTGCTGATGCTCGCCGCCGTGCACCACCACCTGATCCGCACCGAGAACCGGATGCGCGTCGGGCTGGTCGTCGAGGCCGGCGACGTCCGCGAGGTGCACCACGTCGCGACGCTGATCGGCTACGGCGCGTCCGCGGTCAACCCGTACCTCGCGATGGAGACCTGCGAGCAGCTCGTCCGCAGCGGCATGCTCTCGGACATCTCGCCCGAGAAGGCCGTGAAGAACGTGATCAAGGCGCTCGGCAAGGGCGTCCTCAAGATCATGTCCAAGATGGGCATCTCGACCGTGTCGAGCTACGCGGGAGCGCAGACCTTCGAGGCCGTCGGCCTCAGCCAGGCCTTCGTCGACCAGTACTTCACCGGCACCGTCTCGAAGCTCGGCGGCATCGGGATCGACGTCGTCGCCGAGGAGAACGCCGCGCGCCACCGCGCCGCGTACCCGGAGGACGGCGCGGTCGTCGCGCACGAGCGCCTGGCGGTCGGCGGCGAGTACCAGTGGCGCCGCGACGGTGCTCCGCACCTCTTCAACCCCGACACCGTCTTCCGCCTGCAGCACTCCACGCGCAACCGCCGCTACGACGTGTTCCGCGAGTACACGAAGATGGTCGACGACCAGGCGAGCTCGCTCATGACCCTGCGCGGCATGTTCACGCTCGACACCGAGGGCCGCACGCCGGTACCGATCGACGAGGTCGAGCCGGTCGAGTCGATCGTCAAGCGCTTCTCGACGGGAGCGATGAGCTACGGCTCCATCTCGCCCGAGGCGCACGAGACGCTCGCGATCGCGATGAACCGCCTCGGCGCCAAGTCGAACACGGGCGAGGGCGGTGAGGACACGGAGCGACTGCTCGACCCCGAGCGCCGCTCCGCCATCAAGCAGGTCGCCTCCGGGCGCTTCGGCGTCACGAGCATGTACCTCACCCACGCCGACGACATCCAGATCAAGCTCGCCCAGGGCGCCAAGCCCGGCGAGGGGGGTCAGCTGCCGCCGACCAAGGTGTACCCGTGGATCGCGCGCACCCGTCACGCCACCGCCGGTGTCGGCCTCATCTCGCCGCCGCCGCACCACGACATCTACTCGATCGAGGACCTGAAGCAGCTGATCTTCGACCTCAAGCGCGCGAACCCCTCGGCCCGCATCCACGCCAAGCTGGTCAGCCAGTCCGGCATCGGCGCGGTCGCGGCGGGCACGGCGAAGGCCCTGGCCGACGTCATCCTGGTCTCGGGTCACGACGGCGGAACGGGCGCGAGCCCGGTCAACTCGCTCAAGCACGCGGGAACCCCGTGGGAGCTCGGCCTGGCCGAGACGCAGCAGACCCTCATGCTCAACGGCATGCGCGACCGCGTCGTGGTGCAGGTCGACGGACAGATGAAGACCGGACGCGACGTCGTGATCGGCGCGCTGCTGGGAGCGGAGGAGTTCGGCTTCGCCACCGCTCCGCTGATCGTCGAGGGCTGCATCATGATGCGCGTCTGCCACCTCGACACCTGCCCCGTCGGCGTCGCCACGCAGAACCCGGAGCTGCGCAAGCGCTTCTCGGGCAAGCCCGAGTTCGTCGTCAACTTCTTCGAGTTCATCGCCCAGGAGGTGCGCGAGTACCTCTCGCAGCTCGGCTACCGGAGCATCGACGAGATCGTCGGCCACCGCGAGCTGCTCGACGTCAACCAGGCGATCGAGCACTGGAAGGCGAGCGGTCTCGACCTCACGCCGATCCTGGTCGGCCCCGTCTTCACGGCCGAGGAGCCGCGCCGCCACGGACGCGCGCAGGAGCACGAGCTCGAGAAGCACTTCGACAACGAGCTCATCCGGCTCGCGGCGAACGTGCTCGACCACCGCGGCACCGTCGCGATCGAGCGCGAGATCAAGAACACCGAGCGCGCCGTCGGCACGATGCTCGGCCACGAGGTCACCGTCCGCTTCGGCGAGAACGGGCTGCCGGCCGACTCCATCGTCGTGTCGCTGCGCGGCTCGGCCGGGCAGTCGCTCGGCGCCTTCCTCCCCGCGGGCATCACCCTGCGGCTCGAGGGCGACTCGAACGACTACGTCGGCAAGGGTCTCTCGGGCGGTCAGATCGTGGTGCGGCCCGACCGCCGCAGCACCTTCGACGCGTCGACCAACGTGATCGCGGGCAACGTCATCGGCTACGGGGCGACCCAGGGCACGATGTTCATCCGCGGCATGGTCGGCGAGCGCTTCCTGGTCCGCAACTCCGGAGCGACCGCGGTCGTCGAGGGAGTGGGCGACCACGCTCTCGAGTACATGACCGGCGGACTCGCCGTGATCCTCGGCGACACCGGGCGCAACCTCGGTGCCGGCATGTCCGGCGGCACGGCCTACGTGCACGGCCTCAAGCGCGAGCTCGTCAACCGCGACGCGCTCGCCTCCGGGGAGCTCACGCTCTCGGCGCTCGACAGCGCCGACGTCGAGATGCTCCGCGACCTGCTCGAGCGACACGTCGCCGAGACCGAGTCCACCCTGGCCCAGGGCATGCTCGACGATTTCGACGGAACCGTCTCGCGTTTCGTCAAGGTACTGCCCCGCGACTTCGCCGCGGTGCTCGCGACGCGCGCATCCGCTGTCGAGGAGGGGCTCGACCCCGACGGCGACGTCGTCTGGGGACGGATTCTGGAGGTGACCGGTGGCTGATCCCAAGGGGTTCCTGAAGGTGCAGGACCGGGAGCTGCCCAAGCGGCGCCCGGTGTCCGTGCGGCTGATGGACTGGAAAGAGGTGTACGAGCAGGGCGACTCCGCCGTGCTGCGTCGCCAGGCCGGACGCTGCATGGACTGCGGCATCCCGTTCTGCCACAAGGGCTGCCCGCTCGGGAACCTGATCCCGGAGTGGAACGACCTGATGTGGCGCGGCGAGGGCCGCCAGGCCATCGAGCGCCTGCACGCGACGAACAACTTCCCCGAGTTCACGGGCCGGCTCTGCCCGGCTCCGTGCGAGTCGTCCTGCGTGCTCGGCATCAACCAGCCCGCGGTCACGATCAAGCAGATCGAGGTCTCGATCATCGATCAGGCCTTCGGCAACGACTGGGTGCAGCCGCACCCGCCCGAGCGCCTCACCGGCAAGACCGTCGCGGTCGTCGGCTCCGGTCCCGCGGGCCTCGCAGCCGCGCAGCAGCTCACCCGCGCCGGGCACACCGTCGCGGTGTACGAGCGCGACGACCGCATCGGCGGCCTCCTGCGCTACGGCATCCCGGACTTCAAGATGGAGAAGAAGCACCTCGAGCTGCGACTGAACCAGATGAAGGCCGAGGGCACCCGCTTCCGCGCGGGCGTCGACATCGGCTCGGACATCACCTGGGACGACCTGCGGGCGCGCTACGACGCCGTCGTGGTCGCGACCGGCGCGCTCGTGCCGCGCGACCTGCCGATCCCGGGCCGCGACCTCTCGGGCGTGCACTTCGCCATGGAGTACCTCGTGCAGTCCAACCGCGTGCTCGCGGGCGACACCGTCTTCGAGCAGATCAGCGCGGAGGGCAAGCACGTCGTGGTCCTCGGCGGCGGCGACACCGGAGCCGACTGCATCGGCACGGCGCACCGCCAGAAGGCCGCCTCGGTCACCAACCTGGCGATCGGCAAGCAGCCGCCGTCGGAGCGTCCGGACAGCCAGCCCTGGCCGATGGACCCGACCGTGTTCGAGGTCTCCAGCGCCCAC
>Ga0308159_1003209_pt1 | contig 17034 bp, 17 predicted proteins | sample PhyCR1_FD_201040 | JGI IMG/M metagenome (GOLD analysis project Ga0308159, IMG submission 201040) | Phyllosphere microbial communities from UC Gill Tract Community Farm, Albany, California, United States - DLSLC.R1 | ecosystem: Host-associated > Plants > Phyllosphere > Unclassified | place: USA... | reverse complement strand
CCGTCTGCTTGGACATGGCACCCTTGGTGCCGAAGGACACGTGGCCGTCCACCAGGGCGAACAGCGTGTGGTCCTTGCCCACGCCGACATTGTTGCCGGGGTGGAAACGCGTACCGCGTTGGCGCACGATGATGGAACCGGCGCTGATCAGCTCACCGCCGAACGCCTTCACACCGAGCATCTTGGGCTTGGAATCGCGCCCGTTTCGCGTAGAGCCGCCGCCTTTTTTCTGTGCCATGAGATCGACTCCTGTTAACCGGCGATCGCGCCGATTTGCAGTTCGGTGAACTGCTGGCGATGGCCTTGGCGTTTCTGATAGTGCTTACGACGGCGCATCTTGAAGATGTGGACCTTGTCGTGCTTGCCGTGGGCCACGACCGTAGCCGTAACCGTTGCGCCGGACACCAGGGGCGTGCCAACCTTCAGTTCAGCGCCGTTGCCGACAGCCAGAACCTGGTCGATCACGATCTCCTGGCCTACGTCCGCAGCAATCTGTTCTACTTTAATTTTTTCGCCAGCAGCAACGCGATATTGCTTGCCGCCGGTTTTTATGACCGCGTACATGTAAACCTCTTCGATGTGAGTCCTGCAAACGAATTTCTGCAGAGCCGGCGACTCTACCATGCCGGGGCAAAACGCGCAACCTGGAGGGACTGCAGCCACCTGCCCGGACGCTGTGTGTTTTTCCGGCGTAGCGGCCCTCCATTCACCGTCTGAACATGGGGTGGCGCTTCCTATAATCGCGTTTTACCCCGAAATCTCCTTTACTTTGGCTGCCACCTCATCCAGTACCGCATCCTCCCTTGCGCTGATCTCCCAAGACATGCTGCAGGTGGACGAGGTGATCGCTCAACGGCTCGACTCCTCGGTCCCGCTGGTCGGCCAGGTGGCGAGATACATCATCTCCGCAGGAGGCAAGCGGCTGCGTCCGGCGCTGCTGCTGCTGGCATGCGGCGCTCTGGGCTACCATGGCGCGCAGCGATTCAACATCGCCGCGGTGATCGAATTCATTCACACCGCCACGCTGCTGCACGACGACGTCGTGGACGAGTCCACGCTGCGCCGCGGACGGCCGACCGCCAACGAGAGCTTTGGCAACCCGGCCAGCGTGCTGGTCGGCGACTTCCTGCATTCCCGCGCCTTCCAGATGATGGTGGATGCCGACGACATGCGGATCATGCAGATCCTCTCGGAGGCCACCAACGTCATCGCCGAGGGCGAAGTGCAGCAGCTGATGAACACGCACGACGCGTCTCTCAGCGAAGCAGGCTACCTGCAGGTGATCCGCTCGAAGACGGCCAAGCTGTTCGAGGCCAGCACCCGGCTGGCGGCCGTGCTGGCCGGAAGCCCCGCCGACATCGAAGACGCCTGCGCAGCCTACGGCCAGGCGCTCGGCACGGCCTTCCAGGTCATCGACGACGTGCTGGACTACGACGGTGACGCCAGCGAAATGGGCAAGAACCTGGGTGACGACCTGCGCGAAGGCAAGGTCACCCTGCCCCTCATCATCGCCATGCAGCGCGGCTCGCAAGCACAGCGCCAGCTGATCCGCCAGGCCATTGAAGCCGGTGCCACCGATGAGTTGGCGTCGGTGATCGCCATCGTGAAGGAAACCGGCGCGCTGGATGCCACCCGGCAGGCTGCGGCCGCGCAGGCGCAGCTGGCGCTCGACGCCGCAGCGCAACTGCCTGAGAACGCCCACACCTTCGCGTTGCGCGAACTGGCGTCCCAGTTGCTCGATCGACGCGTGTAATCATCTACACTCTCGGTCGCTGTCGGGGTGTAGCTTAGCCTGGTAGAGCGCTACGTTCGGGACGTAGAGGCCGGAGGTTCGAATCCTCTCACCCCGACCAGTCGGTCAACGGCACTGCACGCCTGCCGTTGCATTCTCGCCCCTGCGCGGAAGCTCTCGACGTTGCCCCCATGGTGACGGGTGATAGGATGGTTTCCTTTCCATCCCAAAAGAATCCTCTGGTTACATGGCTGCTGTCGATTCTGTCAACAAAGACGCTTCCACCATGGCTTTGCCCGGGCTGGGCCGCGCACTCATCTCGGCGGGCCAGCTCAGTCAGAAGGTCGCCGAGGATCTTTTCAAGAAGTCCCAAGTCAGCCGCAACAGCTTCATCGCTGAGCTGACGGGCTCGGGCGCCGTATCGCCCCTCGATCTGGCGCACACCGTGTCGTCCGTGTTCGGCGCGCCCCTGCTGGACATCGACGCGATCGACCCGCTGCGCCTTCCCCGCGACCTGCTCGACGCGAAGATCTGCCAGGCCTATCGCGTCATCGTCCTCAGCAAGCGCAACAACCGGCTCATCGTCGCCACGGCGGACCCGACCGATCAGGAGGCCGCCGAGAAGATCAAATTCACCACGCAGATGGGCGTGGACTGGATCATCGCGGAATACGACAAGCTCGTCCGGCTGATCGAAGCTGCTAGCAAGTCCGCGTCGGAATCGGCGGAAGGCATGAGCTCCGGCGGCGAATTCGAGTTCGACGACCTGCCGACCGAAGAGGCGCCCGAGCCTGCGGATGCCGGCGCCAACGAAGTCGAAGACGCGCCGATCGTCAAGTTCCTGCACAAGATGCTCCTGGACGCGTTCAACATGCGCGCCTCGGATTTGCATTTCGAGCCCTACGAACACCAGTACCGGGTCCGCTTCCGCATCGACGGCGAACTGCGGGAAATCGCCTCTCCGCCGGTGGCCATCAAGGAGAAGCTCGCCTCCCGCATCAAGGTGATCTCGCGCCTCGACATTTCCGAGAAGCGGGTGCCGCAGGACGGCCGCATGAAGCTGAAGGTCGGGCCCGACCGGGTCATCGATTTCCGCGTCAGCACGCTGCCCACGCTGTTCGGCGAGAAGATCGTGATCCGTATCCTCGACCCCAGCAGTGCCAAGCTGGGGATCGATGCGCTGGGATATGAGCCCGAAGAGAAGGCGCGCCTGCTGCAGGCCATCGGCAGACCCTACGGAATGATTCTGGTGACGGGACCGACGGGCTCGGGCAAGACGGTGTCGCTCTACACCTGCCTGAACCTGTTGAACAAGCCCGGAGTCAACATCGCCACGGCCGAGGACCCGTCCGAAATCAACCTGCCGGGCGTGAACCAGGTCAACGTGAACGAAAAGGCCGGGCTGACCTTCGCCACCGCGTTGAAGTCTTTCCTGCGGCAGGATCCCGACATCATCATGGTGGGCGAAATCCGCGATCTGGAAACGGCCGACATCGCCATCAAGGCGGCGCAGACGGGCCACTTGGTGCTGTCCACCCTGCACACCAACGATGCGCCCACCACACTGACCCGGATGCGCAACATGGGCATCGCGCCGTTCAACATTGCCAGCAGCGTGATCCTCATCACGGCGCAGCGCCTCGCGCGCCGGCTGTGTCCGCAATGCAAGGCGCCAGCGGACATCCCCCACGAGGCGTTGCTGGACGCGGGTTACAGCGAAGACGAGATCGACGGCTCCTGGGTCACCTACAAGCCCGTCGGCTGCTCGGCCTGCAACAACGGATACAAGGGCCGACTTGGCATCTACCAGGTCATGCCCGTGTCGGAAGAAACCCAGCGCATCATCCTGCGCGACGGCAGCGCGCTGGAGATCGCGGAGCAGGCCAAGCGCGAAGGCGTGCGTTCGCTGCGCGCCTCGGGGCTTTACAAGGCCCGCATGGGGCTGACCTCGCTCGAGGAAGTCCTGGCCGTGACCAACGAATAACCCACAACGAGATTGCGCAATATGGTGACCGCCGCATCGAGGGATATCAAGGACTTCGTCTTCGAGTGGGAAGGCAAGGACCGCTCCGGCAAGATCGTGCGGGGCGAAATCCGTGCTTCCGGCGAAAACCAGGTGCAAGCCACCCTGCGGCGCCAGGGCGTGCTGCCCACCAAGATCAAGAAGCGCCGGATGCGCTCGGGCAAGAAGATCAAGCCCAAGGACATTGCGCTCTTCACCCGCCAGATGGCGACGATGATGAAGGCCGGCGTGCCGCTGCTGCAGTCATTCGACATCGTGGGACGCGGCAACACCAATGCGAGCGTGACCAAGCTGCTCAACGACATCCGCTCCGACGTGGAGACCGGAACATCGCTGAACATGGCGTTCCGCAAATACCCGATGTACTTCGACAGCCTCTACTGCAACCTGGTGGAGGCTGGGGAAGCGGCCGGTATTTTGGAAGCGCTGCTGGACCGCCTGGCGATGTACATGGAAAAGACCGAGGCGATCAAGTCGAAGATCCGCTCCGCCTTGATGTATCCGATCTCCGTGATCATCGTCGCCTTCGTGGTGGTGACCATCATCATGATCTTCGTGATCCCGGCCTTCAAGGACGTGTTCAGCTCCTTCGGCGCCGACCTGCCGGCGCCCACGCTGCTCGTGATGGGCATCAGCGAGGTCTTCGTCAAGTGGTGGTGGCTGATCTTCGGCGTGATCGGCGGCGGCTTCTTCTTCTTCATGCAGGCCTGGCGCCGCAACGAAAAGATGCAGAAGGTCATGGACCGGCTGCTGCTGCGCATTCCCGTTTTCGGCGCGCTGATCGACAAGTCCTGCGTGGCCCGCTGGACCCGCACGCTGTCCACCATGTTCGCGGCGGGCGTGCCGCTGGTGGAAGCGCTCGACTCGGTCGGCGGCGCTTCCGGCAATTCGGTGTATGCGGACGCCACCGAGAAGATCCAGCAGGAAGTCTCCACCGGCACCAGCCTCACCGCCGCCATGGGCAACGCCAACGTGTTCCCCTCCATGGTGCTGCAGATGTGCGCCATCGGCGAAGAGTCGGGCTCCATCGACCACATGCTGGGCAAGGCGGCCGACTTCTACGAGGCCGAGGTCGATGAGATGGTGGCAGGCCTGTCGAGCCTCATGGAGCCGATCATCATCGTCTTCCTCGGCACGCTCATCGGCGGCATCGTGGTGTCGATGTATCTGCCTATCTTCAAGCTGGGCCAGGTCGTCTGATGTTCGAGAGCGTCTGGGCGGTGGCCGGCCTTGCCGGCGTGTTGGGCCTGCTTTTCGGCAGCTTCCTGAATGTGGTGATCCATCGGCTGCCGCAGATGATGGAGCGTCAGTGGGCGGCCGAGGCGGCGCAATACGCGCAGGACGCACAGGATGCGCAGGTGCCCCCACAGACGGCCCCACAGACGGTCTCACAGGTGGCCGGATCGGCCGGCCAGGCAGCGCCAGCCGCGCCCGCCGAACGCTTCAATCTCTCCACGCCGCGGTCGCGTTGCCCCTCCTGCGGTCACCTGATCCGCTGGTACGAAAACATTCCCGTCCTCAGCTATCTGTTCCTCGGAGGTCGGTGCGCAGGCTGCCGCACGCGCATCAGCCCGCGCTACCCTGCCGTCGAGCTGCTGACCGGAGGGCTGTTCCTCTTTTGCGGCTACCGCTGGGGCCTGACGCCGACCGCCGCCGCCTGGTGCGGCTTCTCGGCGGCGCTGGTGGCGCTGGCTTTCATCGACTGGGACACCACCCTGCTGCCGGACGACATCACCCTGCCGCTGCTGTGGGCCGGCCTGCTCGCTGCCGCACTGCGCTGGACCGACGTCCCATTGCAGTCTTCCGTGATCGGGGCTGCCGCCGGCTACCTGTCGCTGTGGTGCGTGTACTGGGCCTTCAAGTTGGCCACGGGCAAGGAAGGCATGGGCTACGGTGACTTCAAGCTCTTTGCAGCGCTGGGTGCCTGGTTCGGCTGGGAGGCGCTGGTGCCGATCATCCTGATGGCCTCCGTCATCGGCGCGTTGGTCGGCATCGGCATGAAGTTCGCCAGCAGTCTGCGCGAAGGCCTGTACGTGCCCTTCGGGCCGTTTCTCGCGGGCGCCGGCCTGACCGCGATGATCGCGGGTCCGGCGCGGGTCATGCAGGCGATCTTCGGCTCGCTGGGCCTGTGACGCAGGCCTCGTCACGCCGCAGACCGCTGCGCGTCGGGCTGACGGGCGGCATCGGCAGCGGCAAGAGCACGCTGGGCCAGATGCTGCAGCGCTGCGGAGCTGCGCTGGTGGACGCCGACGCCTGCGCGCGGTCGGTGACTGCCGCCGGCGGCTCGGCCATCGCAGCAATCCGGCAGGCCTTTGGCGAGGAATTCATCGACCCGGCGGGGGCGCTCGACCGGGCGCGCATGCGCGAGAAGGCCTTCAGTGACGTCGGCGCCAAGGCGCGGCTGGAGGGCATTGTCCATCCGCTGGTGGCGGACAGCATCGCCCAGGCCACGCTCGAAGCCACCGCGGCGGGGCATCACCTGATCGTGCTCGACATCCCGCTGCTGGTGGAGTCGAAGCGCTGGGCACCCGGACTCGATGCAGTGCTGGTGGTCGATTGCAGCGAACCCACGCAGATCGCCCGCGTCCAGGCGCGTAACGGCTTGGACGTGCCGGCCATCGAAGCCATCATCGCGGCCCAGGCCTCCCGGGCTCAGCGCCGCGCCGCCGCCGACATCGTGGTCTTCAACGACGGTATCCCCCTGGCGGAACTGCATGCACGCGCCGAGCGGATCGCCGCACGGTTCGGGCTATGATGCATCGGGCCGTGCCGGCACCCGACGAGGTGCCTCAGGACGAGCGGTAGCCTCCTCCCCGCGAGCACCCCCCAGGAACCCAGCAGCGTGATCCTCTACGAATACCCCTTTAACGAACGACTGCGCACCTACCTCCGGCTGGAGCAGCTGTTTCGCCGCTTGGGCGAGTTGATCCCCCGCGCCCATCCGCTGGACCACCACTACGCCCTGGTGACCATGTTCGAGATCATGGACGTCGCCGCCCGCGCCGACCTGAAGTCGGACGTGCTCAAGGATCTGGAAAAGCACAAGCAGCAGCTCGACAGCTACCGCGGCAACCCCTCGATCTCCGAGGACGTGCTGGACAGCGTCATTGCCCAGCTCGACCGGTGCTTCACTGGCCTCAACGCCCAGCACGGCAAGGCCGGCCATGCACTCGCCGAGAACGACTGGCTGATGAGCATCCGCAGCCGCGTCGGCATTCCCGGCGGCACCTGCGGCTTCGACCTCCCCGCCTACTACGCCTGGCAACACCACGCACCCGACCAGCGCCAGCAAGACCTGGAAGGCTGGGCCTCGCACCTCGCCCCACTGGCCGAATCGGTGTTCGTGCTGCTCAAGATGCTGCGCGATTCAGGCGTGCCGCAGAAGGTGGCGGCGGACCACGGCCAGTTCCAGCAGACCCTGCCGCAGGGCCGCACCTTCCAGCTGCTCCGCCTGCGCATCGACCCGGGCCTGCAGCTCATTCCCGAGATCAGCGGCAACCGGCTGATCGTCTCCGTCCGCCTGATGCGGCAGGACGAGGCGGGCCGCCTGCAGTCCAGCACCGAAGACGCGGCTTTCGAGCTCACGCTGTGCGCCTGAGGGCGCGCCCTTTTTGCAACGATGTCCGATACGAAGAAGAAAAAAGCCGCTGCTACCGCGACCCCTGCAGGCCGCGCCGAGCGCTGGGTGAAATGCCCGCAATGTGGCGGCCCCAGCCTCTACAGCCCCGCCAACCGGTTTCGCCCTTTCTGCGGCGAGCGCTGCAAGCAGATCGACCTGGGCGCCTGGGCCAGCGAGGAGTTCCGCATGCCGACCGAGGCGCCGCCCGAGGACGCGGAGTTCGGCGACCCTCGCTTGCTGCCCTGATTATCAAAGAAGAATCGGGCACCAGCGCTGATGGATCAAGCGCCGGCTGCTATCATTTTTGATGATCCATGGAGGCAGGGTCGAATCTCTCGCCCCGCTCCTGTGCCAGCCACTCCAGCACCGGATAGGCGCCCGGCAACACGGGCCTGACCGTGAGCGGCCAGCCCTGCCAGGCCATCGTCTGGCCCTCGCGCATCTCGAATTCGCCCGTCCACTCGTGCACCTTGCACCAGTGCAGGCGCACCAGCGCATGCGGGTAGTCATGCTCGGTGACCTTCCAGACCGCCGCCGGGCCGATGGTGACCCCCAGTTCTTCGATCAGCTCCCGCCGCAGCGCCTGCTCGACGGATTCTCCCGCCTCGATCTTGCCGCCCGGAAACTCCCAGTAGCCTTCGTACGGCTTGCCGGGCGGGCGGGTGGACAGCAGCAGCGCCCCGTCGCCGCGCACCAGAATGCCGACGGCGACCTCGGTGTGGCTGCGTGCTTGCTGGGCAGGCGCAGCGGGCGGGACCTGCGCAGACAGCGCTTGCTGCGTCGTCGAATCAGACATCGGCACGCCGTCCTGCGAAATCCTTGGCGAACTGGTAGGCCACCCGGCCGCTGCGAGAGCCGCGCTCCAGCGCCCAGACCAGCGCCTCGGGCCGCGCCCGCTCGATGTCAGTGGGGCTCACGCCCAGCGAGCCCAGCCATTGCGCGACGATGGCCAGATACTCCTGCTGGCTGAAGGAGTAGAAGCTCACCCAGAGGCCGAAACGTTCGGAGAGCGAGATCTTTTCCTCGACCGCCTCGCCCGGATGCACCTCGCCATCGGCCGTGTGGGTGTAGCTCAGGTTGTCCTTCATGTACTCCGGCAGCAGGTGCCGACGGTTGCTGGTGGCATACACCAGCACGTTGGGCGTGGATGCCGCGATCGACCCGTCGAGAATCGACTTGAGCGCCTTGTAGCCGGCCTCGCCTTCGTCAAAGCTCAGGTCGTCGCAATAGACGATGAACTTCTCAGGCCGGCCGGAGACGACTTCCACGATGTCGGGCAGGTCGGTCAGGTCGGCCTTGTCCACCTCGATCAGCCTGAGCCCCTGGGGCGCATAGGTGCTGAGGCAGGCCTTGATGAGCGACGACTTGCCCGTGCCGCGCGCGCCGGTCAGCAGCACGTTGTTGGCGGGCTTGCCCTCGACGAATTGCTGGGTGTTGCGCTGAATCTTGTCCTTCTGGGCGTCGATCTCCTTGAGATCGGCGAGGGCCATGCCAGCCACGTGCTGGACGGGCTCCAGCACGCCGTGGCCGCTGCTGCGCTTGCGATAGCGCCAGGCCACGGCTCCGGCGGACCAGTCTGGCGCGGACAGCGGTTGCGGCAGCACCGCTTCGATGCGGGTGATGAGCTGCTCGGCGCGGAGCAGCAGATGGGCGAAGGCGTCGTTCATGAGGGCAGGCAGGTTCGGACCCGGGGCCGGGAACGCCCGGCCGCAGGGCTCAGGAGCGGTAGTCGGCGTTGATGGTCACGTAGTCGTGGCTCAGGTCGCAGGTCCAGACGGTATCGGCCGCATCGCCACGGCCCAGCACCACGCGCACCGTGATCTCGCTTTGCTTCATGACGCGCTGGCCGTCCTCCTCGCGGTATGCCGGGTTGCGGCCTCCCTTGACGGCGACATGCACGTCGTCGAGAAACAGGTCTATCTGCGTCTGGTCCAGGTCGTCGATGCCCGCATACCCCACTGCGGCCAGGATGCGGCCCAGGTTCGGGTCGCTGGCGAAGAACGCGGTCTTGACCAGCGGCGAATGCGCAATGGCGTACGCCACCTGGCGGCACTCCTCACCCGTGCGCCCCCCCTCGACGCGCACCGTGATGAACTTGGTCGCGCCTTCCCCGTCGCGCACGATGGCCTGGGCCAGCTGCTGGGCAACGGCCAGCAGGCCGTCGCGCAGGGCCTGGCCGTCGGCGCCGTCCAGCGAAGTGACAGGCGCGTTGCCGGCCTGGTGCGTGGCGATGAGCACGAAGGAATCATTGGTCGAGGTGTCGCCATCGATCGTCACCCGGTTGAACGACCGATCAGCCAGCTCACGCACCAGGGGCTGCAGCAGCTCGGGGGCCAAGGCTGCATCGGTGGCCAGGAAGCCCAGCATGGTCGCCATGTTCGGGCGGATCATGCCCGCGCCCTTGGAGATGCCGGTGATGGTCACGGTCTTGCCGCCGACCTGCACCTGCCGGCTGAACGCCTTGGGCAGCGTGTCGGTGGTCATGATGCCATCGGCGGCGCGCGCCCAGTGGTCCGGCTGCGCATCTGCCAGCGCGGCCGGCAGGCCGGCCGCGATGCGGTCGGCGGGCAGCGGCTCCATGATCACGCCCGTGGAAAACGGCAGCACCTGCTCGGGTGCCACAGCCAGGTGCTCGGCCAGGGCCGCGCAGGTCGCGCGGGCGCGCAGCAAGCCATCGGCGCCGGTGCCGGCATTGGCGTTGCCGGTGTTGATGACCATCGCGCGAATGGCCTGGCTGCCCTGCAGATGCTCACGGCAGACCTGCACCGGAGCGGCGCAGAACCGGTTCTTGGTGAAGACGCCTGCGACTGAGGCGCCTTCGTCCAGCAGGAAGACGGTCAGGTCCTTGCGGTGGGCTTTGCGCACGCCCGCTTCGGCGACGCCGATGCGAACGCCCGCCACGGGGTGCAGGTCGGAGGCCACGGGGGCAGAGAGATTCACGGGCATGGGTGCCTTTCCTTGCGAACGAGCAGGTGATTATCGGAAGAATCGATGACCGCAAAAGACAACACGGGCCGCGGCCCGTGTGTTGCATTGCAGCGAATGGATGGCGGCAGGTGCCGTGGCAACGTCTTCACGTCCTCACAGCTGACCGCCGCCCCCGTGCCTCAGGCCAGCTTGCCGTGGCACTGCTTGTACTTCTTGCCACTGCCGCAGGGACAGGGGTCGTTGCGGCCCACGCGCAGTCCACCGGCTTGGGCGTCGTCGTCCGCGCGCACGGTCTGGCCGTCCACCCGGGTTTCGACTTCGCCCGTCTCCGTCGGAGCGGTGTAGGTGACGTTCGCGATGTTCTCGCCACGGCTCTCCAGCGCCTCCGCGGCTTCATCGAGCTGGGCGCTCGATTGCACCTGCACGGTCATGAGGACCTTCGAGACCTCGTTCTTGACCTGGTCGATGAGCTGACGGAACAGCTCGAACGCCTCACGCTTGTATTCCTGCTTGGGTTGCTTCTGAGCGTAGCCGCGCAGGTGGATGCCCTGGCGCAGGTAGTCCAGCGCGCTCAGGTGATCCCGCCAGTTGGTGTCGAAGCTCTGCAGCAGCACCATGCGCTCGAACTGCGTGAAGTTGGCCTCGCCGATCATCGCCAGCTTGGCGTTGAAGACTTCGCGCGCGGCGGTCAGCACTTTCTCCAGCACTTCTTCGTCGGTGATCGCCTCGGCGCCTTCCACTTCCTTCTGCAGCGACAGCTGGATCTGCCATTCGTCGTTCAGCACGCGCTCCAGGCCGGGCAGGTCCCACTGCTCTTCCACCGACTCGGCGGGCACGTACTGGCGCACCAGATCGGTCAGGCAGTCGTCGCGCATCACCGCCACCAGCTCCGACAGGTCGGCCGCGTCGAGGATCTGGTTGCGCTGCTGGTAGATGACCTTGCGCTGGTCGTTGGAGACGTCGTCGTATTCCAGCAGCTGCTTGCGCACGTCGAAATTGCGCGCCTCCACCTTGCGCTGGGCCGACTCGATGCTGCGCGTGACGATGCCGGCCTCGATGGCCTCGCCGTCGGGCATCTTCAGGCGGTCCATGATGGACTTGACGCGGTCGCCGGCGAAGATGCGCATCAGCGAATCGTCGAGGCTCAGGTAGAAGCGGGAAGAGCCGGGGTCGCCCTGGCGGCCCGAGCGGCCGCGCAGCTGGTTGTCGATGCGGCGCGATTCGTGGCGCTCGGTGGCGATGATGCGCAGGCCGCCCAGTTCACGGATTTGTTCGTGGTCGCGAGCCCAGCGGGCGCGCAGTTCGGTCAGGCGTGCTTCCTTCGTGGCGGCGTCCAGCGTCTCGTCGTTCTCGATGGCCGCCACGTCCTTCTCGATGTTGCCGCCCAGCACGATGTCGGTACCCCGACCGGCCATGTTGGTGGCGATGGTGATCATGCCGGCACGGCCGGCCTGGGCCACGATGTCGGCCTCGCGCGCATGCTGCTTGGCATTCAGCACCTGGTGCGGAAGCCCTTCCTTCTGCAGCAGCTGGTCGATGATTTCGGAGTTCTCGATCGAGGTGGTGCCCACCAGCACCGGCTGGCCGCGCTCGTGGCACTCACGGATGTCCTTGATCGCCGCTTCATATTTCTCGCGCGTGGTCTTGTAGACCCGGTCGAGCTGGTCGTCGCGCTTGCTGGGGCGGTTGGGGGGAATGACCACGGTCTCCAGACCGTAGATTTCCTGGAACTCGTACGCCTCGGTGTCGGCCGTGCCGGTCATGCCGGCCAGCTTGGTGTAGAGGCGGAAGTAATTCTGGAACGTGATCGAGGCGAGGGTCTGGTTCTCGGCCTGGATGTTCACGCCTTCCTTGGCCTCCACCGCCTGGTGCAGGCCCTCGCTCCAGCGGCGGCCGGACATCAGGCGACCGGTGAATTCATCGACGATGACGATTTCGCCGTTCTGCACGACGTAGTGCTGGTCGCGATGGTAGAGGTGGTTGGCCCGCAGCGCCGCGTAGAGGTGGTGCATCAGCGAGATGTTGGCCGGGTCGTAGAGCGACGCGCCCTCGGCGATCAGCCCGCGGCTGGCCAGCACGCGTTCGGCGGTTTCGTGGCCCTGCTCGGTCAGGAAGACCTGATGGGTCTTCTCGTCGAGCGTGAAATCGCCGGGCTTGGTCACGCCCTCGCCCGTGCGGGGGTCGGCTTCGCCCTCCTGGCGCACCAGCAGCGGCACCACTTCGTTCATCGCCAGATACATCTGGGTGTGGTCTTCCGCCTGGCCACTGATGATGAGCGGCGTGCGCGCCTCGTCGATCAGGATGGAGTCCACCTCATCGACGATGGCGAAGTTCAGCACCTTCTGCACGCGGTCCTGCGCCTCGTACACCATGTTGTCGCGCAGGTAGTCGAAGCCGTATTCGTTGTTCGTGCCGTAGGTGATGTCGGCAGCGTAGGCCAGCTGCTTTTCCTCGCGCGGCATGTTGGGCAGGTTGATGCCCACCGTCAGACCGAGGAAGTTGTAGAGCCGGCCCATCCACTGCGCATCGCGGTTGGCGAGGTAGTCGTTCACCGTCACCACGTGGACACCCTTGCCCGACAGGGCGTTCAGGTAGACCGGCAGCGTGGCGGTCAGCGTCTTGCCTTCGCCGGTGCGCATTTCGGAGATCTTGCCGAAGTGCAAGGCCATGCCGCCCAGCATCTGCACGTCGAAGTGGCGCATTTTCATGATGCGCTTGGAGCCCTCGCGCACCACGGCAAAGGCCTCAGGCAGCAGGTCGTCCAGCGACTCGCCGCGGGCGACGCGGTCCTTGAACTGCTGCGTCTTGGCGCGCAGGGCATCGTCACTCAGCTTCTCGTACTCCGGCTCCATCGCATTGATGCGAACAACCGTCTTGCGGTATTGCTTGAGCAGTCGATCATTGCGGCTGCCGAATAATTTGGTGAGGAAGTTGGTGGCCATGCGAACAGACCGCACCGCGAGCCGCTGGGGCTGCAGGGCGACCAGAATCCCTAAGAAGAAGTAGGTTCAGATGGGGTCTTCGACCCCTTTTGCAAGTGATTGCAAATCAGGCGACAGACGTCCGGACCGGCGATTTTACCTGCCCCCGGATACGGCGCCGGCCGCGGCCACGCGTGCCGCCGCATCGCCCGGTCCGCCTGCGCCGGCCAGCAGGAATTTCTGCGGATCCTGCGGCACGCCCTGCACCAGCACTTCGAAGTGCAGATGAGGCCCGGTGGACCGGCCAGTGGAGCCCACCGCCGCGATCTTCTGGCCGCGCCGCACCAGATCACCCCGCTTGACCCAGGTTTTCGAGGCGTGCGCATACCGGGTCACCAGCTGGTTGCCGTGGTCCACTTCGATCATGTTGCCGTAGGCAGGGTGATATTCCTGGGTCACGACCACGCCGCCTGCGGCCGCCAGGATCGGCGTGCCGGGCTCGGCAGGAAAGTCCAGGCCGGTGTGCAGGGCCGACTGGCCGGTCATCGGATCGATGCGCCAGCCGAAGGACGAGCCGGCCAGGCGGTCCAGCACCGGCTGCTGCGTCGGCACCATGTGCTTGCGGATGCGCTGCTCGAAGAGCCGCGACTCCACCACGGTCATCAGGTCCACCCGTTGGTCGGTGAGGCGGGCCAGGTCGTCCAGCGTGGCCTGGAGATCGGCGAAGTCGAGCGGGCGACCCGCCACCAGCGCGCCGCCCTGCCCCGGCGGCTTGGCCGCGCTGACGGGCGGCATTCCGGCCAGCCCCATGACCCGGTCGCCCAGCGATTCGAGCTGCATCACCCGCGCCTGCATCTCGCCCACCTTGCGGGCCATGGCGTCGAGGTTGGCGCGCATGAGGCGGTTCTGCTCTTCGGCGTCGCCCTGCCCCGGGCCGGTATTCGCGGACATGCCAGCGGGCCAGGCCGCTCGCCCGCCCTGCATGAACAGCCAGTGGTACGCCGCTGCGGTGCAAGCCACCAGGACCAGCGACATCAGCAGCGCGAGCAACAGCAGCCGCATCCCCGACAGATGAATCGCCCGGCTGCGCGCCAGACGGGCGTCCGTAATAATCACATGCACTATGAATCTCCGCGCCAGCTGGCGCCATGCCAGTCCATGCCCCGTCGCCACCACGCCGTCACGCTGCAACAAGCCACTCAGGAATCGCCCACGCTGTCGATGCTGACGGCGCTGACACGGGACTCCAGCGAACGGCTGCGGGCGATTGAAAAACTCATACCGCCCACGTTGCGCCCCACGCTCCAGGCCGGCCCCATCGATGGAACCTCATGGTGCCTGCTGGTGCGCAGCAATGCGGCGGCCGCCAAGATCAGGCAATTGCTGCCTGCCTTCGAAGCGCATCTGCGCAGCCGGGGGTGGGAGGTTAACTCCATCCGCCTGAAAATCCAAACCTGAACCCCGGCAGGGGCGTTGGGACGGGAGATGGAAAAAATGCGAAGAGAACTGGTGCCGATTGTCGGAATCGAACTGACGACCTACCGCTTACAAGGCGGGTGCTCTACCAACTGAGCTAAATCGGCGAAGGCTGCATTCTAGCCGGCGCGCGGCACGGCAAAAAAAGAAACACCGGCAGGCCTTTCGGCATGCCGGTGCTGCAGGGAAGCCTCGTTGCGCTACTTAACGCGCTTGAGCGCGGGACGTCCGCCGCCGCCAGCGGGCGGCTGGGGGCGCGGGGTCTCCTGGTCGTCGGTGGCGGGCGTTCCTGCCGACTCGGGCTGGACCAGCTGCACCACGCGGTCGCCCGCCGCGCCCTCTGCCGAAGCAGGCGCCTCGGCATCGGGCGCCGGGGTGGGCAGCGAAGCCATCACCGAGCCGGCACCGCCCTCGGCCAACGCATCCACCGGCGGCGGAAACGCCATGCCCTGGCCGTTCTCGCGCGCATAGATCGCGATCACGCGCCCCACCGGCACCATGATGTCGCGGGGCTTGCCGCCGAAACGGGCCTTGAACTCGATGAAGTCGTTGCCCAGCTGCAAGGCACTGGTGGCGTCGTAGCTGATGTTGAGGACGATCTCGCCGTCCTTCACATACTCGCGCGGCACCTGGACGGATTCATCCACGCGCACCGCCACGTAGGGCGTCAGGCCGTTGTCGGTGCACCACTCGTAGAGCGCCCGGATCAGATAGGGACGCGTGGAAGTGGAGTCCTGGGCGTTCATCATGGCAAAGTAGAAAGGGGAAATGACAGCGGAGTCTGGATTACTTGCGCATGACCTTTTCCGAAGGCGTCAGCGCTTCGATGTAGGCGGGGCGCGAGAAGATACGCTCTGCGTACTTCAGCAGCGGCGCTGCGTTCTTGCTCAGGTCGATGCCGTAGTAGTCCAGGCGCCACAGCAGCGGAGCGATGGCCACGTCCAGCATGGAGAAGTTCTCGCCCAGCATGTACTTGTTCTTCAGGAACACGGGGGCCAGCTGGGTCAGGCGGTCGCGGATGTGGGCACGGGCCTTCTCCAGCGCCTTCTCGTTGCCCTTGGTGGCACGCGATTCCAGGATGTTCACGTGGACGAACAGTTCCTTCTCGAAGTTGAGCAGGAAGAGGCGAACGCGGGCACGGTCGACCGGGTCGCCGGGCATCAGCTGCGGATGCGGGAAGCGCTCGTCGATGTACTCGTTGATGATGTTCGACTCATACAGGATCAGATCGCGCTCGACCAGGATGGGCACCTGGCCGTAGGGGTTCATCACGTTGATGTCTTCGGGCTTGTTGTACAGGTCCACATCGCGGATCTCGAAGTCCATTCCCTTCTCGAACAGAACGAAACGGCAGCGATGGGAGAAGGGGCAGGTCGTACCCGAATAAAGCACCATCATGGTGGGAAGCTCCTAAAAATCAAAAGAGTGGGCGCGACTGCGCCCACTCTGTAAAAGCCCGTACCGCGCCCGGGGGCGCGGCAAAGAGTCTAGCGGTTACTTGACGTCTTTCCAGAAGGCTGCGTTGAGCCTCCAGGCAATGACCGTGAAGACGCCCAGGAAGATCAGCACCCAGACGCCCACGCGGACCCGCGTATTTTGCGCCGGCTCGCCCATCCACTGCAGGTAGTTGACGAGATCACCCACCGCCTGGTCGTACTGCAGGGGCGACATCGTACCAGCCGTGACCTGCTGCCATCCCTTGAAGACCTGGATGGCATGGCCATGGCTCTGCTGTTCCTCGAACACCGGGCGGCGGTCGCCCTGCATTTGCCACAGCACGTGGGGCATGCCGACGCTCGGGAACGCGAGGTTGTTCCAGCCGGTGGCCTTGGTGTCGTCGCGGTAGAAAGTGCGCAGGAAGGTGTAGAGGTAATCGGCGCCCGTGCCGCCATGGCCGGCCCGCGAACGGGCGATGACGGTGAGGTCCGGTGGATTGCCGCCGAACCATTCCTTGGCCTGGCGCGGATCGATCGACGCCTTCATGGTCTCGCCCACCCGGTCGGTGGTGAAGAGCAGGTTGTCCTTGATCTGCTGCTCGGTGAGGCCGATGTCCTGCAGGCGGTTGTAGCGCATGAAGGCTGCGGAGTGGCAGCTGAGGCAGTAGTTGACGAAGAGCTTCGCGCCGTTCTGCAGCGATGCGGTGTCGTTGGTGCGGTTGGGCGCCTTGTCCCAGGCGATGCCGCCTTCGGCGGCGTGGGCGCCGGTCGCAATGCCGAGCGCGGCGATCAGCGTGAGGAAGATTTTTTTCATGGCAGTGCTTGGCTTTCTTGCGGCTCGGTGCACGCGCTCAATGCGGCGTGAAGGTCACGCGGTCGGGCACGGGCTTCGGGGTGCC
>Ga0308159_1003207_pt1 | contig 17047 bp, 18 predicted proteins | sample PhyCR1_FD_201040 | JGI IMG/M metagenome (GOLD analysis project Ga0308159, IMG submission 201040) | Phyllosphere microbial communities from UC Gill Tract Community Farm, Albany, California, United States - DLSLC.R1 | ecosystem: Host-associated > Plants > Phyllosphere > Unclassified | place: USA... | reverse complement strand
GCGAGGTTCCGTAGTCCGTGAGAGCCCGCGGCCCTCGCACGGACGACGGAACCTCGCACGGAGCGACGGAGCGAGCGGCCGGGTCAGGGCACCTGGCGCGAGCCGTGGCGGTCGTCCGCCGGGTCGGGCACGCGCACGGAAAGCCCCATCGGGTCGATACGCGAACGGAAGGCGATGACCTCGCCCACCGGGTCGCCGTCGATCTCGAACTCGTCGGGCCGCTCGAGCCGCGCCGTGAACTCCTGCCCGCGCAGGTAGCGCAGGGGTCGTTCCTCGCGCGAACGCGACACGATCTTCTTGCCGACGGCGGTCTTGCCCAGGTTCGACCGGCGGAACGCCCGCAGGATCCCGTTCTCCCAGAACACCCGGGCACCGATCCGCACCCAGCCGAAGAACCCGCGGGGGCGCATCACGGCGATGTCGAACACGCCGTCGTCGATCTCGGCGTCGGGCAGCAGGATCGCGCCGGCCTGCAGCATGCCGCAGTTGCCGACGATGAGCGAGTGCGCCCGGAGCGAGTGGTTGCCGTCGTCGTCCAGCTGGTAGCGGAACTCGAACGCGTTGGCGTCGCGCACCGAACGGAACAGCGAGTCGACGTAGGCGAGCCAACCGACCTTCTTCTTCAGCTCGGGGCGGGTGTTCACGAGCATCCGGGCGTCGAGCCCGAGGCCCGCCATCACCAGGAAGCCGAAGCGTTCGCGCTCGCCCCCGGGGCGCTCGACCTTGAGCATGCCGAAGTCGATCTTGCGGTCGTCGCCGTGGAAGATCGTCCGGACGCTCGCGGCCAGGTCGTCGAGGGGGAGCTTCATGTTGCGCGCGAGCAGGTTGCCGGTGCCGCTCGGCAGCAGCGCCAGGGTCGAACCGGACTCGTGCACGACCTCGGCGACCGCACGGACCGTGCCGTCACCACCGGCCGCCGCGACGACGTCGGCACCGGCCTCGATCGCCGCGCGGGCCATGCCGCCGCCCGGGTCTTCTTCTGAGGTCTCGAACCACAGGGTCTCGGCCCAGCCGGCCTGCTGCTGGTGTTCCTGCACCGTGCGCTTGAGGGTCGGCAGGTGGACCTTGACCGGGTTGTAGACCACCGCGGCCGTCCGCTGCTCGGTGGGGAGGGCGTCCTGGTCCGCGGGCGCGGTCTCCGAAGGGGTCGACATACGTCCACGCTACCGATCGAGGCTGCGTGCGGTTGCCCCGTCTAGGATGGGGCGGTGATCGATCCACAGCTGCTTCGCGACAACCCGGACGTCATCAAGGCTTCACAGCGGGCGCGTGGTGCCTCCGTGGCCGTCGTCGACGAAGCCGTCGCCGCCGATTCCGCCCGCCGCAGCGCGATCACCTCGTTCGAGTCGCTCCGCGCCGAGCAGAACGCCTTCGGCAAGACCGTCGCCAAGGCCCCGAAGGACGAGAAGGCCGCGCTCGTGCAGCAGGCCCAGGCCCTCGCCGCGAAGGTGAAGGAGGCGCAGGCCACCGTCACCGCGGCCGAGGACACCTTCAACACCGTCGTCCGCGGCATCCCGAACGTCGTGCTCCCCGGTGTGCCCGAGGGCGGCGAGGACGACTTCGTCACGCTCCGCACCGTCGGCACCAAGCCCGAGTTCGACTTCGAGCCGAAGGACCACGCCGACCTCGGCGAGCACCTCGGCATCATCGACATCCCCCGCGGCGTGAAGGTCTCCGGCTCGCGCTTCTACTTCCTGCGCGGCATGGGCGCCCGGCTCGAGATCGCGCTGATGTCGCTCGGCCTCGACCGTGCGATCGCCGCCGGCTTCGAGCCGCTCATCACCCCGACGCTCGTCCGCCCCGAGACGATGGCCGGCACCGGGTTCCTCGGTGAGCACGCGGCCGAGGTCTACCGGCTCGAAGCCGACGACCTGTACCTGACCGGCACGAGCGAGGTCGCCCTCGCCGGGTTCCACGCCGACGAGATCCTCGACATCGAGAAGACCGCGCACCGCTACGCCGGCTGGTCGACCTGCTACCGGCGTGAGGCCGGGTCGGCGGGCAAGGACAACCGCGGCATCCTCCGCGTGCACCAGTTCAACAAGCTCGAGATGTTCACCTACGTCCACCCGGACCAGGCCGAGGCCGAGCACGAGAAGCTCGTCGGGTACCAGGAGCAGATGCTGCAGGACCTCGGGCTGCACTACCGCGTGATCGACGTCGCCGGCGGTGACCTCGGCACGAGCGCCGCGAAGAAGTACGACATCGAGGCCTGGGTCCCGACGCAGGGCACGTTCCGCGAGCTCACCTCGACGTCGAACTGCACGACGTACCAGGCCCGCCGCCTCGACATCCGCTACCGCACCGAGAGCGGCAAGACCGCCCCGGTCGCCACGCTGAACGGCACCCTCGCCACCACCCGCTGGATCGTCGCGATCCTCGAGACGCACCAGCAGGCCGACGGTTCCGTCGTCGTGCCGGAGGTCCTGCGCCCCTACCTCGGTGGCGTCGAGGTGATCGAGCCCCGATGAGCACCCAGGGACGGTTCGTGGACGGCACCGAGCAGGGCGCGGGCACCGACGCGCCCGCCCGCACCAAGCGCTGGCTGGTCGCGCTCGACATCGACGGCACCACCATGCGCGAGGACGGTGTCATCACCGAGGCCGTCGTGGCGGCAGTCCGTGACGCCGAGGCCGCCGGGCACGAGGTCATGCTCTCGACCGGCCGCAGCGAGGGCATGACCGTGCCCCTGCTCGAGACCCTCGGCATCCGGCCGAAGTACCTGGTCTGCGCGAACGGTGCGCTCATCCTGGCCCGCCGCGCCGACGGCTCCTACGTGCGCGAACACGTCGAGCGGTTCGACCCGTCCGAGGTGCTGCAGACCATCCACGGCGCGCTCGAGAACGCCGCGTTCGGCGTCGAGGACGAGACCGGTCACTTCCTGCTGTCTGGCAACTTCCCCGACGACACGATGACCGTCGAGGGCGAGCACGTGCCGTTCGAGCAGCTGCTCGGCGTCGAGGCCACCCGCGTCGTCGTCATCTCGCCCGGCCACGACACCGAGGACTTCCTGCAGATCGTCGAGCAGATGGGCCTGCACAAGGTCTCGTACTCCGTCGGCTGGACGTCGTGGCTCGACATCGCTCCCGAGGGCGTGACGAAGGCCACCGCGATGGAGCGTGTCCGCGAGTGGCTCGACATCCCGCGTTCCCGCGTCTTCGCCGCGGGCGACGGCCGCAACGACATCGACATGCTCCGCTGGGCCTCGACCTCCGGTCGCGGGGTCGTCATGGGCCAGGCCCCCGACGACGTCGTCGACGCCGGCAACGAGCTCACCGGCGGCATCACCGACGACGGCCTGGCAGCGGCGCTCGACTCCCTGCCCCGCTAGTCCGCGCTCGCGCGCACCCCAGCCTGGAGGCCCGGGTAGACTTCCCGGGACGCGATCACGTCTCGCCACGTGGTCGCGTCACTGGAGGGTTGTCCGAGCGGCCGATGGAGCCTGTCTTGAAAACAGGTGGGCAGAGATGTCTCGTGGGTTCGAATCCCACACCCTCCGCCACAGTGCCCGGCCGAGCTCCTTCAGGAACTCAAGGCAGCAACGGGTCATTTCTGATCCTGAGCGCGACCTCATGATGAAGTAGCCTCGCCATCATGGGGATGACCGCAATGATCGTCGACTACCGGCGTGTGCCCGTGCTCGGCAGCCTGCTGCGCCAGGTCGGCTACGTCCTGGGCTTTGATTGCCCTGCGTCGATCGAGGTCGGGAAGCGCCTGACGATCGAGCATCGCGGCGTCGGCACGGTGCTCCTCCCGCGGGTCAAGATCGGCGACGACGTACGGATCTACCACCACGTCACGATCGGTCGGGCACGGCTGGATGGGTCGTACCCCGGGGACACGTACATCGGTGATGGGGCAATCCTCTGCACCGGTGCCGTGATCCTCACTGGAACCAGCGACCGTCACATCGGCGCGCGAGCAGTCATCGGAGCGAACTCCGTCGTCACTCAAGATGTACCCGCAGGTGAAGTGTGGGCCGGCAACCCCGCCAAGAAGGTCAGCGACCGTAACTGGGGTTGACTGGCAGAGACGTCGACCGCTTTGTGGGGTAGCGGGACTCGGGCTGTACTCCATGTGCGTCAGACTGTCGGAGGAGGCCCCAGGGGCGGAGCATTTTGCTGTCCACATCCTGCCTCCGATACCACATCGTCCATCGACACCGTTGCGATTGAGGAGTGCCAAACGTTGCCGTCTTTTCAACGATCCGAGGCCCACTCCGTGCAGTTACCGGGCGAAGAGGCGAAGTCGAATCCCACACCCTCCGCGATGGACACACGGTTGCGCCCACTCCGCCTCGACGACGCGGCCGTCCTGGCTGCGGTCATCACCGAGAACGCCGACCACCTGCGACCGTGGGAACCGGCCCGAGCGCCGTCGTACTACACGGAGTCCGGCCAGCGGGACGTCATCACGCAGGCCCTCGCCACGCAGCGCGCCGGCAACGCGGTGCCGTTCGTCATCGAGTCGACCGACGGGGAACTCCTCGGCCGCATCACGCTGAGCGGCGTCGTCCGCGGCGCCCTGCAGTCGTGCGCGATGGGGTACTGGATCCGCGCCGACCGCACGCGACAGGGCCACGCGTCCCGCGCTGTCCGCGCGGCGGCCGATCACGCGTTCGACGTGCTCCGCCTGCACCGCGTGCAGGCTGAGACCCTGCCCGAGAACGTCGGCTCGCAGCGCGCGCTCGAGTCGGCGGGCTTCGCCCGGTACGGCTTCGCGCCGGAGTACATCAAGATCAACGGCGTCTGGCGCGACCACGTCATGTTCCAGCTCCTCGCGCCGACGCCGGCCCCGTGATCGAGGTCGTCGAGTACCGGTCGTCCTGGCCCGAGCGGTTCCGGCAGCTCCACGACGCGTACGCCGCCGCGCTCGACGGCGCCGACGTGCCGTTCCGGAGCATCGAGCACGTGGGCAGCACGTCCGTGCCGGGCTTGGCGGCGAAGCCCGTGCTCGACGTCGACGTCGTGGTGGACGCTGCCGACGTCCCGGCTGCAGTGGCGGCGATGGCGACGATCGGCTTCGAGCCGCGCGGTGAACTCGGCGTCCCGGACAGGCAGGCGTTCCGGGCACCGGAGCGGTTCGCCCCGACCAACACCTACGTCGTCGCGGCCGGGTCGCTCGCGCTGCGGAACCACCTGGCCGTCCGCGACGTGCTGCGTGCCGACCCGGTGCTGCGCGACGAGTACGCCGCCGTGAAACGCCGGGCAGCCACCGAGGCCGAGGACATCGACGACTACATCGAGCGGAAGAGCGACGTGCTGAGCCGGATCCTCCACGCCGGTGGTCTGTCCGACGACGAGCGGTCCGCCATCACCGCCACGAACCGTCGGATCACCGACCGCGGCGCGGGCGGCTGACGCGATCGGGGCGGGTGACGGTTCTGGTTCAGGAACCCGGGTGTTCGTGAACCAGAACCGTCACCGTCCCGACGAGAACCGGCCTCAGGCGCTGGCGAGCATCGGGTAGAGCGCGGTGAGCGGGGCGCTCAGACCGGCACGGACGTCACGGCTGACCTGGTCGGCGAGGACCTCGTGCTCGCCGGCCTCGACCGCGTCCCAGATCGACCGGACGATGTCGGCGGGGTCGGACTTCTCGACGTCGAGGTCGGCGATCATGCCGGTGTCGGTGTAGCCGAGGTGGGCGCCGACGACCTGGGTGCCCTGGGGTGCGAGCTCGAGACGCAGGGAGTTCGTGATCGACCAGAACGCGGCCTTCGACGCCGAGTACGCTCCGGCGAGGGCGACCCAGCTCAGGGCGGAGTGCACGTCGACCAGCGCACCGTTGGCGATCGAGGGGGCGAAGGCCTTGGCGACGCGGAGTGCACCGAAGACGTTGGTGGCGAAGATGCGCTCGACCTCTTCGACGGAGACGTCGACGAGCGGGTCGGAGCCGGCGATCCCGGCGTTGTTCACGACGACGGTCACGTCGGCTGCGGTGCGGGCCGCGGCGTCGACGCTTTCCTGGCTCGTCACGTCGAGGGCGAGCGGGACGATGCGCTCGTCGTCCCAGGTACGGGGGTTGCGGGCGGTCGCGTAGACCTTGGTGGCGCCACGCTCCAGGGCCTGGCGGACGAACTCGGCGCCGAGGCCGCCGTTCGCTCCGGTGACGAGGACGACGGCGTTGGTGAGGTCGGTCATGAGTGCTCCAAAGAAGGGAAGGTGAGTACGGAAACCGAACCTAGCACGTTGTGTCCGGAAATCGAACCCAGCTAGGATGAATGCATGCTCGGCATCCTCGGCGGCGACGAGCGCTGCCCCATCGCACGCTCCCTCGACGTCCTCGGCGAGAAGTGGACGCTCATGATCGTCCGCGACGCCGTCGGTGGCTCGACGCGCTTCAGCCAGTTCCAGCAGAGCCTCGGCATCCCGCGCGAGGTCCTGACCGCACGCCTGGCCTCACTCGTCGACGGGGGAGTGCTCGAGCGCACGACCTACAAGCCCGAGGGGGCACGTGCCCGCGAGGAGTACGTCCTGACCGACGCCGGCCGGGAGCTGTCGCTCGTGTTGCTCGCCCTCGGGGGCTGGGCCGACCGGCACCGCCCGTCCGAGCGGGCGTCGGACCTGCGATTCGTCGACGCCGAGACCGGCGAGGCGGTCGAGGCCGCTGCCGTGACGGTGGGCGCGCAGCAGCGCATCCCGACCGCGCGCCTCCGCGCCGTCATGGAGCCGGCGTCCTGAACACGACCAGCTGACGGCCTGGAGGCCCGTGGCAGCCCCGTCCCGCGCCTCCCGTCCGCTTTTCTGGGTGCGTCAGCGACGCACGTCGCACCCGCAACTCGCGCCGAGGACCAACTCGGCGGGGACCAGGTCGCGGTGCCACTGGTTGTCGGCGTCGAGGCCGAGCACGCGGTCGACCGCGGCGACCGCCATCGTCTCGATCGGCTGCCGGACCGTGGTGAGCTGCGGGTTCGTGTAGTCCGCCTCGGCCGCGCCGTCGAACGACACGATCGCGACGTCCTCGGGGACGCGCAGCCCGAGTTCCCACAGTGCGCGCATGACGCCGATCGCCTGCATGTCGGAGCTGACGAAGACGGCTCGGGGTCCGGTCTCGTCGGCGAACATGCGGAGGCCGGCTTCGTAGCCTCCGCGCCGGGTGAAGTCGGTGCGGACGATGGGCCCGTCGGGCAGGCCGGCCTGGCGCAGGGCACGCATCCAGCCCTGCTCGCGGAGCTCCATCGAGCCGGTGTGCCCCATCACGAGGCCGATCGAGCGGTAGCCGTGCTCGACCAGGTGCTGCGTGCCGTCGAGGGCGCCACGCAGGGCGTCGACACCGATGCTGGCGTACTCGGGGACCTCGAAGAACGTGTTGAGCAGGACCATCGGCAGGCCGGGGTCGGTGACGGTCGACAGGTCCGGGTGGGTCATGATGCTCGTCACGATGATGCCGTCGACCTGGCGCGCGGAGAGGCTGCGGAGCCGCTCGCGCTCCTGGGCGGCGTCACCGTCGCTGTTGGCGAGCAGGACGTCGTAGCCGCGTGCAGCGGCGGCGTGGGTGACGGCGACGGCGAGCTCGGACCAGAACGGGTTGTCGAGTTCGGGAACGATCAGGCCGAGCATCTTCGACGAGCCCGTGCGCAGGGCCTGGGCGCTCGCGTTCGGGCGGTAGCCGAGGACGCGGATGGCCTCGCGCACCCGGGCGGCGGTGGCGGCGGCCACGGGGCGCGGTCCGTCGTGCACGACGTAGCTGACGACGGAGGTGCTGACCCCGGCGTAGCGGGCGACGTCCGCACGGGTGACCGCCCTCGGGTTCGTCGGGACGGTCACGGGTGCCACCTTCGTCGGGTCCGGGAGCGTCGTTCGGGTGCCGGCCCACGACGGACCGGCACCCGAACGACACGTGTTACTCGGACGCGATCGTAGCCGACGACGTGCTGGCCGCTGACGTCGGTGCGTTCGCCGTCGCAGCGCTCGTCGTCTCCGGGGCGTCACCGAAGTCCGGCACGTCGAGGCGGGCGCCGCCCTGCAGCGCGGACTGGTGGGCGATGATGCCCGGCAGGGTGAAGCGCGCGGCGGTCCAGGCGTTCACCGGCGGCAGGGTCCGGTCGACGACGGCGCGGACGAAGTCGTCGGCGAGGAACTGGTGGCTGCCCTCGTGCCCGGTCGGCACACCGTCGTACTCGGCGGGCAGACGGTCGGTGTCGTGCACCTCGGCGTAGCCGGAGACGAACGCGTCGCGCAGGGACGGGTCGACGTCGGCCAGGCGCGGGTCGTCGAGGGACATCGTCGCCTGCGTGTCGATCTTGTCGCTGATGTCGTACGAGTCCTCCTTGTCCTGCCAGACGCTGGTCTTCGCGAGCTGCTCGAAGCTGGCCTCGGTGCCGAAGTAGCGGAAGCGCGACTCACGGATGTGCGACGGGTAGCCGACGCGACGCATCTCGTTGATGCGCATGACCCCGCCGTTGTCGAGCTCGAACAGCGCGGTGGCGTTCGAGAAGTCGTTGTCGAACTGGCTGACGTCCTTGTCGAAGACGCCGTCGCCGCGGTCGTCCTTCACGCCGATGCAGCTGACGCTGACCGCATGCCCGGGGATCGCGCCGAGGACCCCGCCGACCGAGTGCGTCGGGTAGAGCATGGGCGGGTAGCTGGCGGTGCGCTTCCACTCGTCGCCGCCGCTGTACTGGTACGCGGCGTAGAAGCCGAGGTCCATGTCGTGCACGTAGTCGCCCTCGGCGTAGAACACCCGGCCGAAGGCGCCGGCGGCGACCTGCTTCCGGGCGAACACCGTCGCGGGGTTGTAGTAGCTCGTCTCGCCCATCATGTAGGTCAAGCCGGTCTCGCGGACCGCCTGGATGATGTCGCGGATCTCGTCGACGGAGATCGCCATCGGCACGGCGGAGTACACGTGCTTGCCGGCGCGCAGGGCCTTGACCACGAGCGGGCCGTGGGTCCAGCGCTGCGTGAAGATCGCGACGGCGTCGACGTCCGAGGCGAGGACGGCGTCGAAGTCCGGGAACGTGCCGTCGAGGTGCTGCGTCTCGACGAGTTCGGACGCGCGCTCGCCGACGAGGTCCGTGACGTAGACCCGGTCCACGTCGGGGTGGAGCTTGAACAGCTTGGCGAACTGGGGGGCGAACTGGCCCGCGCCGACCATTCCGACAGAGATCATCAGTGACCTTTCCAGGGTGTGGGATGCGTCGCCGAGCGGGTCGCTCCGATGCGATCGAGCGCCATCCTGACACACCCTGTCTACACGTGACAACCCCCGTCGACAGCACGGAAAGAGCCTCTTGCCAGCAGTGGTCCCCACGTGTAGATTCCCGGCTCACGGACTGCTGCACGTCAGTCCACCGCAGACGAAGGAGTCGCGATGGCAACCGAGAGCCCTGTGTCGTCACCCTTGACGACCGCCAGCACGAGACGGAGGAGTCGGTCCGCCGACCTCGCCCGTGCCCGCACCACCGCACCACGGCGTCGCCCCAGGAACGACCTGTGGCTCGCGCTCGTCTTCATCGCCCCGGCAGCCGTCGGGTTCGCGGTGTTCCTCGCCTGGCCGACCGTGCGGGGCATCTACCTGAGCTTCACGTCCTACAACCTGCTCACCGAGCCCGAGTTCACCGGCCTGCAGAACTACGCCCGCCTGGTGCAGGACTCGATCTTCTGGCACTCGATGGTGGTGACGGTCGAGTACGTGCTCATCAACATCGTCATCCAGACCGTCGTCGCGCTGTTCATCGCCGTGATGATGCACCGGCTGACGAAGTCGACCTTCGTGCGCGGCATCGTGCTCGCGCCGTACCTGGTGTCGAACGTCGTCGCCGCCCTCGTCTGGCTCTGGATCCTCGACACCCAGCTCGGCATCGGCAACGAGATGCTCGCCGCACTCGGGCTCGACCGCATCCCGTTCCTGCAGAGCGACGTCTGGGGCATCCCGTCGATCGCGCTCATCAACGTCTGGCGGCACGTCGGCTACACGGCACTGCTCATCTTCGCCGGCCTGCAGTCGCTGCCCGAGACCGTGTACGAGGCCGGACGCATCGACGGTGCGAGCGAGTGGAAGATGTTCTGGCGCATCACGGTGCCGCTGCTCCGCCCGATCCTGTCCCTGGTGCTGATCATCACCGTGATCGGGTCGTTCCAGGTGTTCGACACCGTCGCCGTCACCACGCAGGGCGGCCCCGCGAACGCCACGAACGTCGTGCAGAACTACATCTACAACCTGGCGTTCGGCCGGTTCCAGTTCGGCTACGCGTCCGCGGTCTCGGTCGCGCTCCTCATCGTCCTCAGCATCATCACGATCATCCAGTACCGCCTCACCCGCTCGGGTGAGTCCGACCTGGACTGAACGGAAGCGCCATGACCACGACACTCACCCGTTCCGTCACCACGTCCCGTCCGCCGCGGATGGGGGCCGGCCACCGTCGCCGCCCGTCGCTCGGCCGGGTTCTGGCCTGGGTCGCGATGATCCTCGTCATCGTCGTCACCCTGTTCCCGTTCTACTGGATCCTGCGCACCGCGCTGTCGTCGAACACCGCGATCAACTCCGACCCCACCTCGCTGCTGCCCGTCGGGTTCAGCCTGGGCGGGTTCGAGCGGGTCTTCGGCCTGCAGTCCACCGAAGAGGCGTTGGCGCAGGGCGGCTCCGGCGCCGCGCTGAACTTCTGGCGGTACCTGCTCAACTCGATCCTGGTGTCGACGCTCGTCACGGTCGGCCAGGTGTTCTTCTCGGCAGCGGCCGCCTACGCATTCGCCCGGCTGCGCTGGCCCGGTCGCGACAAGGTGTTCGGGGTGTTCCTGGCCGGGCTGATGGTCCCCGCGATCTTCACCCTGCTGCCGAACTTCACCCTCATCAAGCAGCTCGGGCTCGTCGACAACCTGCTCGGCATCGCCCTGCCGACGATGTTCATGACCCCGTTCGCGGTGTTCTTCCTGCGGCAGTTCTTCCTCGGCATCTCGAAGGAGGTCGAAGAGGCTGCGCTCATCGACGGCGCCGGGAAGGTCCGCGTGTTCTTCCGGCTCGTCATCCCGATGGCGGCGGCACCGATCGCCACCCTCGCCGTGCTGACGTACATCACGAGCTGGAACGACTACTTCTGGCCGCTCATGGTGTCGTACACCGACAGCTCGCGGGTGCTGACCGTCGCGCTCGGCGTCTTCAAGTCGCAGACCCCGCAGTCCGGCACCGACTGGGCCGGGCTCATGGCCGCGACCCTGGTGGCGGCGCTCCCGATGATCCTGCTGTTCGGCGTCTTCGCCAAGCGGATCGTCAACTCCATCGGCTTCTCCGGGATCAAGTGACCCGGCTGTCGGACAGGACGAACACCATGACGAACCAACTGACCCGCCGCACGCTCTTCGCCGGCGGCGCCTCCGCCCTGGCCCTCGGCGCGCTCGCCGCCTGCTCGTCGCCCGGTCGCCGCACGACGAACCGGTCGGGTGCGCGCACCGTGAGCTACTGGCTCTGGGACGCCAACCAGCAGCCCGCGTACCAGGCCGTCGCCGACGCGTTCCACCGCGTGAACCCGGACATCACCGTGAAGATCACCCAGCTCGGGTGGAACGACTACTGGACCAAGCTCACCGCGGGCTTCATCGCCGGCACCGCGCCCGACGTCTTCACCGACCACCTGACGAAGTTCCCGCAGTACGCCGACCTCGACGTGCTCTACAAGCTCGACGAACTCGACGCCACGAAGGGCATCCGGGACGACGACTACCAGTCCGGGCTCGCCGAACTGTGGAAGGGCCAGGACGGCCACCGCTACGGCTCGCCGAAGGACTGGGACACCGTCGCGATGTTCTACGACCGGAAGGCGATGGCGAAGGCCGGCGTCTCTGCCGAGGAGCTCGGGTCGCTCGAGTGGAACCCGGAGGACGGCGGCACGTTCGAACGGATGCTCGCGCGGCTGACCGTCGACTCGAAGGGCCGACGCGGCGACGAGGACGGTTTCGACAAGGACGACGTCGCGGTCTACGGCATCTCGTCGAACGGCTCGGGCGGTGACGGCTTCGGCCAGACCCAGTGGTCACCGTTCACCGGATCGGTCGACTGGTTCTACACGAACGAGAACCCCTGGGGCGACAAGTTCCGCTACGACGAGCGCGTCGTGCAGGACACCCTCGCCTGGTACTACCGGCTGGCCGAGAAGGGCTACATGGCGAAGTACGGGGTGTTCTCCACCACGACCGGGCCCGAGGTCCAGCTCGGCGCCGGCAAGTGCGCGCTGTCGTTCAACGGCTCGTGGATGATCGGTTCGTACCTCGGCATGGAGGACCTCGACGTCGCGGTCGCCCCGACCCCGATCGGCCCGTCGGGTCACCGTGCGTCGATGTTCAACGGGCTCGGCGACTCGATCACGAAGCAGGCGAAGGACCCCGAGGCCGCCGCGAAGTGGGTGGCGTTCCTGGGCAGCGACGAGGCGCAGCGGATCGTCGGTGAGAGCGGGATCGTGTTCCCCGCCCGTCCCGCGGGCACCGAGGCCGCGGTGGCGTCGTTCCGGAAGCGCGGGCTCGACGTCTCGGCGTTCACCCGGCAGGTCGAGGAGGACACCACGTTCCTGTTCCCGGTCACGAAGAACCCCGCCGACGTGCAGGCCCTGCTGCAGCCCGCCTTCGACGACGTCTACGCGAACGGCAAGCCGATCTCGACGCTGACCGGGGTCAACGAACAGGTCAACAACCTGCTCGCCCTCACCTGATCGAAACCCCGCCCGTCGTCCGCATGCCGCACCGTCCGGTGCGGTGTGCGGACGACGCGTTGACCGTGCCGCCGACCACGACCCAGACTGCAGGGGATGACCTCCCTCACCTCCCTCGTCTACATGTCCGTCGCCGTCGACGACCTGACCGACGACCAGCTGGTCGCCATGCTGCGTGAGGCGCGGCTCCGCAACCATGCGCTCGGCGTCTCCGGGCTCCTGCTCGCCAAGGGCGGCCGCTTCATGCAGGTGCTCGAGGGTCCGGTCTGGAGCGTCGAGGACCGCTTCGCCGCGATCGAGCGCGACCCGCGGCACACCGGCGTGAAGTCGTTGTCGCGTGAGTCCATCAGCACGCGTCGGTTCGACGGCTGGGCGATGGCGTTCGGCAGCCCGACCGGGGACGAACTCCGTGACGAGCCTGGGTTCAGCACCTTCCTCAGCGACCGCACCGGCCTGCCGACCGGGGTGGCGGGCACGCCCGCCGACTGGCTGCTCCGGTGGTTCCGTGGGCGCGACCTGCAGGACCTGCCCGAGGAGCGCATCACGCTCGGCCGGCACGCGGCCTGAGCCGCACCACACCTCGGACTGCCGGCACGCGGCCTGAGACGCACCACCCCTCGGACTGGAGGCGCGGTGCCAGCTGGCACCGTGCCTCCAGACTGTGAGACTGGTCCCGTGGAACGACGTGAGCAGATCCTGGTGGCCGCGGCGGAGGAGTTCGACCGCGTCGGCTTCGCCGGCGCGACGATCGCGGGCATCGCCCGCGCGGCGGGCGTCTCGCAGGGAAGGCTGCACTTCCACTTCCCGACGAAGCTCGCCCTGGCGCTCGGCGTCATCGGCGAGCAGAACGCCCGCACCTTCGACGTCGTCAGCCACACCGACAGCTCGCCGGTCGCCGCGCTGGTCGGGGCGTCGCACGGCATCGCCGACCTGCTCCGGACCGACCCGATCGTGCGGGCGGGGATCCGGCTGTCGCTGGAGCGCGGCGAGTTCCAGACCGCGACGCTGAGCTTCTACGAGCAGTGGATCGGCGGGATCGTCGACGTGTTCCGGTTGGCGGTCGCGAGCGGGGAACTCCGGACGGACCTGACCGCGGAGCAGCTCGGGTCGACGGTGGTGCCCTACTTCACGGGCGTGCAGCTCGTGTCCGACGTCCGGACGCGGCGCACCGACCTGATGCCGGCGGTGGCGACGATGTGGCGCGTGGTGATCGCGGCGACGGCGGACCCGAAGCACCGCGACCGGCTGCTCGCCGTCGTCGAAGAAGCGTTCAGCGAAGGCTGATCCGGCGACGGATTCTCGGGTCGGATCAGAGGTCGTGCAGCTCGCGGTCGCGGAACCACTTCAGCAGCCAGGCCGCGCTCGTCCGGTCGAACGAGCGCGGGAAGTCCATCGTGCCCGACAGGAAGGGACTGAAGCCCTCCTCGGACCGGATGTCCGAGTCGTCGAGCGCGCGGTAGGCCATTGACCAGCCGTTGAACCGTCGGCGCTCGATGTCCTCACGCACGAGTGACTTCACCTCACCGTGCCGTCGGTCCTTCGCGATGACGTCGTACCGGTCCTGCACGCTCCACGCCGGCCCCTCGAGCAGCTGCATGAACCGGCCGCCCTTGGCGAGCAGGAGCCCGGAGACCCCGAGCGCTTCGTTGCGCAGCCGGGACTCCGCGAGCAGCACCGCCATGGCCTGGTCGTCGAAGGGGACGACGGCACGGCTCATGTAGACGATGGAAACGAGCACTCCTCCATCCTGCTGGGTGGAAGGCCGTTGCGCGAAGCGGATGTCCGCAACGCGCCCCACTGATCAGCGCCGCGGATCAGCCCTGCGGGAGCTCGTGCGCGGTGACGTCCTCGTTGCGCTTCTTCCGCCACGGACGGGCCGGGGTGTTCGGGCCGTCCCACACCAGGATCGCGCCCCAGGCGGCGGCGATCAGCGGCACCGAGATGATCGCGCCGGTGATGCCGGCGAGGACGGTGCCGGCGGTCAGCCCGATCAGGATGACGAGGCCGTGCAGCTTGAGGGTGCGACCCATCAGGACCGGCTGCAGGAAGTTGCCCTCGAGCTGGTTCACGACGATCACGATGCCGATCACGATGAGTGCCTGCAGCGGGCCGAGGGCCACGAGCGCGACCAGGGCGGCGAGGATGCCGGCGGCGGTGGCGCCGACGATCGGGATGAACGCCGTGATGAACACGATGACGGCCAGCGGCAGGGCGAGGGGGACGCCGACGATCGCGATGCTGACACCGATGCCGATCGCGTCGACGGCAGCGACGGTGGCCGTACCGCGGACGTACCCGCCGAGGGTCGAGACGACCCGGTCGCCGACGCGACGTGCTCGGGCGTAGCGCTCACCGGTGAAGGGGCGGAGCAGGAACTCCCAGATGCTCGGGCCGTCCTTCAGGAAGAAGAACAGCACGACGATCATCAGGACGAGTCCGGTCAGGAAGTTCGCGGTGGCCGAGGCGCCGGCGAGCGCACCCGAGCCGAACTGGGCGCTCGTGACGAAGTCGGACGCCGACGCGACCGCGTCGTCGATCTGCTTGTCCGAGATCGAGAAGGGCAGGTTCTTCGCGAACTCCTGCAGTTGCTGGAACCCGTCGACTGCCGACTTCTGCAGCTGCGCCCACTGGTTCTCGACCGCGACGACGATGAGCCAGCCGATCAGCCCCAGGATCACGAGGACGCCGATGAGCACCGCGAGGGTGGCCACCACCGACGGCACCCGGTGCTTGCGGAGCCACGACACCACCGGGTGCATGGCGGACGCGATGATGAGCGCGAGGAGCACCGGGATCGTGACGACGCTCAGGATGTTGCTCGCCCAGACGATGCCGGCGACGACCACCACGACGATGATGAGCTGCAGGCACCGGGTCGCGAAGTGCCCGGCGGAGTCGGACCACGCGGCCTGGACCCTGGACGGAGCGGCTGGGGCGGTCGGGCGCGGAGCGTCGCGGAAGAACGGCATGCCGGAGACGCTACCGACCGGACGGCCGCCGCGCCGGTTCCGACGGCTCGATCGTCCGACCGGTGTCCTGTCCCCGCGTCGCCGGGGCGACCAGGAACGCCGCGACCAGCAGGACGAGCGGCACGAGCATCGCCGTCTGCAGGCCGAGGTGCTCCCCGACGAACCCGAGCAGCGGCGGCCCCACCAGGAACGCGATGTACCCGGCGGTGGCCACCACCGACACCCGGCGGTCGCCGTCGGTGGGGTGGTCGCCCGCGGCGGAGATCGACAGCGGGAACCCGAGGGCGATGCCGAGCCCCCAGACGCCGGCGGCAGCGGCGGTGACGACCGGACTCGGTGACAGCACGACGAGCAGGACCCCCACCGCACCGACCGCGGCACAGACCCGGACGACCGGGGCGCGACCGAACCGGGCGACGAGCGGGGTGCCGGCCGCACGACCGATGAGCATGGCGAGGGCGAACCCGGTGAACACGAGGGACCCGACGGACTCGGGGGCGTCGTGGTCGGTGGTCATCAGCAGCGGGAGCCAGTCGCTCGCGGCACCCTCGGCGAAGGCCATCGCCAGCGTGATGACGGCGATCATGGCGAGCTGCACGGTGAGGACGGAGCGGCGGGCTCCCCGACGGGTGCCGCGGGCAACGGCAGGCACATCTGCCGGTGCGTCACGGGGCACCGGCCGCAGGTTCAGCGCCGCGAACACCGCCAGCGCGGCCATCACCGCGGCGCCGACGAGCAGGTGCACCCGGACCGGGGTCCCCGCCGCCGTCATGGCGATGCCGACGACCCCACCCACCACGCTGCCGAGGCTGAAGCACGCGTGCAGTACCGGCACGACCGGTCGTCCGATCTGCCGTTCGACCGCGGCGGCCTCGACGTTCAGCCCGATCTCGGCGACGCCAGCCCCGAAGCCGATCAGGAACAGCCCGACCCAGACCCCGGCGGCGACCTGCGCCGGGGCGAGCAGCGCGACGAGCACCATGCCGACGACGGGCAGCGTGCCCCCGAGCAGGATGAGCGGGCGGTTGCCGGTCCGTCGCACCAGCGCCCCGGCGCCGAGGATCCCGATCATCGACCCGATCGACAGCCCGAGCAGGACGAGGCCCATCGCCTCGATCGAGGCTCCGAGCTCATCGCGGATCGCGGGCGTCCGGGTGATCCACGTCGCGATCCCGAACCCGGTCACCGTCGACGTGGCGAAGAGTGCGAGTCGATGCCGCCCGGCCATGCCCCCATCTGATCGGTCCCCGGGCGGCCCGTCAAGGGCGACCGCGTCCCGCGCTTAGGATCGGGCGCATGGCGACCGTCCTCCTCGTCCGTCACGGACGCACCACCGCGAACGCCACCGGCGTCCTGGCCGGACGCACCGCCGGCGTGCGACTCGACGCCGTCGGCCGCACCCAGGCCGAGCGGACCGCGGAGCGCATCGCCGCGGTGCCCA
>Ga0308159_1003205_pt1 | contig 17051 bp, 16 predicted proteins | sample PhyCR1_FD_201040 | JGI IMG/M metagenome (GOLD analysis project Ga0308159, IMG submission 201040) | Phyllosphere microbial communities from UC Gill Tract Community Farm, Albany, California, United States - DLSLC.R1 | ecosystem: Host-associated > Plants > Phyllosphere > Unclassified | place: USA... | reverse complement strand
CCTGGTCCTGCTGGTACAGGAGCACGGCAACCTGTGGCTGACCTTGCCGGCTGCGGTGATCATCGGCCGTGAGATCGTCGTCTCGGCCCTGCGCGAATGGATGGCCGAAATCGGCGCCCGCGCCCACGTTGCCGTCTCCAACATGGGCAAATGGAAAACCGCCGCGCAAATGCTCGCGCTGGTCATCCTGCTGGCCAACCCGTCGGACTTCACCTTCTGGGTCCTGCTGGGCTACGCCTTGCTGCTGATCGCTGCCGGCTTGACCCTGTGGTCCATGCTCCAGTATCTGCGGGCCGCCTGGCCACATCTGCGCACTGAGGTTGAAAAGAAATAAAACTTTTTTGAATCAAGAGGTTGACGGGTGCTCAGGATTCTATAGAATGCGCATCACCAAGCGGGAATAGCTCAGTTGGTAGAGCACGACCTTGCCAAGGTCGGGGTCGCGAGTTCGAGTCTCGTTTCCCGCTCCAAGTATTAAAGAAAAAGCCACTCAATCGAGTGGCTTTTTTTTGCCTGTGATTTGTGGAATAGACGCTTCGGCGTCTTTTTTTGTCCCTTTGGAAAACCACTGGAATCCGATGCGGCCAAATCACTTTCCGGCAGACCCATAGGTGATTCAAAAAAGCCTCCCTCCTGCTCTAGCCGCTGGCAGCGACCATTGAGCTTTATGCTAATGTGCCATCACGTTCGGCATCATGGCTAAGGAGAGTGAGATGGGATGGAAGGGAACCATGCGTTCGCTGCAGGCTTCCGCGAGGCGATCAGAGCGCAATGCTCACCGGCGGCAGCGTGACCTGGAGCGTAAAAGCAAGGAATACGCCCGTATGGAAGCGCTTGAACAAGCGGCGTACGAAGTGGACGTCTACGAAAACCATATTGATGTCCTGCTCTCCATGCACAAGGAATGTGGTGACGGAATCAAGTGGCGGCAACTGCTTTCCAAACCCGAACCTAAAACACCCCGGCAAAGCGATGCCCTTGAGCAAGCTGCTACGCGTGCAGTTGAAGCTTACCGACCGAACTTCTGGATTCGCATGTTCAAACTGGAAGCGCGCCAACGGGCGGCGCTTCTAGCGAAGGTCGAAGGTGCTCGGACCCAGGACTTGAGTCGATTCCAAGCGGAGCTCAAAGAGTGGCAGGTCGCTCACGCAGAATGGGTGCAGGAGCAAGACCTGGCTAAACGCATCCTTGACGGTGATCGACAAGCCAAGCTCGATGCTGTCGAAGCGTTTGAGCCTTTCGCTGAAATTGATCATCTGGGTTCAGCGATTCAGATGGTTGTCCATGAAAGTGGCATCGTTGAATCTCGGCTATCGATTCACGGCTCTGATGTCATTCCGAAGGAAATCAAGTCGCTTCTCAAAAGCGGGAAATTGTCGACCAAGGCGATGCCGGTGGGGCGTTTCAATGAGCTGCATCAGGACTACGTGTGCAGCTGTGCGCTGCGTGTTGGGCGGGAGCTTCTGGCGGTTCTGCCGGATGACATTGTGGTCGTCACTGCGATCGACAATGTGTTGAACGGAGCAACAGGGCACCGTGAAGAACTGCCCATTTTGAGCGTTGCGTTTTCGCGATCGACAGTGGGCTCGCTCAACCTCGAAGCTATCGACCCTTCCGACGCTATGAAGAACTTCGTTCATAACATGAGCTTCAAGAAAACAGCCGGCTTCTTGCCTGTGGATGCACTGGATACAAGGCGGTTTGCTGTTAATGCCTGACTGACTGGCCTGGTCAGTTTGAGAAAATTTTTCGGGATGGATCTTGATGATTTACCAATGCAATACGTGCAACAAAACCACGTTCGAGACGGCTTGCCCTTGGTGCTCCGGTTCAGAGCTCTCACCGTCGTCCGAGCTGAGCGCGCGTCACCTCACACCCTTGGACCCGTCGTTCTACCCGGATTTTCAATATCAATCCAAAGGTCTTCTAAAGGATTTCTTGGGTAAAAAAAAGGAACAGGCTCAGCTCAATGACCTACTGAACAACGTTCTTAGGAAGTACTCGGAACTCAAGAAGCCCTATTTCAGCAATTACATTCACACAGCACGCGACGGTATTGGGAGTCGTGATGACACCGGCGCCCCCGGACCAAGAATGGATGGGGTATACACATCGCGGGAGCTGTTTCGAGAGGTTCTGATACGGAAAGGTTTCGACGAGCTGGAGCAGTTGCCATCCTTGCTGGATAAGCTGCTGCTGACCACTTCTTTCAATTCGGTGTACCTGGGCTTTTCCAGGGAGCTCAGCCGCCATATTAAAGCGGATCTTGCAGAGACCTTACGGTCTTGGATTGAGGAGGCGGGCACTACGTTTCGTGCGGACCTGGCTTTGTTCTATTACTACCTTTGGGAGAACAACGTTTCTTTCACTGGTATTCAATTCAATCCACAAGCGGAATCTGCAACGGGCATTGCGCTGCTACCCATTCAAGCGTTCCGGCAAGGGCTGGGAACGTGTGAAGCGATCAACTTCGATATCCTCGTGAAGCGTCTTGCCAGTCAGTTGGAGCATTTCAATCCGAATCGCTTTATTACGATGTACCTGGTCGACGCCATGGATGGCTTTCAGTTCGAGGCATTTCTCGTCGAAATCTTCCAGACCATCGGCTACGACGTAAAGGAAACGCGAAAGACGGCAGACCAAGGGGCAGATCTGTTTGTAAGCCGGTTTGGTAAAAACATGGTGATCCAAGCAAAAAACTATTCCGGCTCCGTCGGCAATTCGGCTGTGCAGCAGGCTATTTCCGCCAAAGCCTTTTACGGTTGTGATGAGGCGATGGTAGTCACCAACTCCTACTTCACAAAATCTGCCAAGGAACTCGCGACTACCGCGGCGGTTCGCCTGATTGACCGCGACGGACTGCAGAGCTATCTGGATGATTACAACCAGAAGTTGATTGAACTCTCTGAGGCAGAAGACGCTGAGTAATCGATAGGTAAGCAGACTGGTTGGCTGTCTACGAATAGAGGATTTATTCGTCCGGCACCGACCAGTCCGCTATGGCCACTGGTTCGATTCCTCGGCAGACGTCCATTTCTTGCGCTATAAACATCGCCGCCTCCAACTCCCCATTCAGATAGAGGCATGGCCACTGCGGGAAAGCAGTGCTCAAGGCCTGGGGCGCCAGGGCAAAGGCATGCAGGATTTCTCCAACAGTTCGCACCACCTGATGGTCGCTTCAATAGGGTGGTAGAACGGCTTGTACGAAAGCTCACAACTGCCTTCGTTATACATGATCAGGTCCCTTTTTATTATGTGTTCGGGGGTGATGCCTGATGTGGGGCTGTGGTTTACCCTCGTCTTTACTGTGTTGAATTAAGTTAAGCGGTTTTATCTCGATATGACGTTTGCTTGTCTATCAGCGCACGTCCTGTATTGATGACCGAATATGAGTTTTGTGTTGTGAGATTTGGTGTGGGTTATGAGCGTGTAAATATACGTTACGGCTAAATTTTGCGTCTTCGCATCTGAATACTACGGCGTCTATTGTGTTGGCATGTTGAAAACTGTGCATCGCTGGCATTGCGCGGAGCTGCTGAAGGAGGGCGCGATTGCCAGGATGCAGGAAGGGATGATGCTTGGAGTTATTGGGTGGAGGTTGTGCCTTTTGGACGAACACCATTGCTAACCATCATGATGAAAAACCGTAAAGGCACCGACCGCTTCACGCGCAGTGACCAAGGTGTTTTCAACCGCATGGGGGTTGGCGTAGCCAAGGCTCATGCCACAAACCAGCATCTGGTCCGCCGGGATGTTCAGCGTTTCTGAGATTACGGCATGGTATTTGAGAAACGCCGCTTGCGGGCAGGTGTGCAAGCCTCGGCCGCGGGCTGCCAGCATCACGCTTTGCAGAAACATGCCGTAGTCCAGCAGGCTGCCTTGCTCCAGCACCTTGTCGACGGTAAACATTAACCCGACTGGCGCGTCGAAAAATCGATAGTTGCGCCCGTGTTGCTCGTGCATGCGCTGTTTGTCGCCTTTGGCGATTCCGAGCAGACCGTAGAGGTCCCAACCGACTTTGCGCCGGCGGTCGACATAAGGTGCGGTCCATTCGTGTGGGTAGTACGCGTAAGGTTCTTGTAGTGCTTGGCCGTGCGGCGGGGCGTTGTCGATGGCGGCAATCGCCCTCGACAGCCGCTCCTTGGCTTGCCCCGTTACCACATGGACGCGCCATGGCTGCATATTGACGCCCGAAGCACTGAAGCGCGCGATGTCCAGGATTGACTCAATGTCTTCCTGAGGAACGGCGGTGGGCAGAAATGCTCTGACGCTGCGACGGGTGGTGATTGCCCAGTCGACTGCGTGCTGAAGGTCCTGCGCTGACAGCGGCGGTGGTGACAAGCGACTCAAGATGCGCGTCCTTTTAATTAAGTCAGTGCTTGAATTTATGGGCAACGCACCTGCGTTGCCAGCAATTTACCTATCGAAGCTGTTAAAAAAATATTTAGAAATGCACGCTGCAGGGGTGGGCTTAGGCTGGTGTCTGTCAGCCAGACTGACGCAGCATTGAGCAGATGGGCGATGAGCCGGGCAATGGGTCATGGGCTCGATCCGGGGCTTGCTTAACCACCATTGGTGCTGTTGAACTGCGGACGCTTGGAACGACCGCCTGTGCCTGCAAGTCTATTTCTACCTACTCATTGGTAAGGTATAGCGCGATGGATAAGACCATCACCGTGGATCAACTGGATAGTACCGACCTTGGATCAATCAACGAGATATGGCTCGCCGTAACTCATACCCAACTATGCCTATGGCGTGGCAAACAGGTCTTCTCTCACGAGATGATGAGCGAGGGTACTCACGATCAGAATGTCCGACGCCTGTGCGTACAGTTGGTCAATCCTGACGATCAAGCCACCGTGGCCCGCGTTGAGATAATGGTGCGCGAGCAGTTGAAAAAGAGTGGAAAGGAGGGCGAGTTTTATCCTGCTGAGATGGCGGACTTTCATCAATAGCAAAAGGAGAGGGAGTTTTCGCGGTTGGCGGGGAAGTCGCGTGATCAGGTGAGTCGGGAAATCAACGCGGGGCAGTTGTTAGCAATCAGGCAGGGTAATCGTGGATTGGCGGCTTGATCTTTCGTCTCCTGGCCCCTTGAGTGGCGCTAAATAACCCGCAGGTTAAGTATTCACAGGCTGTTCGTCATAGTGTTCTTTACTCGCATTTTCTGGCTGATCCGATTCTCATATCATGGGACTGAATCGCACTAATGGTCGTTTTTTTTATCGCCTACTTCCCGGATCGTGATACAGCTGTCAAAAATGTGGAGAAGTAAGTATGGACCGGGCAAAGGGGACTGCCGTTCTCGATAAAACCTTCGACGTTCTTGAAGCGATCGGACTTGCCACCGACGGTTTGGATAATCAGCAACTCGCCGCGCAGTTGAACCTCCCTCGTGCAACGCTTTATCGCCTACTGGCCCTGCTGATTGAACGCGGCATGGTGCGCCGTGATGGCAATAACAAATGCTACCGGTTGGGCTTTCGCTACCTGGAGTTGGTGCGCGGTGCTTGGATGGAGCCGGATCTGATTGCTGCTGCAAGCTTCGAGCTGCGCGCCTTGCGTGATTTGACTGGGGAAACTACCTATCTGGCGATTCGCGATGGTGATCAGGTGCTGTCCCTGGAGCGCTGTGATGGTGCTCACAGTCGACGGTCTGCCGCCTCGATGGGGCAGCGCAAGGCAATGCACTGTACGGGACAGGGCAAGGCGATTCTCAGTGCATTGGTGGATGAAGAACGGCGTGAACTGGTCAAGCATATGAACCTCACCGCCCTGACACCGCTGACTATCACCGACCGCAACCGCCTGATGACCGAACTTGAAGTCAGTCGGGTACGTGGTTATGCCATTGACGATGAGGAAATCGTGCTGGGAGTACGTTGTGTCGCCGCGCCGGTAGTGGATAGTGCGGGTCAGGTTCGCGGAGCCTTGAGTATCGCCGGTCCAGCCTACCGTCTGACCCTGGAACGGTTAACCCTGCTCGGCCCGGAAGTGGCTGCTTCGGCGCAGCGAGTGGGTAGCCAATTGGCAGTCAAACAGGCTGAAGTGCGTCCGGATGAGTTGCAACCGGTGAGCAGCCAATGGGCATTCTTGGGTGGGCATCCGCGTTGGAGTTCGAGTGAAGGTTGCCTGTACTGGGCGGACAAACTCGGGCCGGCAGTCTATCGCCATAGCGCTGAGGGCACTGAACGGATCCTGCGCACCGAAAAGCCGATTATGGGCCTCGAGTTGACGCCGAATGGACTGTTTGTCGCGCTGGAAGATGAGTACTTGCTTTACGATAAAGGCGAGGTGAGGCATCGCACGCCCTGGGGGTTCGGCACACTCACTTGCCTGTGCTGTGATCGGGATGGGCGTGTCTGGGCGGCTATTCGCATGGGTAGCGGGCAGTGGAAAGTCGGTGAGGTATCCCGTGATGGCACGCTTGCCAGTCATTGGCAGATCAGCGAGGCGATTGGTGCGCTGTGTTGGGACTCGCCGCGTCAGCAGTTGTTTGCGTTGGCGCCGGAATCGGGCAGCGTGTATCGATTGCGCGCCGCGGGCGAGGTGCGGCGGTTTACCAGCATGCCGAAGGGCTCGGGCCAGCTCAGCGGGTTGGCTGTGGACGAGGATGGCAGCGTATGGACCGCCCTGTCCGGTGGCTGGAGCATCGTCAAGTTCGATCACGAGGGCAATCTGGAGCGCATGCTCGGTGTACCGGTTGCGTCGCCCACCGACCTCTGCTTTGGGGCGGTCGATGGGCGTACGCTGTTTATCACCTCATCGCGCCAGGCGGTCAGCCGGCAGGCGCTCAAAAATGCTCCATGGTCGGGGACCGTCATGAGTACGCCGGCCGGTAGCCAAGGCGCACCGGCCCCGCTGACCCGGGGCCCGGCCTAACGGTTATTTCAAGGCGAAAGTATAGGAGAGGATGACTCGGTTCTCATCGCGTCGTCCGGTGGCGTCACCCTGGATCTCGACATTGCGCAGGCGCAGTGCCAGGTCCTTGAATGTGCCCGACTGGATCACATAGCTCAGGTCGATGTTGCGCTCCCACTCCTTGCCCGGCTGCCCGTTAACCTCGAAATTATCCCCATGCACATAACGCGCAAACGCGGTAAGTCCCGGCACGCCCCAACCGGCGAAGTTGATGTCGTAGCGGCCTTGCCATGAGCGTTCCTGTGCGCGGTCGAAGCGCATCACCTGGATCGCGTTGCCCACACCAGGCAGATCTGTTTCTTGCAGAAATGGTAGCGCGCTGTCGCCGGCGTTGTACTGGTAACCCACGGTGACTTTATGCATGCCATAGGCCGCGCTGGCCAAGGCTGAGGCCAGGCGGCTGTCGAGCGGGCCGGCGAGGGCTGAACCTTGTTCGCCGGTGTCGGTATAGTTAAGAGTACCGCTCAGGCGCCAGGCACCCACATCCACAAATTTAGTTCCAGTGATCAGCTTTTGCCGGTAGACGTCTTCCAGCTCGCCGGCCCAAATCCCAAGGCTTAACGATGGCGCAGGGGCCCAAGTGGTGCCCAGGTAGTTGAAGCGGTCACTGCTGACGTTCAGGTAGTTACCGGTTTGCATATCGTTTGAATGGGAGAACCCACGGTAGTTGGTCTGGCGCATTTGCCCGAGGCTGAAGGTGAAATGCTCGACCTCCTGGCTGTCGATCATCACCCCTTCGAAAAACTGCGGCAGCAGGCGAGAGTCGCCTGCATACACCAGCGGAATCTTGGGAAACAGCCCGCCGATCTTCAGCTCGGTCTTGGAGTACTTGAGCTTGAGCGCGGCGGTGCCTTCGGAGTACTCATTGACTGAACTCGGATCACTGTCGCGGCCGGCGCCCAGTCGTTTCGTAAAACCGGGTAATAGCTCGCTGCCGCTGCGGGCGGGCGAAGAGTCGAGCTTGAGGCCAAGACCGGCGTACACATCCACCCCGACGCCGATGGGCGTGTCGGAGTAGCCCGACTGAGCCTTGAAGATAAATCCTTGGGCCCACTCTTCGATTTTTGACTGCGCCGGCGCCTTGGTGTCGCGCAGGTCGTGGTTGTAGTAGAAGTTGCGCAGGGTCAGCGAGGCTTTGCCGTCATTGATGAAGTCGGCATGGGCCACGACGGGTGCAAGACCGAGGCCGAGAATGGGCAGGGCGCGATAGAAGTTCATTGTTATTGTTGTCCTTCGGTGTGGGGCTGATGGTGTCAGGCAGGGGTCCAGGTGAGTGAAAGCGCAGCGCTCAGTGTTTGCCCGGCATCGAGCACTTGGGTGCCTTGCTCGGGCCATTGCGCGGGTGGCTTGTTGAAGGCGTCTGCCAGGTGCGATACCGGTTCCAGGCACAGGTAGGGCGCACCGGGTGGCGCAAAAACCACCAGGTGACTCAACGGCTGGTTCGCCGTGAGCAGCACTTGCCCCTCGGGGTAGTCGAGGTGCAGGCGCCCGTCCCAGCGTGAGCCGTATACCGCCACTTCATGGCCGACATCGGCGCACAACAGCAGTGGCTCGCTGAGTTCTCGCACGCTGCCGGTGGGCAGATAGTCCGCGTCGATGTCCCAGGCAAGGGCGGGGGCAAAGCGTACGGTCATACCGGGATGGCGCTGGAAGTAGGGGTGCAGGCCAAGGCCCGCCGGCATTGAGGTGTGGCCAAGGTTGGTGACCGACAGTTGCAAGTGCACACGGTCGCCGTCGAGTTCAAAGCGTTGTTGGAAACGCACCGGCCATGGCCAGTGTTCGCCGTTGTAGTCCACCGCCAGCAGGGCGTGGGTGACGCTGTGTTCGAGCACATCCCAGGCCAAGGTGTGGCTGACACCATGCAGCGTGTGCGGTTGGGCGGCGGGGTGTGCCGGCAACGCATGGACCAGGCCCGCGTGCTTCAACCGCGAATTACGCAGGCGGTTGGAGTAGGGCAGAAGCGGGTAGGCGCCACCTCGCGGCCAATTCAGCGGATCAAAGCTATCGACATGGAGCGGGGTGAATACATCCAGCTCGCCAACCTTGAGGCTGGCGACTCGGCCGCCCCATTGTGGCAACAACGCTAAGGACCAGACCTTGTTGTGCAATACCAGGGTTTGCATGGTCGCTCCGTGTTTCTCAGGCATGCAGACGCCCGGCCGGCGGCCCGAAGGCACCGGAGAAGGCTGCTGCGTTAGGTGATAGAGGGGTCAGTTGCGCTGGAAGCGCTCGAACACATTCATATCCATGTCCAGGCCAAGTCCGGGGCCCTGCGGCACGCTCAGTTCACCGTTATGCAGCAGGGCGGGCACGTCGTAGAGCCAGCCTTGTGGCTGCACATACAGATACTCCACCTGCGGTACCGCTGGTTGGACTGCCGCAAGATGCAAGGTGGCGATCAGGCCCGGTCCGAAATACGGCGTATGCGGTAACACCACGGTGCCGTGCTGTTTAGCCAATGCGGCGATGCGCAGGCATTCGGAGATGCCGCCGACCTTGGTTACACTGGGCTGGATCGAATCCACCGCGCCGAGCTTCAGCGCCTGTTCGAATTGGTGCGCGGTGCACCAATTCTCGCCAGCGGAAATCGGTACGCCGGCGCCTCGCAGGCTGGCCAGGGTGGCGAAGTCTTCCGGCGGAAAAACCGGCTCTTCCAGCCACGCCAGTTTCAGGCCTGCCAGGCGCGGCAACCTGGTGCGTACGTCTTCCACTCTCCAGGCGCAGTTCACGTCAATGGCCAACGGTATATCGGCACCGATGGCATCACGACAACGGGCGATCTCGTCGATGCTCACTTCATGCAGCTTGATGGTCTTGAAGCCCTGCGCCAGTGCCTGTCGGCAAACCTGCGGCGCCACACTGTGCTCGCCATAGCGCACCAGACTGGCATAGGCCGGGATCGAGGTGCGGCTCGCTTCGCCCAGCAGGCAATGCAGCGGCACCCCCTCACGACGCGCCTTGAGGTCCCACAGCGCCATGTCCACACCCGAGAGCGCGAACGTGGTGACGCCGTAGCGGCCGAACAGATGCAGCGCCAGTTGGGTATCCAGGTTCCACCGGGCGATGTCTGGAACCTCGCGGCCCACCACCAGCGGCGTGAACAAGCGCTGGATCAGTGCGCGCGTGGCATCGGCAACGAAATAACCGAAGGCCTCGCCCCAGCCTACGTTGCCGCGCTCGTCTTCCACTCGTACCAGCACATTTTCCAGAGTGTTCCAAGTCGTCGGCGTGACATCGTGGCCCTTGCCGCCATCGGTAAACGGAATCTCGACAATGAACGTGTCCAGTCGGGTGATTCTCATGAGTGGTTCCCCAGCAAAGCAGTCAGTGCAGCGCCGGCGTAGCTGCCGCCGACATGATCACGCCCGGAATGGGTCGGATCCATTGCCTCGTAAGACAGGAAGTCCTGCGCCAGGTGCTCGGCTGCGTTGTCCTGAGGGGCGTAGCCCAAGGCCCGGGCGCGGGCATTACTGAAGAGTGCGTTCGGACACTCGGACACTCCGTAGACAATCTCGTGCCGCACCCCGGGATGCTCCAGGCCGATGCGCACCAGTTGCGCCAGATCGCGAGCGCTGGTCCACAGGCGTAAACGGCGGGCATCGCTGACCTTGGCATCGGCATTGCCGATACGGATCACAAAGGTTGGCAGCTTGTATCGAAGGGTCCAGGCGGCGCAGGCGGCTTCACCAAACACTTTGCTCAAGGCGTAGTAGCTGTCGGCGGCGGCCGGCATATCGTCAAAGGTCTCGGCCGCATCAGTGCGGTACTGACCGAGCACATGGTGGCTGCTGGTAAAGATGAAACGCTGCACACCGTGACGCTCTGCCGCTTCGAGCAAATAAAGGGTTGCGTGGTAGTTGGGCTCGACGGTGCTGCCAAAGGTGATCCCGGTGCCATGGGCGCACGCCAGATGGAGCACCGCGTGGCTGCCGGCGACGGCCTGATCGACAAAGGCCGGTTCGGTCAGATCTCCCACCAGTGCGGTTTCGCCTTCTTCAAGACCGTGGATCGGTTGGCGGTCGAGCAGGCGCAGCCGGTATTTCTGGCGCAAGTAAGGGCGCAGGGCAGTGCCGACTATGCCGGCGGCACCTGTGATCAGAAGTGTTTGCATAACCAACTCTCGAATGTTTGTCAGTGCCGCCCGAGCACGGGCGGCGAAAAAATCATGCGGTTGCTGCTACAGCCTGTGGGGCTTTGGGCGCGGTCACGAAAAACGCCACGATCAAGGCTCCGAAGATGCCGAGGATACCCGCCAAGCCAAAACCGCTGGCAAAAGTGCCGGTGCTCTGAATGATAATCCCGGTAAGCGTCGGCGCGACGATGCCGGACAGATTGGCCAGACCGTGCATGAAGCCCCCGGCGGTGCCCACCTGGTGATCGGGCACCGCGTCCTGGATCAGCGACCAATAGGCGGGGGCCGACAGCATCAGGAAACCAATCGCCGCAGTCATTACCGCCACGGTCGATGTCACGCTCTCCAGTTGCCCTGTGATACCGATGCAGCACGAGGCGATCAGCAAGCAAGTGACCAGCACCACCTTGCGCGAAAACAACCGGCGGCCGGTGCGCTTGAAGACCCAGTCGATCAACACTCCGCCCGCGATAAAGCCGAGAGTGCCGACAAACCACGGCAGGGCAGTCACGATGCTCATGGACTTGAGGTCGATGCCCTTGGCATCGATCAGGTAGCTGGGAAACCAGGTCATGAAGAAGTACAAGATGTAGTTGTAGCAAAACAGTGAGACACCGGTGACCAGCACCGCGCGTTGCATGATGATCTGCATCACGGGCGTGCGGGGCGCCTCTGCTGTCGCCTGCACCGGCACTTCACGGTTGGTGTTGATCAGTGCCAGTTCCTGAGGACCGACCTTTGGGTGTTCCTTGGGCGTGGAAGCGGCCATGCGGAACCAGGCAATTGCCCAGACGATACCGATGCTGGCAATCACCACGAACGCCACCCGCCAGCCCAGCCACAAGGCCAGGAAACCAACGATCGGCCCCGCCAGTGCGCCTCCCAAAGGGCCGCCCGCCTGGGCAAAACCAATGGCGCGGGCACGCTCTGTGATGGGGAACCAGCTGTTGATGGCTTTGTTGGCTGTGGTACTCACCGGGCCTTCACCCACGCCAAACAATGCTCGCACGATCAGCAACGACCAGAAGTTGAATGCCAGAGCCGTGCAGCCACAGAGCACCGACCAGAAACCCATCGACCAGGTGAGTACACGCTTGGGCCCGAAACGGTCGGCCAGGTAGCCCCCGACAAAACAGAACAACGCATAACCAAAGAAGAAACTGGAGAAGATCAGGCCCTTCTCCGACGGTGTCAGGTGGTAATCCTGGGTGATGAAGGGCATGGCAATCGATAGTGCAGCACGGTCAACGTAGTTGATGACCATGGCCAGGAACAGCATCGTCAAGATCACCCAGCGATAGGGTTTGTTGTTATTCATCGTTGCCTCCGCGCGCCCTCGTGGGGGCGCGCCTATTGTTGTGGTCGAGCGGGTTTCAGCAGGTGTAGTCCACGGCAACCCATTCGAAGTATTGCTTCAGGTCCTTGACGAGCGCCTGGTGGGCGGGGTGAGGCAGGTAACGCTCCACCGCGTCGGCATCGTCGAAGCTAGAGTCAAGCAGGTAGTCCCAGCAAATGGGACGGTCCAGCTCATTGGCCGCGACGGTCCAGTCGCGGATGAAATCGATCTGTTCCGGCAGGCGCTGCATACGCTGCACCAGTTGCTGTTCCAGATCCCAGTTCACGGCCACCTCAGGCAGGCGGCGGAACATGACGAGGTGTCGCATCATGGCGTTAGCCTCCTTATCCCTGGGCCCAGGCTGGTGCGTCTTGCAGGGCCACCGGGCGCAGGAAGCGCTCGATGGCGGCGTAGCCGACCGAGGTGGTCTGTGGCGTGGTGGAGCTCGGCCATGGACCGCCATGTTGTTGGGCAGCGCAAACCGCCACACCGGTAGGCACGCCGCTGAACAGCACGCGCCCCGACACCGCTTCAGCGGCCTGTACCAATGCGCGGTTGGCCGGGGTGTCTTCGTTGGCGCCCCACAATGTGGTCGTTAACGTGCCGCCAACGGCCTGCAAAACCTGGTGTACCTGCGCCAGATCACGCGCTTTCACGACCAATGCGCCGGGGCCGAACATTTCTTCGCGCAGTGCAGGGTTTTGAATAAAGGTCGCCGCATCGGTGGCGTACACGCGTGGCGACGGGCCTTGTGCATCCGGGCCGGGGGCGAGCAGGGTGGTGGCATGGTCCGCCACATGAGCGCTGGCCGTCTCAAAACCCTGGCGCATGCCAGGGGTGAGCATGGCGTGGGGTTGGATCGGTGCCAGTGCTTCACAGAGTTGGCCGATGAAACCCTCGCTGATAGCGCCCTCGAGCAGCACAATCAAGCCTGGGCTAGTGCAGAACTGGCCGCACCCCATGGTGATCGAAGCGGCGAGTGTGTTGGCCAGTTCGGCGCTGTTTTGCTGCAGTGCGGCGGGCAAGGCTACCAACGGGTTGATCGAGCCCAGTTCACCAAAGAATGGCACCGGACGTGGGCGCTCGTTGGCCAGTTTCCACAACGCGGTTCCACCCTGGAACGAACCGGTGAACGCCACTGCGGCGATATCCGGGTGTTGCACCAAATAGCCACCGGCGCCACGGCTGGCGTTATCCACCAAGGTCAGCACACCTTCGTGCAGGCCTTGGGCACGCACCACCTCACGAGCGAGATCGAACACAGCCTGGGACAAACGCGGATGACCGGAGTGCGCCTTCACCACCACCGGGCAACTGGCAGCCAGGGCCGATGCGGTGTCCCCGCCGAGTACGGAAAACGCGAAGGGGAAGTTGCTCGCCGAGAACATTGCCACCGGGCCTAAAGGACGCAGCACGCGGGTCAGTTGCGGGCGACCGACAGGCGGTGCGCCGGCCACGGCGTCGTCAACAATGCGGGTATAGGCCGGTCCACTGGCGAGGCCATCGGCAAACCCGCGCAATTGGAAAGCCGTACGCGCGATTTCACCACCAAGGCGCCCGGCACCCAGGTGGGTTTCTTCATCGGCCAGGGGAATCAGGCTGTCCTTATGGGCTTCCAGCGCATCGGCCAGACCGCGCAGCAAATTGGCGCGCACGGCTGCGGTGGCTTGCGCCCAGTGCGGCGCGGCAGCACGGGCCTGAGCGACGGCGGTGTCGACTACGGAATGTTCGCTCATCTCAAGCCTCCAAGGGTTTCAAGTGGTAGCCGCGACCTTCGTAGTCGAAGGCCACCAGTTCATTGATGGTCACGTCCTGTTTGGCAGGCGAGGCGTAGTAAGCGCGGATCTCGCTGATCAGGCCGGTCTCTTTGTCGAAGATGTACCATTCGTCCCCACGCAGTGCAGTGCCCTGTTTGCTTTTCCAATGGGTCCACTCGATCACGGCTTCTTCACTGTCGTGGCTTACCAGGATTTTCTCGATGGTCCACTGCGAGCCCAGGTTCTCTACGCACCACTGCCACTTGCGGGCGATGGTGTCGGCGCTGCGCCACGGGATTTCCGGCAGGCCATCGGGGAAGTAGTGGACGGCGTCCGGGGTGAAGCAACTGACCAGCGCGTCATAGTCCGCTGCATTGCACGCGTCGAAGTAGCGGCGGATGGTCTGGGCGTGTTTGTGCTCGGCCATGATCAAACCCCTTTGCCAATGATCGACGGGATGTGTGGACGACCCGAAGCCACCCAATCCTGATAGGCCGCTACCGCTTCCGGGCCGGGCGGATACACGCCCCACAGGGCTTCGCCGGCGGCGATACGCATGGCCAGGTAGTTCTCGATGTCGTCCTGTTCCAGGCACATCTCGGCCAATTCCTCGGCCAGGTGAGCGGGCACCAGCGTCAGGCCATCGGCGTCGCCGACAATCACGTCACCGGGGTATACAGCGATACCGGCGCAGCCAATCGGCACCTGCAGATCGGCCACGTGGTGATAGGAGATACGCGTGGTGGCGACGATCTCGCGGGCATAGGCGGGCAGTGGCAGTTCAGAGATCTCGCTGCCGTCGCGCAATGCGCCGTCGGTCACGATGCCACGGGCACCGCGAGCGAGCAGGCGAGTCACCAGAATGTTACCGGCGGACGCGGCAGCGGCGTCGTTGCGGCTGTCTATCACCAGCACGTCGCCGGGCTGGATTTGCTCCACCCCCTGCCATTGCAGGTTATCGCCGTTAGGCTTAGTGGTCATGGTGCCGTAGGTGTCAATGTCTTCACGCGCCGGGATAAACCGCATGGTGAAAGCACGCCCGGCGAATGGCTTGGCAGTGCGGCTCATAGCCTTGAGACCGACAAATGCCGGCTGCCGATAGCCGCGCTTGAACAGTTGGGTGGTCAACGAACCACTGGAGCAACGGGCCAGCTTTTCCAGCGTCTGGTCGCTGACCGTTACCTCGCGCTTGGCGCTGTTGTCGTTTGCTTCAGCGTATTGATGAATAGCCATTCGGTTCTCCTGACATCCCGTGACGACGGGGTAAGTTCTGCTCGTGGTGACGATCACCTAGCGAGGCGATCGATGGGCCGATGCTAGGCTGAACCACCGCCGTGGCAAAACGCCGCGGGGTTTGCTGAGGGCTTGCTATCTCACATCGCGGGACTCGCCTCTTCGCAGCCGTACGGCGTCAAGCAGGAGTGACGTCGTTGCGCGTTAGTCTGGGTCGGTGCTCTTTCCAAGGATTGTCCCGATGTCTGTGTATCCGCTTGATCCCGCTTTGCAGGCCTATGTCGACGCCAGCGCGCGCTTCACTCCTCGAAGCGAAACCCTTGCTTCTCGTCGCGCAGCGTTCGCACAAGCTTGTCGACATTTCACGCCGCCTACCCCGGCGCACCTGCTGATCGAAGATCACTGTGTAGCTGCTCGCCAGGTACGCATTTATCGCCCAGGGGGTGAGGCACCCCACGGTGGCTGGCCTACCGTGCTGTACCTGCATGGTGGCGGCTGGAACATGGGCGCACATGACACCCATGACTGGTTTGCCTTTGCGCTGGCCAATCGCTTGACTGTCGCGCTTGTGGCGGTCGATTACCGGTTGGCACCGGAGCACCCGTTTCCCGCGCCGCTGGACGACGCGTTGGAGGTCTGGCACCACTTGCGTGCGGGCCGTTGGCCGCAGCTTTCCTGCGAGCGTCTGGCGGTGGCGGGTGACAGCGCGGGTGGCACCTTGGCGGCAGGGTTGTGCGTTGCACTGCGTGAGCGTGGTCTGGATCAGCCGTGTTTACAGGCATTGGTGTATCCGGTGCTCAGTGCACGCGGGCAATTTCGCTCCATGCTCGAGCATGCCAACGCGCCGATGCTCACCACATCGGGTCTGATCGCTTCGCTGGCCGGGTATGCGCCAGACGCAACCCGCAAGGGAGACCCACAGGCGCTGGCGTTGGAGCAAGTATCCGCAGGTGGATTGGCGCCTGCCTTTGTCGGCGTGGCAGAGTGGGATCCGCTCTGTGATCAAGGTCGTGCATACGTAGCAATGCTGCACCGGTCGGGTGTGCCCGCGCAGTTGTATGTCGGTAAGGGGTTGGTGCACGCCAGTCTGCGTGCCAAGGGTGTGGCGGCTGTGGAGCACTTCTACGACGCAATTGCCGATGCCTTGCGTACGGCGTTGTCGTGAAGCTTGGAACTTACGAATCTCACTGAGTGAGACGTTTGGCAAGGCAAAACAGCGTCCGCGTTTGCTACTGTGACATCCATCGTCGAACGTTGTACTGCGTCAGCCCTATCAACAACAATTCGACGGAACGTCTTATGCGGATCTTCATTTCAGGTGCTACCGCGACTAAACCATGAACCTGGCACCACCGGACTTGGTGGGTTTTGACACGTTCATTCCGTATCTGGCCAAGGCCACCGGCCGGACTTATGTGGAGCCCCGGCTGCCTGTGTAAACAGGCCAGCCCCATAGATCTGCGGCCAGGGCCCCAGCCCCGCTGGGCTGATTGCCGCATTAATTGAGGTTAGTCGCCCTCGATTAATGCTGACTTGCCAGTTTGTGTTCCAGGTAGTGAATGTTCACACCACCTTCGCAGAAGCCTTCATCACGCACCAGGTCCCGATGCAGCGGGATGTTGGTCTTGATGCCGTCGACCACGATTTCGTCCAGGGCGTTACGCATACGGGC
>Ga0308159_1003203_pt1 | contig 17056 bp, 18 predicted proteins | sample PhyCR1_FD_201040 | JGI IMG/M metagenome (GOLD analysis project Ga0308159, IMG submission 201040) | Phyllosphere microbial communities from UC Gill Tract Community Farm, Albany, California, United States - DLSLC.R1 | ecosystem: Host-associated > Plants > Phyllosphere > Unclassified | place: USA... | reverse complement strand
GACAACGCGCGATTTACCTCCAACACTGCTGCTTTTTCACTGGCGTTGCGCGCGCGTGTAACTAAGTTACGCGCCATCGCCGGTCGTCCTGATCCGGCCGAAATATCCTGTCGCCCCCGTCCGAAAGGTCACGACATGCTTCGTTATGCCGGCAAGGCGCTCCTTGCGAGCGCCGCGCTTTCCGTTCTCGCCTTCTCCGCTCCCGTCTTCGCGCAGGACGCTGCGCCCGCAGCCAAGCCCGCGCTCGCGCCCTCGGCCGACTGGGGCAAGTTCGGCGTCCAGACCCAGTGGATCGACACTGCGGCCAAGCCAGGCGACGACTTCGACGCCTACGTCAACGGCGTCTGGAACAAGACGGCGGTGCTTCCCGCCGACCGCACCCGCTGGGGCTCGTTCATCGAACTGAGCGACCTTTCGGAAAACCGCGTCCATGGCATCCTCGACGATCTGCTTGCCGCCAACCCGGCGCCCGGCAGCGACGCGGTGCGTATCGCGGCGGCCTACAAGGCGTTCATGGACGTCGATGCGATCAACAAGGCGGGCCTCGCCCCGGCGCAGCCCTACCTCGCTGCGATCAAGGCGGCGAAGACCCCCACCGACATCGCCACGCTGTTCGGCAAGCCCGGCTATGCCTCGCCGATCGGCCTCTATGTCGGCGCCGACGACAAGCAGAGCGACATCTACGCGCTCAATGCCAATATCTCCGGCATGGGCCTGCCCGACCGCGACTACTACCTGAAGACCGACGCCCGCTCGGTGGAACTGCGCGACAAGTACAAGGCCTACCTGACGTTCGTGCTTGGCAAGGCGGGCTACGCCGATGCCCCGGCCGCCGCCGCTTCGGTGCTGGCGCTGGAAACGCAGCTCGCCAAGGCCGACTGGGACCGTGCCGCCGCCCGCAACCCGGACCTCACCTACAACAAGGTGCCGCTCGCCGAGTTCGAGGCGATGGGTTCGCCCGGCGTCGTCAAGGCGTTCCTGTCGGCCGTGGGCGCGGACAAGGCCAGCTACGTGCTGATCGGCGAGATGCCGCCGACGGCCGAGGAGTTCAAGGCCGCCGGGATCGACCCGGCCAAGGCGGGCGACCAGTTCGGCCCCGGCATGCCGGCCGTCGTCAAGCTGATCGAGACCACCCCCATCGCCACCTGGCAGGCCTACCTCGCCGCGCACTTCCTGCGCGACAACGCCTCGGTCCTGCCCAGCGACATCGATGCCGCCACCTTCGATTTCTACGGCAAGACCCTGAGCGGCCAGCCCGAGCAGCGCCCCCGCTGGAAGCGCGGCATCGCGGCGGTCGAGGGCATGGCGGGCGAACTCGTCGGCAAGCTCTATGCGGCGAAGTATTTCCCGCCCGCGCAGAAGGCGGCGATGGCCGACCTCGTCGCCAACTTGCGCAAGGCGATGGCTGCCAATCTCAAGGACCTCAAGTGGATGAGCCCGGTCACGCGGGTAAAGGCCGAGGAGAAGCTCGACGCCTTCACCCCCAAGATCGGCCAGCCGGACGTGTTCAAGACCTATGAAGGACTGACCTTCTCGGCCAACGATCCGCTGGGCAACACCATGGCGGCGGGCAAGTGGCAGACCGCCTTCGACATGAACCGCATCGGCGGTCCGGTCGATCGCACTGAATGGGGCATGCTGCCCGAGACGGTGAACGCCTACTACAACCCGGCGATGAACGAGATCGTCTTCCCGGCGGCGATCCTGCAGCCGCCGTTCTTCAACCTCTCGGCCGACCCGGCGGTCAATTACGGCGGCATCGGCGCGGTGATCGGCCACGAGATGAGCCACGGCTTCGACGACCAGGGCGCCAAGTACGACGGCACCGGCAACTTGCGCGACTGGTGGACGCCGCAGGATCTCGCTGCGTTCCAGAAGCTGCAGGCGGCGCTGGCGGCGCAGTACGATGCCTTCTGCCCGTTCGACGACGGCAAGGATGGCAAGGCCTGCGTCAACGGCAAGCTGACGATGGGCGAGAACATCGGCGATCTCGGCGGCCTCAGTCTCGCCTACCGCGCCTACAAGCTCTCGCTGAACGGCAAGGAAGCGCCGGTGATCGACGGCGTCACCGGCGACCAGCGCTTCTTCATGGGCTGGGCGCAGGTCTGGCGTTCGAAGGTGCGCGAGGCGCAGGCGCGCCAGTTCCTCGTCACCGACCCGCACTCGCCGCCGCAGTACCGGGTCAACGGCATCGTGCGCAACTTCGACGAATGGTACAAGGCGTTCGGCGTGAAGCCGGGCGACAAGCTGTACCTCGCGCCCAAGGACCGCGTGCGGATCTGGTAAGCTAAGCAAGGCCCCAATTCTGCCGCCTGAAAGGGCAGCAGAATTGGGGCTTTCACCCACCCTTCGTCATTGCGAGCGAAGCGAAGCAATCCAGGGCAGCACCACGCCGCCCCTGGATTGCTTCGCTTCGCTCGCAATGACGAACAGGGTCTTCCACCTCACATTTCTGCAATGCAGCACGTCCCCGGTTGACTTGCCCGCCCGGTGCGGCATGACCTCCAGCTTATGGACCTGACCCTAACCGCGATCCTCCTCGGCATTGTCGAGGGCCTCACCGAGTTCCTGCCCGTCTCCTCGACAGGCCACCTCATCCTCGCCACCCGCCTGTTCGGCTACGATTCTAGCCAGTGGGCGACCTTCAACATCGTCATCCAGCTCGGCGCGATCCTGGCCGTGATCGTGCAGTTCTGGCGCACCTTCTGGGCCGTGGGCATGGGGCTGCTCAAGCTCAACCCCACCTCGATCCGCTTCGTGCGCAACGTGCTGCTGGCCTTCATCCCTTCGGCGGCGCTGGGCCTGCTGTTCAACAATTATATCGAGGGCCTGTTGGGTGAGCCCGCGGTGGTCGCCTGGGCGCTCATCATCGGTGGCATCGCGATCCTCGGCATCGAGAAGGTCGCCAAGCCCGGCCCGCTTACCGGCGTTTCGGAACTGCCCGCAGTCAAGTGCATCGGCGTCGGTTTCGCGCAGTGCCTCGCGATGGTGCCGGGCGTCAGCCGCTCGGGCGCGACGATCATGGGCGCGCTGTCGATGGGTATCGAGCGGCGCACCGCAGCCGAGTTCAGCTTCTTCCTCGCCGTGCCCACCATGGTCGGCGCCACGACTCTGGAACTGCTCAAGCATCACAAGGAACTGATGGCGGGCGCGGGGCCAGTGGGCTGGAACGAGATCGCGGTCGGCTTCGTCGTCTCGTTCATCGTCGCGCTGGTGGTGATCAAGGCGTTCATGGCCTTCGTCAGCAAATCCGGCTTCGCACCCTTCGCGTGGTATCGTATCGTCGCCGGCGCACTGGCGCTGTTCCTGCTGTCGAGGATCTGAAGACATGAGCAAAGAGGAGAAACTCGGCCGCAAGGATTACGAGAAGCTCCTCGAGCCGATGGAGGAGGAACTCGTCGGCATGGCGCGCTGGGCGCAGAAGAAGGGCGCGCGCATCGTCATCCTGTTCGAAGGGCGCGATACGGCGGGCAAAGGCGGCGCGATCAAGGCCGTCTCCGGCCAGCTCAACCCCCGCCAGTGCCGCACCGTGGCGCTGGCCGCGCCGAGCGAGCGCGAGCAGGGCCAGTGGTACTTCCAGCGCTATGCCGACCATCTGCCGGCGAAGGGTGAGATCGTCCTGTTCGACCGCTCGTGGTATAACCGCGCCGGGGTCGAGAAGGTGATGGGCTATGCCACCGAGGACGAGGTCGATGCGTTCCTGCGCCACGCGCCCACCTTCGAGAAGATGCTGATCGACGACGGTATCCTGCTGTTCAAATACTGGCTATCCTGCGATCAGGACAAGCAGGAGGAGCGCCTCCACGAACGGCTGGACGACCCGCTCAAGCGCTGGAAGCTGTCGCCGGTCGATATCGCCGCGCGCGACAAGTACGGCGAATATACCAAGGCGCGCGAGGCGATGCTCAAGGCCACGCATACCGATCATGCGCCGTGGACGCTGGTGGACTTCAACGACCAGCGGCTCGGCCGTCTGACCCTGATTCGCGATCTGCTGGCGCGGCTGCCCGATACGAAAGTGGAAGCGCCCGAACTCGACCTGCCGCCACTCGATGCCGAACCGAAGCGCGAGAAATTCGGCGTCCTGGAGCCGATAAAGCCGTTTCCGCTCTCCTGAGCATCACGCGAATCGGTGCCGCGCCCTTGACTTTGCGAGGCCAATCCAGCAAGGGGCGCAACCTTGAAGGGCGGCGCCTCGGTGTCGCCCCTTTATAGTTTTTCGTAACGCCGGCCTGCCAGGGCGGCTGCAACTTAGAAAGTACAGGATACCGCCATGGCGAAGCCCGCAACCGTCAAGATCCGTCTTGTCTCGACCGCCGACACCGGCTTTTTCTACGTGACCAAGAAGAATCCGCGGAACACGACCGAGAAGTTCAGCTTCAAGAAGTACGATCCCGTCGTGCGCAAGCACGTCGAGTTCAAGGAAGCCAAGATCAAGTAAGGTTCACGGTCGGTTCAAGGCTGTGGACCCAACGGGAAAGCCATGAACCACGTGACAAAAACCTTTCGATCCTGTGTGAGCGCGGCCGCTTTGGCCGCGCTTTCCGTGTCCGCCGCTCTCGTCCCCGCGCAGGCTGTCGCAGCCGCGCCCGATGACGCGAAACAAGTCGAGCAGGCCGTCGCGGCCTTGCGCGGCATCGGCACGTTGAAGGCGGACTTCGTCCAGACCGACCGCTCGGGGCAGACCGTCAGCGGCGTGCTGACGATGAAGAGCCCCGGCAAGATCCGCTTCCAGTATCAGCCGAGCGCCAAGATGCTGATCGTCGGCGACGGCAGGGCGCTGAACTTCATCGACTATGAAGTGCGCCAGGTGCAGCGCTGGCCGATCAAGAACAGCCCGCTCGGCGCACTGCTCGATCCCAGCCGCGACGTCGCGAAGTTCGGCAAGCTGATCCAGACCGGCAATCCGGGCGTCGTCAGCATCGAGGTACGCGATCGCTCGCACCCCGAGTACGGCGTGATCACCCTGATCTTCACGCGCAAGGCGTCGGCCCCGGGCGGGCTGGAACTGACCTACTGGGTCTCGCTCGATTCGCAGAACAAGCGCACCACCATCAGCCTGTCCAACCAGCGCTATGGCGTCCCGGTGACCGACAACGACTTCCGCTGGAACGACCCGCGCCCGCGCAATCGTCGTTAAGTGACCAACCCCTGATCGTCGATGACGGAAGGCGTTTTATCGCCGAATGTGCGGCTCTAGCGACAAACGGCGACAGTTTTCTTAACTTCGTTCACTTGGCAGTCAGGAGCCACGCCCCATATAGGTCTTGTCAGAACGGTTGTGAGGCGGGTTTCCCCCCTGTTGCCCGCGCCTCCTGAGTGACCGCTCTGATACTAGCGTGACGAACGCTTACAGGAACCCTCGAGCCTCTGCCCCCGGCTCGAGGGTTTTCTGTTTTCTTGGGTCAGGATTGGCCCATGCCGGGCTGCGAACGGCACCGTTCTCGCTCCGGCCTGAGCCAATCCTGACCCAAGAAAAGCACACGCATCCTCCCCGGAACGGGGAGGGGGCCATCCGCAGGATGGTGGAGGGGCACCCTCGGTTTACGCGAGGTCGGGGACTGGCAATTCCCGCAGGCGATGCCTAAAGCCACGCGCATGAAGATCGCCACCTGGAACATCAACTCCGTCCGCCTGCGCATCGACCAGGTCGAACGTTTCCTCACCGAGCAGGCCCCCGACGTGCTGTGCCTGCAGGAGATCAAGGTGGCGGAGCCCCTGTTCCCCCACGAGATGTTCGAGCGCCTCGGCTACACCCACCGCGCCATCCACGGCCAGAAGGGCTATCACGGCGTCGCGACTGTCTCGAAAGTGCCGTTCCGCGACTTCTCGAAGCACGACTGGCAGGACAACGGCGAGGCCCGGCACATCGGCGTCGAACTGCTCGGCCCCGGGCAGGGCATGGTGCTGGAGAACGTCTACATCCCGGCAGGAGGCGACGTCGCCGACCGCGAGGTGAACCCCAAGTTCGGCCAGAAGCTCGACTTCCTCGAACGCATGACCCGCTGGGCCGACAAGATCGACCGCCCGACCCTGATCGTCGGCGACTTCAACATCGCCCCGCTCGAATCGGACGTCTACGATCACAAGGCGCTGCTCAAGGTCGTCAGCCATACCCCGCTTGAAGTGGAAACCCTCAAGCGCCTGCAGGACGCGGCGGGCTTCGACGATCTCGGCCGCCGCTTCATCCCGGCGCCGGAACGCAACTATTCCTGGTGGTCCTACCGCAGCTACTGGCGCCAGAAGGACCAGGGCCGCCGCCTCGATCACATGTGGGCCTCGCCGGACCTCGCCCCGCAGGCGCGCGGGCACCACTTCGTCGAGGAAACGCGCCGCTGGGACCAGCCGAGCGACCACATCCCGCTCGTCACCGAGTTCGAACTCTGAGCGAGGAGGCCGCCTCGACGCGCCGCGTGGCGCTGGCGCTCGACGCGCTGCGCCATGGCTGGCCGGTGCGGGTGGCCGGCGTGGTGCTGCTTCCCGCCGAGACGGCCTTCGCGCCCGGCGTCACCGCCCCGCGCATGCTGATTTCGGCCGCCCGCGCGGCGACGCTGAAGCTCGCCAACCAGCGCGAGGCCGCCGTGCCCGAAGCGCCGGTGCTGATTCGCGCCGCCGAGCCCTTCGACCTCGACACCGCGCGCGCGGTGGCCGATCCCGCGCTCGACCTCGCCTATCCGATGAAAGGTCCCTTCGCGGCCGAGCATATCGAGGATGGCGATGCGGCGCGCACCGCGATGGAACTGGCGCGGCTTGCCGGTATCCTGCCCGCCTTCCTCGTCGCGCCGAATCAGGATGGCGAGGCGCAGGACGTTTCCAGTGCCGACCTCGCCGCGTGGAAAGACACCGCGCACCTCGCGATAGCCTCGCGCGCGAAGCTGCCCGTCGAGGCGGCGGAGAATGCCGAGATCGTCGCGTTCCGCGCGCTCGACGACTTGCGTGAGCACGTCGCGCTCGTCATCGGTACGCAGGACGGCGACCGGCCGCCGCTGGTGCGCCTCCATTCCGAATGCCTGACCGGCGACATTCTCGGCAGCCTCAAGTGCGACTGCGGGCCGCAGCTGAACGCAGCGCTGCGGGCAATGTCGGCGGAGGCCGGAGAGGGGGGCTGGGGCGTGCTGCTGTACTTGCGGCAGGAGGGGCGCGGCATCGGCCTCGTCAACAAGCTGCGTGCCTATGCGCTGCAGGATGCGGGCTACGACACGGTGGACGCCAACAACCGCCTCGGCCTGCCGACCGAGGCGCGCGATTTCCCGGTGGCGGCGCGGATGCTGGACCTGCTGGGGGTACGGGCGATCCGGCTGATGACCAACAACCCGGCCAAGGTCGCGGCGCTGAAAGGCGTCGGCGTCGAGGTAGTGGAGCGGGTGCCGCACCAGTTGCCGCCCAACCCGCACAACGCGCGCTATCTCGAAACCAAGCGCGACCGGACCGGGCATATTCTCTGAGCGCCTGCTCCGACGTTCGTCATTGCGAGCGCAGCGAAGCAATCCAGGGTGGCATTATACTGCCCTGGATTGCTTCGCTGCGCTCGCAATGACGAGGGGGGTGGGATTGGCGAGTTGAACGCCACACCCTATCTACCCTCCGATGCCTGAACTTCCTGAAGTCGAAACCACCGTGCGCGGGCTCGAGCGCTTCCTCGACGGTGAGCGGATCGCCCGCGTCACGCTGAACCGTGCGGACTTGCGCCGCCCGTTCCCGCCCGATCTGGTGCAGGTGCTCACTGGCGCGCGGGTCACTGGCATGGGACGCCGGGCAAAGTACGGGCTGATCCATACCGACCGCGAACAGACCATGGTGTTCCACCTCGGCATGTCCGGTCGCTGGCGGATCGAGCCGGAGACGCCCGACAAGCACGATCATCTCGTGCTGGAGACGGGCTCCGGTCACGTATTGGCGCTCAACGACGCGCGGCGGTTCGGTTCGGTCGATCTCGCCCCGACCGCGACGCTCGACGTCTGGGGGGCGTTCGCTTCGCTCGGGCCGGAGCCGCTGGGCGACGGCCTGACGCCGGCACATCTGCGCGCGGCTTTTGCGGGGCGGATCGCGCCGATCAAGCAGATGCTGCTCGACCAGACCATCGTGGCGGGGCTCGGCAACATCTACGTGTGCGAGGCGCTGTTCCGCGCCGGGATACGGCCGGACAAGGAGGCGGGGCGCGTCAGCCTGCCCGCGCTGGCCCGGCTGGTGCCCGCGATCAAGCAGGTGCTGGGCGAATCGATCGCGGCGGGGGGCTCGACCATCAAGGACTACGCGCAGCCGAACGGCGAACTCGGCTACTTCGCGGCATCGTGGCAGGTCTATGGGCGTGAGGGCGATCCTTGCGGTTGCGGCGCACCGGTCCTGCGCTTCGTGCAGGGCGGGCGGAGCACCTTCTGGTGCCGGCGCTGCCAGCGGTAGCGCCGCACCGGAATGTACTATGGCCGCGCGGCGTCTGAGCGTGGCCGCTTGCGGCCACGAACGCCAGAAATAGGCGGTTTCGCGCCGCCGCCTCGGCTTGACGGAACCCCGCCCGAACTGTAAGGGGCGCGCTTTCCGGCGAGTCCGTTCGCCGAATAGATTCGTTAGGCAATTGGGGCCGCTCACCGTGTTGGCCGCCCAGACAGAGGAATATCGATGGCCAATACGCCGCAAGCTCGCAAGCGCATCCGTCGCAACGATCGCCGTGCAGAGATCAACACCAACCGCGTGAGCCGCATCCGCACCTTCCTGAAGAAGGTCGAAGGCGCCCTGGCCGGTGGCGACAAGGACGCGGCTGTTGCCGCCCTCAAGGAAGCGCAGCCCGAGCTGGCTCGCGGCGTTGCACGCGGCGTGCTCCACAAGAACACCGCAGCGCGCAAGATGTCGCGTCTGACGAAGCGCGTCGCCGCTCTCTGATTCGAGCCACCCTCTCCGATTCGAGAGGGTGATTCGCCGACTAGGATAGGTTGCTAGCTACCTGTCTCAGGACGAAACAAGAACGGAGCCGGGGTCGCCTGACCTCGGCTCCGTTCTCGTTTTTGCGGCATCGCAGCATGGGGCAAAGCAAAGCCCCGGAAACACTGCGATTCGGAGTGCTGCAATGCGCAACGCGCTGATTTTTAAGCGTATTACAGTTTGGCTACGGATTTTGGGCACTCCCACGTGAGTCAACCTTCATAATTTTTTTTATTTGGGGATCGCCGTCTTGCCTGCGCTGCAAACCGGTTCCTAAAAGGGTCCCCGGCCGTTGCGGAACGGGCCGGGGATACAGCGATTCACAGTGGAACAACCGCCGCGGACAAGCGTTCGCGGTGAGGGGAAGTTTTTACTTTGGATGCGCTGGTCGCTCTGTTTCGCGTCACCGGCGGGATCACGCCAACACACGCGAACAAGGGGGTTCGAAACGATGTCGAATACATCAGCAGGACACCCCTCGGTGAATCCCCCAGTGACCGCGATGGTCGAAGGTACGAACTTGAATAGGAAGTCGAAGGCGGTGCGAGTGGCGATGGAAGAGGATCAGGAAGCCGTAAACCTGGCGGCGGACTGGGCGGACATCAGCCAGGGCCTGCGCAAGGATCTTGGGCATCAGGCACACAGCCAGTGGATCAAGCCGATCCAGCCGGGCAACTGGTGCAAGGAAACCGGTACGCTCGATCTGTATCTGCCGACGGAGTTCTCGGCGAACTGGGTCAACGACCGCTTTGCCGATCGCCTGTCGCTGGCATGGAAGATCGCGCGGCCCGACGTGCGTCACGTGCGCATCCTCGTGCATCCCGGCCGTCGCCAGCTGCCCGAACTGCGTCTGGGTGGCGGTGGTGGCCGTCCCGCCAGCGCCCCGGCCAACGATTCGGCTGCCGGCGTCGCGGACCCGCTGTCGGTTGCGCTTGCAGGCGAATCGTTCGCCTCGCTCGGCCAGGGTCCTGCAGGCATCGATGCCTCGCAGACCTTCACCAGCTTCGTCACCGGCACCTCCAACGTGCTGGCCTGCAACGCCGCGCAGCGCATGGCCGCTACCGAGCAGCCGCAGTTCTCGCCGCTCTACCTCAAGGCCGCTACGGGTCAGGGCAAGACGCACCTTCTGCACGCGATCGGTCACGCCTATCTTGCAGCGCACCCCCATGCGCGAATCTTCTACTGCTCGGCCGAGCGTTTCATGGTCGAGTTCGTGCAGGCGCTGCGGCAGAACCAGATGATCGAATTCAAGTCGCGCCTGCGCGGCTTCGACCTGCTGCTGGTCGACGACATCCAGTTCATCATCGGCAAGGCATCGGCGCAGGAAGAACTGCTCTACACGATCGATGCGCTGCTGCAGGAAGGCAAGCGCCTGGTCTTCGCCGCGGACCGTGCGCCCCAGGCGCTCGACGGCGTCGAGCCCCGCCTGCTCTCGCGCCTGTCGATGGGCCTCGTTGCCGATATCCAGCCCGCCGACATCGAACTGCGCCGCTCGATCCTCGAGAATCGCCTCGGCCGTTTCGCCTCGGTCGAAGTGCCTGCCGACGTCATCGAGTTCCTGGCGCGGACCATCAATCGCAACGTGCGTGAACTGGTCGGCGGCCTCAACAAGCTGATCGCCTATGCGCAGCTGACCGGGCAGGCGGTTTCGCTCCAGCTCGCCGAAGAGCAGCTGACCGACATCCTCTCGGCCAACCGCCGCCGGATCACCATCGACGAGATCCAGCGCACGGTCTGCCAGTTCTACCGCATCGACCGCACCGAGATGAGCAGCAAGCGCCGCGCCCGCGCCGTCGTGCGCCCGCGTCAGGTGGCGATGTACCTCGCCAAGGTGCTGACGCCGCGTTCCTATCCGGAGATCGGCCGCAAGTTCGGTGGCCGCGATCACTCGACGGTGATCCATGCGGTGCGCCTGATCGAGGAATTGCGCACGCGCGATGCCGACATGGACGGCGACGTACGTTCGCTGCTGCGCCAGCTCGAAAGCTGAGGCTTGTCCCGGCGCGATGCCGGGATATGAACGCCTTTTGCACGGACTTGTCCGCGCATTTGTCCACAGGGGGCGGGGATTTGTTCCTCGGCCCTTTTCGTTTGGGCGCCGTCAAAGGTTAACCGCCGATTTCATCACGTAATTTAACGTTTGCATAAGATTCGGCTCCGTAAGCGGGAGGCGGCGCAATCGCGTTTCATTCTCAGCTTCAGCAGAAGAGGCATTCCCCCCATGCGCTTCTACCAGGCCACGACTTTCCTGTTCCCCCGCAGTTATGAGCGGCGGATTCTTTTCGTATGCTTCGGCGCGGTTCACGTGCCTCTGATCGCCTGTATCGTGCTGCAGGCGACGACCGGGCATTGGCAACTCGATACACTGCTCACGCTCCTCGTCGCCACGCTGGTGGGCACGGGCCTGGGGCTTGCGGCGATCCATGCGCTGCTCGCCCCGATCGCGCAGGCGACGACGATGCTCCAGTCGATCCAGATGGGCGAGCGGATCACGGCGATCCCGCAAGGCGCCGACGACCTCGTCGGCCGCCTGCTGCGCGGCGTGACGACTGCTGCGCATGAAAACGCGGCGCGCATCGAGCGCCTTGTCGATGCGGCCGAGCGTGATCCGCTGACCGGCATCCGCAACCGCCGCGGGTTCCTTGATTCGGCCCAGCAGGTACTGCGCGGGCGCTCCAATGCAGTGCTGGCGCTGATCGACATCGATCATTTCAAGCGCATCAACGACGAGTGCGGCCACGATGTCGGCGACCTCGTGCTCAAGGCGCTGGCCCGCCGCATCGAGGACCACGTGCGCCGCAGCGATGTCGCCGCGCGCTGGGGCGGCGAGGAATTCGCCGTGCTCCTGCCCGACACCACGCTCGACGAGGCGCGCCTCGTCATGGAGAGGCTGCGGGCGACGGTCGCGCTCGATACCAATCTGGGCGTCGAGGACCGCGCCGTCACCTTCTCCTGCGGGCTGGCGTCGGTGCGGGACTTCGCGCTGCTGGAAGATGCCACGAAGCATGCGGACGCGGCGCTCTATGCGGCCAAGCACGGCGGGCGCAACCGCGTCCACGTGCTCAGGCCCTGACCCTTTTGCCGCCGGCGCAATCTGCTTCACCGTCCTGCCCGTATGATGTAGGCGCTTGGACATGATTCCCGCCACGTTCTCGCAGGCCCTGCTTCGCGGCCTTCGCAGCCGTTGCCCGCGTTGCGGCGAGGGCAGTCTGTTTTACAAGTGGCTCAAGCCGCGCGAGCGTTGCCCGGTCTGCACCATGGACCTGACGCCGCAGCGTGCGGACGACTTTCCGGCATACATCTCCATGATCGTCACCGGCCACCTGATGGCGCCGCTGATCATAGCGCTTTCGGTGGACTACGACCTGGGGCCGATGGCGATGTTCGCGATCCTGGTGCCGCTGGCCATCGCGATGATGATCGGCATGCTCCAGCCCGCCAAGGGCGGCGTCATCGCGGTGCAGTGGTGGTTCGGCATGCACGGGTTCGTGAAGGAGCGGCTTGTGGAAGCGGCCGTGCCTGAAGCGCCCGGAGACGAACAGGCGAAATGACGCTCACCGCCGATCGTCTCGGCCGCTTCGCGCGGCATATCGTCCTGCCCGAAGTCGGCGGGGCCGGACAGGTCGCGCTGAGCGAGGCGCATGTGGTGCTGGTCGGCTGCGGCGGGATTGGCAGTCCTGTCCTGCAGTATCTCGCCGCAGCCGGCATAGGCCGTCTCACGCTGGTCGATGATGACGTGGTCGACGTCAGCAACTTGCAGCGCCAGACGATTTATACGCCATCGGATATCGGCAGGCCCAAGGCGGAAGCGGCGGCCGAATGGGTGCGGCGTTTTGATCTTGGCCTGAAGGTCGATCCCGTCGTTGCGCGGCTGGGGGATGACAACACGCGTGACGTCCTTTCCGGCGCGGACCTCGTACTGGACGGCTGTGACAACTTCGCGACTCGGCTCCTCGTGTCAGATACGTGCGTAAAATTGGGCATTCCGTTGACGACGGCGGCGATCGGGCGGTTCCAGGGGCAGGTCGCGAACTTCGCAGGTCATTTGCCGGGGCACGCCTGCTACCGTTGTTTCGTGGGCGATGCCTTCGACGCGGTGGACTGCGATACCTGCGCCGCCGACGGCGTGCTCGGGGCGATGGTCGGCATGGTCGGCACCTTCGCGTCGATGCACGCGATGCGGGTGCTGCTGGCGGGGCACTCGGCGCTGGGGGAGCCACAGTTCGGGACCTTGCATCTGATCGACGGACTTGCACCGTCGATGCGGCCGCTCAGGATCGCCAAGGATCCGGCATGCCGGGGGTGCGGTGGTTAGAAGCGGGGCGTTGCCCTGTTCGTCATTGCGAGCGCAGCGAAGCAATCCAGGGCGGAATAATGCTGCCCTGGATTGCTTCGCTGCGCTCGCAATGACGAGGGGGGGAATGACGAAGAAAGCTAGCCGATCAGGTGCGCGGTAAGCCCAGCACTTCCTCCACCCACGCCGGCACCAGTTCGCTTGCAGGGCCATGCCGCGCCTCGTCGAACCACGCGGTCCCCTGCGAGGGTTCGAGGTTGAGTTCCAGCGTCTCCACGCCCAGCTCCCGCGCATTGCGCACGAAGCCCGCCGCCGGATAGACCGCGCCGGACGTCCCGATCGAGACGAACAGGTCCGCCTGCTCCAGCGCCGCGAAGATCTCGTCCATGCGATAGGGCATTTCCCCGAACCACACGATGTCCGGCCGCAACGCCGCTTCTCCGCATTCGGGGCAGGCGGGTCGGTCGATCAGCGGGCCGATCCAGCGCGGGCGTTCGTCGCAGGCCATGCACCAGGCGTTCAGGTGCTCGCCGTGCATATGGAGCACGCGTTTCGCTCCGGCGCGTTCGTGCAGGTCGTCCACGTTTTGAGTGACGATCAGCAGGTCGCCTTCCCATTCCGCGTCCAGCTTTGCCAGCGCACGGTGGGCGGCGTTGGGCTGCTTGGTCTGGATCGCTTCGCGGCGCATGTCGTAGAAGCGCAGGACGAGGTCGGGGTCGCGCGCGAAGGCCTCGGGCGTGGCGACGTCCTCGACGGCATGGTTTTCCCATAGACCGCCTCCGCCACGAAAAGTGTCGATTCCACTTTCGGCGGAAACGCCTGCGCCCGTGAGAATCACGATGTTTCGGATCGTCGTCATAGCTTCGACTATGACCGATGTGCTTCATGTGGCCAATGATGGAGCAAGACCGTCGCCCGCGATGTGATGGCGGATTTCAGCGACGTGGGTCAATTGCCGGAAGGTCCAGAAGGGGGGAAGCGCTCGACCGTCAGCGTTTGCGCTTTAACCATCGCTGGAAAGTCAAGCCGAAAAGGACCGGCCATGATAGCAGTGACGTTGCGGTCAGCACTAAGACAGCGTTAGTCGCTACCGGATTATGGGAAATCGCAGTGCTGCCGAAGCCAATCGCCAAACAGCATCCGACAAACATGATGAACATCGTCAATGTAGCGATTGGAAGATAGCGATCCATAAGCCTACCATATCGTGCCGTTCTTAGTCTGCAATGGGCGCGCTTCCAGAATGGCGGCTCATGCAGGCAATGTCGGCATGCCAACCACCCTCGCACCGCTCATCCTTGTGTTTACAACCTTTCACCGGGGCTCGACGCGGTGCTGCTCCCAGAGACCGCCGCCGTCGCGGAAGGTGTCGATGCCGCTCTCGGCCGAAACGCCCGCGCCGGTGAGAATGACGATGTTGCGGATGCTGCTCATGGCTCACCTTAGCGTGCGCGCGGCGCTTGTCGAACCGGCGCGTTTGCGCCATGCGGCCGTGACAGGACTTTACGCCCGGACGGAGACAGCAGCGTGGCACGAATCGGAATCATCGGCAGCCAGGGGCGCATGGGCCAGGCGATCGCGGCCGCCATTGCCGATGCGGGCGAGGATCTGGCGGGCGGCGTCGACAAGGACGGTGACACCTCGGCCGTCGCAGCCAACGCCGACATCCTGATCGATTTCTCCAGCCCTTCGGCGCTCGAAGGCAACCTCGATGCCGCCATCGCCGCCAGGCTGCCGATCGTCATCGGCACCACCGGGCTGGAGGAGCGCCACCACTGGCTGATCGATTCGGCGGCCGAGCACATTCCCGTCCTGCAGACCGGCAACACCTCGCTCGGCGTCACGCTGCTCGCGCATCTGGTGCGCGAGGCGGCGACGCGGCTGGGAGAGGACTGGGACATAGAGATCGTCGAGACGCATCACCGCATGAAGGTGGACGCTCCCTCCGGCACAGCGCTGCTTCTGGGTGAGGCAGCCGCCGACGGACGCGGCGTCGGGCTGGCGAACAGCGCGGTACGTGGCCGCGATGGCATCACCGGCAAGCGCGAGGCGGGCACCATCGGCTTCGCGGCCCTGCGCGGCGGCACCGTCGCGGGCGACCACACCGTCCATTTTCTTGCCGACAACGAGCGTCTCTCGCTCTCGCACCTCGCCGAGAACCGGGGCATCTTCGCCAAGGGCGCGGTGAAGGCGGCGCAGTGGCTGCTGGCGCAGGGGCCGGGCCGCTACACGATGCCGCAGGTGCTGGGCCTTTGAAGAAGGCGGACGTCTTCGAGTTCTTCCGGCGTCTGGCGGAGGCCAATCCCGCGCCCGAGACCGAGCTGGAATTCGGCAACACCTACCAGTTGCTCGTCGCCGTCACGCTCTCGGCGCAGGCGACCGACGTGGGCGTCAACAAGGCGACGCGTGCGCTGTTCGAGTATGTGAAGACGCCGCAGCAGATGGTGGACCTCGGCGAAGAGGGGCTGAAGGAGCACATCAAGACCATCGGCCTGTTCAACACCAAGGCCAAGAACGTCATCGCCCTCTCGCAGATTCTGGTGGACCGGCATGGCGGCGAGGTTCCGGCGGATCGCGACGCCATGGTCGAGTTGCCCGGCGTCGGCCGCAAGACTGCCAACGTGGTGATGAACTGCGCCTTCGGGGCCGAGACCTTCGCGGTCGATACCCATATCTTCCGCGTCGGCAACCGCACGGGGCTCGCCAAGGGCAAGACGCCGCTGGCGGTGGAGAAGCAGCTCGAGAAGAAGGTGCCGCAGCCGTTCCGGGTCGGCGCGCATCACTGGCTGATCCTTCACGGCCGCTACATCTGCAAGGCGCGCACGCCCGAGTGCTGGCGATGCCCTGAGGTGGACTTGTGCGCCTTCAAGGACAAGGTGCTCGATCGGGGTGCGAGGAAGGCTGCGGCCTGAGGCCTACGTCCTCTTGACGAAGGCGGGTTTCGGGGAGCCAATGGGGCTTGCCGGACGTTCGCCCAGCGAGAGGATGAGCCGATGAGAACTCCCGTTGCCCTGCTGCTTGCCACCGTTGCCCTCGCCGCCTGTTCGCAGGAAGGTCCGGGTGAGACGCCGCCTCCCGAACCTGCCGCAGAGGCGACCGAGGCCGCCGTCGATTGCCTGTCGGTGACGCGTTTCAATACCACCCGCATTCGCGACGATCACACGATCGACTTCATCGGCGGTGCGGGCAGGCAAGTCTGGCGGGTGACGCTGCCCAACCGGTGCAGCGGGCTAAAGTCGGCGGGCACGTTTACGTATGAGACGTCGCTCTCGCAGCTATGCCGACAGGACATCATCTATCCACTGCAACAGATCGGCAACCAGTGGCAGCGCATGGGCGGCTGCGGCATGGGACCGTTCGTGCCGGTGAAGCTGGCCCGCTGATTCGTCATTGCGAGCGTAGCGAAGCAATCCAGGGCAGCATGAAACCGCCTTGGATTGCTTCGCTACGCTCGCAATGACGAAGGGTGGTTATTACCCCTCGTACTGCTCGGGGTCGATGTTGAGCCCGCGCCGCCCGTCGGCGGCGGTGTGCGAAGGTGAGTGCAGCACTTCCGCATCGGGGTCCATCAGCGGCTGCAGCATGCCTTCCGAGCGGGTGATCACCGCCGTTGCCACGGCATTGCCCACCACGTTGGTGGCCGAGCGGCCCATGTCGAGGAAGGTGTCCACGCCCAGCAACAGGGCGATGCCCTCGACCGGCAGGCCGAACTGCGTGAGCGTCGCGGCGATCACCACGAGGCTGGCGCGCGGCACCCCGGCGATGCCCTTGGAACTGACCATCAGCGTCAGCAGCATCAGGATCTGCGTCATGATCGGCACATGGATGCCGTAAGCCTGCGCGATG
>Ga0308159_1003202_pt1 | contig 17065 bp, 16 predicted proteins | sample PhyCR1_FD_201040 | JGI IMG/M metagenome (GOLD analysis project Ga0308159, IMG submission 201040) | Phyllosphere microbial communities from UC Gill Tract Community Farm, Albany, California, United States - DLSLC.R1 | ecosystem: Host-associated > Plants > Phyllosphere > Unclassified | place: USA... | reverse complement strand
GGCGACGACTTCGGGAACGACCGGACTCGATTTCTGGTGGGAGAAGTACGGCGTTGAGGCCGCGCATTCGGAGGGGATCACCGGCCGCGGCGTGAAGGTGGCCGTGCTGGAGGAGCAGATCAATCCCACCCTTCCTGTATTCGAGGGACGGAATCTGCGCATCTCGGACAAGCCGGTTTGCAAGGACCGCCCGTCCATGACGTCGACCAACACCGACAAGGGAACGCGTCACGGCACGACGATGACGGCCTTGCTCATCGGCAACGGCACGGGACCCGGGGGAATTCGTGGAATCGCTCCCGACGCCGAGGTCACTTTCTATGGATACGGGCCGGACGACCGGCCGTGCTATGCGGACACAGCGACCGACACGGACATGACCGCATGGGGCTACGGGGTCAAACTCGCGGTCGACGACGGCGCGAAAATCGTTTACACGGCGGTTGGAATGGAGCGGCGTGAAGCGGACGCCCCCGCTATTGCCTACGCCATCGCCCGAGGTGTGGCGCTCGTTTCAGCGACGGCCAACCCCAGCGCCGCTGACGCGCTGGGCGCACCGATCACCGATGGCGGTGACACACTGAACGGGGTCGTCGCTGTGTCTGCCATCGGGCCCGATGGGGCCCTGCAGACGAAAGCAGACGGGTCGCCCTGGGTCATTCCACAGACGACGGTGGTCGCCGGGGGCAATCGGTTCCCAGAGATCGGTACCGAATCCGGGTGGGATCAGTCCGCGACGGCCACCGGGTCGTCGAACGCGTCCCCCCTTGTCGCGGGCATGCTCGCGCTCGCGGCTCAGAAATACCCCGACAGCACGGGGAATCAACTGGTCCAGGCCATGCTCGCTACGACGAACGGCGAACGACACGAGCCCTCTCGAACAGAAGACGGTTTCGGCTACGGAGCGGCGTGGCTCCCGACTTTGCTTTCGGTTGACCCGACGACCTTTCCTGATGAGACACCGCTCATGAACAAGAGCGCCGCGTTCCCGACGACCGATCAGGTCGCGGCAGCCAAAGCGAACGGATTCGTCGCTCCGGATCGAGGCCGGAGCTTCGACCAATACGGGGACGATAGCTCGCCCCGTGTCGTCGACTTTTCGTCTCTCCTGTTGTGGGCCGTCATCGGGATCGTGGCCCTCGTGCTTATCGCGGTGATCATCACCGTGCTCATCATCGTCACTCAGCGCCGTAAGGCAAGAAAGGGGACATTGCCGTGACCGGTACCTGGGAACAGCGTTTGACGAATTTCGCCGAAGGAGGCCAGCCGTGGGACGTTCCCACGCGCGGCTCTCTCGTAAGCGGCCTGAACGCGCTGCGAGACGTCCTGAACCGCGTCGCCAGCGACCCCGGAATCACCGGGGAGGCAGGATCAGCCGCTCAGGCGCGGTTTAGTGGGGCGGCGAGTCAGATTGCTCAGCAGGTCGCCTACATCGAAGACGAGCTCGCTCAACGACTCGATCAAGCCAACGACGTTCGGTCACGCGCACGAGACGCACTCGCCGCACTTCCCTCCGGCTCGCTCTCTGGGGGACAGGAAGCTGCGGTCCGCGGGGCCGCTACCGGCGCAACGCTCATGTTGGGACCGATTTCTTTCCTCGCTGGAGAAGGGGCCGTCGGGCTGATCAACGGTTACCTTTCCGACCAGCGGGAGGCCGCGGCGCGCTCCGCTATGGAGGGTTTCTCGGACGAAATGGATGCGGTACACGTCAGCGACCCCCCGCCACTCAATTTCACCTTCTCCGAAACTGACCCCGTGAAGCCCCCCGAGGGTGGTAGTGGAGGCGGCGGCGATGGCGGAGGCGGGCGTTCCGGCGGACGTAGCTTCGAGCAGTACCCCGATTGGAACGTGCAGCCGGGGAACCCCACCCCTGGCGGAGGCCTCGACGGCGGAGACTCGCAACCCGATTACCACACGTTGCCGCTGCCGACCGACATCGGGCCGCGACCGGATGGCCCGATCCACGGCAACGTCCCCATCATCGACCTGGACAACATCAAGCCGGAGCCCACTCCGGACGGCTCCATCATCGGCACCCCGACCCTGCCCGGGGCCGTCCCCTCAGCACCCGGCGGAGGCCTGCTCGGCGGCTCCGGCGGCGCGGGAGCGGGCATCGGCTCCGGTCTCGGCGCAGGTCTGATCGCCGGTGGTGGCGGCGCGGCCGCACTCGGCAGCATCGCGCGGGGCGCGGGCGCTCCCGGCGGCAGCCTGTTCAGCGGCGCCGGCGGTACGGCGGCATCCGGCGCAGCCGGACGCTCGGGTGGCTTGCTCGGTAAGGCCGCTGCGAGCGGCTCCGGTCTCGGGGCCCGCGGTGTCGGCGGAATGGGCGGTGCCGCCGGCGGCGGCGCACCCGGTGCGTCAACGGCGAAGGGCGCAGGCATGCGCGCCGGCGGACTCGGCGGCGGCTCGGTCGGTGGCGGAGCTGCAGGCGGCGGAGCCGCGGGCGGCGGAGCTCGCGGAGCCGGTGCCGGAAGCCGTGGCGTCGGCGGAATGGGCGGGCCCGGCTCGCGTTCCGACCGTCGCGACGAAGCATCCCGCGGGCTCGGTGGCCCCATCGCCCCCCGCATGGAGGACGACGAAGAGATCGGCCCCCGCTCCGAGAACGCCCAAGCCGGCGGACGCGACGAGTGATCTCGTCCTTCGACCCACTGACCGGTTCCGACAGGAGAACACGACATGTCTGACCGCATTTCCGCGGAAGAGGGAGCCCTTGCCCGGGGCTCCGAGGTGGTGAACGGCGCTCACGCCGACATCGCCGACAGCACCAGGCGGGTGCTCGCGGAGCTCGACGAGTTGCGCGGCAACTGGTCGGGCGACGCGGCGAGTTCCTACGGCATCCTCGTCCAAGAATGGACGGCGGGCGCGCGGAAGCTGAACGACGTGCTCATCACTCTCAGTGCCGCGCTCCAAGCCACGGCTCGCGACCAGGAAGCCGTCGAAGAAGAACACCGCACGACCATCCACGGTCTCGGAACGATGCTGGGAGGCCAGTCGTGAGCGACTTCCGCGTCACACCCGAATCACTGCACGCCGCGGCTGCTCGGCTCCGCTCCGAGAGCGCGCGCATCGACGCCACTCTGGGCGGTCTCGACAGCGAGGTCGCTCGTCTGCGAGGGCAGTGGGAGGGCGCTGCCCAGGCGGCCTATAACAACGCCCAGCAGCAGTGGAGCGCAACCCTCGAGCAGATGCGCGACGTGCTCCAGCGCATCTCGAACGCCACCGACTCGATCGCGGATGACTACGTCTCCGCCGATCGCGCGTCGGCGGCGCGTTTCCACTGACATCCCACCCCTGAGCCACCGATAGGATTTCGGGGTCTGACCGCAGGGGGCTTCGGTCCGGAAAGAGGGGGCCGCAGATGGCTGACGTCATGAATGCGACACGAGCGTTGCTGCGGTTGTCGGTGCAGAGCGAGGGACGCAGACTCGACATCGCGATTCCCGCGCATGTGCCGGTGATCGAGTTCCTGCCGGGGTTCGCCCGGTCGCTCGGCGTGCTCGACCCGTCGATGACCTCGGCGGGCTACGCGCTCCAACGCTCCGACGGCACGAGCGTCGACCCCTCCCGCGGGGCCGCCGCCCAGGGCATCGTCGACGGTGAAGTGCTCACCCTCGTCCGCGGCGGGCTCGTCGCCCAGCCGCGCGTCTACGACGACATCGTCGAGGCCGTCATCGACGCCACCACCCAACAGAACCGCCCGTGGACGACGCGCGACAACGCGCGCACCGCCCTCGCGGTCAGCCTGGCCCTTCTCGGAGTCTGCGCCGTGCTTCTGCTCGCGGCCGGCCGCGCCCTTCCCTTCGGGGCGCTGGTCGCCGGCGGCGGGGCGGTCGTCTTGCTCGTCGTTTCAGCTGTCGTGTCGCGGCTCGGCCAGCGCGAAGCCGGACAGGGCCTGGGGATGGCGGCATCCATCTTCGCCGCCGTCGCGGGCTTCATCGCCGTTCCCGCCTCTCTCCCCCTATGGGGCTGGCCGATGGCCGCCGCGGGCGGCGGGGCCTTCGTCATCGCGGGTGTCTCGCTCGCCCTCACTCGTGAACGGGCAGAGCTGCAACTCGCTCCGCTCGTGGCAGGAGGCGTGATCGGCGTCGCCGGCACCCTCGCCGCGTTCTTCCCGGCAGCCGCCGTCTGGACCCTGATGGTCGGGGTCGTCGCCACCCTCGGGGGCGCCCTGCCCTGGTTGGCGCTCGGAACGACGCGCCTGCGGGTCGTCTCGCCCCAGAGCGACGCCGAGATGTTCGCCGACCCGCAGCCGATCGACGCCGATGACATCGCGGCCCGCGTCGCACAGGGCAAGCGCATCCTGATCGGGCTCCGGCTCGCTCTCGCCGCCGCGGTCGTGGTGGCGACACCTCTCGTCGCGGCCCAGAACGCCACCGGCGCTCTCGTGTGCGCCCTCGCCTTCGCGGGCATGATGTTCCCCTCGCGTCAGACCTTTGCACGCTCCGGGGTGCTCACCGTCATGGCGACCGGCATCATCGGTCTGGTCGTCGCCGGCGTCGTGGCGTCGCTCTCGCAGCCGGGACTGCGGGTCGGCATCCTGGTCGTGCTCGCCGTCGCCACCGTCTGCGTGGTGACCGTCACTCTGCTGGCCCCCAAGACGCGCCTGAGGCTGATCCGCCTCGCCGACACGGCCGAACTGCTCGTCCTGGCGGCACTTTTGCCCCTCGCGGTCATCTCGTCCGGTCTGGCCTGACGCATGGCCACCAAGGGCGACCTGATCGAGGCGCAGAACTTCTCGCGCCGCCGCCTCCTCACCGCCTTCGTCAGCGGCGCCCCGGGCGGCAAAGAACTCCAGCCGAGCTCGCCGCTGCGAGCCGTCATCGCCGCGATCGCCCTCACCGTGATCGTCGTGCTCGTCGGGGTCTTCTACGGTCTCATCCGCCCAGGCTTGCCCACAGGGTGGGAGAACGGCAAGCTCGTCCTCGTCTCCGACACGGGCGCCCGCTTCGTCACGGTCGACGGCGTTCTGCACCCGGTGATCAACACGGCCAGCGCCCGCCTGCTGCTCCCGGCGAACGAGTACGGCGTGATCTCCACCGACTCGTCCACCCTCGACGGCACCCCCGTCGGCGACACCCTCGGCATCACGGGCGCACCCGACGAGCTGCCCCCGGTATCGGGACTCATCAACACCGGGTGGAGCGCGTGTGTGTCCGACGAGGCCGGTCTCGACGTCCGCATCTCCTCGGCCTCGGGCCCCACCCCCGCCACCGGCCGCGCGGTGGTCGTGTCGGTCGACGGCATCCTCCACGTGGTGCAGGGCGGCCGCAGCTTCGCCGTCTCGAGCGAGGTCGCCGACGCCGTGCTGCGCGCCGCAGGAATCTCGTCCCTGTCGCCCGTGACCGTCCCGGCATCCTGGCTCGACCTCTTCACGGCCGGCACGGCGCTCACACCGATCACTCTGCAGAACTACGGCCAGCCCGTGGCGAACACGTCGCTGCGCGTCGGCCAGGTCATCCGTCAGGCCGGTGCCCCCGAGGACGAGCGCTTCCTCGTGCAGACCGGCGGCGTGCTCGAGTCGCTCTCCCCCCTCGCCTGGCAGCTGTACCAGTTGGGCAGCGGCGAGGCCCTCAAAGGCCAGGTCGTCGAAGTGACGGCCGACGAGATCCGCAGCCTCCCCACCGCCACGCAGGGACTCGGCGACGAGTGGCCCGACGTCGGCTTCGAGACCGTCGCCGCCGGCCAACGCCCGTGCGCCGTGCTCGTCGACGGAGAGGGGCAGGCCACCACAGAACTCGCCACGCAGCCGTCTTCGACGGCCGTCACGGCGGGCGTCCGCGTCGATCCCAGCCACGGTGCGCTCATGCGCGCGGGGGGCCGCGGCGATCAGAACACCAGCATCCTGACGCTGGTGGATGCCACGGGAACGGCCTTCCCGCTTCCGGGAGCGACCGACGACACAATCGCTCGCCTGGGATACTCCCCGAACGATGTCGGCTCGATCCCCGACGGCTGGACCGCGCTTCTGCGCACCGGCCCCTCGCTGAGCGAGAGCGCCGCGCAGCGGACGCCGGAGACGAAGTGACCCTGCGCTTCCGCGCCGCCCGCCTGGCCACCCTCACGGTTGCGGCGGGGGTGCTGCTGGCCGGTATCCCCTCCCCCGCGTCCGCGATCGGCCCGTCGAGCGGTGTCCTCGCGGCCACGACCCAAACCCAGTGCACGGCGTCCACTCGCATCCCCGAGACCCCCACGGCACTCTCCTCCTTGCAGAGCTCCTCCGCGTGGCCGCTCACGCGGGGGGCAGGGGTGACGGTCGCCGTCGTCGACTCCGGCGTGGCCGCGAATCCGCACCTCGACGGGGTCGTGCTCCCGGGCGTCAACCTCGTGCCCGACGGCACCGACGCGGCGGGCCGCACCGATACCTACGCGCACGGCACCGTGATCGCAGGCCAGATCGCCGCGCAACTGATCTCCGGTTCGGGCGTCGAGGGGCTCGCTCCCGACGCGAGGATCCTGCCCGTGCGCGTCTACGCCGGCACCGAGAAGCAGCTCGTAGAAGCCGGGTTCGGCCCGAACACCGCGCGGTTGGCGGAGGGCATCCGCTATGCCGCCGATCAGGGCGCGCAGATCATCAATGTCTCGATCAGCACGACCGAGGAGAACGCTGCGCTGGGGGATGCCGTGACCTATGCGCAGCAGCGCGGCAGCCTCGTCGTCGCCAGCGCCGGCAACCGGGCGAACAACGACTCCCCCGAGCAGGACGACAAAGACGGCGCGCGCTACCCCGCGGGTTTCTCCGGCGTCATCGGCGTCGCTGCCGTAGGGGCGGAAGGCGTCGTCACGAAGGCGAGCATCCACGGCCCCCACGTGAGCCTGTCGGCGCCCGGGCAGTCGATCGCCTCGTCCTGGCCCCTGGGTGGCGACTGTGTCGTCGGGGCCGAGGAGCCCGCGACCAGCTGGGCGACGGCCTACGTCTCGGCTGCCGCTGCTCTCGTGGCATCCGCACACCCCTCCGAGACCCCCGCGCAGTGGGCGTACCGGCTCGAGGCGACCGCCGTTCGTGCGCAGCCCGACACCCGCTCCAACATCTCGGGGTGGGGAGTCGTGCAGCCCTACGACGCGATCGTGATGGTCCCGGGAACGGGGCTGCGCGGACCGAAGAGTCCCTTCGTCGCCGCCGGCCCGTCCGCATCGCCCACGGCGACCCCCGAAGCGGTGTCGGTGGTCATCGGACCGGGACCGGATGCCGCGGCCATCACGACGGCGACGGGCATCGGTGTGGGGGGACTCATCGCCCTGGGCGCGATCGGTGCTCTGGCGATCTACGTCAGTCGGCGGCGCGAAGAAACCGGCCCGCGACGCCCCGCGCCCACGGGCCGCGGTCTCTACGGTCCCGAGGAGCAGGAATAGTCCGCCCGCGCCGGACGGGCACCGACCTCGGGATCAGGGCGTAGGACGCTCGGGCTGACGAAGCCGGTCCAGAGCGCCACCGTCCACGCCGACAGCGGTCAGACGGTCGCCGGCCGCAGCTCGATGCTCGCGTCTCCGAGCCGGAAGCGCGATGTCGCGGTCGCGGACGCTCCGCCGGGGACCCGCTCCGTGCGCCCGTCGTCGTGGATGAGCGTGACGCCGTTCGTCGAGTCGAGGTCGGTGATGCTCCAACCGGTGACCGTCCACTCCAGTCGCGCGTGCTGCTTCGACATCGTGCGGGTGTCATCGGCGACGGCGACGTACTGCACCGCGTCTTCACCGCTCCCAGGCTTCCGCCCCAGCACCACGGTGCGGCTGGTGAGCGCGACCCGGCTGCCGTCGGGGAGCGCCAGGGTCCACTCTCCGCGCCGACGCGAGCGCGGACGGGCGGTCTGGGTCAGCTCCTCGATGGGGGCCGAGTCGGCGTCGCCGTTCGGCTGGGGAGCGGCGGTGGTATCCGTGGTCTCGGCCACCCGGTCGAAGCCGGTGTCATCGAGCGTGGGCGCCACAGCCTGAGCGGAGGATGTCTGCCGCAGGGCCGCAAGATCGGGAGCCGGCGACGAGGCCTCGGCGGAAGCGGCACCGGCCGCCGCAGGAGCCACGTCGCCGGGAGCAGCGGCGGGAGCCTGCTGCGGCGGAGCGGAAGCCGGATGAGCCGGCGCAGCGACCGGGGCGGCCGCGGCAGGTGCGGGCGTCGCGACGGGGGCGGCCGCGGCCGGAGCCGGCGTCAGAGGTGCACCGCCCGTCGATCCCGTGTCGAGGGCCGCGGCCGCGATCGGCGTCGCGGGCGCGCGCGTCAGCGACGGTCCAGCTCCCGCGATCGGCGCGGGCGCGGCCGCCGGCGCCGCTCCAGGATTCACCGCGACATCCGGCTCTCCCGTCTCGTCCGTCGCCGCCGCCGACCGACGCCGCGACGGGTGCAGAGACGTGCGCTCGAGGTCTTCGTCGATGTCGACCGGGCCGGGCAGCACGGGCACGGCGACCGGCTCAGCCACGACGGCGGTCGAGCGTCGCCGGCCCGCGGTCGCGACCTCGGCCGCGCTCGCTCCGGGGACGGTGGTGATCGGGCCGGATGCCGTCTCGCTCGGTGCGATCGGATGCTCGTCGGCGGTGTCGCCGGCAGGCGTGGCATCCGTTCGCGGACGAGCCGAGAGGATCGTGGCCCAGACGGGTGGGAAGATCACGGCGAGAGCAGTCGTGCCCGCCCCGCGCCCCGCGGTCGCGCCCAGGCGGTGGGCGGCGGTGGCTTTGAGGACGAGTGCGTAGATGTTCACACCGGGCACGGCGAGAAGAACCGCGCGGACCGGGTCGAGGCGCCCCAGGCGGAAGATCTCGGCCTCGTTGATCAACGGGATCCAGGCACGCCAGGGTTCTCCCCCGTGGGTGGCGAAGACGCGCGATAGTCCGATGGCGTACCAGACGTGCAGCGCGATCACCGGCACGAGGATCGCACCCACGATCGCGGCGATCAGGCTCAGAGCAAGCATGCGTCCTCCGTCAGCAGTCTGCTTCGACGCTACCGTGCAGGGCGACGCGCCGTCAGCCGATTTCGCGGGTCAGCGCGCTGGGGGGAACGGCCGGGGCCGCCTCGACGTCGACGCGTCGCGCGACGCAGTCCACGCAGCGGACGTATCGCACGCGTCCCTCGCTCGTCACGTGCACCGATTCCGTCATCCAGGCGTGTTCGTGACGCGATGCCGAGGTGGTCAGCGGGAAAGCGTGCGAGGTGGTCATGATCCCAGCGTGATGTAATGCCGTTATGCATCTCAACCCTTACGGCGAGTATGCGGTCCTGCTCGCCGCCTCGCTCGCGAACGACTGGCCCGCTGACCGCGACGGCATCGAGCGGCGGACGATCGAGATGGGGATGACGATGACCTTCCCCGTGGCATCCGACGACCATGAGCGAACGCGCGCCGTCATCGACGACTGGCTGCGGGTCGTGGACGAGAGCGACCCCGACACCCGCGCAGCCCTGCTGAACGCGCAGATGGCGGCCGTGACCGCCTACCCACGCCTCACCGACCACGACGGCGAGGGATGGCACCTGCACTACCGCGACAGCGACGAGGCCCTCCCCCGGGTGCTCGCCGCTGTGATCTCGGTCGGCACCTCGCTGCACCTCGTCACGCGTGGCATGAAGCGCCTCGGCCGCTGCGCCGCCGCGCCCTGTTCGAACGTCGTCGTCGACGTGACGCGCAACGGTCGCCAGCGCTACTGCTCGGTGCGCTGCGCCAACCGCGCCGCCGTCCGCCGTCACCGCGCCCGCGGCGGCGCCTGAGGATGCACGCGCGGGTCGTCGAGACGGCGGACCGGCGCGCATCGCCGAGTCTTCACGCGTCGGGAATGTGCAGGCGTGCCAGGTAACGCTCCACCCGCACCGGAGCCCCGCGCCGGTCGAGGAGCGACACGACCACGATCACCGCCGTCGTGAGTGGGATGGTCCAGGCGGCCGGTTGTGCGAGAACCACGGCCCACCCGCCCGCACCACCGACCGCACCCCCGATCACCAGCGCCCCACCGCACGACACGGCCCCCACGACCATCCCGACCACGGCACCGCGCGCGGTCAGCCGCCGCCACCACACCCCCAGGAGCAACACCGGCGACAGCGTGGAGGCGGCGAAGACGAAGACCACCCCCACGCTCGAGACCAACCCCGCGGGCTCGGTGAGCAGGGCGACGGCGAGCGGGACCGCCGTGCACAGGACGGCCGCGATGCGGAACGCGCGCACCCCGCCGCCGAGGACGTCCTGGCTGACGACGCCGGCCAGCGAGACCACGATGCCCGACGAGGTCGCCAGAAACGCCGCGAACGCTCCCGCCACCAAGAGGGCGGTGAGCACCTCCCCGAAGATTCCGGGGAACATTCGAGAGGGCAGTGCCAGCACGACCGTGTCGGCGACCCCGGGCGAAGCGAGATCCGGCGCGATGACGCGAGCGAGAAGGGCCATCGTCGACGACACCGCGTAGAACACCCCGATCAGCACGATCACGACGACAGTGGTGCGGCGCGCGGAAGCGCCGTTCGGGCTGGTGTAGAACCTGACGAGCACATGCGGCAGCCCGATCGTGCCGAGCAGCAGAGCCAGCATCAGCGATGCGGTCCCGTATGCATCGATCGCTCCGGGTCCGCTCGCAGCGGGGAACACCCGCGAGGGGTCGACATCGATGCCGCCACCCGACAGGGCGACCACCAGGAAGACGGCGGGAACGAGCAGCGCCGTCAGCTTCAGCCAGTACTGGAACGCCTGCACCGCCGTGATCGCACGCATCCCGCCGGCGGCGACGATGCCCGCGACGAGCACCGCGACGATCACCCCGCCGGCCCACGGCGGGCCCGGAGCGACCACGCCGAGCGCGAGAGCGGCACCGTGCAGCTGAGGCACGATGTAGAGCCATCCGATGACGAGCACGACGACGCTCGTCACCCGCCGCACGGCGCGCGACTCCAGACGCGCCTCGGTGAAGTCGGGGATCGTATACGCGCCGCTGCGGCGGAGGGGCGCGGCGACGAAGAGCAGCACCAACAGGTAGCCCGCCGCGTAGCCGACGGGGAACCAGAAGCCCTCCGCCCCCGACAGCAGCACGAGACCCGCCAGCCCCAGGAACGTCCCGGCCGAGAGGTACTCTCCGCTGATGGCCGAGGCGTTCCACACGCTGCCGACGCTGCGCGAAGCGACGAAGAAGTCGCTCCGCGTGCGGGAGCTGCGGACGCCGGAGAATCCCAGCACCGCCGTGACGACGACGAGCGCGCCGACGGCGGCGAGGTCGAACGCCGGGTTCATTCCTGCGCCTCGGTCTCGACCAGCCCCCGGTAGCGTCGTTCGTTGCGAGCCGCAGCGCGGACGTAGATCACCGCGAAGATGAGGATGAGGGGGTAGAAACCGTACGCGAGCAGGAGCCACGAGAGCGGCACCGACCACACCACCGGATCCCCGAGAGCCGGCAGGGTCGCGATGACTCCGGCCAGCGCCGCCGCGACGACGATGAACGCGGTGACGCACCCGAGGGCGAGCCGCAGCTGAGCGCGCACCAGCCCCCGGGAGAAGACGGTGTCGGCCTCGTCGGCGACGCGCCCGGGCAGGGCGAAGCCGCGCGTCGCAGATCGCGAGACGCGGCCGGCCGTGGATGCCGTGACTCTCACGCGCGGGAGGGGACGCGGCTCGTGTGTCATGGCATCCCATCGTCGCACTCGCGAACTGCGCCGTCGACGCGGTTCACCGCAGCAGAGCGTCGCGCACCGTGGCCACCAGCCGACGGCTCACGGGCAACTCGATCCCGTCCAGGACCACCGTGGGCGCGGTACCGGCCAGGCGCACTTCGACGACGGCGTCGCGGTGCACGAGATACGACCGGTGCACGCGCACGAAGCCCGCGCGGGCCCAACGATCGGCGAGTTCGGAGAGCGGCACGCGCACGAGATGGTCGGTGGCGGCGGTGTAGAGCCGCGAGTAGTCGCCGTTCGCCTGCACCCACCGCACCTCCGCGCGCCGGACGAGACGCGTCGTCGCGCCGACCGTGATCGGGATGGTCTCGTCGTCGGGCTGATCGACGCCGACACCGCTCGACAGCGCTCGCCCCAGTGCGCGGTGCAGTCGATCGACGCGAACGGGCTTGAGGACGTAATCGACCGCCTCGAGGTCGAAGGCCTGAACCGCCCCGGAGTCGTCCGCTGTCACGAAGACCACGGCGGGGCGCTGCCGCAGACCGGAGAGGGCGCGGGCGATGTCGAAGCCGGAGAGCCCCGGCATATGGACATCGAGGAAGGCCACCGCGACGATCCCGCGCTCCAGCACGCGGAGCGCCTCCGCACCGCCCCCCGCCGTGTGCACGGCCGAGACTCGGGCGTCGGCGGAGAGCAACGCCGCCAATTCCCTCAGCGCCGGGGCCTCGTCGTCGGCCACGAGCACCTCCACGCTCACGGGCGCGCCGTCTCGTGCTGCGGTTGCGACTTGGGAACGCGCAGGCGCACCGAGGTGCCCGCGCCGACGTTCGTCTCGACCACCAGCCCCCCGCCGGGTCCATAGAGCTGGCGAAGGCGCGCGTCGACATTGCGCAGGCCGACGTGCGGTGAGGGCGCGTCCAGGTCGAGCAGGGCCGCCAGCTCCGCGGGGTCCATCCCGACACCGTCGTCGTCGACGATCACCTCCGTGTGCGTGCCGGCGTCGATGGAGGTCACCGAGACCACCCCGCTTCCCTCACCCGGTTCAAGCCCGTGACGCACGGCGTTCTCGACGAGCGGTTGCACCGAGAGGAAGGGGATGACCGTCGAGAGCGTCTCGGGAGCGATACGGAGGCGCACGGCGAAGCGGTCCCCGAAACGCGCGCGTTCCAGTTCGAGGTACGAATGGATGCTGCGCAGCTCTTCCGACAGGGTCGTGAACTCACCCTGCCGTCGAAACGAGTAGCGCGTGAAGTCGGCGAACTCGATCACGAGGTCGCGGGCCCGAGGCGGATCCGTGGAGATGAACGAAGCGATCGCGGTGAGGGCGTTGTAGATGAAGTGCGGGCTGATCTGCGCGCGAAGCGCCTTCAACTCCGCCTCGGCCAACGCGGCCCGCGAGGCGTCGAGGCCCACGAGCTCGATCTGCGCGGCGCACCAGTCCGCGACATCGCCGGTGGCGCGGACGAGGGGGGCTCGCGCCGCGCTCGCGAACGCGACGACGGCGCCCCACACACGGCCGTCGACGACGATCGGAGCGCCGACGGCGGCACCTCCGGGTTCGGAGAACACCTGTCGTCGACCCGTCTCGTAGACGCGGGCCGCTACCCGGCGCGCCGACGTCTCGAGCGCTTCGGGACCGTCGACGGCGACGCGGTCGGCGGCTGACTCGACGATCGCCACCGCATCGACCGAGAGCAGGGCCCGGAGGTGCTTCGCGGCCCGAGAGGTATCGGGCCCACCACGCCCCCCGCGAAGCGCCGCGGCCGCTGCGGCTGCGCCGTGCAACGTCCGATGGGTCGCGCGCTCGGCTTCACTACCCAGGTCGCGAGGGGCGAGGGCGAAGCGCCGGGCGAGTACGAGCGCGATCGTCGTCACCGCGCCGATGGCCGCGCCCACGGCGCCCGCGAGCAGCGGTGCGTCGAGCATGCTGGCAGCCTACTCAGCAGCAGCGGGCGCCGGGATTGCGGTCCTGCGCATCCGACCGCTGCCGCCAGAACTGCCGCTCCGTGAGGGGCACCGCCTCGGGGTGCTGCGCACGGAGATGCGCGACGTAGACGTCGTAGGCGCGATCGCCCATGAGCGTCGTGACGTACCACCGGATGCCGCGCCCCGCGCGCCGGAGGAGCGCGTGCAGGCGCTGCCGGGGGATCGGCTTCGCGGCATCCGGGTACATCATGGGCATCGCCTTCCGTGCTGCGGTCTCAGTGGTGCGACGAAGACGTCGGCCGGTCGGGGTGATCGGCGGGCAGCGCTTCCCACTGCTTCTCGATCGCCCGTTCCTCTCGAGAGGAAAGGAACCCCGCCGCGGCGAAGCGACGCGACGGCACGGCGGGGTCTTCGAGGTTGTCACCACCACCCGCGCGCAGAGCGCGCAGCGTGACGAGGACCGCCATCACGATGACGACGATCGCAAGGGTGACGAAGATGATCGAAAGCACACCCTGCACGAAGGTGTTGCGCACGACCGCCTCCATGGCGGCGACGGTCTTGGCCGTACCGAACTCCGTCTTACCCTCGGCCAGAGCGCCTCGGAAGGCGAAGTGGTTGGCCCAGTACCCCACCGCCGGTACCGGCGAGAAGATCTTGTACATGGATGCCGTGATCGTCACGACCGCGGCGAAGGCGAGCGGCACCGCGACGATCCAGAGCCAGCGGAAGTACGACCGGCCACGCTTGGCGACGATGGCGAGCACCACGGCGAGCGCGATCGCCGCGAGCAGCTGGTTGGCGATGCCGAACAGCGGGAAGAAGGTGTTGATGCCGCCGAGCGGATCGGTGACTCCGAGGATGAGGATCGAGCCCCAGCCGGCGACCATGATCGCGGTGCAGATCCACGCGCCGGGTCGCCACGAGAGGTCCCGGAACTTCGGCACGACGGTGCCGATCGAGTCCTGGAGCATGAAGCGGGCCACGCGGGTTCCGGCATCCACCGCCGTCAGGATGAAGAGGGCTTCGAACATGATCGCGAAGTGGTACCAGAACGCCATCATCGCCTGACCACCGAGGGCCTGCTGCATGATGTGCGCGAGGCCCAGTGCCAGGGTGGGGGCACCGCCGGTGCGCGACACGATGGAGCTCTCTCCGACCGCGGTGGCCGTGGTGGTGAGCATGTCGGGCGTGAGATTGACGCCCGCGAGTCCCAGCCCGTTGACGAAGGCCACGGCTCCCTCCACCGTGCCCAGGGTCGCGGCGGGTGAGGAGTTCATCGCGAAGTAGATGCCGCGATCGATCGAAAGAGCCGCGACCAGCGCCATGATGGCCACGAACGATTCCATGAGCATTCCGCCGTAGCCGATGAAACGCGTCTGGCGCTCCTTCTCGACGAGCTTCGGAGTCGTCCCCGAGGCGATGAGGGCGTGGAATCCGCTCAGCGCCCCGCAGGCGATCGTGACGAAGAGGAACGGGAAGATCGGGCCGCTGAACACCGGGCCCGTCTGACCGCCGGCGAACTCGCTGAACGCCGGCACCGAGATCTCCGGCCGCACGAGCACGATGGCGCCGGCGAGCATGACGATCACGCCGACCTTCATGAAGGTCGAGAGATAGTCGCGCGGGGCGAGGAGGAGCCACACGGGAAGCACCGCGGCCACGAAGCCGTAGACAATGATCCCCCAGGCGATGACGGTGCGATCGAGATGGAAGGCCGCATAGCCCCACTCTGTCGACGCGACCCAGCCACCGGCGACGATCGCTCCGATCAGCAGGACGAACCCGATGATCGAGATCTCGGTGATGCGGCCGGGGCGGATGTAGCGCAGGTAGAGGCCCATGAACAGGGCGATCGGGATGGTCATCGAGACGCTGAAAACACCCCACGGGCTCTCGCCGAGCGCATTGACGACGACGAGGGCGAGGATCGCGACGATGATGAGCATGATCAGCAGGCTCGCCAGGATGGCGGCCGTGCCGCCGATCTTGCCGAGCTCATCGCGGGCCATCTGCCCGATCGTGCGTCCGCCACGGCGCATGGAGAAGAACAGCACGAGGTAGTCCTGCACGGCTCCGGCGAGGATCACTCCGACGATGATCCAGATGGTGCCCGGCAGGTATCCCATCTGCGCGGCGAGCACGGGGCCGACGAGGGGGCCGGCACCGGCGATGGCGGCGAAGTGGTGGCCGTAGAGCACGCGGCGATCGGTGGGGACGTAGTCCTTGCCGTCCTGCTTGCGCTCGGCGGGGGTCGCCCGACGGTCGTCGGGGCGCGCGATGTAACGCTCGATGACCTTCGAGTAGAAGCGATAGCCGATCAGGTAGGTGCACACCGCTGCGAACACGAACCAGATCGCGTTCACGGTCTCGCCGCGGACGATGGCAAGCATCGTCCACCCGAGACCGCCCAGGAGCGCGATCCCGATCCACAGGGCGATCTTCGCGGGCGTCCACCGGCTGCGGAGCTTCTCGGCCGATACGGCGACCGGGGGGATGTTCGGGTCGGTGACGATGTCGTCGTCGACGGATGCGCTCATGCTGTCTCCTCGTTCGCGGCATTGCGGACGAGGAAACGTTAGGGGCGGGCCGAGCCACCGACCCTCGGGACGTCCTGGTTGTGCGGTGAACGGCACGAACGGTGCGACGAGCGGTTCCCACGCTCGTCTCCCGGCTGGGCCCCACCACCCCCCCCCGCCGTCACTGTCGAGGGATGGCGGAACACCCGCGCCCGCACGTACGTTGCTGTGGGTACCGACGACAGGAGACCCCATGGCCGACGAACTGACCGTGACCCGCAACGACGACGCCCGCCGCTACGAGATTCACGTGGGCGACGACCTCGGCGGCTTCCTCGAGTTCCGCTCGATCGACGACGACCGCACCGTGCTCCCCCACACCGAGATCGACCCGGCCTTCAAGGGTCGCGGCCTCGGGTCCGCCTTGGCGAGCGAGGCGCTGGCCGACCTCGCCCGCCGCGGTAGCAGCGTCATCCCCTCGTGCCCGTTCGTCGCGCACTACCTGCGCGAGCACGACGTTCCCGGCCTGGTGGTCGAGTGGCCGAACGACGACGACGCCGCCGACTCGGCGGGACCGGGCGAACCCTCGTGACTCGGCTCGACGTGGCCCCTCCCGAGACCGAGGGACCGGTCGGCGGCGACGGGCCGCGGGCCCTCGTCGTCACGGCGCGAGAGGTTCCCCTGGGCGGTGTCCGTGGGATGGTGGTGCACCGCACCCTCCCCCACCGCGCGCTGCCGATGGTGGGCGCATGGTGCTTCCTCGACCGGTTCGGCCCGCAGGACACCCTCATGCGCGTCGAACCGCACCCGCACATCGGGCTGCAGACGGTGACGTGGCCGATCATCGGTGAGGTCAGGCATCGCGATGCCGTGGGCAGCGACGTCGTGGTGCGACCCGGCGTCCTGAACCTCATGACGAGCGGCGCGGGCATCGCGCACTCCGAATACTCGGTGGGCGAGGGGCCGATTCCGCTCGACGCCCTGCAGCTCTGGGTGGCGCTGCCCGAATCGCGTCGCCACGGGGAACCGGCGTTCGAGCGTC
>Ga0308159_1003201_pt1 | contig 17066 bp, 10 predicted proteins | sample PhyCR1_FD_201040 | JGI IMG/M metagenome (GOLD analysis project Ga0308159, IMG submission 201040) | Phyllosphere microbial communities from UC Gill Tract Community Farm, Albany, California, United States - DLSLC.R1 | ecosystem: Host-associated > Plants > Phyllosphere > Unclassified | place: USA... | reverse complement strand
GGCTGGTTCAACTGGCGCCCGGACGGCACGATCAAATACGCCGAAAACCCGCCGAAGAAATACCAGGACATCGTCAACGTCGACTTCTACGCGCCGGATGCGATTCCGAGCCTGTGGGTCGAGCTGCGTGACATCGTGGTGGGCTGGGTCAAGGAAGGCGTGAAGATCTTTCGCGTCGACAACCCGCACACCAAACCGCTGCCGTTCTGGCAGTGGCTCATTGCCGACGTGCGCACGCTGTACCCGGAAGTGATTTTCCTCGCCGAAGCGTTCACCACGCCGGCGATGATGGCGCGTCTGGGCAAGGTCGGCTATTCGCAGAGCTACACCTATTTCACCTGGCGCAACACCAAGGCCGAACTGGCGGAATATTTCACCGAGCTGAACCAATCTCCGTGGCGCGAGTGCTACCGGCCGAATTTCTTCGTCAATACGCCGGATATCAACCCGGCGTTCCTGCACGAGTCGGGGCGTCCCGGTTTCCTCATCCGCGCGGCACTGGCGACCATGGGCTCGGGCCTGTGGGGCATGTATTCCGGCTTCGAATTGTGCGAATCGGCACCGGTGCCGGGCAAAGAGGAATATCTGGATTCGGAGAAATACGAAATCCGCGTCCGCGATTTCACCGCGCCCGGCAACATCATTGCCGAGATCGCCCAACTCAACCGCATCCGTCGGCAGAACCCGGCGCTGCACACGCATTTGGGCCTGAAAATTTACAACGCCTGGAACGACAACATTCTGTATTTCGGCAAGCGCAGCGCCGACGGCAGCAATTTCATCCTGGTCGCGGTCAGCCTCGATCCGCATAACGTTCAGGAAGCGAATTTCGAACTGCCGCTGTGGGAAATGGGCCTGGCGGATGACGCCACCACTCATGGCGAAGATTTGATGAACGGCCATCGCTGGGATTGGCACGGCAAATATCAATTCATGCGTATTGACCCCGCGTATCAGCCGTTCGGGATTTGGCGAATCAGCGCTACGTAATGATCGTTCCCACGCTCTGCGTGGGAATGCATCCCGGGACGCTCCGCGTCCCAAAGCGGACGCAAAGCGTCCATGGCGGCATTCCCGCGTAGGGCGTGGGAACGATCATCGTGGGACGCATATAAAGTATTCAACAGGAGTTCCACATGGCGAAGAAACCCAAGGCAGCCGCCTTCATCAAAGACCCGCTCTGGTACAAGGACGCGGTGATTTATCAGGTTCACGTCAAATCGTTCTACGACTCCAACAATGACGGGATCGGCGACTTTCCCGGGCTTATCGCCAAACTCGATTACATTGCCGATCTCGGCGTCAACACCATCTGGCTTCTGCCGTTCTACCCTTCGCCACGCCGCGACGACGGTTACGACATCGCCGAATACCGCGGCGTGCACAGCGATTACGGGACCATGGCCGACGCCAAGCGCTTTATTGCCGAAGCGCACAAACGCGGCCTGCGGGTGATTACCGAGCTGGTCATCAACCACACTTCCGACCAGCACCCGTGGTTCCAGCGTGCGCGTAAAGCCAAGCCCGGTTCGGCGGCGCGGGACTTTTATGTCTGGTCGGATGACGACCAGAAATACGACGGCACGCGGATCATCTTCCTCGACACCGAAAAATCCAACTGGACCTGGGATCCGGTCGCCGGCCAGTATTTCTGGCACCGTTTCTACTCGCACCAGCCCGATCTGAACTTCGACAACCCGCAAGTGATGAAAGCGGTGTTGTCGGTGATGCGTTACTGGCTGGACATGGGCATCGACGGTCTGCGCCTTGATGCAATTCCGTACCTGATCGAGCGCGACGGCACCAATAACGAAAACCTGCCCGAGACTCACGACGTCCTCAAGCAGATCCGTGCCGAGATCGACGCCAATTACCCTGATCGCATGTTGCTCGCCGAGGCCAACCAGTGGCCGGAAGACACTCAGCTGTACTTCGGCGACACCGATGCCGCTGGGGTCAACGGCGACGAATGCCACATGGCCTTTCACTTCCCGCTGATGCCGCGCATGTACATGGCGCTGGCTCAGGAAGATCGCTTCCCGATTACCGATATTCTCCGCCAGACCCCGGAGATTCCAGCGAACTGCCAGTGGGCGATCTTCTTGCGCAACCACGATGAACTGACCCTGGAAATGGTCACCGACCGCGAGCGCGATTACCTGTGGAACTACTACGCCGCTGACCGTCGCGCACGGATCAACCTCGGCATTCGCCGCCGACTCGCACCACTGATGGAACGCGATCGGCGCCGCATCGAACTGCTCAACAGCCTGTTGCTGTCGATGCCGGGCACGCCCACGCTGTATTACGGCGACGAAATCGGCATGGGCGACAACATTTACCTTGGCGACCGCGACGGCGTGCGTACGCCCATGCAGTGGTCGATCGACCGCAACGGCGGTTTCTCCCGCGCCGATCCGGCCAGTCTTGTGCTGCCGCCGATCATGGATCCGCAGTATGGTTATCAGTCGGTCAACGTCGAAACCCAGTCCGGCGATCCCCATTCGCTGTTGAACTGGACGCGGCGTCTGCTGGCCGTGCGCAAGCAGTCGAAAGCCTTTGGCCGCGGTACTTTGAAGATGCTGTCGCCGACCAACCGTCGCGTGCTGGCCTACACCCGCGAATACACCGATGCCGACGGTAAGCATGAAATCATTCTGTGCGTGGCCAACGTCTCGCGCAGTGCGCAAGCGGTCGAACTGGATCTGTCGGCGTATGTCGGCATGGTGCCGGTGGAAATGCTCGGCGGTAACGCGTTCCCGCCTATCGGCCAACTGAATTTCCTCCTGACCCTCGCGCCATATGGCTTCTATTGGTTTGCGCTGGCGACGGAAAACCAGATGCCGAGCTGGCACGTCGAGCCGGCGCAAAGCCTGCCGGACTTCACCACGCTGGTGCTGAAAAAACGCATGGAAGAACTGCTCGAAGCGCCGTCGCGCAACACACTGGAGCAAAGCATTCTGCCGAGCTGGCTGCAGAACCGGCGCTGGTTCGCCGGCAAGGATGCGGCGATCGAGAAGGTCAATCTGGCTTACGGCGTGCGCTTCGGCGATGCCCAGCACCCGGTGCTGCTCAGCGAGATCGAAGTCACCAGTGGCGGCCAGACCAACCGTTATCAACTGCCGTTCGGCTTTATCGCCGAGGACCACGTCGGCCCGCCATTGCCGCAGCAATTGGCGCTGTCGCGGGTCCGCCGTGTGCGCCAAGTCGGTCTGATCACCGATGCGTTCAGCCTGGAGACCTTCGTCCGCGCGGTGCTGCAGGGCATGCAGAACAACACGGTGCTGGAATCGATCGAGGGCGAAATCCGCTTCGAACAGACCCCCCATCTGGAAAAACTCGGCCTCAACGCCGAGTCGGATGTGCGTTACCTGTCGGCCGAGCAATCGAACAGTTCAGTGGTGATCGGCAACAGCCTGGTGCTTAAGCTCATACGTAAAGTCGCTTCTGGCGTACACCCGGAACTGGAGATGAGCGCTTACCTGACCGAGGCCGGGTTTGCCAATATCTCTCCACTGCTGGGCTCGGTGATTCGTCGCGACGCCCAAGGTCAAGACAACCTGCTGATGATCGCGCAGGGCTACCTGAGCAATCAGGGCGACGCGTGGGAATGGACGCAGAACAACCTTGAACGGGCGCTGCGCGATGAGCTGGCCGATGCCATGTCCGAGCAGGAGCAACATTACAACGCCTTGGGTGAGCTGAAGGATTTCGCCGGCATGCTCGGCCAGCGTCTGGGCGAGATGCACCAGGTGCTCGCGGCGCCTACCGATAACGAAGACTTCGCTGCGCAGGTGTCGTCAAGCAAGGACATGGCTGCAACGGGCAAGGATGTCACCGCCCAGGTCGAACACGCGTTGAAACTGCTCAAGCAGCATCAAAGCGAGTTGAACCCGGCGGACCAGAAACGGGTCAAGCGTCTGCTCGATGAGAAGAAAACCATTCTTGCGCACGTGCAGGACCTGGCGAAGAAAGCCACCGGCGGATTGCGCATTCGGGTGCACGGCGACTTGCATTTGGGCCAGGTGCTGGTGATCAAGGGCGATGCCTACCTGATCGACTTTGAGGGCGAACCGGCGCGGCCGCTGAGCGAGCGTCGCGGTAAACACAGCCCGTACAAAGATGTCAGTGGCGTACTGCGTTCGTTTGATTACGCCGCGGCGATGACCATCAACGTGCACAACGTCGACAACAGCACTGAAGCTGAAGCGGCGCGTAAACGCGTTGCCGAGCGTTATCTGCGTGAAGCGCGTGAGGCATTTGTTCAGTCATATCGCGAGGCGGCAGCTAGTCTTGAGCATGCCTGGCAGGATCCTGAGGGTGCCGACGCCGCGCTGGCGTTGTTCGGCCTGGAAAAAGCCGCTTATGAAGTGGCCTATGAAGCGGAAAACCGCCCTACGTGGCTGCCCGTGCCATTGCACGGCTTGTATGGATTATTGACTGGGCTTAAACCCTTTTCCGATCTTGGTGGAGAGTAGTCATGAGTTTCTCGAACAAGGAACAGGGTGTGGTAAAGGAAGCGTTGTTACCTTCGGCACGTGACGTCGATGCCTTGGTGCGCGCTGAGCATCACGACCCGTTTTCCATTCTCGGCCCGCACGGCGATGGCGCTGGTGGCCAGTTCATCCGCGCGTATCTGCCCGGTGCACTGAGTGTGGCGGTGCTGGACAAGGACAGCGGCGAAGAGCTCGGTCCGCTGCAGATGACCGAAACCCCGGGGCTGTTTGTCGGGCATTTCGATCAGGCGCGACCGTATCTGTTGCGTACGCGCTGGGCCGGTGGCGAGCAGGTCGCGGAAGATCCGTACAGCTTCGGCCAGTTGCTTGGCGAAATGGATTTGTACCTGTTCGCCGAAGGCAACCACCGCGACCTCAGTGCCTGCCTCGGCGCGCAGTTGAAAACCGTTGATGGTGTCGACGGCGTGCGCTTTGCCGTGTGGGCACCGAATGCTCGCCGCGTGTCGGTGGTTGGTGATTTCAACGTCTGGGACGGTCGTCGCCACCCGATGCGCCTGCGTCACCCTTCGGGCGTCTGGGAGCTGTTCATCCCACGCCTGCAAGCGGGGGAGTTGTACAAGTACGAAATCCTTGGCGCCCACGGCATTCTGCCGCTCAAGGCCGACCCGATGGCGCTGGCCACCAGCCTGCCACCGGACACCGCCTCGAAAGTCGCCTCGCCTCTGCAAATCGACTGGCAGGATCATGACTGGATGAATGCCCGTCAGGATCGGCAAAAGCATTCCAAGCCTTTGTCCATCTACGAGCTGCACGCCGGCTCCTGGCAGTGCGAGCTGGATGATCTTGGCGAAGTCGCGCGTCAGTACACCTGGCCGGAACTGGCTGAGCGGCTGATTCCTTATGTGAAGGAGCTGGGGTTCACCCACATCGAACTGATGCCGATCATGGAGCACCCGTTCGGCGGTTCCTGGGGTTACCAGTTGCTCTCACAATTCGCGCCGAGCGCCCGTTATGGCACGCCGGATCAGTTCGCCGCATTCGTCAACGCCTGTCACCAGGCCGACATCGGCGTGATTCTCGACTGGGTGCCGGCGCATTTTCCCACCGACACCCATGGTCTGGCGCAATTTGACGGCACCGCGCTGTACGAATACGGCAACCCGCTGGAAGGCTTTCACCAGGATTGGGACACGCTGATCTACAACCTCGGCCGCACCGAGGTGCACGGCTACATGCTCGCTTCGGCGCTGCATTGGCTGAAACACTTCCATATCGATGGTCTGCGTGTCGATGCCGTGGCCTCGATGTTGTATCGCGACTATTCGCGCAAGGCTGGCGAATGGGTGCCGAACCGCCACGGTGGTCGGGAGAATCTCGAAGCAATCGACTTCCTGCGTCATTTGAACGATGTGGTCGCGCTGGAAGCCCCGGGTGCGCTGGTGATCGCTGAAGAATCCACCGCATGGCCGGGCGTCAGCCAGAGCACCCAGCAGGGCGGCCTCGGCTTTTCCTACAAATGGAACATGGGCTGGATGCACGATTCGCTGCACTACATCCAGCAGGATCCGGTGTACCGCGCCCATCACCACAATGAGTTGAGCTTTGGTCTGGTCTACGCCTGGTCGGAGCGTTTCATCCTGCCGATTTCCCACGATGAAGTGGTGCACGGCAAGCACTCGCTGATCGACAAGATGCCCGGCGACCGCTGGCAGAAATTCGCCAACCTGCGCGCGTACCTGAGCTTCATGTGGACGCACCCGGGCAAGAAACTGTTGTTCATGGGCTGCGAGTTTGGCCAATGGCGCGAGTGGAATCACGATCAGCAGCTGGACTGGTACCTGCTGCAGTACTCCGAGCACAAGGGCGTACAGAAACTGGTTGGCGATCTCAACCGTTTGTATCGCGAAGAGCCGGCGCTGCACGATCAGGACGACGCCCCGCAAGGCTTCCAGTGGTTGATTGGCGATGATGCGATCAACAGCGTTTACGCGTGGTTGCGCTGGAGCAAGGATGGCTCGCCGGTTTTGGTCGTCGCCAACTTCACTCCGGTACCGCGCCAGGCATATCGTGTCGGCGTGCCGTTTGCCGGGCGCTGGACTGAGTTGTTCAACAGTGATGCCGACATTTATGCCGGTTCCAATTATGGCAATGGTGGCGGGGCGTTGACCGAAGAGGTACCCAGCCATGGCCAGTCGTTGTCGCTGGAGCTGAATCTGCCACCGCTGGCGGTGTTGATCCTCAAGCCGCAAGGCTGATTCGCAACCGCATCCCAATTGTGGGAGCGGGCTTGCTCGCGAAGGCGCCGTGTCAGTCAACGATAAAGTTGAAGGTGACACCGCTTTCGCGGGCAAGCCCGCTCCCACAAGGTTCTTCAGTGTTCAGAGGCTCACCAGCGCATCCGCACCCCGAGGCTGCCAATGATTCCGTTAAGGTCGTTGTCATCCACGTCGCTGCTGTAATTGGCGCTCATGTACAGGCTCACTGCCGGCGTGACCCGTGCCACCAGTCCTAAACCCAACTCCACGGTTGAAGATTTGCGACTGCTGCTGATCTTGTCGACCTGATCCAGCGTCACCGTGCTGCCGGTATAGACCGTGTGCCACAAGTTAGTGCGCACGTAAGGCTCGACCGGCAACCCGTTCAAGTCATAACTGCCTTTCAACCGCGCACCGACGCGGCCGCTCCACGCTGTCAGGTCAGTCGAGGAAGCGTTGCCCGCGCCGGCGTAAGGAGCGTCGAGGCTAATGCGTTGATTGATCAGTTGCGCTTGCGGTTCAACCACCCAATTCTCACCCAAGCCGATCGGATAGCCGCCCTCGACCGAAAACGTCATTGCGCTGCCTTCGGTGACCTGACGGTTACCTTGCGCGGTACGACTGAAACCACTGACCCGGCCGCCGCTGGCCGTCAGGTCAACATGCCAGCCTTGCGCGTCCACGAGGCTGTAATAAGCGCCCAGACTCTGGCCGTGCAGATTAAGCCTGTCAGTGTTCGGGGCGGCGAAAGTGCGTCGCGTCAGTGCACCCTCGGCAGTCATTTGAATCTGATTGTCGCCGCCGATCAGACCAAGGGTCTGGGTAGCGCCATTGTTGCTTTTCAACGTGACCACGGCCGGGCCCTTGTCCTCTGCGCCGGGCATCGCGTAACCAGAGGTCAGTGCATCGGTCTGAGCGCGTCGCGCATGTTTGCCATAAAGCTCATCCCATGCGGAGGGCGCCAGATCCTCGGTGATCAGGCGCGAAGTCTGTTGGCCCAGCGGCAGCGGGCCAGGGGTTATCACGGTGACCGGCAACGTCATCACTGGCACCTCCGCGCGATACCACGTGGGTTCATCCGCCGCAGAACCCGCATGCGCCTCCATGGATGAGCACAGCATCAACGAACCTGAGACTGTGCAAAGGGTGATTTTCAATTCGTGTGGGGTCAGTGAAGTTTTCATGGAGGTCTACCTTGCAGGCGCATGCGTCTTCTCAAGTTTGGCGTCTCTCCTACCCCGAACGAGGGGCGACCGAATAGAGCGGGGCGAACCGTGGCGGCTCGATTTCACGAGTGCCGGAAGGTCAGCCCCAGTAGTGATTCCGGGGGTAGTAAGGTAGAGATAAGAAGAGCGATGCCCGCGCGTCAAGAAAATGGACGATAAGCGGTACTGGCAAATTGCACGACGCAAGTTACTGTTTTTAAAAAAATTACTAAGTGATTGTTTGTACGTAAAAACCCGTTTACCAGCTGATCCGCACCCCCATATTTGCCACCAGCCCACGCTCATCGTTGCTGTCGATATTCTGGCTGTAGTCGGTACTCGCATACACGCTGACAGCGCGGTCAAGGGTCAATATCACACCGAGACCGACGTCCGTTGTTGAAGACTTCTGTTCGGTACTGATCACGGTGCTGTCGCCGAAGGTGACCGAATCGGTGCCGGAGAACGTGTGCCAAAGGTTGGCGCGCAGGAAAGGTTCCACTGGTAAGCCACTGACCCGATAGCGCCCCTTGAGACGCGCACCGAGACGGCCGGTCCAGGCGCTGTCGGAGTCGAATGAGACCCGGGAAATTCCGTCGTCCTGGCTGTCGAGAGAGATTTTTTGGTGAATGATCTGGGCCTGCGGCTCGACCACCCAGGTGTCGTTCATCGCAAACGGGTAACCCGCCTCGGCCGAGAGCGTCAGCGCATGGCCGCGGTTATCCAGCTTCACGCCGCGATCGGAATGATTGTCGCCATCGAAGCGGGTACCCATCACTACCGTATCGACGTACCCGCCACGCGGATCGCTCAGCGTCCAGTACAGCCCATAGCTGTCGCCCTCAAGCTTGATCTTGCCGGCGCTGTTGTTTTGGAAACCCTCGTTGAAGCCGTCGACATCGCCTCGCAAGCGACTGTGTCCGACGAAAAAACCAAGGCGCTGAGTCATGTCGTCCAGGATCAGCGAACTGTACAGATCATTGCCGACCTGAAAACCTTTGAGCGAACCGTCGAGGCTCGGGGTGACCGTGCCCGCCCAGGTCTGATTGAGGTTTTTGCCGTACACCCGGCCCCATCCGGCACCGAAGGCGCCAGTCTCGCTGAGCAGACGTTGATCACCCTGACGGTCATGGAACGTGCCCAGAGCGCTCAGCGTCAACTGCGCCGCAGCCGGTGGAAGCACCGACCAGGTCGGGACTTCCGGGCGATAAAGCGCAATGGGCGCGGCGCCTGCCACCGCAGCGGGCAATACTGGCAACGGCGGGCTACCGGCCGGCGCCACCGCAGCGATCGGCACAGCAACCGCCGGCACAATGACTGGAGGCACAATGATCGGAGGCAAGGTCGGGTCGGGGTTGGGCACGCTGACCACCGGTGGCGCGACTGGTGGCGCGACCACGGCGGAGCGCAGGTACCAACTGTTTTCCGTGCCGGCAGTGACGCCACCCTTGAACAGGTAATAGTCATAAGCCCCGGCAGACACCGGGCCATTGAGCGTAAATGCATCGTCGCTACTGACCGTGCTGCCTTGGGCCTGTACCAGTTGAATGCCGTTGAGCTGAGTCAGCGCGCCAAGCCCGCCGATATTGCTGACGCTGATCACCGTCGCGCCGTCGAGGCTGCCGTTGCTGACCACCAGCTTGTCGCTCGGGGAGTCATCGCCAGCGACGACGGTTTGCAACAGTAACTGGCCGCCGCTGCCGATGTAATTTCCATTGATCGTCAACGCATCATTGGTACGGCTGTTATCGCGGGTCAGATCAATGATGCCGGCGTTGTTGACGGTTACGGCTTGCCCGGCCAGTGCGGGCGATATAGCTCCTTGCGTCGAAAGGATCACGCTGGCGGCATCGACATTCAGCACGCCGGTGCCAGTGCCTGCGTCGCCCAGCACCAAAGCGTTCGAGCCCAGATCGAGGGCGCTACCGTTCAGACTGATCGTTTCCCAGTTGCTGAAGCGCGCGGGCAGGGCAGTCCGCGTGTTGTCAAAGGTCAATACGTCAGTGCCGGCGCCGCCGTCGACTCTCGGTGTGAGGGCGAGGATGCTGTCGTCCAGGTTGCGCAAGGTCGCGCTGTCATTGGCGACATCCATCAAAATCGCCGAGCGAATGATGCCGCCACCGTCCCATAGGAAGCGGTCATCACCTGCGCTGGCACGGATCTCGCCGCCGATTTCCCCTCCGGTTACGGTGATGCTGTCGCTTCCGCCGCTGACACTGATATTGCCGCCGACACGTCCGCCCGAAACAATAATGGTGTCGGTGCCGAATCCGGCCACCAGATTGCCGATGATCTGTCCGCCGGACAGGTCAAAAATATTGTTGTCGAGCTTCATGTCGACGCGGCCGATGGTACCGCCGGTCATGCGTGCAACATCGCCGTCCTCGAACGCCGCGACGATGGTGCCACCCGTCATCAGGAACGTGTCGCGACCGTCACCTTGGCCAAGAAACCCGATGGAGCCGCCGGTCATCACAAAATCGTCGACGCCTGTGCCTTGATTGACGGCAAGGCTGATCACACCGGAATTGACCTCGACCCTGTCAGCACCGGCGCCAAACGACACGCTGCCGTTGATCTGGCCCGTGCCGCCGACAGGAAGGGTCAGGCTGTTGTTACCAGAGAGATCGGTCAGCGCACCGCTAGTGCCGCTGTCGCAAATGAAAGCATCGTTGCCAGGGCCCGCTACCAGCGAGCAAGCGGCCGTAACGGGCGAACTGTCCAGCAGCAGATAAGCAGGCAGCATCAGGAACGGCGGCAGCACCCGCAGTTTCGTGGCGTGGCGCATCATGACAGTCCCTCTATCATTTTTAGGGAATTCATCCATGAGCCATTCCTTTGTGAGCCGCCCCGTGCACCGATGCACCTTATGAGGTCCATGCTCCCGTTGAATGCGCCACTCCATGTGCTGCTGTAGGTGTAGAGGGTTTCGCCCGCTGATCAAGCGGTTCCGACAGACGGTCACATCAGGATCGGTCTACAGATGTACTTCCACCGCTAATGGCAGGTGATCAGAAAGATGCGTCCACGGCTTGTTACCAAGGATTCTTGGATCATGGCTGCTGGCATTGCGCAGGTAGATCCGGTCCAGCCGCAGGAGCGGAAAACGTGCCGGATAGGTTTTTGCCGGGCGGCCATGATGCCGCTCAAAGGCTTCGTGCAGATAATCGCGCCGGGCGAGGGCAGCGTTGCCCTGCAGCTGCCAGTCATTGAAATCGCCGGCAATGATTACCGGCGCATCGTCCGGCAGTGATTCCAGCAACTGGCAGAGCAGCTGCAACTGCAACTGCCGATGGCTTTCCAGCAGACTCAAATGCACACATATCGCATGCACCTCGGCATGCCCGGGCACATCGAGGATGCAGTGCAACAACCCGCGCCGTTCGGGGCCGGTGATCGACACATCGAGGTTGCGGTATTCGCGGATCGGGTATTTCGACAGCAGCGCATTGCCATGATGGCCATCGGGGTAAACAGCGTTGCGGCCGTAGGCAAAATCGCTCCACATGCTGTCGGCCAGGAATTCGTATTGAGAGGTTTGCGGCCATTCGTTGTAGCGACTCGAATGGCGTTCGTGTTCACCCACCACTTCCTGCAGAAACACCAGATCGGCCGAGGTGCTGCGCACTGCTTCGCGCAGCTCCGGGAGAATGAAACGCCGATTCAGCGCGGTGAAACCCTTGTGGGTGTTGACCGTGAGTACCCGCAGGTGATGAATGACTGGCGCGTCGACCGCTTGACGCTTGGGATCGCTGGACACGTTCACTCCTCTGAATTGGGCCTTGCCTGTTCATGCGACTGATTTGAGAGGGTGGCAGTTCCTTCCAGAAACGGTTAATCGTACGCACAAGCCAGCTTCCACAGAGGTTGTTGGCGTCCCGTTGACCGAGATCAAACGAAGACAATCTCATACGGTAAGCGCATCCGTTCCAGCAACACCGGTGGCAGCAGCGGGGCGATGCCGATGGCCGGTTCGCCTTTCAGCTGGCTGGCATAAGCGTGAGTGGCGTGACTCTTGCGCGCAACGGTCCAGGTATCGAGTCGCAGCTTGCGCGCACGCTCCCAGGGAATCATGCGCTGTTCGCGCTCCGGCCAGTGCCAGGCCCACACCGGCACATCGTGATAGCTCGCCCCGGCCTTTTGTGCCGCGTCGAAACTGGCCCGGCCCACCACTTCATGATCAGGCGGGCCATCCTTGCGCCAAGTGCTGAACACCACATCGCCCGGGCGCAGGTAACGGCCAATGAATTCAGTGAGCTGGGACTGTTGATCACTCAGTGCGTTGTCGGTGAATCCGCCGCGCACCCATTTCAGGCTGTGCATTGGCAAGCCGAGGCGGCGCAGGGCTTCGACGCTTTCCTGCGGGCGGAATACGCTCAGGCGTTGTTCCGACCATTGCCGCGAGCCGGGGTGGCTGGCGCTGCCGTCGGTGATGGAGAGCAATTGCAGTGGATGGCCAAGGCTGCACAGCAATTGCAACAAGCCGCCGCAAGTGACCACTTCATCACCGGGATGCGGGGCAATGACCACGGCGCGAGCGCCAGCAGGCACCAGACTGTGGGTATTGATGACTGGAATATTGTCAAGCTGCGACGCGCTGTTCCAGATCTGTGCTGGCAGGCCGTGGTCGTTGAGCAATGAGGGTGTCATGAGTGCGACGTCCTTGTGGTGTCTCGCCCTCAGTCGTGAGCAGCCAACGCTGGTCGCGGCCCGTGAAGGCAAATGAATAGCAATGGTGCGGTGCTCCAACCCCTGGATTACCGCGAGGCAGAGTATTGCTCAAGCCAACGGATTCGTCGCGTAACAGATCAATCTGAATCGTATTTTTTTATTCCAACTGTGCCAGGTTTCGCAGGAAGTCACCGAATCCGCCCTTGGCCCGACTGTCGAGGCGGGCGCTGGTGTGCACCTGCGGCCGGTGACTCCAGGCGATATTGGCGCCGCTGCGTTCCAGCGCATGGACAAGTTGCACATCCTCATCACAGGTCAGCGGTTTGAAGCCGCCGGCCAGGCGATAGGCCTCGGCACTGACACCCAGGTTGGCGCCGTGAATATGTCGATGGCCATCGCGAGCCTGATAATCGCGGTGATAGCGGATCTGCGTCGCTTCATCGATCGACTCGTGCCAGTGCTCGACGGTGACCGTGCCGCACACCGCGTCAGCTTCCAGCCCCAGTTGCGCCGCCAGCCAGTCATCGGCGACGCGGCTATCGGCATCAGTGCAGGCGATCCAGCGCGCACCGCGTTCGAGCAGCAGGCGTGCACCGACGGCGCGGGCCTGGCCAACGTTGCGCGCATCGATCTGCAGGCTCAACACCGGATAAGCGTTGACAATCTGCGCCGAGCCATCGCTGCAACTATCCAGTACCACGAGAATTTCCACCGGCTCACCGGCCAGCTGCGCATGTTGGCTGGCACGCAAGGCGGCGCGCAGACATTCATCGAGCAGCGCCTCTTCGTTGTGCGCCGGAATTACAATGCCGATCAACGCAAGCCCTCCAGGGCCGCCACCGAGCGTGGCTCGCGGCTCCACAGTTCGAGAATGAAATCCGCCTCCTGATGCAATACCAGACGCGGCAACGCCAACTGATCGTGGATCTGATCGTGTACCTGGCGCGCATTCAGCGGGCAACCTTCGATTGGCGGTCGCCAGTGGCAGGCAAGCAATTGGCCGTCAGCGGCCAGCGATGCACTGATCCGGCGGATCACTTCGCTCAGATCCTTCTCGTCGAGGTAATAGCCGATTTCGCTGAATACAATCAGGTCGAATTTTTCCTCCGGCCAGTCAACCGGAAGGCGGCCCTGATGGACTTCGGCATGCTCGAACACGCTCAAGCGAGTACGCGCCAGCTTCACCGCTGCGCTCGCTGTGTCGCAACACAGCAGGCGGTCGCAGCGCGGAGCGAGTTCCGCACTCAGTTCGCCATTGGCGCAACCCGGCTCGAAAACCGACCTGTAGCGCGGTCGGGGCAAGGCACCCAGAGTGATCGCGCGTTTGCGCTGCTCGTACCAGCGCTGGCGGAACGCCCAAGGGTCGTCATTATCAGCGAACAGCCCGTCGAAATAGCGGTCATCGACACTCAAAGGAATACCACTTCAAAAGGTTGCAGCAGACGATCGAGCACATAGGGTGCGAGCACTGGCCCGAGTCCGACGTCGCGATCGCCTTCCAACTGGCTGGCGAAAGCGTGCGCCGCGTGGCGTTTGCGTGCGATGTGTGTCGGTGAAAGGATAATCTTGCGCGCCCGATCCCATGGCACCGAGGCGTCTTCCGGGGTTGCCCAGTGCCAGGTCCAGACCGGCAGTTCATGGCAGGTCGCACCGACGCGCCGCGCCGCTTCGACACTGGCGCGGCCGACGGCCTCGTGATCGCTGTGGCCGTCCTGGCGCCAGGTGGTGAAGACCACGTCACTGGCATGCAGATAACCGCCGATGAATTCACTCAACTCGGTTTCCTGAGCCGCCACCTGGGTATCGGTGAAACCGCCGCGCAGCCATTTCAGGCTGTGCATCGGCAAGCCAAGACGCCGCAGCGCTTCGGCGGACTCTTGCGGACGCACCACACTCAGGCGTTCGACCGTCCAGCGTTGCGAGCCGGGGTGGCTGGCGCTGCCATCGGTAACCGAGATCAACTGCAGCGGTCGCCCGGCGTCCGCGAGCAACTGCATGATGCCGCCGCAGCCAAGCACTTCGTCATCTGGATGCGGCGCGATGATTACCGCGCGCGAGCCCAGCGGTACGAGGTCAAGAATGTCGATGGCGGGCAGCTCGGCCAGACGCCGCGAACCCTGCCATTGCTGCAGCGAAGTGCCTTGGCCGACGATCGGGTTGTCCTTCATAACGCCCAGACCTCGCAGGACTGGCCAGCAATTTGCTGGCCCAGTGCGGCAAGGTCGCGTTCGGCGTGACTCTGGCGCAGAAACACCGGCAAGTCGGCGCTCAGTCGCGCGAAATGCCGATCCTGACAAAACGGCCCGGCCCCCAGTGCCCGCCCGACTTCACGCATTACCTGCTCGGCAGATTGTTCGACCACGGCGCGGGCGCGGCGGGCCAGCAATTGGGCGTCAGCCTCAGGTTGCGCATCGATTTGCAAGGCGCTGAAACGCAACACATCGGCAGCCGCTTGCAGTGCGGTGTCAGTCGCGCCGAGGTGGGCGAGGGCATGCGGTTCATCGCGTTGCGCGCAATGCTGGCGCAGCCCTTCGGCAATCCGCCGCGAAGCGCCGTACCAGCAAGCCGCAATACCGATTCCGCCTTGCCAGAAACCCGGCCGCTGCAGGTAATCGCCGGGATTGCCGATGGCCTGCGCTTCGGCGTTGTCGAACAGCACTTCGACGCTTCCGGTTGCCGCCATGCCCACTGCTTGCCAGCCTTGATCGCTGATGGTCACGCCAGGCTGATCCAGCGCGACTGCCACCAGTTGCTGCTGATCGTCAGCGTCCCACGCAGTGAGCAAGGCGTGGCTGAGCACCGCAGCGCCAGAACACCATGCCTTGCGTCCGTTCAGCGTCACCATCTGCCCGGACGGCGTGACTTTCACCCGTGCCTGCGGCGGTTCGGCAGCCCACATTCCCCACGTGCTGCCCGGCGTTGGCGTGCCACCCAACTGCTCGATGATCGCCAGCGCATCGGTGTGACCTTCATAGAGCTTGCATAACCCCAGATCGTGTCCGCCGACCTCCGAAAGACGCTGAAAACGCTCCAGCGTGTGACCGCTGCCAGGCAACGGCAAGCGGTCGAGTCCCGCCTCGACCATGGCGCGCAGGCAACGGCCGAGGGCGTTGGTGTCAGCGTAATCTGGCGGACGGCGGGCCAGATAATGTTGAAAGTCCATATCACTCTTCTTCGTCGCGTTGCAGTTCGAACAGCAGCAGCGAACGTCCGGTCACTGAATACTCATGGCCGAAGTCGAAGCGTTCCTGGCCGCGAATCGACGGCTGATTGGTGTCGATCATGCAGGTCCAGAAGCCACCATCCGGTACTTCCGGCAACGTGAAGTTGACGATGTCGTGGTGCGCGTTGACCACCAGCAGCAGGGTTGCGTCGGCACCTTTGCGGCGGATGCCGGTTTCCTGTGCGCGGCCATCGAGCAGCATGCCCAGACAGCGATTGTGCGCGTCGTGCCAATGCTCGGTGGTCATCTCGGTGGCGTCCGGAGCCAGCCAGGTCACGTCTTTAACGCCAATGTCTTCGTTATATTCGCCGACGAGGAAGCGCCCACGGCGCAGGATCGGATAGGTCAGACGCAGCTTGATCAAGCGTTTGACGAATTTCAGCAGCGCCTTGCCGTCCTCGCTCAGATCCCAATTGACCCAACCGATTTCGCTGTCCTGGCAGTAAGCGTTGTTGTTGCCGTCCTGGGTGCGTGCGAACTCATCCCCGGCGACGATCATCGGTGTGCCCTGAGCCAGCAGCAGGGTGGCGAAGAAGTTACGCATTTGCCGGTGACGCAGAGCGTTGATTTCCGGATCGTCGGTCGGACCTTCAACACCGTGGTTCCACGACAGGTTGTTATTGCTGCCGTCCTGATTGTTCTCATCGTTGGCCTCGTTGTGCTTGTCGTTGTACGAGACCAGATCGTTCAGGGTGAAGCCGTCATGGGCGGTGATGAAGTTCACCGACGAATACGGGCGGCGCCCGCGCTGATTGAACATCTCGCCGGAAGCGGTCATGCGGCTGGCGAAATCGGCAAGCTGAGCGTCGTCACCTTTCCAGAACGCACGCACGGTGTCGCGGAACTTGTCGTTCCATTCGACCCAGCCCGGCGGGAAGTTGCCGACCTGATAGCCGCCGGGGCCACAGTCCCAAGGCTCGGCGATCATCTTCACCTGACGCAGCACCGGGTCCTGGCGGCAGGCGACGAGGAAGCTGTGGCGCTCGTCGAAGCCGTCATGGTAACGGCCAAGAATGGTCGCCAGGTCGAAGCGGAAACCGTCGACGTGCATCTCGCTGGCCCAGTAGCGCAGGGAGTCGGTGACCATTTGCAGGACGCACGGATGGCTCAAGTCCAGCGTGTTGCCGGTGCCGGAGTCGTTGATGTAGTAGCGCTTGTCGTCCGGCATCAAGCGGTAATAGGAGGCGTTGTCGATACCGCGCATCGACAGGGTCGGGCCTTGCTCGTTGCCTTCGGCGGTGTGGTTGTAGACCAC
>Ga0308159_1003200_pt1 | contig 17068 bp, 19 predicted proteins | sample PhyCR1_FD_201040 | JGI IMG/M metagenome (GOLD analysis project Ga0308159, IMG submission 201040) | Phyllosphere microbial communities from UC Gill Tract Community Farm, Albany, California, United States - DLSLC.R1 | ecosystem: Host-associated > Plants > Phyllosphere > Unclassified | place: USA... | reverse complement strand
ACTGGCAGGGGGAATCGCTGTGAACAGCCGGTTCTCGCGGCGGGCCCTGTTTCCGTCGCGGGGCAGAGACGCAGAGCAGGGGCGAAAAGCGTGCCCGCATCAGCGGCGGTAGAAACCCGCTCTCGCCAGGGCAAAGCAAAACCCCCGCCATGTAGAAGCTAGGCGAGGGTTTCTGGGATGACTGTAATGATCATCCGTGTGGCTCCGACGGGCGTCGATCCCGTGACCTCACGATTTTCAGTTGTATGCGCCGGGTTTACGGGTGCTGACGAGTGCTCGTTTGCCGCCTGATTCCGCGGAAGTCGTGCTCGTTGGTAGTGGCTGGTTCTCGGTGGTTCTAACCGAGTTCCCGGCCCGGGACCGGCCCGCGTGTCGTGCTGGCGACCCTATGTTGGGGACTCGAGGGAGACGTCGTCGGCTGAGCTCATCCCGTCTCTCGCCGCATCAATTTGAACGAGCGCGTCTGTTTCGGCATCCACGAGAAGCGCCACCGCCACCCTGGCGAGTGAGAACAGTTCGAATCGAGCGTTTGTGTTGCCAGCGACTGTGGCGGTTGCAAAGTCCACGGCGAGGTCGCGACCTTCTGAGGCCACGACCGCTCTGCGCACGCTGGTATCGGCGCCGAGTTCCTTCTCAAGGGCGTCGACCCGTTCATCTGCGACAACAGAGGTTCCGTCCTCGCTAGCAAATTCGAGGCGACGATCTCGAGAACCTAGAACGATTCGCTGGACGTTGGCTCCACTCTTCCGAGCGCGTGAAGTGAAGGTACGGACATCTGGGCTGAGATCCTCCGCGGGCGCTTTGAACTCGTCCCTGCTTCGTGAGGCGAACTGCATCCGGACGCTACCGATAAGGAGCGATAGTGTGCCATCGATTACCGCCCATTGCAGCTGCGCTACTGCCGCGGAGTCCCGGGCCGAAATCCTTGCAGCCTTGGCAACCAAGCGGGGCGCGCCAGCAAGCATGAGCGCCTGGAAGGAGATGTTTTCGGCCGAGATTGTCAGGCCTCGAAGGTGCTCAATGTCGAGTCGGCGAGCAATGTGCGACCAGAACTCCGGGTCACCGTCGGCCACTGTGTCGAGCAGAAGCATGAGTGAGTCGGGTCCAAGCACCGACGGTGAACCTAGCAAGCCCGGGAAAGTCGCCGTTGAGTTTCCGCCGCCGACCCAGGCCGCTTGCAGCAACTCAGCAAGTTGAGCAGTCCTCGTCGTGTCCAGAAGGCTGTCTGCAAATCGCACTGCAGCCGCAGTGGCCTGCTGTTCGCCAATCAGCGCGCTCTCAAAACCTTTGGTGATCGCCTCGCCGAAATCGGCTGCTTGGACGGAATCAACGAGGCCCTTGCCTCCCTGAAGGACTGCACGGCCGGCCAGATGGCGCACGGGGGTCGCGCGAAGGCTCTTCGAGAGTGAGGCGAAGCTGGATCTCTCCGCTACGAGCGCTCCCGTTGCGCGCGAAACGGTATCGAGGCCAGCTTCCAGACTGGAGAGTGGTGCGTCGTCTTTGCGTATGCCGTCGAGGGGCATCATCATCGGATCGCGTTCGTGCAGTAGTCGAATGTCCTCTGCCAGATACCGCTCGCTATCAGTCGCACGCAGGTACACAGGACGGTCAGTCTTCGTTCCGTCCCACGACATCACCAGATCAGGCGCGTAGGTGTGATTGAAGAACTCGGTCTTGCGTATCCGGACTGAGGCATCCGCTTCCTCGAGGCTTGCGATGACGTCCGCCTTGACAGCGTCGATCGACGAAGCTGCGTCCAGGCCGCTTCTCCGCACGAGTTCCATCAGCTCTCCTGAAGAGTTCGTAGTTTCATGACTTCGGATCGGTCTTCTCTGCTGATCACCAGTGTCTCCTGCCGGTCCGACAGGACGATTACCCAGATTCGGTCGACGAGATCTGCGACGATCGCATCGTTGATCTGGGCGCTCAAGTCGTCCACACCCTTCGTTCCAAAGACGCGAGCCTGCTCGCGGTGCAACGCTGCGCGGATGCCCTTCTCGCTCGCGAGTTCATTCCACTTCTTGAGTCGAAATGGGTGCCATGTGATCCACAGGAAATGGTCTGCGAGGTGCGGGTAGGTCTCGAGTGTCACATAGCTCTGGGCTAGGAACTTATCGAAGTGCCCGCCCTGGCTGTCGGTCGAATACTTCTTGCACTCAACTAGGAAAGCTTGTTTGTGCAGGTCACCGCCGTAGAAGATCCCACCCAGGTCGTACGAGTAGGACTTGCCGCCGGCTGGCCAGGGGTACGTTAGCCGGTTCTTCCCGAAGGTGTCGTACACAGACCAGGTTGATTCAACGCGGGTGGTCGAGTCGAGCCAGAGTTTCGACCGACGCGCGCCTTCTTCGCCGAGCTTTTGAAGTAGCTCGCCGGGTTCATCATCAGTCAGTGCGGGCACAGTCGTAGCCTAACTGGCGCCTCGCCGGATCCTGGTGACATTTTGCTGCAAGCGATTCCGAGGACCGAGCATCAGGCTGGACTTTCGATGGCTTCCAGCGCACGTACTGAGGCCGTGATCCTCGTCAACTCCCAGACCCACCGCGGCAATCGGAGTCATCAATTCAGAGACATCGCGGGGTTCACCGCGTACTTGACCCACGCGTTAGCGTCGTCAACGATTCCCGATTCCTCGTCGGTCTCGATTTGGTAGCGCTCGAGAGTCCATGCGGGGAGAGCGCCGGCGGACGCTTGCGCTACGTCTCACCGGATCTATTGTGGGCGGGTGGCCTTGGATAACCCTCCCCCATCGACCGACCGCATAAGCGCTCGAATGAAGCGGGTACGCCGCGCCGACACCAAACCCGAGCTCGCAGTGCGGCGGAGGCTTCATGCTCTGGGGCTGCGTTACCGGGTAGACACTGCGCCGATCGTCGGACTACGCAGTCGAGCCGACGTAGTTTTCACTCGCCGACGAATCGCGGTCTTCATCGACGGTTGTTTCTGGCACGCCTGTCCGACACACGGCACTATGCCAAAGTCCAACGCAGAGTGGTGGCGCAACAAACTGGAGGCAAACGTCCGCCGCGATCTAGCCGCGACAGAGGCCCTCAAGGAAGCCGGTTGGACAGTTCTGCGGTTCTGGGAGCACGATGATCCGGACGACGTTGCCCTCAGCGTCTTGAATTCTGTCAACGCCTCCACATCCGCAACCCGGTAGGCGGAGGCGCCGATTCGCTCGGCGGGGTTAAAGAAAGCCCATCAGGCGGCGATGTTCAGTCGCAAATGTGTCGCGCAACCCGTGGCTTGGATGGATCTCGAGTGCCCCGATGCGTTCCCCATTGCGGTCGCGAACTATCCACTCCTCGTCGAAGTACAGCCCACCGTGATCGAGCATTACGTGATGGTTCGGACACAGCGACAGCACGTTCTCAACAATGTCTGGTCCTGCGGCACCGCCTCCGAGCGGCACGAGGTGTGCTCCCTCGGAGTATGGGCCAGCCAACGTCACGATCCGCACTCCACAGACTTGGCAGCGGAAGTCGTAGAGACGCTTGACTTGGGTCGGAACCGATGCGTCGCGAACCAGCCGGTAGTGAGTTGTAAGGACTCTCGTCGGTGAGGTGGAGCTCGGCGTCCGCTGGACTGCAGCATCGCTGTGATCGAAAGCCCTTAGCCGGTACTGACAGATCATGAATCCGCTGCGACCGAGACGGAGGAACGCATCCTCGACCAGAAAGAGCCCGGCGAAGCTCAACGACTTACCTTCCGCCCGTATCAGGCGGACAGGCTGACCCGAATCGACGTTTGAAGCCAGTGATCGATTCAAGCCACTGAATTCTTGGTCGCCCGTCAGGACACCGTCCCGGTCTCGTTTTCCGATGCCGGTGTAATAGACCAAGTCGCCGAGATCAAGGTCGTCTTCGTACCCTCCAGACAAGACGATGCTTTCAGCACCTCTGCCTGGAAAGCCGCCACCACAGATTCCTCGTCTTATGTCCCGGTGTACGCCTGCGTCGTACAGCGATCTGCGGTTGGTGAAGTGCGAATTGATGGGTACCCCAGGTATCGCGCCGTATGCCACTAGAGATCACTCCGAAGAAAGCCGCCAGAGCCGAACAGGGTTTTTCGATCGAGGAACCTGTTGTAATAGGAGCAAGACGGCTCGCCGATCTGAAGACATGCCAGACAAGCGCCACCGGAACGATCGCACCCGGGGTCTAAGGGGCAGCGAGACTCAGCGTCGACCTGAAGATCGAGGAGGCGATGCAGGTCCGTCTCAAACACCGACTGCAGTCCACCCAAAACGAATGATCCTCGGGGCGTCGCGTAGATAAAGACGCCCAAATGCTCTGGGACCAAGTACTCAGAGATCGATTCCCTGTCTATGCCTGCGAGCACCGCGAGCTGCCTGATCATGCGGTGAGCGAAAGAGTGCAGCAGGGTGAGCGTGGCACTACCGACTGTCTCTGTAATCACGTCATCGCCTCGCGATGGGAAGTCGGCCGCCGCGAGAACCGCCAATCTTGCATCGCGCGGGTTCGTGGGTGCGGTATCGAGAAGCCCACGTCCGCTCAGCCATGCTGCGACTCGAACGGGGTCAAGACGCACGTAGTACGCCTCAGTCTCGCTGGCGTCGGCGTGAACACGCAGTCGCCTCGACTTCGATCGAAATGGTACGAGTCGAGACGCCCCGATCGCTCCGCCACCCCTGGAGAATCCGAACACCCCGCGCAGGACTGGAAAGCGATCGACGTAGTCGATCTCGACTGCTCCACTTCGCTCAAGAGCATCCATGTATTGGCGTTCGTACATGGACTGGAAGACCTGGTCGACGGGTTCAGTCTGAAGTTTCGATGCGCTACGTCGCCCCTCGAAGGTGGCCAGCGCTATCTCAAGTGCCGAACTTTCGGCATTCTCCAGGCTCGCTGCGGGTAGGTCGATTTTGGCGGGAGTGGAATCCAGTTGCGACGCACCCGCTTCAACAGCGGCGGCTGCAGCTGCGGCTGCGACGTCTGGTGAGAGACCCTTCGCGATCAGGTCGCTCACGATCGATTGTCGTGTTGCGGCGAGATTTTGTGGACGGGCGGTCGGCATGTCGTCGAGCACCCAACGGAGGCTCTTCTCAGGCCCGCCGTTCGCCAGAAGATCCCGCAAGTTCTCGGGGCGCGCGGGATTCACCATCGTGAACGTGTGGGGTGTGAATACAGTGCTCGCGCGGTGAACGTTAAAATTCAACCCAGGCTGATGGCAGGCGGGACAGGGGGATCCGCCACCAAGTCCCTTCTGGATCTGCTGGTGACATATTGGGCACTCCACGACCAGATCTCGGATGCTGCTGCTGCTGCTGTTCTTCACCGCCGCTTGGTTGTGAGTTGCGCACTTGCGGATGAAGGGCGTACCTACATAGCCGCATTCGTGAAAGCCAACGAATGGCAGCTGTGCCCACTGCTTGCTTCCGCAGATGCATTGGCCTCGTTGATAAGCAACACGTCGGCATTGGCTACAGAGCCAGATATCCGGCCAGAGCTCGAGCTTTACGCCCTGCTCCTTGTTCACACCGAGGACATCGATGCTCGCGCCTTTGTGCAGCTCGTCCACTAGGCCGCCGTCATTGCCGGTCACCCGCCACGGGTCGATAGCGGCGAGCACGCGCCGCCGCACTCCGTCGGGGTCGACCATGAGCGTGACCGGGCTAACCCAGGATTCAACGCGCCAGACTCGCCGGTTGGCGTCTACGGTCTGTGAGGGAAGATGCGAGAAAAGGATCTGGCTCGGGCTTCGAGTCTCTCGCACGTTAGTCATCTCCAAAGATCGGTACCGGTTCTTCAACGTCGCGCAGCGAACGCATTGGGGGGCCGCTGGGCGAGAGTTCGTTTGGCCACTTTGCTTGGGTCGCGGGATCGTTCAGCGCATTGAAATAGTTCTGGGCCCACTCCCTCACGTCTTGCCGCAGGAGGCCGTCGAGCGGCCCGGTCAGTCCGAGAGCCTCGGTAAGTGCCGCGGACTCAGATTCCGCAGTTATGCTTTCCGCTCGATAGTGATCTCGGAGGCGCCGGATCGTCGTCAGCGCTCCACTAGACGGCGTCTCGTGAATCGCCAGTCTCATTGCTTCCTCAGCGCCGGAGGCGGTCAACGCGAGAACCCGTCGGCTTGAACGCGTAACCGGGATCGGTTCAACGAATCTGTCCCCCTGCACAATGAAGTTTGCGAACTGTGCATAGGTCGCGACCTCGCGCTCACGTGTAATTCGGTGGAGAACGTAGACGATTCCAGGCCAGCGACGGCCCACGCGGGCGGAGGTTTGAATGAACTCGGCGGTGGTCAGCGGGAGCCCCTTCATCACCATGACGTTGAACCTGTCGATGTCCACTCCATGGGAGATCATGCTGGAAGCCGCAATGAGATGGATGCGGTCGCTGAACGAGGGCTCCGGATGGTCGAGACGATCAAGGATCGTGCGCACGTCTTCGAAAGGTGTCCCGCCCGTCAGTGTCTCCGCATTGATGGGAGAGTCGAACTCGGTCTCGGCTGATCGCCTCGACGCCTCGACGTCTCGAACCGTGTTGCCGTAGACAACGTCTACGCCGTACAGCCGGATTAGATGGTCGGCGTGAGCAACAGGAATTTGGAGGTCAGCGCACGTTTGGTCTGGCGAGTCGACCAGTCGACGGACGCACTCCTGTAGTGCGTTGAGCGTTCGGTCGGCGACGAATTCCATCGTGACGCCCCGCGGTGCGACGGCTACGTACCTGCGTGCAGGCGGTCCGGAGGGCGTCGACCAGAACGAGTCCTCAAGTGAGGGACCTGGCTGCGGGAAGACGCGACCTCGGCGGCCATACAGTATGCCGACCTGTCGTTCGAAGCCGCTCAGCGTCGCCGACGACGCAACAATCTTGGCCTTAGTGCCGGTGAGTGACTGCTGGAGAAAATCAAGGAGCGTCTCATAGTGGGAGTCCACTGCGCCCAGCGAGTCCCGAAGTAGATGCAGCTCGTCTTGCAAGTGGTAGCGAGGTGCCCATAGCGGGGGGGCCATTGAAACTGGCTGTCGGGTTCCTTTGCAGCCAGGGACGAGGCACCCGGAGGGATTCTTGCTGCGCGCTGCATACGAATACCCGTGTCCTGGTCGGTCGCACACCCCTAGTGGTGGCCCGAAGAACCCGCGCATTGCCGACTGCATGGAAACGAGAGCAGCTTTGTCGAGAGTCCCGACCACAACCGTCGGTAGGAACCTGTAGACCTCATCGTCGACCACATAGAAGGGGAGTGCAGGCTCGGGCCATGGGCACGAAGGGTCAAGGCACATATGCTGCAGGCGCCAAGTAGCGCGGTCGAACTTCATAGTGAGGTCTTCGTTGCCACAGAACGGACAGCGGAGGAGTACCTGGTAGCGCGCCGGCATCGACGGGTCAAGTGAGGACGGCTGGCTCGCGCTCGGATCCAGCACAATACGGTTCGGTGTGCTTGAGTTTCCGACGAAGTAGCCGAGGGATATTGGTGCGCCGGGCAAACCGTCCCGCCGACGAATGAGCTCCGCTCCGGCGAGAGCGTCTGCGAAGCGCTGCGTTTGCTGAAGGGACAACAACCGAAGCGGAAAGCGCGTCCACGCTGAGATGCCGTCCACCTTGCCGGCCGCACGGTCGTAGAAGATCGAAGTCAGTAGTAGACCCAGATATGTTTCGGTCTTACCTCCTCCGGTCGCAAACCAGACGGTGTCAACGATGTCCGAATCCGACGGATCAGTTATCGATGGCAGGGCGGACACGAGAAAGCCAACCTGGAATGGTCTCCATTTGTCGTACTTTCCACGAGACGAGTGGAGCATCGCGGAGTTCGCCCGTCGGAACGAGTCCAGGAGGGCGGGCGTATCCCTGAGCGTCTGCACCCCGAGCTTGAGCCGTTCGACCTCCTCGGAGAACAGGCGTTTGCCGTCGCTCGCGTCTGCTCGCATCTCGTCGGTCCAAGGCCCAGACCTTGCCTCAAGCTCGGATAGATTCCAGTGCTCCGCTCCCCACGCCTCCAACGCTTCCACGAGAGTCGAGAGTTGGGGCACTGGGTCATTCGACAGAGTCCGGAATGAGAGATCAGGGATGGGGGCTGGGGAGCTCCAGTAGACGGGTCGTGCGCGGTCGACGACGACAGTGTCAGTCGTTCGAAACCCGGGCTGGTCGGCCGTCGCCTGAACTCCACAGTTCACCCCGATCGCGGGTACCGCGCGGTCATAACGAAACGAATCGGGGATCGATTCCAGCTCGAAGGGGTGCGTGGGCAGCCCCTGGATGGTCAGCTCGGCCTCGTACAAGTGAGTGTCCGGCACTGCCTTGTCGGCGATCTCGCCGGTGTTAACGAGGGACACGACAAGCTCTGGCCGCTCCCGCCATCCTTCGTAGTCGATGCGAAACTCTGCAGCGTGCCGCTGAAGCCCATTGGCTAGCAGCGCCGACCGAAACTCATCCTCGCCGACCGCGATCGATCCCATTCCCGACTGGATCGTGACAGGAATGCCAACGACGATCTGCTCGGACTTTTCGAACCGTGCAGCGGCGACCTTCACCCAGCAACGGAAGCTCGCGGTGAGGTGGATCGTCGTTGGCGATGCGGTTGCTGGACGCACTCGGATGCCTATTGCGCAGGGATCGAGCTTCTCGGCGCGGGCGCCCAATGGGCTTGCGATCACCTCACTTTCGGTGGCGAGGCGTCCTAGCCAGAACCGACTCTTGGGAGCGGCGTCTGAAACGTCTAGTGTGTCGCCACGCGCGACAGACGTCACGATCTGATCAGTCCATTGCACGAACTTCCAGGCCGATTCGTAAAGGTCTTCAGTCATCAGTCCCCTCTTCCGATTCGAAGATCAGTCCACGTGCCGGGCCGAGCGCGCTCGTCAGCACCGGGTTGCTCAGCGTCTTGTTGAGAATCTGGCGCGCTCGTTCCCGAGTTACGCCGAATCGAGCGCCGATTTCGTCGAGGGTCTTCTCCTCGCCGTCCTCCAGGCCGAATCGTAAGCGCACCATCGCGACCCCGCTCGCCATTGCGCCCTTTGAGGTTGCTTGTTGGTGCTGCTCAAACCGCGCGAGGACCGTGTGTACTTCACGGATGGTTGCCCGATTCGCGACCACATCCTCGACATCTTCTGCGTATAGGTTCAGAAGAGATCCAAGATCTACATCATCATCTTCACCGACCGACATGTCCAGGCTGACTGGGTCGCGCGCCCAGTCGAGAATCGCCTTCACCTCACCAGGATCGCTATCCAAGGCTGCTGCAAGTTCCGCCAACGACGGATCCCGCTCCAACTCGGCGCGCAATCTCGCTCGCTCACCACGAACTCTCCGTAGCCTTTCGTCGACGTGCACAGGTAGACGGATAAGACGTCCCTTGTCTGCCAAGCTTCGAGTGATCGCTTGCCTGATCCACCAGGTTGCATACGTCGAGAATTTAAATCCCATCGAGTGGTCGAACTTGTCTGCCGCACGCATGACTCCGAGCGTCCCCTCTTGAATGAGGTCTGTTAGCTCCATACCTTGCGACGTGTATCGGCGTGCTATCGACACGACCAGGCGGATGTTTGCCAGCACGAGTTGTTGATGCGCGCGTTTCCCATCGGCGATGATTCGTCCCAGATCGCTGTCTGGAAGTGCATCGGCGGACTCCGTCGCCGCTCGCTGACCGACTGAGATCCGTCGGCCGAGCGCCACTTCTTCCGCGGCCGTCAGTAGCTTCGCCCTGCCAGCGTTGCGCAGCATCACTCCGAGAGCGTCTCCCTTGGGATCCTGAACGCCGAGCCGTGCGGGAGCAGCTTCTTCGGCGGTGGATGACGCGACCTGAACTCCCAGCCCACGTAGTTCCAAGAAAACGGCTGCACTCTGACCGCCTGTGAGCCTGTGTCCGTCGATCAGACGCTGTACATCCTCGAGTGACAGCTGCCCCTGGCGCTCAAGGTCAGCGAGCGCGTCTGCCACGCAAGCCGCTACTTCGGGGGTCGCCACGTTTGAACTCTAGGGGTGTCTTATGACATCAACCGAGATCGTTGACGACCAACTGAACCATACGGGTGCCCCGGGCGACGGATGTCATGGCCGCTGTCTAGACTTCGTAAGCGTGGCACATTCGACTGACCCGGCAGTGCAGCTCCGGGTGAGAACTCGCCCTAACTTTGAGTCAGCTGGGCAGCGCCTGCGCGTCGTGGATCTGTTCAGCGGATGCGGCGGCCTCTCGCTTGGCATTGCTCAGGCTTCGATTGCGACCGGGGCATCGATCGATGTCCGCCTCGCGCTGGATAGCGAATCGGTGGCTACGGATGTCTACAAGGCAAATTTTCCGGGTGCGCGCGTCGTCACCGACTCCGTTCTGAGTGTGTTCGATGGGGAGGGCGCCGCCCCGCCCACGAATGCGGAACGGACGCTCGCCGAAGAGCTTGGACCAATCGACTTCCTTGTCGGAGGACCGCCCTGCCAAGGGCACAGCAACTTGAATAACCGCACTCGCCGCAGCGACCCAAAGAACGACCTTTATCTGTCGATGGCTCGAGCTGCGCGAGTGCTTCGGCCCCGCGTTGTCGTCATCGAGAACGTACCAGCGGTGAGGCTCGCGACTGCCGATGTGGTTAGGGCCGTCGCGGCGGATCTCGAAAGTCAAAAGTACAAGGTGGCCACAACCGTCGTCGGTATGCATGCGCTCGGGGTAGCGCAGCTGCGCAAGAGACACGTTCTCCTGGCTATCCGGCCGGATGGTCCTGATCCGGAGGCCGTTCTTGCTCGGTTGACCGGCGCAACCGGACTGCCGGCAATGAATCTGCGCTCAGCAATCGGTGATCTGGAGCATATGTCAGACCGCAAAGGGTTCGATTTGATTCCTGTTGCGAGTCCGACCAACCTGCAGCGAATGCGATATCTTCTCGACCGCGATCTTTACGATCTTCCGAATGCTCAACGGCCGGCCTGCCATCAGGGCAATCACAGCTACAAATCTATGTATGGCCGGCTTGATTGGTCACTTCCTGCGCAGACGATCACGAGTGGGTTCGGAAGTATCGGGCAGGGGCGCTACATGCATCCATCCCAGACCCGTGCTTTGACCGCTCACGAAGCCGCGCGGCTCCAAGGGTTTCCGGACTACTTCAGTTTCGAATCGGTTGTACGACGCTCGGATCTCGCGACCATGATTGGTAACGCTGTTCCTCCCGCTCTCATGCGCGCCTTGACCGCCGAGCTCATCTCGTACGTGACCAGTAGCTCGAAACAACAGAGCTCTCGCGAAGAGATCGCTCCAGCGGGTGCGGCTCTAGCGTCGTGAGGAGCGCCCGGACCGCAGCGAAACGAGGACCGGACGCACCGCAACGACGCTGTGCCGGCCGGAGGCCGGCCTTGAACGAGTAAAGAAAGTTCTCACAGCTCGTCGTTGCCGAGGTCTTCGAGGGCGCGGCTTGCGGCACGAGCCTTGTCGGCGGCAGGCAACCAAGGGTGGAAGCCGCGCTCGGATTCGGCTGCCTTCATCGCCCGGTCGAGCGCATCGGAGATACCGCGGAGATCCTCGAAGTCGAGGGCGCGGATGCCCGAACGGATCGCGTCGAGGTTGGGCTCCTCGGAGAGCAATGCCTCGATCGCCTCGACGGTCTTCGGCGTGTATCTCTTCGCGAATGACTGTGTGATCGCGCCCTGCATGGCAGCGAGTTCGCCGATCGGGGGCTTCGGCTGGTGGAACTTGTGCGTGTAGGCGTTGAAGACGCTTCGGTAGTCGCGGGTCGCGCGATCAGCGGCTTCCGCTGCCCATGACATCTGCAGGAACGCTTCGTCATGGTTCTGCGGAGTGTCACCGCTGATCTTCTGGGTGTCCATGGCGTCGACCCCCGCTGCCGCTCGCTCCTGGAGACGCTCCAGAACGTTGCGCACGGGCTCGGGAACGACGCCCCACGTCGGCACTGCCGGTAGATCGCTCACGGTGACCCTTCCACGGCTTCGAGCTTACTCGTGTGCCGTTTTTCGTCGCAGACAGACACGAAGGACTGCAAGTAAGAAAAAGGTTGACTTGGTGAGCAATGAAGTGCGGTGCTGACGTTGTGAGTAAAAAGTTCACCAGTTGAGAGGAACTAGCAATGACAATTCAGTCAGCAATCCCAGTCAACTTCGACGCGTTCTTTCCGCGCGGGGCGTTCGTCGTGGGCGAGGTCGAACCCATCGTCAAGTGGTCCGACGACGGCGAACGGCAGGGGCAAGACCTCGACAAGAACTCCGGCCACCCCCTCTGGCAGGTCCGCGTTATCGACGCCGACCCTGATGCGCGGAAGGGCCAGGGCGAGGTCACCGTCAAGATCGCGAGCATCTCCGAGCCCCAGTTGCCGCCCGAGCTGAACGGGCTGCCGTTCCGCCCCGCCGTGTTCGAAGGACTCACGGTGACGCCGTATGTCAAGGAGGGGCAGGGGCGCCCTCGGGTCGCTTACTCGCTCCGCGCCCGCGAGATGAAGCCGGCGCCCAAGCCGCGGGGTGCCGAGTAATGCGACCCGCCCTCCCGCGAGAGCTGCGCAGCTGGGGCGACGAGCTCGGGTTCCTGTTCCGTCGCTCGTGGTGGATCGCCGCACTCGTCCTGGTCCTGTCGTGGCTGCCTCCGGTGCCTGCTGTGCAGGTGGCATTCACTGCGGGATGCCTGGCGGCGGTCGCATTCCTAGGCGTCTGGGTCACAATCACGGTGCGTCGGATGCCCCGGGGGTCGGATGAGAAGTGGAAGCGGGATGTCTCACGCACCGTCCTCGCGAGCTGGACCGCGGTCGCGATGAGAGTTGGTCTCGGTGTTCCGGGTTACGGAACGAACGGTCCAGTGGTTCCAGCGATGAGCCCTCTCGTTCGGGACGGCTGGACATGCATCGTCGGCGTCTCTCTTCCGCAGGGCCTCGGTCGCGAGCACCTTGAAGCTCAGGCCGACCCCCTCGCGCAGGCGTTCGCCGCCCGCCGTGCGACCGTTCACGGCGAGCACATCGGTGCGCTAGTGCTGCGACTCGAGTACGCAGATGCGCTCGAGCGTCCGTTCAGCCTCAAGCTGCCTGCCGCCTGATATGGGAGATCCATCCCCATGGGCAAGGACGCGACCGGCTCACTGTGGTCGCTGCGCCTCGGACCGCACACGCTGGTCGCCGGCTCATCCGGGAGCGGCAAAGCGTCACTCGTCTGGGGTCTGCTTCTGGGGCTGGCCGAGCCGATCCACCGTGGTCTCGTCCAGGTCTGGGGGATCGACCGCAAGGGCGGAATGGAGCTCGCCCTCGGCCGCGCGTTGCTGACACGCTTCGCTGCCGACGCTGAGCGCTCGGTCATCCTTATCGAGGATGCCGTCGCCGCGATGCAGCAGCGCGCCAACGATCTCGCAGGCAAGACCCGGCAACACACCGCGAGCATCGAGAGCCCGACGATCGTGATGCTGATCGACGAACTCGCTGCACTCACCGCCTACGAGACCGACCGCGACCTGCTTCGGCGAGCCAATGCCGCACTGGCGACGCTGGCCTCTCAGGGGCGGGCGGTCGGGTTCATCGTGTTCGCCTGCCTCCAAGATCCTAGGAAGGAGACGCTGCCCGCCCGAGGCCTGTTCACGCAGACCGTCGGACTCCGCCTTCGCGACCGGATGGAGACCGCGATGGTGCTTGGGGATGGAGCTGTCGCCCCGGGTGCTCGCTGTCATGAGATCTCTCCCACGACGCCGGGTGTCGCGTACGTGCTGCCCGAAGACGGCAGCCCTCCGGAACGTGTGCGTGCCGGCTTGATCACCGACGACATGATCCGTGAAGTCGCGTCCCGGATTGCCGCACCGCGGCAAATCCCTGTCGTCATCCCCGAAGCGCCCGCGCCGGAAGAGCGTCAACCCCGCCCACCTCGTGCGCCGCGGACCCAGCGGCGTAGCTCCCGAGAGGAATTAGCATCATGAATCGTCTTCATGGCTTCGCAGCTGTCCTCGTTGCTGGCGCCTGTGCCGCACTGGCTCTCTCGAGTTGTGCCACACAGCCCGACGCCACCCGAAGCGCGCCGAGCGACGTGGCTGGCGAATCGCGACCCGCATATCTGGTCAGCCCCTGCAACCTGGGGGAGAAGTGGGACCAGGCCCGGATGCTCAAGGTCGCACGCTACGACGCGCCAGACGTTGACGACAGCCTCCTCCAGATCTACGGCCCGGTCGTCGCCAACGGGTCGTGCACAGATGCCGACATCATCCGGTGGCTGGAGCTTCGTCGATCCACCGGCGAAAGCGACCTCATCTGCCGCATCACCTACTACGACGATGACTTCTCGGGTCTCACATACCCGATCGGCTGTGCGGTTCCCGTTTTGGTGGTGACCGATGCGTCTCGATGAGTCTGTCGCGCGCCGACTCCGCAGTGATACCTACGACCGGTGGATGCACAACGTCGGTGCGACCGGCTACTGCCATAACCCCGTGCGGCTCGTCGGATCGTCGGCTACGCTCCACGAGGCATCCGGCGAGGTGCTCTCGGAGCACTCCTCGGCGAACGAACCGGACGGCATCACGTTCACCCGATGCGGCAATCGCCGTGCGACGCGTTGCGCCTCGTGCAGCCACGAGTACAAGAGCGACACCTGGCACATGATCATGGCTGGCGCCGCGGGCGGAATGAAGGATGTGCCGGAGGACGTCGCTGAGCATCCGATGGTCTTCCTCGTCCTCACCGCCCCGTCATTCGGCGCGGTGCACACGACCGCGAAGGATCATCGTGGCGGCCTTTGCGAGCACGGCAAAGCAAGAGGATGCCGCTGCCGCCACGACGCGGCTGATCCCCGCCGCGGCGACGCCGTGTGTGCCGAGTACTACGGCTACGTCGGTCACGTCGCCTGGCAGTACAACGCCCCGGAGCTCTGGCGACGATTCACGATCGGACCCCGGCGGGAGCTGGCGCACTCACTCGGGATCACGCAGCGAGCAGGCGCCCGTGTCGTACGACTGCAGTTCGCGAAGGTCGCCGAGTTCCAGCGGCGCGGAGTCGTGCACTTCCATGCGATCGTCCGTATCGACGGCGTCCACCCCGAACAGGCTTACCCCGCGCCGCCCAGGTACGTCACGACCGAACATCTCCTGCGGGCGATCAGTGCTGTCGTCCGCAAGACCCAGCTGGTCGCTGCTCCGTTCACGGGGGAGGAGCGAAGGCGCGCGCTGGCGTGGGGCAAGCAGTTCGATGCGCAAGCAACCGTGCGTCGGAACGATGGCTCTCCGCGAGGCATCCTGTAGACGATGGGTTCGGTCGGTGCGCTCTGTGTGGCATCGACGATCACCTCGCGGATGATGCCTTCCCAGTCCTCATTCTGACCCTTGACGTCATCAGCTACCTAGTCGCGCAGAACAGAGGAGCCTCTGATCAGACGCCGCCGAAGTCCACCGGTACAACCGAAACGAAGCGAGTGCCGCTCTCGTCGTCCTGCTGGCTCCGCGTCAGGGGACTACCGTCGAAGAAATGAGTTGGAGCCAGCCGTCCATCGTTTCGCCGTCGAGAGTCTTCTGGACGTTCTCGACAACCATCTCGACGGGCGTTCCGTCAGTCCAACTGGCCGCCGCGGATTCGTCGGCGAGCAAGACCTGAAGGTCATTGGCGCCTTCGTGTACGGCGACGTTGACGACGAAGTCACCGGTGGCGCCCACAAACCAATAGTCACTTCCAGACAGCTCGCCAGTGAACCGGAACTGGTCGCCGACCTGGATCCCTCCCATGTCCGCAGAGTTGAGCCGGTCGAAGAGTTCGCCAGGCGTTGTATCGACGACGTTCGCGCTCGCCGCGGGAGCCGAATTCGACGGCGACGGACTAGCAGTGGCGGTCTCGCTCGGGTCTGCTGATGGCTCGGCGGGGGCGCTCTGGTTCGGTGTACTCGATGGCTCGGCGCCCGCGTTCTCCCCACCCGTAACGAGGTTCATCACGGTCAGAAAGACGAAGAGCGCGACGATGAATCCGCCTAGTCCGGCGTACAGCTTCCAGGGAGTCTTGGACTTCGGACGGCGGAGCGTGATCTCCGAGCTGACGCGACCGACCTTTTGGTCGACGACCCTCCAGCCCTGTCTCTCCCATTTTGCCGCCGTGCGACTCTCCATACCGCGCATGGACTTAACTGTGCGGGTCTCGTACTTGATGCCGTCGTCTTCGGTGGTCATCTCTCATTTGCCCCAGGTTCCGGCACCGTCTAAGTGCACATTGTCGCGAGCCTACCGAGGCGGCGCCGCAACTCAGTCCGACATCGGCGGCTGCGCCGCCCCCCTACGAGTTGACCGGACCAGGCGTCGGCGCGACGGGGTCGCTGATCCCGAGCCACTCGCACTCAGGTGGCAACGGTGGAGTGTCGACGACCACCTAGGCTACGCCGCGCCTCATATTGAGATCCGGTTGGTCGTACTGCGCGAGGACCGGCAGCGGAGATCCGAGCGCCAGAGCCACACGGGGTCGAGTATCCCCATTCGCGAGCGTATAGGTTTCCTCGACGGGGAACGCACCTCTCAAGTCCCGCGCGGCGATGGCGCGCCCTTCTGACAATGCCACGACGCGGTCAGCGGTATTGACCTTAGCGACGCTGATTGCCCACGCTCTCGACACCCAGGGTTCGAGGTCGTTGATCCGCATTCTCGGGTCGAATGTGTGTCGGACAGAGACGAACGAAACTGTAGCTACCGCAACAACTCCGTTCCGAGTGTCAAGCGCTCGATCTTGAGGTGCGCCGATGCGCTCCTTCACGAGTCGGCATCGTATCCGGATCCACCCGCAGGTGGGGACTGACCGGCCCAGGCCTCCGTGGAGGCCAGCGAATCGGCATCCATCCGGGCCGTTTCGACTCGCAGCGCTCGCCCGATGACCGGGCGCTTGAAGTGTCATGAGCGAGTCGAAAACCTGCCCTCGCCGGGGCAAAGCAAAACCCCCGCCATGTAGAAGCTAGGCGAGGGTTTCTGGGATGACTGTAATGATCATCCGTGTGGCTCCGACGGGCGTCGATCCCGTGACCTCACGATTTTCAGTCGTGCGCTCTACCAACTGAGCTACAGAGCCGAGCGACATGTCTGCCGCTTCCTAGACGAAAGGCCTCCTCGAAAGGAGGCCCGTCGCTATGGAGCGACCCTGACGGGACTTGAACCCGCGACCTCCGCCGTGACAGGGCGGCAC
>Ga0308159_1003199_pt1 | contig 17069 bp, 13 predicted proteins | sample PhyCR1_FD_201040 | JGI IMG/M metagenome (GOLD analysis project Ga0308159, IMG submission 201040) | Phyllosphere microbial communities from UC Gill Tract Community Farm, Albany, California, United States - DLSLC.R1 | ecosystem: Host-associated > Plants > Phyllosphere > Unclassified | place: USA... | reverse complement strand
CTGGCAGGAATCGAACCCACGACCCCTTGGTTCGTAGCCAAGTACTCTATCCAGCTGAGCTACAGCCGCCCGAGGCACGCATTATAGCGGGGTGTCGTGATCTTGGCAAATCCGGATCACGGGATACTGTTGCCGGTCTCGCCGCCGTGTCCGATTCGGCGCAGGGCGTCGATGATCACCGCATCGTTCGGGTTGTTCAGCACCGTTTCCAGCAGCGCCAGCGGCACCAGGTGCACGGCCTGGCTTTCCCACCCCATCAGTGCCGGATTGCCGCCCAGGCGCCGCGCCAGGTAGTAGCGCGTCATCGTCTGCGTGCGCCGGCAATCGACCAGGTGCCGGAGGATCTGCACGCGCAGCCCGGATTCCTCGAACGCTTCGCGGATGGCCGTCGCCTGCAGGCTGATGTCAGGGTCAACGCGCCCCTTTGGGAAGGTCGCGTCATAGCCGCCAAATCCATTCGACGGCGCGACGGCCCACACGCGGCCATCGTCTTCGACGATCACCACGCCCGCAGCGGGCGCAAACGCCGGCGGCACGACAAAGGGCGGCTCGTCGATCGCAGCCTGGCCGGGAACCGTTTGCCAGTCGCTGTCGCTGACTGCAAGATCGAGCCAGGGTGCAAACGGCACGTTATTCAACGATGGGGGCAGGGTGCCGAGCGGGATCACGGTGGCGATGCTGGCCGGGTCATGCCAGGTGGCGCTGGCGGTTGGCGTTGACGGGCGGGCGAGGCGCACCGGTGCGCCGTGCTCATCGGGTTGGGGATGGAAGGTGGTCATTGTCAGGGGGCGTATTGGGAGAAGCGTGTGACACGAGCCCAAATGCAATAAGGGCACTTCTTGCGAAGTGCCCTTATCTTGAAAAGGTTTGGTGCGGCTGGCAGGAATCGAACCCACGACCCCTTGGTTCGTAGCCAAGTACTCTATCCAGCTGAGCTACAGCCGCCCAATGCGAGCATTATAGCGGGCCGTGAGCATCTTGCAAAGACTGAATATTCACGCGTCGTCATCGATCGACATGGCGCCCAATAAAAAGACGCAGCAGGCACTGCTGGTCAACGACAGCCATGCCGCCTGACGCGTCGTCATCAACAGATAATGTTGACTGCGCCAAGAAAAAAGGCCAGATCTCGCGATCTGGCCCTTCGTATTTTCTGGTGCGGCTGGCAGGAATCGAACCCACGACCCCTTGGTTCGTAGCCAAGTACTCTATCCAGCTGAGCTACAGCCGCCCGAGGCACGCATTATAGCAGCGCCATTTTATTTCTGGAAGTCTCAAATTATTTCACGGCAACAAAGTCATCTGGTAGATTGGCTGCAGCGCACATTGATCGGATGACCATGCCAGGCTTCACCTGGGCCGCCTCCAGCGGCCTGTTTCGTTTCACCTTCTTCCTGCTGCTGGCGCTGGCCCTACCGGTCGACGCCAGCCAGCGCAACCTGCGCTTCGAGCGCCTGTCCGTCGAGGAAGGCTTGTCGCAGCACTCGGTGATGAGCATCCTGCAGGATCGCCAGGGCTTCATCTGGTTCGGTACCCAGGCCGGCCTGCATCGTTACGACGGCTACCGGATCGTCATCTACCGCAACGATGCCAACGATCCCGAGAGCATCCCCGACAACTTCATCTCGGCGTCGTACGAAGATCCGGCCGGCGGACTGTGGTTCGGCACGAAAGGCGGGCTGGCGCGGCACGATCCGGCGACCGGGCGTTTCGAGCGGTTTGCGCTGACCCAGCCGGGCCGCACCGTCAAGCGTTCGGTGGGTGCGATCGTGCCGGGGCCGGATGGCGCGCTGTGGCTCGCAACCAATGACGGCGTGGTGCGCTTCGATCCGCACACGGGGCAGCAGCGCAACCATGTGGCCGACCCGGACGACGCGGCGAGCCTGCGCGACAACCGTGTCAATGCGCTCGCGTTCGACGAGCGTGGTGCATTGTGGGTCGGCACTGCTGCCGGCCTGGACCGGCTGGACCCGGCAACCGGCCAGGTTGCGCACTTCGCGATGGCGCCGGCCGACGATGCCGAGCGCAATGCCGTGCTGGCGCTGTCGATGGGGCCGCGCCAGACACTCTGGATCGGTACTGCGGGCGGCCTCGAAGCCTGGCGCATCGACGGCGATGTGCCGCAGCGCCGCCGTATCGGCGCGGCCGACGGCATGCATGGCGCGCGGATCCGTACGCTGTACCACGACAGCGGCGCCCAGTTGTGGGTCGGTACCGCGGCCGATGGCCTGAAATGGCTCGATCCGGTCAGTGGACGCTTTACGGGCTACCGCCATCTGCCGCAGGACCGGCACAGCCTGTCCGACAACCAGGTCTCGGCGGTGCTGGTCGACCGCACGGGCACGCTATGGGTCGGCACCTATTTTGGCGGGATCAACCGCACCGACCTTGCCAGCGGCGGCTTTGCGCGCTTCGGCGAAACGGAAGGCATGGGTCGGGCCAGGGTGCGCGCCATCGTCGACGACCCGGCCGGGCGCCTGTGGCTGGGCACCAGCGGCGATGGCCTGATGCTGCTCGATCCGGCCTCGCGCACGACCCGGCGCTTCGGCACCGATGCAGTCACCGGCAAGGTCGTCACTGCCCTGGCGCTGGCCGGAGGGCGGCTGTGGATCGGCACGCCCACCGGTCTCGCGTGGCGCGACGCACGCGGCCGCATGGGCCGGGTCGAATTGGGCGTGAGCCCGGGCGCCAGCCATGTGCAGGCGCTGCGCGAGAGCCGCGATGGCACGCTGTGGGTCATGACGCGTGACGGTTTATCGGCCGTCGCGCCGGGCGCCACGAGCGCACGCAACTGGCGCAATGTGCCGGGCGACGCCACGAGCCTGGGCGACAACTACGGCTTCGCCCTGGTCGAAGACCGGCGCGGCGTGCTGTGGATCGGCACCGAATCGGGCCTGGAGCGCTTCGACCCCGCCACCGGCATCTTCAGCCGCTTTCGCCATGATCCGAATGACAATACCAGCCTGCGCCACAGCCGCGTGTACCACCTGCTCGAGTCCAGGGCCGGCGACCTGTGGGTCGGCACCGCTGGCGGCCTGCACCGGATGGTGCTGGCTGGCGGACGCACGTCGTTTCGCTACTATCCGTTCAGCAGCCTGGATGCGCAGTCGATCGGCGCCATCCTCGAAGACAACGACGGCATCATCTGGGTCAGCACGACCGCCGGCATCACGCGCGTCGATCCGGTCACCGGCCAGACCAAGAGTTATAACGCCAAGGACGGCCTGATCGACGGCGCGTATTTCGTGGGCTCCGGCCGGCACGGTGCCGATGGACAGCTGCACTTTGGCGGCGTGAGCGGCGTCACGTCGTTCAACCCGGTCGACGTGCACGACAACCCGTTCCCGCCGACGGTCGCCATTACCGACCTGCAGGTGCTGAACCGCTCGCGCGGGATCCACAACCTGGCGGCGCAACGCGAGATCACGCTGTCGTACCGCGACAGCGTGATCTCGCTCGAATTCGCGGCGCTGCATTACGCCGACCCGATGGGCAACCTGTACGCCTACCAGCTCGAGGGCTTCGACGCCAACTGGGTCAATACCGGCGCCGGCCGGCGCTTTGCCACCTACACCAATCTCGATCCGGGCCGCTATGTGTTTCGCGTCCGGGCCAGCAACAAGGATGGCGTCTGGAGCAAGGAGGCCGCCACGCTCGCGCTCACGATCACGCCGCCGTACTGGAAGACATGGTGGTTCCGCACGCTGGCCGTCGTGCTGGTGGTGACGCTGTCGTATTTCGCCTATCGATTGCGCATCGGCGCACTCGTGACGCGCCAGGGGCTGCTCGCGCGCGAAGTCGACGCCCGCACCGGGGAGCTGCTGCTGCAGAAAGAAGCGGCCGAACGCGGCAAGCGCGAGGTCGAACGCCAGAAGGAATCGGTCGAGCGCGCGCACCGCAACATCGCGCTGCTGTCCGAGATGGGGCGCATGCTGACCACGAACCTCGACCACGAGGCGATCATGCTCACGCTGTATCAGCATGTCAAGGCGCTGATGGATGCGCCGCTGTTCGGCGTCGCGCTGCGGCACGGCGAGCGCGGCGTGCTCGAGCTGCCGTTCGCGATGGCATTCGGCCGGCGCGAGGCGCCGCGCGAGCGTACCTTCGATCCGGCCGGGCACCTGCTGGCGCGCTGCGTCGACGAGAACCGCGCATTCCTGCTGGCGGACGTGGACGCCGAACTGCGCGCCTGCCTGCCGCACGCCCCGGACCTGGCGGCGGCGGTGGCGCTGGTCGTGCCGGCGAGCGCGCTGCCGATGCCCCGCTCGCTGCTGTGCGTGCCGGTGACGGCGGGCGAGCGCGTACTGGGCGCACTGACCGTGCAAAGCCTGGAGGCGGGCGCCTACGGCCAGGTCCACCTCGACATGCTTGGCACGCTCGCGGCCTACGTCGGCGTGGCGATGGACAATGCCGAAGCCTACGCGCGCCTGAAAGAAACGCAGGTGCAGCTGGCGGCGCAGGAACGCCTGGCGTCACTGGGTTCGCTCGTGGCCGGGGTGGCGCACGAACTCAATACACCGATCGGCAACAGCCTCCTGATGGCCAGCACGCTGCAGGAACGCACGCACGCGGTGGCAGCGCAGTTCGAGGCGACCACGCTCAAGCGCTCGGATCTGGCCGACTACATGGGGGCGGCGCGCGACGCGTCGCAACTGATCGTGCGCAGCCTGCACAATGCGGCCGAACTGGTAAGCAGCTTCCGGCAGGTGTCGGTCGACCAGGCCAGTGCCCAGCGGCGCCGCTTCGACCTGGCCCAGGCCTGCCACGAAATCGGCGCGACGCTGATGAATACCGTGCGCCTCGCCGGGCACCGGTTCGACATCGACGTACCGCCCGGGATTGCGATGGACGGTTTCCCCGGGCCGCTGGGCCAGGTGATCATCAACTTCGTCAACAACGCGATGCTGCACGCCTTCGATGGCCCCGGCGGCGTCATGACGCTGACGGCGCTGGAAACCGATGGCCGCGTCGCGCTCACGTTCCGCGACGACGGCCGCGGCATCGACGCGGCCCACCTGGGCCGCATCTTCGATCCGTTCTTCACGACGCGCATGGGGCAGGGCGGCACCGGCCTGGGACTGAACATCGTCTACAACATCGTGACCACGCTGATGGGCGGGACAATCCGCGTGGTCAGTTTGCCGGAGGCCGGCACCGCCTTCCTGCTCGAACTGCCGCAAAAGGCGCCCGAGACCCTGGCGCCCACGGGCGCGCCCGCATCCTAGACGACGTTGGTCGGCGTGCCGGCGTGCCAGGCTTCGATATTATCGACCAGCATGTCGGCCAGCGTCTGCATCGCACCGAAGCTGGCCCACGCAATGTGCGGCGTGAGCAGGAAGTGCGGCAGGCGCAGGCGCAGCAGCGGGTTGTTCGAGCCGGGCGGCTCTTCGCTCAGGACATCGAAGCCGGCGGCGATCCGGCCTTCCATCAGCACATTGGCCAGCGCTGCCTCGTCGACCAGGCCGCCGCGCGCCGTGTTGATCAACAGCGCGCCGGGCTGCATCAGACCGAGCTCGCGCGCCCCGATGATATGGCGCGTGGCATCGGAGAGCGGCAGGTGCAGGCTCACGACCTGCGAGGTGGCCAGCAATTCGTCCAGCGGCAGCTCGGTGACGCTCGAATCGGTGATCGGCGAGCGCGAGGTGGCAACGACGTCCATGCCAAAAGCGCGTGCGATGCTGGCCACTTGCCGGCCCAGTGCGCCGTAGCCGACGATGCCCAGGCGCGTGCCGGCCAGGTCGCCGATCGGGTGGTCCAGCAGGCAGAAGCGGCTCGAGGTTTCCCACTTGCCCGCCTCGACGTCGGCCGCGTAGGCACGCAGGTTGCGGCGCAGCGCCAGGATCAGCGTGAAGCAGTGCTCGGGCACCGACACCAGCGAATAATTGCGGATGTTCGCCACCACGATGCCGGCCGCGCGGCAGGCCGCCAGATCGACATTGTCGGTGCCGGTCGCGGCTACGGCGACCATCTTCAGGTCGGGCAGGCGGGCAATGGCATCGGCCCGTAGCGGCACCTTGTTGGTGATCGCCACGGTGGCGCCGGCCAGGCGCGCCACGACATCCTCGGCGGCGGTGGCGGCATGGTCCTCCCATGCGTGTTCGAAGGAAGGCACGCGGACATTCGCGCGCAGGCTGTCACGGTCCAGAAAAACGATTCGCTGCATGGTGTCCTTTCGCGGTTGGCGGCTTGCGATGATCATAACAGCCCCCGTCAGCGTGAGTTGCCGTACAGTGAATGACGCGCCGCCGGGCTACGCTGGCACGATCGAATTTCCCCTGGGGTTGCCATGACGGACGCGCTCAAAGCCTATAAAGCCAAACGCAATTTCGATATCACGACAGAGCCAGCCGAGGGTGGGGAGGCGGGGCAGGACGTGCTGACCTTCGTGATCCAGAAGCACTGGGCCAGCCGCCTGCACTACGACTTCCGGCTCGAACTCGATGGCACGATGAAGAGCTGGGCCGTGCCAAAAGGCCCCAGCTACGACACGCACGACAAGCGCATGGCCGTGGAGGTCGAGGACCACCCGATCTCGTACTCGGATTTCGAAGGCACGATTCCGGCCAAGCAGTACGGTGCCGGCAAGGTGATCATCTGGGATAAGGGCACCTGGGAGCCGCTGGAAGCCCCGCGCGCCGGCTTTGCCAAAGGCAGCATCAAGTTCGCGCTGCACGGTCACAAGATGCACGGCCGCTGGACGCTGGTGCGGATGAAGGGCCGTGGCGAAAAGCAGCCGCCCTGGCTGCTGATCAAGGAGAAGGACGATTACGCGCGCCCGGCCGCCGAATTCTCGCTGGTCGACGAACTGCCTGACAGCGTGAAGGCGTTGCCGATGCCCAAGCGGGCCGCGCAAAAGGTCGAAGCGCTGCGCGAAGAAGCGAAGTCAGCGCCTGCAAAGAAAGCACCCGCCAAAAAAGCGGCAGCAAAGAAGGCTCCGAAAAAGGCACCGACAATGCGCGCCACGACAAAGGACGCCAAGTCGCCGCTTCCCGCCAAATTCTCGCCCGAACTGGCCACGCTCGTCGACGCACCGCCCCCCGACCCCGAAAACTGGCTGTTCGAAGTCAAGTTCGACGGCTACCGGATGCTCGCACGCATCGAGGACGGCGCCGTGCGGCTGATCACGCGCAACGCCAACGACTGGACTGACAAACTGACGCCGCTGAGGGAAGAGCTGGAACGCATGGCGCTGCCCGACGGCTGGTACGACGGCGAAATCGTCGTGCACGACGACGATGGCAAGCCCGATTTCGGCCTGCTGCAGGCGGCATTCGATGGCAACGGCGCCGTCGACATCGATTACTTCCTGTTCGATGTGCCGTACTTCGACGGCCACGACCTGCGCGAGATGCCGCTGGTCGACCGGCGCACGGTGCTCGAACAGGTGCTCAAGAAAGCCAAGTCCGACAAGGTGCGGTTTTCCGCCGAATTCGGCGCCAACCCCGACGAACTGATCGTCGCCGCCTGCAAGATCGGCCTTGAAGGCGTGATCGGCAAGCGGCGCGACGCGCGCTATGTGTCGCGCCGCTCGCCCGACTGGATCAAGCTCAAATGCGGCCGGCGCCAGGAATTCGTCATCGGCGGCTACACCGACCCGAAAGGCGCGCGCACCGGCATCGGCGCGCTGCTGCTCGGGGTTCATGACGAAGACGGTGTGCTGCGCTACGCCGGCAATGTCGGCTCGGGCTTCAACCACGCGACCCTGACCAGCATCGCGGAACAACTCGAGACGCTGCGCACCGACACCAGCCCGTTCCCGCCGCGATCCGTGCCAGGGCGGACACACCACTGGGTCAAGCCGGTGCTGGTGGCCGAGGTGAGTTTCTCGGACTGGACGAGCGGCGGCGCCGTGCGCCATCCGGTGTTCCAGGGGCTGCGCAAGGACAAGCCGGCCAAAAACATCACTCACGAGCAGGCGCTCCCGGTGGAGGACGTTGCTGCAGATGACGAGCCGGTGGCCGCGCAGGGCAAATTGCCCGCGTCGCTGAAGATCACCAACGGCGAGCGCGTGATCGACAAGGCGACCGGCGCCACCAAGCTGGCGCTGGTGCGTTATTACGCGCTGGTGGGCGATCTGATGATGGAACACCTGAAAGGGCGCCCGGTTTCGCTCGTGCGCGCGCCGGAGGGCGTGGGCGGCGAACTGTTTTTCCAGAAGCACGTCGACGTGCGCAAAATGCCTGGCCTGCGCGATCTGGATCAGGCGCTCGACCCGGAACACCCGCCCATGCTGGAGGTGGCCACGCCGCTGGGCATCCTGTCATCGGCGCAGTGGAACGTGGTGGAGATTCACACGCAGAATGCATTCAAGGGCAGTTACCTCAAACCCAACCGCATGGTGTTCGACCTCGATCCGGGCGACGGCATCGAGTGGCCCGAGATGCAGGAAGCAGCGCAGCTGATGCACGCCTTCCTGGACGAACTGGGCTTGCCGGCGTTCCTGAAAACCAGCGGCGGCAAGGGTTTGCACGTCGTGGTGCCGATCAAGGGCAACCACGACTGGGACACAGTCAAACGCTTCTCGCAGGCGATCGTGCACCACATGGCGCAGACGTTGCCGGAGCGCTTCGCGTTCAAGAGCGGGCCAAAAAACCGGGTAGGGAAGATCTTCATCGATTACCTGCGCAACGGGCAGGGGGCGACGACGGTGGCCGCATGGTCGGCGCGTTCGCGCCCGGGGCTGGGGATTTCGGTGCCGCTGGGTTGGGATGAGCTGGAGACGCTGACGTCGAGCGACCAGTGGACCATCGCGAATGTCCACGAGCGGCTCGATGTGGGAAATACGCCGTGGCAGGACTATGCCACGGCGGCCAAGACACTGACCAAAGCGATGAAGCAGCTCGGGTTCGTGCCCTAGGGTTGGGGCGAGCGCGCTGCGCTAGGCTTCGTTCCTGAAAATGCCGCGCACGTTCATGGCCAGCAGCGCGACCTGCAGCGCGATGAGCGCCCAGGCTTCGTCGTGCCAGCCCCAGACGATCCACAGCACGTTACTGAAGATGAAGGTCCAGAATCCCAGGATGCGGCGCTCGGCGCGCTTGGCGCCGACCAGGTAGGCGGCAATCAGGCTCACGGCCATCGCAGGCCATTGGAGAAAGTCGATCAATCCGTCCATCCTCACGCCGCCTTCTTGCGCGCAGGCGCCTTGGTTGCTGACTTGGCCGCCGCTTTCTTCGCTGCCGGCTTGGCTGCTGCCTTGGCGGCAGTGGCACGGGCCCCTGACGTTGCCGTCGCCTTGCGCGCACGTGGAGGCGGCTGGTCGTCTTCGCTATCCTCGTCGTCGGCGGGTTTGCGCGACTTGCGCGGTGGCGGATCGTCGTCATCGTCGTCGTCAAGCGCCGCCAGCGCCGCCTTGGCCGGCTTCTTGCCAAGACTGGCCTGCAGCAACGCGACCAGGTCGATGACCTTGCCGGTGGTGCGCTTTTCTTTTTCCGGCTCGGGCTGCGTAATGGTCTTGGTCTGCTTCGCCTTGATCTTCTTCTTGACCAGTGCCAGCACGTCCTCGCGGTAACTGTCGTGGTACTGCGCCGGCGCCCAGTCTTCGCTCATGCCCTCGACCAGCGCCATCGCCATCTTCAGTTCCTTGACGGTGACGGACGCCGTCTTCGAATTGGGCGACGGGATCTTGAGTTCACCCGCGTCGCGCATCTCGTCCGGGTAGCGCAGCGTATTGAGCACGATCGTGTCGCCCACGCAGATCAGCGCCGCCAGATGCTGCTTGACGCGGATGACCACGTGCGCGATGCCGATCTTGCCCGCTTCGCGCAGCGTTTCGCGCAGCAGCGCATAGACTTTCGCGCCGCCCTTGCTGGGTGCCAGGTAATACGGCTGGTCGTAGTAGATCAGCGGCACATCGCCGGCATCGACGAAGGCCTGGATATCGATCGTCTGCGTCGCTTCCGGATTGGCGCGGCGCAGGTCTTCGTCCGACAGCACGACATACTCGCCGTCCTCGTACTCGTAGCCCTTGACGATGTCGTCCCACACGACTTCCTTGCCATTGCCCTTGTTGTAGCGTTTGAACCCGACCGGCGAAAAATCACGCCGGTCGAGCATCGTCAGGTCCAGCCCCTTGGTCTCGACCGCAGGGTACATATCGACCGGAATGTGGACCAGTCCGAAACTGATCGCGCCCTTCCACATGCTGCGTGCCATTGCCTGCTCCTCGTTCTGCGGACGTTATTCGCCAACCACGCCGGTGACCGGCAACACGATGCCCGTGATGTAGCCCGAGCAGACGGGCGAGGCCAGGAACACATAGGCTGGCGACAGTTCTTCAGGTTGGGCCGGGCGCCGGTAGTCGGTGCTCGCGCCGAACTCGGTGATGTCGTCCGCGTTCTTGTCGGCCGGGTTCAGTGGCGTCCAGACGGGGCCTGGCGCCACCGCGTTCACGCGGATGCCCTGGTCGAGCAGGTTACCGGCCAGTGACATCGTGAACGCGTGGATCGCGCCCTTGGTCGACGAATAGTCGATCAGCTTGGACGAGCCTTTCAGGCCCGTGACCGAGCCGGTATTGATGATCGACGCGCCACGCTTGAGGTGCGGCACGACGGCCTTGGCCATGTGGAAGTAGCCGAAGATATTGGTGCGGAAGGTTTCCTCGAACCGCTCTTCGGTGATATCGAGGATCGAATCGGCGTGCTCCTGGAATGCGGCGTTGTTGACCAGCACATCCAAACGGCCGAATGCCGCGACCACCTGCTGCACGGCGTCGTTGCAGAATGCCGGATCCTTGACGTCGCCCGCGATCGTGATGCAGCGGCGGCCTTCGGCTTCGATGCAGCGCCTGGTTTCTGCCGCATCGACGTCTTCGTTCAGGTACATCACAGCCACGTCGGCGCCTTCGCGTGCGAACAGCACCGCCACCGCGCGCCCGATGCCCGAGTCGGCGCCGGTCACGATGGCGGCCATGCCTTCGAGCTTGCCGCTGCCTTTGTAGCCCTCGGCCATGAATTTCGGCTTGCTTTCCATATCGGCTTCCAGGCCCGGCTTGGCCAGGTGCTGCGCCGGCATCGGCGGCGCCGGCTGGTTGACGCCAGTCTGGACAGCGTCTTTACTGTCGGATTCGGTCTTGCCGGCGTCGCGTGCATCCTGCTCTTGCTGGATGGCGCGCTGCTTCGCTGCCACGTCGTCTTGATGTGCCATGTGATTCTCCCGTGAGTATGGATTCGTTCAAAAGAGTATTCGGTGCACACCGTGGTACGACGGTGCGCTCCCACACACAGGACGACAATTGCTATGCTTGGCACGCCCGCTTATGGCAAACTTGCTTTGCAGCCATGCCGGAACGGTGCGGCTGGACTCAATCTGGAGAATCAACATGCATCAAGAAGACGGCGCGCGTGACGACTTTACCTGCGTCTTCGTCAATCCGGTCGGCCAGCGCCGGGCCGACTTTCAGCACGGCTGCGATGGCATGTTTGCCAACCTGCGCGTCGCCGCCGGCGCAGAGCAGGCGCGCGGCCTGCTGGTACGCGAACCTGCCGACCTGCTCGTGCTGGATCTCGAACGCTGCGATCTGGGCGTCGACCTGCCGTCGCTGGGGGCCTTGATCGGCGCGCGCGCCGGTGCACCGGTGCTGGTGCTGTGTCCTTTCACGAACGCGCGCTGGCTGCCGGCGCTGATGGCGTTCGGGCCACTCGACTACGCGATCGGTCCGCTGCGCGCGCAGCAAACGCGCGCGCTGCTGGCCGCGCGCATGCGCACCGGCTTTGCCGTGGCAACGCCAGCTGCGCCCACGCCGATTGAAACTGAACTGCGCATGCTGCTCGCGCTGCGTACCGCCTGCCAGCAGACGTTGGACGATGCCGACGACAGCGCCCGCTTTGCCGCGCGCTTCTGCGCAGCGCTGACCGGCTGGCCGGGCGTCGTGCATGCGGCGCTGTTCCAGCATCGCGACGGCGATTTGCACCTCGAGGGCGAGCAGGGCGCCGCTGGCCTGCACCTGCCGGCGCTGCTCGAGCACGAGGGCAGGCTCTTGCCGTCGCCGCTGCGCCATGCGTTCCCGGGGGTGCTGGCGGCGACGACCGGTGAATTGACGCTGGTCGATGCGCTCGACATGCTGGGCGACCCGGCGCTTGCCGCGCGCCTGGAAGCGTTTGGTGCGCGCATGGTCGTCGGCGTGCCGGTGCCGGGGCAGGGGCCGGGCGGGCCCATGGGCTCCCTGTGCCTGCTGTTTGGCGACGCGCGGCCGCTCTCGCTCGCGCAGTTGCAGGCGCTGGACGCCCTGGCCGGGCTGGCCGCCCACGGCCTGCGCATGGCCGAGGTCTCGCGCGAGAACGAGGCGTTGCTGGCGCGCGTCACGCACCTGGCCTCGACCGACGCCCTGACCGATCTGGCCAACCGGCGCCATGGCGAAGCCTTGCTGGAGCAGGAGATCAAGCGCGCACGCCGCTACCGGCTGCCGCTGGCGCTGATCGCTTTCGATATCGACCGCTTCAGCCATATCAACGATACCTTCGGTCATCCGGTGGGCGACCTCGTGCTGCGCACGGTGGCCGACACGGCGCGCGCGCTGCTGCGTGCCAGCGACGTGCTGGTGCGCTCGGGCGGCGAGGAATTCCAGGTCATCGCATCGCACACGAGCGCCATCGACGCGCTGAAGATGGCCGAGAAGCTGCGCGCGGCAATCGAACAGGTGGAAATACCCGGATGCGACCACGTGACGATCAGCCTCGGCGTGGCCCAGCTGGGCGAGGGCGAAAGCGGCGACTCGATGGCGGTGCGTACCCACGCCGCATTGGCGCGCGCCAAACGGGCCGGCCGCAACTGCATCGAGCTGGCGATGTCCTGACGCGTTCAGGTGCAGCGCGCACCTTCGCGGTGCGCGTCGCTTGCAAAATAGTCGTCCCGCGCCAAGTAAGGACGCTGGCACGCATCGTGCTGTTTCATCAAGCATGCGCGATTGCACCCTCACCGATGCACCCACCGTCTTCCCCGCCTGGCAAGCCAGCCTGGCGCTGGGTTTCGTGCGCGATGGCGATACGACGCGTCTCGTGCGCCGCACGCACCGCGGCCCGCTGCGTGTGCAGAAGGCGCTGTATCCGGAAGGCCCTGGCACCTGCCACGTGATCGTCGTGCACCCGCCGGGTGGCGTGGTCGGGGGCGACCGGCTCGAGATCGACATCGACGCCGGCCCCGCTTGCAACGTGCTGGCCACCAGCCCCGGCGCGGCCAAGTGGTACCGCGCGAACGGCCGCGTGTCGCAGCAGACGGTGCGCCTGCGGCTTGCCGCGGGCGCTGCCATCGAGTGGCTGCCGCAGGAAACCATCTTCTATGACGCAGCGAGCGTCGACCTGGAACACGACGTCGATCTGGCTGCCGGCAGCGTCTATATCGGCAGCGAAGTGCTGTGCTTCGGCCGCGTGGCCGCCGGCGAAGCGTTTGCGCGCGGACGGATACGCCAGCGTACGCGGATCCGTCAGGATGGCCGCCTGCTGTGGTGGGAGCAGGGCATCCTGACCCCGGACCGCATCGCCAGTCCCCTCGGCATGCGCGGCCACGCCGTGTGCGCGACCTTTCTTGCCGTCGGTCGGCCCGTGCCCCCGGCGCTGCAGGCGCGCGTGCGTGCGCTCGACCCGCAACTGGCGTCGAGCCAGGTGAAGTCGGTGTTCGTTGCGCGTTATCTCGGCGACGACGGCGAGGCAGCGCGCGCCGTCATGGCGCAGGTATGGGCATTGCTGCGCCCCCATCTGCTCGACCGCCTGGCGTGCCCGCCGCGCATCTGGCTTACTTAGACTGGCTTACCTGAAACGGACCCGCCCATGGACCTGACGCCCCGCGAAAAAGACAAGCTGCTGATCTTTACTGCTGCGCTGCTGGCCGAACGCCGGCGTGCGCGCGGCCTCAAGCTCAATTACCCGGAAGCCGTGGCCCTGATCACGGCCGCCATCATGGAAGGGGCGCGCGACGGCCGCAGCGTGGCCGAGCTGATGAGCGAAGGCACGACGATCCTCGCGCGCGGCGACGTGATGGAGGGCGTGCCCGAAATGATCCCCGATATCCAGGTCGAGGCCACGTTCCCTGACGGGACCAAGCTCGTGACCGTCCACCATCCGATTCCCTAGCCGGAGCCCAACGTGATCCCAGGCGAATACTTTCTCGACGACGGCGATATCGAACTCAACGTCGGTCGGCGCACGCTGACCGTGGTCGTGGCCAACGCGGGCGACCGGCCGGTGCAGGTTGGCTCGCATTATCACTTCCATGAAGTCAATCCGGCGCTGCAGTTCGAGCGCGAAGCGGCGCTCGGCATGCGGCTGAACATTGCGGCTGGGACGGCAGTGCGCTTCGAGCCGGGCCAGCGCCGCACGGTGGAGCTGGTCGACCTGGCGGGCGAGCGGATCGTGCATGGATTCCAGGGCCGCGTGTCCGGGCCGTTGCCTGCGGCCGTGCCTTTCACCCCAGGGGACGCATGATGGTCAAGCTCAGCCGCCAGGCCTACGCCGACATGTATGGTCCGACCACGGGCGACCGCATCCGCCTGGCCGACACCGACCTCATGATCGAGATCGAACGCGACTTTGCGACCTACGGCGAAGAGGTCAAGTTCGGCGGCGGCAAAGTGATCCGCGACGGCATGGGCCAGTCGCAGCGTCTGCGCGAGGGCGTGATGGACACCGTCATCACCAACGCCGTCATCGTCGACCACTGGGGCATCGTCAAGGCGGATATCGGCATCAAGGATGGCCTGATTGCCGCCATCGGCAAGGCCGGCAACCCGGATATCCAGCCGAATGTCACGATGGCCATCGGCGGGGCGACCGAGATCATCGCCGGGGAAGGCATGATCGTCACTGCCGGCGGCGTCGATACGCACATCCATTTCATCTGTCCACAGCAGATCGACGAGGCGCTGTACTCGGGCATCACGACGATGCTGGGCGGCGGCACCGGGCCCGCCGTCGGCACGGCCGCCACAACCTGCACGCCGGGCGCCTGGCACATTCATTCGATGCTGCAGGCGGCCGACGCGTTCCCGATGAATCTGGGCTTTTTCGGCAAGGGCAACGTCAGCCAGCCCGGTCCGCTCGAAGAGCAGGTCCATGCCGGCGCCGTGGGCCTGAAGCTGCACGAGGACTGGGGCAGCACGCCGGCGGCGATCGACAACTGCCTGTCGGTGGCCGAACGGCTGGACGTGCAGGTGGCACTGCACTCCGACACGCTCAACGAGGCGGGCTTTCTGGAGTCGACCGTGGCGGCGTTCAAGGGCCGCACGATCCACACCTTCCACACCGAGGGCGCCGGCGGTGGCCACGCCCCGGACATCATCGCGGCCGTGGGCTACGACAACGTGCTGCCATCGTCGACCAATCCCACGCGGCCCTTCACGGTCAATACACTCGACGAGCACCTCGACATGCTGATGGTCTGCCACCACCTTGATCCGGCGATTGCCGAAGACGTGGCGTTTGCCGAGTCGCGCATCCGGCGCGAGACGATCGCCGCCGAGGACATCCTGCACGACCTGGGCGCGATCTCGATGATGTCGTCGGACTCGCAGGCGATGGGCCGCGTGGGCGAGACGATCATGCGTACCTGGCAGACGGCGCACAAGATGAAGGTGCAGCGCGGCGCGATGGCTGGCGACTCGTCACGCAACGACAATGCCCGCGTCAAGCGCTACATCGCCAAGTACACGATCAATCCGGCCATCACGCACGGCATTGCGCATGTCGTCGGCTCGCTGGAAGTAGGCAAGATCGCCGACATCGTGCTGTGGCGGCCGGCCTTCTTTGGCGTCAAGCCGTCGATGGTGGTCAAGGGCGGCATGATCGCGGCCAGCCTGATGGGCGACCCGAATGCATCGATTCCGACGCCGCAGCCGGTGCATTACCGGCCCATGTTCGCCGCGTTTGGCGGCGGCCTGCGCAAGTCGTTCACGTTCGTGTCGCAAAGCGCGTTCGAGGCGGGCATCGCAGGCACGCTGGGCTTGAGCAAGACGACGATCGCCGTGCGCGGCACGCGCGGCCTGCGCAAGCGCGACATGATCCACAACGGCGCCACGCCGCAGATGGAAGTCGATCCCGAAACCTATGAAGTGCGCGCCGATGGCCGCCTGCTGGTGTGCGAAGCGGCCAGCGTGCTGCCGCTGGCGCAGCGTTACTTCCTGTTCTAGAGGCCATCCATGATTTCACTGCATACCCGCATCGCTGTCGCCGACGTCGTGCACGACACGCTGCTGCTGCCGTTCGAACAACGCGAGCGCTGCCGCCAGCGCGCGCGCCTGGTCTCGGGCGAAGAGGTCGCGCTGTTCCTCGTGCGCGGCACCGTGCTGCGCGATGGCGACCTGCTGCTGGGCGAAGGCGGGCGCGTGGTGCGCGTCGAGGCCGCGCTCGAGCCGACCTATGTCGTGCGCTGCGGCGACGCGACGCTGCTGGCGCGCTGCGCTTTCCACCTGGGGAACCGCCATACGCAGACGCAGGTCGGCCCGGGCTGGCTGCGCATTCGTGTCGATCCGGTGCTGCGCGAGATGGTCGAAGGGCTGGGGGCGGACGTTGGTGAAGAACTGGCGAAATTCGAGCCGGAGGCGGGCGCGTATGGCGGCGGTCACGGGCACCATCACGAGCACGGGCCGGGCGGCTTGCTGGCGCCGGTGCCCCTTCGCCAGAAGATCCACCGGCCGTCGGACGCTGCGCCGGTTGAGCCGAATCTCACATGAGTGCGACATGAACGCCGCCAGCCTGCTGCACCTGCTGCAGTTTGCCAGTCCGGCCTTGCCGATTGGCGGCTACAGCTATTCACAGGGTCTCGAAGCGGCGCTGGAAGAAGGTCTGGTCACGGATGCCGACAGCGCCCGCGCGTGGATCGTGCACTACCTGCATGACGTGGTGGCGTGCTGGGATGCGCCCGTGTTGTGGCGTCTTCTCGGCGCGTTCGCCGCGCGCGACGCCGAAGCGATCGCGCACTGGGGCGGGTGCTTCCTGGCGTCGCGCGACACGGCCGAACTGCGCGCCGAATCGGTCCAGATGGGCTATTCGCTGAGCCGCCTGATCGCCGAGCTGGGCGTGGCCGACACGCGCGCGCTCGGCGAAGACGTCACGCTGCCGCTGGCGTTTGCCTGCGCGGTCGAC
>Ga0308159_1003196_pt1 | contig 17074 bp, 19 predicted proteins | sample PhyCR1_FD_201040 | JGI IMG/M metagenome (GOLD analysis project Ga0308159, IMG submission 201040) | Phyllosphere microbial communities from UC Gill Tract Community Farm, Albany, California, United States - DLSLC.R1 | ecosystem: Host-associated > Plants > Phyllosphere > Unclassified | place: USA... | reverse complement strand
TCATCGGCGCAAGCGACAAACGGCGCAGCGAGCAAACAAATGCTCAAGTAGCATGCGTACTTTTTGAACAACTGCTTTACTCCAATCCATGGCCGTCCAGATGACGGTCAACCTTACATCAGGTGCGCTGAACAGTCAGGCTCGAACCGCGAGCCTGCGGGTATTGACTGGGAGTCAGGAGCCAAAGTGCCGTTTATGTAGCAAGTGAGGACACTTTATAAAATGTTGACGTTTTTGCGCCGACTTCTGTTGAGCACCGCGACCCTTGTCGCCGTGACCAGCCCAGTATTTGCCGCCGGCAAGCCATCGCCGGTTCTCTACAACAGCCTCGCCCACGCTGCGCCGGAACTCAATCCCCAAGCGCTCAAAGGTGCATTGAACGCCATGCAATGCGCGGTCAACAACGGCGCGAAACCCTCGCGGCATCTGGCGATCATCGATTATTCGCAACCGTCCACCGAGCGCCGCCTGTGGATCTTCGACCTGAATAAAAAGAAGCTGGTGTTGCGCGATCTGGTCGCCCACGGCTCCAACTCCGGGGAAAACTTCGCCACGCAGTTTTCCAATCGCGAAGGCAGTTACCAGTCCAGTCTCGGCCTGTTCCGGACTCAGGAAAGCTACGAAGGCACCCACGGCTATTCCCTGCGAATGGACGGTCTGGAGCCCGGTTTCAATGATCTGGCTCGTGATCGCGCGATTGTGATTCATGCCGCCAGTTATGTGAACCCGCTGTGGAGCAAGCGCCAGGGACGCATCGGCCGCAGTCAGGGTTGCCCCGCCGTGCGGCCGCAGATCGCCAAACAGGTGATCGATCGCCTGAAGAACGGCCAGTTCATGTTTTCCTGGTACCCGGATCAGCGCTGGCTGCAAAAGTCACCGTACCTGAACTGCCAGCCGCAGCAGGTGGCGAGCATTCTCAACACCCACGCCAGCTAACGCGCGTCGCCGCCGGCGGGTTTGTAGAACAGGAACCTGCCGGTCTGCGCGGTGTTGCGATAGGCCTTGGCCCAGCTCGGGTGCACGCCGCGATCGTGGAAATACAAGGCGCCGCGCGTACGATCCTTGAGCTGACGGTTCAACGCCTTGCCGGCAATTTCCTTGGCCAGCGCGTATTCGGCGTCTTCCTTGACCTGATCGGGCTTGCCATCGCACCACCAGGAAAACTGGCAATTGCCGCTTTCCGAACCTTGCTTGACCACCGCGCACACCGTGTCGGGAAAGCCGTCATGGCCGAGGCGATTCATCACGACGCTGGCGACGGCTTCCATTTCCGGGGTGTCCTTGCCCTTGGCTTCCCAATAGATGCTGCGCGCCAGACAGGTCAGCGGATCGTCCAGCGGCGCGGCGCCGGCCGGGTCCACCGCTTGCGCTTCGGTGGGGGTGATCGCTTCGGATTTAGGCGCCGGAGCTGCGCTGACTTTATCCGCCGCTTTCTCCTCGAGCACCTCGGCTTTCTGTTCCGCTTTGGCCTCGATCGGGGCCTGAGCGCCGGCCCATGCTGCGCCGGTCAAAAAGATCAACAACAAACCGCCCGCCAAGCCTTTCAATCCCATGTCGGTTCTTCCGTCAGCGCCCGCCGGGGGCAAGATGTTACGTCGGTGAGACGCCCGGTTTGCGGGGTCTGCGCAGAGTGTAGCGAGCAAATGTGCGGGCGCACCAGCGCAGAAAAAATCCGCCCGAAAAGAAAAAGACATTCACCCACCGGGGGCCTTTCGCGCATCATGGACGCATTCAGCTCAAGGGAGATTTCCATGCGCTTCATGCCGTCCGTTTTGCGTTGCGCCGCACTGTCGCTGGGCGTGGTGCTCGCCACCCCGGCGCTGGCCGCCGATGAACTGCAATTGATCGAGTCGATCAACAGCTATCGCAGCCAGCCGCAGCGTTGCGGCACTCAGGCGTCGAACGAATTGCCACCGCTGTCGGCCGATCCACGGCTGCGACTGCCCGCCAGCGGCGCGGTCGATCTGCAGCAGGCCATGACCAGCGCCCACTACCCGATGGTCAATGTGCAGGCGATCACCCTCAACGGCCCGCGCGATGCAGCGGCGGCAATGCAGGCGATCAAGGAAAGCTTCTGCCAGGTGGTGCTGGATCCGCAGTTCGTCGATGTGGGCGTCAGCCGCGTTGACCGCGACTGGCGCATCGTCCTCGCGCGGCCGCTGCTGACAGCGAAACTGGGCGATGCACAAAGCGAAGGGCAAAAGCTGCTGGCGCAACTCAATACCGCACGCAGCCAGGCGCGGCAATGCGGCAGCCAATCCTTCGCTGCTGCAGCACCGCTGGCCTGGAACGCCACGCTGGGCACCATTGCCCAGGATCACAGCCGCGACATGGCCAATAACAATTATCTCGACCACAAGGACCGCGACGGTCGCACACCTGGCGACCGCGCCGAGCTGTCCGGCTACAGCGGGCAACTGGTCGGTGAAAACATCGCCGCCGGGCAAGACACCGTCGGCAAGGTCGTCGACGGCTGGCTCGCCAGCCCTGGCCATTGCGCCAATCTGATGAACCCGCAATATCAGGAACTGGGCGCCGCGTATGCGACCGATCCGAAAAGCAGCGCCGGCATTTACTGGACGGCAATGTTCGGCGCACCGTAAGCCTCATCGACGCCGTCAATCACTCGGTCAGCCAGAGTGATTGGACGGCGTGGCGAGTGCAGCCTACCCTGCGCAATCTGCGCCCGCTAACGGCGTTCCATATCCACGAGGCGAGCCCATGACACAGCGTGAATTGATCGATGGTCACAACCGCCGCGTGGATTATCTGCGCCTGTCGGTCACCGACCGCTGCGATTTCCGCTGCGTCTATTGCATGGCCGAGGACATGCAGTTCCTGCCGCGCCAGCAGATCCTCACCCTCGAAGAATTATTCCAGGTGGCGCAAAGCTTCGTCGCCCTCGGCACGCGCAAGATCCGTCTGACCGGCGGCGAGCCGCTGATCCGCCCCGGCGTCGTACAACTCTGCGAGCAGATCGCCGCCCTGCCCGGCCTGCGCGAACTGTGCCTGACCACCAACGGTTCGCAACTGGGCCGACTGGCCCAGCCGCTGTTCGACGCAGGCGTCAAGCGCCTCAACATCAGCCTCGACAGCCTTGATCCGCAGCGCTTCAAAGAGCTGACCCGCACCGGCAATCTGGCGCAGGTTATCGAGGGTATCGATGCTGCTCGCGCCGCCGGGTTCGCCCGCACCAAACTCAATTGCGTGGTGATGCAGGGGCGCAACGATCACGAGATCAACGATCTGGTCCGTTTCGCCATCGAGCGTGATCTGGATATTTCCTTCATCGAAGAGATGCCACTGGGCGCGATTGCCGAACACAGCCGTGCCGAGTCGTTCTACTCCAGCGCGCAAGTGCGCGAACGCATCGCCGAACGCTTCACCCTGATCGACTCGACCGAATCGACGCAAGGGCCGTCGCGCTACTGGCGCGTAGCGGAAGCACCGAACATTCGCCTGGGCTTTATTTCGCCGCACAGTCACAATTTCTGCGGCACCTGCAATCGCGTGCGCCTGACCGTCGAAGGGCGCCTGCTGCTGTGCTTGGGCAACGAGCATTCAATGGATCTCAAAGCCGTGTTGCGCGCACATCCGGGCCACCCGGAACGCCTGGAAAACGCAATCATCGAAGCAATGAAACTCAAGCCGTATCGACACAACTTCGAAGTCAACGACGACGTGCAAGTGGTGCGTTTCATGAACATGACCGGCGGCTGATTCGCCGCGCAACCGGGACCGCGAGATGATCGTCAGACCGAGACCCAATCAGTTCGCCGTGCTGTTCACCCTCAAAGGCTCGATCGCCAAACGCATCGCCGTGCGCACCTTGATGCTGACGCTGCTGGCGGCGGGGATTGTGCTGATTGAGCTCCTGGTACCGAGCTATTTCGCCAAGATCAACGCGACGCCTTTCACCCTGCTGGGGCTGTCGCTGTCGATCTTCCTCAGCTTTCGCAACAATGCCTGTTACGACCGTTGGTACGAGGGGCGCAAGGCCTGGGGCGATGTGCTGCTGCGGGTGCGTTCGGTGATGCGTGAAACCCAAGGCATCGCTGACACCCGCCGGCGTGAGCAACTGCTGCGCAACCTGTGCGGATTCGCCCATGCATTGAACGCACGGCTGCGCTCGGAGAGCGAGGCACAGGCCAGTGCCGACTGGCTCAGCCCGCCACTCGACGAGGCTGCGCCGGATCACTGCGCACAGATCATTCATCAGGTCGGGCGCCAATGTTGCGAGCTGGAAACGGCCGGTGCGCTGTCGCCATGGCGTTATCAATTGCTGGCCAATCACCTGACCTGCCTGAGCCAGGCCCAGGCCGTGTGCGACCGGATCAAGAACACGCCACTGCCCTTTCCTTACACCCTGCTGCTGCACCGCACCATCTACCTGTTCTGCCTGCTGCTGCCCTTCGCCATGGCGCAATCGCTGGGTTGGTTGACGCCGCTGTTCACGGCAATTGTCAGCTACACCTTTTTCGGCTTCGACGCGATTGCCGATGAACTCGAAGACCCGTTCGGGCGCGATGAAAACGATCTGCCGACCGACGCGCTGGTGCGTACGCTGGAGCGCGACGTGTTGCACGAACTCGGCGTTTCGCCGTTACCGCCCGCGCCGCAACCGGACGATTACGTGCTGCGCTGAATAACGCGGGAAACCGCCATCGGCGAATCTCCCGTTTACATGCGCGCAAATTCCCCCTTACTATCCGGGCACACCGGTCGCCGGGCCCACCCTGCCGCCGACGCTTTCCGCCAACGGAAACACGCGTTATGAGTACGTCACCACAACAACCCCAAAGGTTGCACGTCTCTGCTGTACGCGCCCACTGCATACGGGGCCGCGTATGAACCGCATCGTCAATCTGCCCATGGCCCTGCGCCGTTCCAAGCTGCGTCACTCTGCACGCCCGCCGGATATCGCCGTTCCTGCCTGATCGCGCGAACTGACACCCGCGACAGTCAATTTCTCTTTCTCTGATATCCCTGCCGGGACACGTGCGCTTTTTTTGTCGCGTCGTGTCCGACCGAATCTGCGCGCCTGTGCGGCGCCATCGTGAGTGATTTGCCATGAAATTCGCAGCCATCGAAGACGCCCGCCTGTTCCTTGAACAGAACCCCGATATCGACATGATCGAGTTGTTCATCCTCGACGCCAACGGCGTGCCGCGCGGCAAGCTGTTGCACCGTGAAGAACTGCTCGCCGTGTATGAAAGCGGCCGACCGCTGCCGAGCACGATCCTCGGTTTGACGGTACAAGGCGAAGACGTCGAGAACTCCGGACTGGTCTGGGACGTCGGCGACATCGACTGCCGCGCCTATCCGCTGCAAGGCAGTCTGGTGCGCCTGCCGTGGCGGCAGATTCCGACGGCCGCGGTGCAGGTCAGCATGCACCCGACCGAGGGCATGCCGGCGAGCATCGCTGACCCGCGTCACCTGCTGATCAAAGTCATTGACGGGCTCAAGGCCGAGGGTTACCACCCGATCATGGCCTGCGAGCTGGAGTTCTATCTGCTCGACGCCAAACGTGATCACAACGGCCGCCCGCAACCGGCGCGGGACGCTGATGGCGGTCGACCGCGACATACGCAAGTCTACGGTTTGCGCGAGCTGGAGCAGATCGAACCGTTCCTCGCCGACCTTTACAGCGCCTGCAAGCTGCATGGCATTCCGGCGCGTACGGCAATCTCCGAATACGCGCCGGGGCAGGTGGAAATCACTCTCGAGCACGGCGACGCGCTGGCGGCGATGGACCAGGCCGTGCGCTACAAACGTCTGGTCAAAGGCGTGGCGCACAAGCACGGCATGCAAGCCACATTCATGGCCAAGCCGTTCGATGATCTGGCCGGTACGGGCATGCACATGCACGTCAGCCTCGCCGATGCCGAGGGGCGTAATTTGTTCGCCTCTGAAGACCCGGCCGGCACACCGCTGCTGCGCACGGCGATCGGCGGCATGCTCGCATCCTTGCTCGATTCGCTGCTGCTGTTCTGCCCCAACGCCAACTCTTATCGACGCTTCCAGGCCAACAGCTACGCGCCGCTGGCGCCGACCTGGGGTGTCGACAACCGCACAGTCAGCCTGCGCGTGCCGGGCGGCCCGGCCCCTACGCGACACATCGAACATCGTATTTGCGGCGCCGACGCCAACCCTTATCTGGCGGCAGCGGCGATTCTTGCCGGGATACATCGCGGCATTCGTGAGGAGCTGGATCCGGGCGCGCCGGTCGAGGGCAATGGTTACGCTCAGGCAAAAGAATTGTTGCCGACCGATTGGCTGACGTCATTGCAGGCGCTGGAAAATTCACAGTGGGCACGGGAAGCGTTGGGGGAGGAATTTCTTGGGGTGTATCTGGCGGTCAAGCGTGCCGAGTATCGGCAGTTCATGGCTGAAGTGGGTGAGCAGGATTGGCGCTGGTACCTGACCGAGGCTTAACGATCAGACACCGAACCTGTGCGAGCGGGCTCGCTCGCGAAGCGTGGTCACATTCAACATCTTGGGTGACTGACATACCGCTTTCGCGAGCAAGCCCGCTCCCACAGGGGATTGCATTATGACTTACGAATTTTATGTGGATCCTGACATGACCATTCGCTGCAATTCCTATTACACCGCCACCCTCAATCAGGACACCGACTACCCGCAACTGCAGGGCCGGCACAAGGTCGATGTGGTGATCATCGGCGGCGGCTTCACCGGCGTTGCCACCGCTGTCGAGCTGGCGGAAAAAGGCCTGAAAGTCGCCATTGTCGAAAGCCACAAAATTGGCTGGGGCGCCACCGGGCGCAATGGCGGGCAAGTGACTGGCAGCCTCTCCGGCGACGGTGCAATGCGCAAACAGATGCGCGCAAAACTGGGCGATGACGTGGACGATTTCATCTGGCACCTGCGCTGGCGCGGGCATGAAATCATCCGCCAGCGCGTCGAAAAATATGCGATCCAGTGCGACCTCAAACACGGCCATTTGCACGCGGCATACAAGCCGAGCCACATGGTGGATCTGCGCAAGGATTACGACGAAGCCGTGCGCCGCGGTCTGGGTGATGAAGTAAGTCTGCTTGACCGCAACCAGGTTCGCGACTTACTGCAAAGCGAGCTCTATCACGGCGCAATCAAGAACACCCGCAACCTGCACCTGCATCCGCTCAACCTGTGCATTGGCGAAGCACGCGCAGCCGAAAGTCTGGGCGCGCTGATCTTCGAGAACAGCGAAGTGCTGGAGATCATTCACGGCGACAACCCCGGCGTGCGCACCGCCCACGGCCAGATCGACGCCAGTCAGGTGATGCTCGCCGGCGATGTCTATCACAAGCTCGAACCGGGTCAGCTCAAGGGCAAGATTTTCCCGGCCATGGGCGGCGTCGTCACTACCGCGCCGCTGGGTGATCTGGCGAAACAGATCAACCCCGAAGATCTTGCGGTGTACGACTGCCGCTTCGTCCTCGATTACTACCGGCTCACTGCCGACGGCCGTTTGCTGTTCGGCGGCGGCGCCAACTACAGCGGCAAGGATTCCCGGGACATTGCTGCGGAGCTGCGACCGTGTATCGAGCGCACCTTCCCGGCGCTCAAAGGCGTGCCAATCGATTACCAATGGAGCTGCGCCATGGGCATCGTCATCAACCGCATCCCGCAACTGGGCAAGCTCTCGGACAACGTCTGGTATTGCCAGGGCTACTCGGGGCACGGCATCGCCACGACGCACATCATGGGCGAAATCATGAGCCGGGCGATCACCGGGCAGATGGAGCAGTTCGACACGTTCGCCGCGTGCCAGCACATTCGCGTACCCATGGGCGACCTGCTCGGCAACCCATTACTGGCAGCGGGAATGTGGTATTACCAGATGCTTGAGCGGTTGCGCTGATCCAAACTGTAGGAGCTGCCGAAGGCTGCGATCTTTTGATCTTGTTTTAAAAAAATCAAAAGATCGCAGCCTTCGGCAGCTCCTACAGGGCCATGTGTTCACTGCAGCTTCCCTGTGGGAGCGGGCTTGCTCGCGACCGGGCCCTCACATCCACCCCAAATAATTCAATCCGGCAACTGCTCCACCACAATCCCCAACCGCCGATAATCCTCCACACTCCCCGACCCCGGATGCCGCTCGGTAATCAACGTATGCAGGCGCGTACACGGCGCCACTACAAATGGCTCCACCGCCCCCAACTTGTCCGCCGTGGTCACCGCAATCACCCGCGCTGCACTGTCGAGCATCGCCTGCTTGATCGGCACTTCATCGAAATGCAGCGAGGTGATGCCGACCTCGGGATGAATCGCACAGACCCCGGTAATCGCCAGATCCGCCTTGATTCCCGCCAGCAATCGCAGCGCTTCCTGACCACTCGCCGACATCGAATGCGGATTCAATTCACCGCCCGCCAGGATCACTTTCACACCCTTGTATTCGGATAAGGCAATCGCCGTCAGCGGTGAAGCGGTCACGGCGGTGATGCGGACATTGGCGGGTAAGGCGCGCGCCACCTGCAACGTGGTCGAGCCGGAATCGAACAGCACAATCTGCCCGTCCTCGACGTGCTGCGCCGCCAACTGCGCCAGGCGCACTTTGACCTCGTCGGTCTCATCCAGGCGGGTGAAGTAATCCTTGCCGGAGTCCTTCGGTCGCGGCAGCGCGCCGCCATGCACGCGCTGCACCAGGCCGGCGCTGTCCAGCTCGGCGAGGTCACGGCGGATGGTGTCTTCGGAGACTGCGAAATGCTGGCTCAGCTCGGAGGCCATGACCTTGCCGTCACGCTCAAGAAGCAAAAGGATTTTCTGCCGACGCAGGGACGGCAGTTCAGCGATGGAGTGGTCGTGCATGGTTGCGCCTGTTTGTGCTTGTAGTTGCAGGTTTCAGCGAGACTAGCCAAAGCACGGGGCAAATACAAACGCAGCGGCTATCAATGCTTTCGATCATTGGAATCAACACGGCGAATTTTTTCTTTGCGCTGCGCCTGTTCACAATGGCCCCACTCTCAAAAGCTCAGGATGACCAGCCCATGAATCTCAATTTCGCCTTCGCCTGCATGATCGTCGTCTCGTTCGCGATTGCCCTGGGCCACGCCTGAACATGCATCAAACCGAGGCGAGCAATTGCTCACGCAACCATCTATGCGCCGGATCCCGGTGCACGCGCTCAGTCCCCCTGGGTGAGGGGGACAGCGCGCCAAAACCAGCCGCAAACAACAAGCACACAATGGATTTCATAGTTCGCCTTCCTGGCTATCCAACTGACTACAGCGTCCACATGTAGGAGCTGCCGAAGGCTGCGATCTTTGCTCTTGATCTTGCAAAAACAACATCAAAAGATCGCAGCCTTCGGCAGCTCCTACAGGGGGGTTGCATTCCTAAGCGCGAAGCCGTGCAATCGCCCGCCGATATTTCTCGATCCGCTCCAGATCCTCCCAACTCGGCGAGGCAATCCGTGAGATATCGCTGTTCTCTTCCAGATCCGCCAGTTTCACCACGCGCCCGATCGGGTTCTGCGCGGCGCGGTCGACGAAAACCTCGTAAGACTCACCGGGCAATTTCGTCACAGCTGCAATCGCGGTCAGCACCTCCTCGCTGAATCCTTCGCGGCGTAAATCATCAAGACTGACGCCGCAATCCTCGACCACGTCGTGCAGCACAGCGACGATGCGCTCTTCCAGCGTATGCATGCGCAACATGACTTTCAGCGGATGCAGAATGTACGGCGCGCCGCCCTTGTCCACCTGCCCCGTGTGGGCCGTAGCGGCAATGGCGATGGCGCGTTCGAGGGATTGGGCCATGGTGATCTCCGTGCTTTCAAAGGCCACAACGGCCGCCGATGTCGATGTCGCGTTTGAGGCCGTTGCGGATGGCTTGCAGGTGGCCGATTTCATTCATGGCGACGGTCCAATCCTTGGGCGCTGAATGGTTCTGATTGTTGCGCAGTGTAAGCGAAGAACGCGCAGCGCAAAGCCGATTGAACCTTGCCCGCCCTCGCCGCCTCGAAACCAGACAAGCGCCAAATCATCGATCGGACGCGGCGCCATTGGAGAGGAATTGCCGATGAAAACCCGACTGCTGCTTCTGATCGCCACATTCGCCATCATCCCCACCTGCGTCATGGCCGAAGGCTGCGACGTGCAGACCCGCTCCTCAAGCGCCTCGGTGCCGGCGGTGGAAACCCACAGCTGCTACGAATACGAAGGCATGCCCGTCGATTCCATCAACTGGTCATGCAGCAACGAAACCAAGGACACCCTCAACGCCACCAAGAAAAAAGTTGATCGCTGCGACGATCACTACCAGGCCACCTGCAGCGCCCGCCTGACCCAGGAATCCCTGGCCAACCCGCACTCGACCAGCAAAGACAAAAGCGCCAAACCCTTGAACATGCCTGATAACGCCAAAGTCACCACGTATTACTACGACGGTGAACATCTGGCTCAGGCGAAAATTGATTGTGAGAACAGTGGGGGCAACTGGAAGGCGAAATAGCGCCTGTTATCGGTTGATCTGTTGCAGAGCCCGGCGCGATGCCGGGCTTGCTGCATCTGCAAACAGCCTCAACCTTCACCAGCACCGCTGCTGGTGCCGCTGTCATTCGATTGCTTCGAGCCGCTGGGCTTGGAACCTGAAGGCGTTGAGCCGTCATTGTTGGTGGTGTTGCCCTGAGTGCCTTTGGGAACGGTGGCGCCGTTGGAGTGAATGTCTTCCGGCGCACTCGGGTTGGCTTGGCTATTGCCGTCGTTAGCGGTGGGTGCCGGGGTGTCGCTGGCGGCTGTTGCGTAGAACGAGGTGGCGGATAACAGCGTGGCCAGGGTCAGTGCTGCGAGGTTGGATTGGCGCATGTTGGCGGTTCCTTTGCGAGGGTCAGGTACGCATTGGAAACAGGTGCGCAGCAAAAATGCGGGGCGGCTGACGAATGGTTATCGCCCAACAGGCTCGTGCGATTTCGAGGTCCGCAACTGCATAGGAAAACATCCATGTGGCGAGAGGGCTTGCTCCACCGGACTGTGAAGCGACCTTAAACCGACCTCACCATTGTTGGCACCCAGAACTTTCACTTCCTGACGTCCGCCGCCCTTGTAAGACTTATCTGAGATCGATGAACACCGAAACTTTGCCTCTCGGCACTGGCTTAAATTGACGGTTACTCTGCGAGCAAGACTAACCTTTAAACAAGGCAGCGCATCCATGGCCAATCACAGCTACATGAGTATCACTGGAAATCGACAAGGGCTGGTCTCCGCCGGATGCTCCGACACTAACTCCATCGGCAACAAGTGCCAACTGGGCCACCTTGACGAGATAATGGTACTGGCCTATTCCCACAACATGACCACCGGCAATAACGGCGGCGTCACCGCAGATCGTGGCCAACACTTGCCGATCATGATCACCAAGAACATCGACAAATCCTCACCACTGCTCTTCGCCGCACTTCATGAGCGAGAAGTGCTGGACTGCACCATCGTCTTCTACCGAACCTCCCCCGCTGGCACACAGGACAAGTACTTCAAAATCCACATAACCGGCGCAAAAATTGCCCACATCAACCTCCAGGTTCCCCACGCCATTCACTTGAATGACGCACAGCCCCAAGAATTGGTGTCCTTCACCTATCGCGAAATCAGTTGGACGCACCTCCAGGCGGGCACGTGCGGTTTCAGCACTTGGGGAAATGACGGTGAATGAGGATTTGTGCGACATCAACGATGTTACCCGAGCAGCTGCCGATCTGGTCGCATTCGGCTGTCAGATTGGCGCGACTCAACTGTATGACAGTTTCAATCAGCTTCGATTTAACGAGATCGTTTCGTCTTATGCGAATGAGATTATTCGGGCTGTTGATGAAGGCGTTATCAGCGCCAAGCAAGGGTTGCAGGAGCTTAGGGAGGAACATGCCGAGTTACTGAACAAGGTATCGTTCTATGCTCAAAACGGTGTAGGTGTTGCTGCGGGGATGATGCAAATCCAAGTTGGCTCAGTACATTTCGCTTCCAGAACACCAACAAACGCAGTGGCCGGCTCAGTCTACTCGTTACACGGAGCTAACAACATATATGAAGGACTAGCAAACATTCACAACGGCCCTGAAAACCCAGCAGTAGTTGGCCCAATACGCAAACTCTATCAATTCTTAGCGGGTGACATTTCCCATGGAAATATCGCCTACTTCGGTGTTGACATAGGGCTGTCTATCTTCAGCATACTTCAACCCGTTCGAAAAACCGACTCAGTGGAGCTATTGACTCGCGACCCTGTGAATTATGAGCGAGCCTATAAGCAAATGGGGAAAATATCACTGGCTTTTGAGGCGTTGATTGACGGAATCACTATAAGAAACATCGACAACGAAATCACAACAAATCAACCACCAACACTATCGCCCACCTTTAAATCCTTTCCCGGACATAAAATATCCGTAAAAAGCGAAGAACACTAAAAAACTCAGCATCCTACACAGCACTTCTGACAATCCCCAAGTATCGCTAATAAAATAATAACCGACCTCTTCAAATATAAGTGCGCAACTGCCAGCGATGAAATACCGTACCCAGGCTGGATAGCGTCCAGTCCCGACATACCGACCTCGCAACTCAGCAATCTGAACAGGAAAGCAGTAAAAAAAATTTACATACAGATAAACCAGAAGCATCAAACCCTCAGAAAATTTCCTGATCAGTCCTCCCAGCGGTAAAATCTGACTCAAAAAATTCATTAGAACTAACGCGAAAATACAACTGAATGCGATAGTTAAAAAGAACAAAATAACAACCTGACATAGAAACCTGATACTCAACTTATGACACCCCCATATCAAGTCATTAAAAATCAACAAGTTTAGCTCGACAATGCAAAGTCTTGATCAACCAAGATAGAAGCACGTCAATATCATAAGCCATGTAACCATACCACCCCCCCTAACGTCATTAACCTTGCATCATCACGCACTCATTCAGAGCATTCCTACAAATAAAAACCGTCAAACCTACAAACTTTTCCTCGACTCAAAAAAAATCCGACGCCCTTCAACAGGCGTCGGATTTACTTACAGCGCATGGTTAATGCCTGACGCATCAATCAGAAGTTAGCCGGCGTATTCGCGCTAATGATCTCAGCCTCGTCCGCCCCGATATTCCGGAACTTATGCGGTAACGTGGTCGGAAAGTAATACCCATCCCCGGCATTCAACACGCTCACCGAGCCATCCACCGTCAACTCAACAGTCCCGCGCGTTACCAACCCGCACTCCTCACCTTCCGAGTGAACAATCGGCTCTTCGCCGGAGCTGGCACCGGGGGCGTATTGTTCGCGCAGCAGGCGCATCTGGCGGCTGGGGACGGAGGCGCCGATGAGGAGCAGGCGCAGGCCGTGGCGGCCGAGGTCGGGTTGTTCATTGGCGCGGAAGACGTATTGGTGTTCGCGTGGGGGCTGGTCGAAGGTGAAGAAGTCGGCCAGGGACATAGGTATGCCTTCGAGCAGCTTTTTCAGCGAGCTGACGGAGGGGCTGACGCGGTTCTGTTCGATCAGCGAGATGGTCGCGTTGGTCACGCCGCTACGCCGGGCGAGCTCGCGCTGGGAGAGTTTGTAGCTTTCGCGTACTAGTTTGAGTCGAGAACCCGTATCCATGACAGCCTTATGTTGAGGTACTTAAGGGTAATGGGGGTGGGTGGCGGGTGACGCGCAGGTCGCGCGGATCACGTTGCTCCCGTGTCCCGGAACCGTGAAAGGCGGCTATTAAATCACGTTTGCAGGTGTTGCTCAGCAGGTTCGATGGATGGTGAGACGAAACTCCCTTCTGCCTTGGCAATACAGCCAATATGGGAGCGAGCTTGCTCGCGAAAGCGGCAGGTCGGGCAACATCATTGCTGAATGTACCTCCCTCTTCGCGAGCAAGCCCACTCCCACATTCAACTGGCGCCAGGCGCAACATCTTCCAACACCACCGATTCCCCTGTGGGAGCGGGCTTGCTCGCGAAAGCGGTGTGTCAAGCGACACCCATGTTGGCTGATATGGCCCCTTCGTGAGCAAGCCCGCTCCCACAGTTTGATCTCTGGTGTGCCAGCTGCATTGATGACAGGCCCCTCACATCTGCTGTCCTCAGGTATGTCAGAAAAACCGGCGGAGGCTTGGGGGCCGCCGCCGGGGCGGTTACTCAGACGCCGAAACGGTCGCGCAGCGAATAGTAGACGGCACCCAGAGCGGTAAGCGGTGCGGAGAACGTGCGGCCGCCGAGCATCGGCATGTGTGGCAGTGAGGCGAAAGCGTTGAAGCGTTCGGCGTCGCCGCGAATCATTTCCGAGATCAGTTTGCCGGCCAGGTGCGAGCAGGTGACACCGTGACCACTGTAACCCTGCATGTAGTAGGCGTTCTTTTCGATGCGGCCGAATTGCGGCATGCGCGACATGGTCAGCAGAAAATTGCCGGTCCAGCGGTAGTCGATCTTCACGTTTTTGAGCTGCGGGAAGGTCTTGTGGATCTTCGGCCGGATCAGTTGCTCGATATCGTCCGGTTCCCGCGCGCCGTAGACCACACCACCACCGTAAAGCAGACGGTTGTCAGCGGTGAGACGGTAGTAATCGAGCAGATAATTGCAGTCTTCGACGCAATAGTTGTGGGTAATCAGGCTGCGCGCCTGCTGCTCGGTCAACGGTTCGGTGACGACGATTTGCGAGCCGCACGGCATGCTTTTCGCGGTGACGCGGTTGTCGAGGCCTTGCGGCAGATAAGCGTTGCCGGCGATCAGCAGATATTTGGCACGGACCAGACCTTTGGCGGTGCGCACGGTGATCGGCTCGCCGTAGGTGATTTCCACCGCCGCCGATTGCTCGTAGATCATGCCGCCCAAACGCACGATGGCGGCGGCTTCACCCAGGGCCAGGTTCAAGGGATGAACGTGGCCGCCCTGCATGTCCAGCAAACCGCCAACGTAAGCATCGGAACCGACTTCGCGACGGATATCCGCTGCGTCGAGCATCCGCAGATTGCGGTTGCCGTAGCGTTCCCAGTTGCGCTTCTGCTCGGCCAGACCGTTGAGTTGCTTCTTGTTCATCGCGGCGAAAATACCGCCCGGGCGGTAGTCGCATTTGATGTCGTAATCCTTGATGCGTGAACGGATGATATCGGCGCCTTCGAAGATCATGCTGCCAAGGATTTCTGCAGTCTTGTCGCCGTAGCGCTCTTCGATGACATCGACGTCGCGGCTGTAGGAGTTGACCAGTTGCCCACCGTTGCGCCCGCTGGCGCCGTAGCCGACTTTCGCCGCTTCCAGCACCGTGACTTTATAGCCGGCTTCGCTGAGAAACAGCGCCGAGGACAGACCGGTATAGCCGGCGCCGATGATGCAGACATCGCAGTCCACCGCTTCTTCGAGAATCGGGAAGTCAATGACTTCATTGCGCGTGGCCGCGTAGTAACTGTTTACGTGTTGCTGTTTCATAGGTTTCTCCGAGGGCCGCCAACCAAGGGCGACCGCCGCTGTAAAAGAGTCAGAGCTTGATCCAGGTCGCTTTCAGCTCGGTGTACTTGTCGAATGCGTGCAGCGATTTGTCGCGGCCGTTGCCCGATTGCTTGAAGCCACCGAACGGCGCGGTCATGTCGCCGCCGTCGTACTGGTTGACCCAGACGCTACCGGCGCGCAGGCCCCGAGCAAAGGTGTGGGCCTTGCTCAGATTGCTCGTCCACACACCGGCAGCCAGACCGAAGATGCTGTCGTTGGCGATCTGCAGCGCTTGCTCGGCAGTGTCGAAGGTGATCAGCGACAGCACCGGGCCGAAGATTTCTTCTTGCGCGATGGTCATCGCGTTGGTTACGCCGTCGAAAATCGCTGGCTGCACGTAGAGCCCACCGGTTTCCTCGAGGGTGCGCTGGCCGCCTGCAATCAGCTCGGCGCCCTGCTCGCGGCCGATGCTGATGTAACGCAGCACATTGTCCAGTTGACGCTGGTCGACCACGGCGCCGACGGTGGTCGCCGGATCCAGTGCGTGCCCCGGTTTCCAGGCTTGCAACGCGTCCACCAGCAGCGGAATGAACTGATCGCGGATCGATCGCTCGACCAGCAGGCGCGAACCGGCCGTGCAGACTTCGCCCTGGTTGAAGGCGATGGCGCTGGCCGCCGCTTCTGCTGCCGCGCGCAGGTCCGGGGCGTCGGCAAATACCACGTTCGGGCTTTTGCCGCCGGCCTCGAGCCAGACGCGTTTCATGTTGCTCTGACCGGCGTAAATCATCAGTTGCTTGGCGATCGCCGTGGAGCCGGTGAAGGCCAGCACGTCGACGTCCATGTGCAACGCCAGCGCTTTGCCGACGGTGTGACCGTAACCCGGCAGCACGTTGAACACGCCTTTCGGAATCCCGGCCTCCAGCCCAAGCTGCGCGATGCGGATGGCGGTCAGTGGTGATTTTTCCGACGGTTTGAGAATGAACGAGTTACCCGCCGCGAGCGCCGGGGCGAACTTCCAGCTGGCCATGATCAGCGGAAAATTCCACGGCACGATCGCCGCGACCACGCCGCAGGGTTCACGGGTGACAAGGCCGAGCTGATCATGCGGGGTGGCAGCGATTTCATCGTAGATTTTGTCGATGGCCTCGGCGCTCCAGCGGATAGCGTTGGCGGTCGCGGGAATGTCGATGCTCATCGAGTCACTGATCGGTTTGCCCATGTCGAGGGTTTCCAGCAGCGCCAGCTCTTCCTGGTGTTGCAGGATCAGATCGGCGAAGCGGATCAGGATGCGCTTGCGCTCGGCCGGGGCTTTTTTCGCCCAGATACCGGAGTTGAACGATTGACGCGCGGCTTCGACGGCGAGGTTGGCGTCGGCTTCATCGGTGCTGGCGACCGCGGCGAGAAAACGGCCGTCGACCGGGCTCAGGCATTGGAAGGTGTCGCCGCTGATCGCCGGGCGATATTCGCCATTGATGAAAGCGCGCGATTCGATGGACAGAGACTGGAAGCGTTGTTCCCAGTCGTTGCGGGTTGTGATCATTGTGTTGAGCTCGACAAAAGGGATTGGGGACGGGCGAACGCACGCCAAACGGAATCTGGTAACCCGAACTCCCGGTAGGAGCTGCCGAAGGCTGCGATCTTTTGACTTTGTTTTTTCCCAGGCA
>Ga0308159_1003195_pt1 | contig 17090 bp, 7 predicted proteins | sample PhyCR1_FD_201040 | JGI IMG/M metagenome (GOLD analysis project Ga0308159, IMG submission 201040) | Phyllosphere microbial communities from UC Gill Tract Community Farm, Albany, California, United States - DLSLC.R1 | ecosystem: Host-associated > Plants > Phyllosphere > Unclassified | place: USA... | reverse complement strand
TGCCGGTGCAGCACGACACGCTGCCCTGGACCGATATCGACCAGTTCGTCCGCCCCGACCTGATGATCGAGAGCAGCGACTATGTGCGCGGCGGTCCCTCGGCGATCTTCGCGAGCAATGCGCCGGGCGGCGTGCTGAACCTGCGCACCCGCGCACCCCGCGACCGGGCGGGCGGGGAAATGCGAGCGACCACGACCGATTACGGCCTGATCCGCTGGGAAGGCTATGCGACCGGGCCGGTCGGCGGCGGCTGGCGGGTGATCGCGGGCGGCTCGGTGGCGCGCGATCCGACGGTTCGACGCATCGCCTCGACGCTGGGCGGCGGGCAGTATCGGGTGCGCGCGGACCATGATCTGGGTGGCGGCGGACGAATGTCGCTGGCGGTGCACGGGCTGGATGACGATACGCTCAACATCTCGTCCTTTCCGATGCGGTATGACGGCGGGCGGATCACGCCGCTGCCCGGCTTCGATCCCCGGCGAGGCAGTTTTCTGGGGCCGGAGCTGACCCGGCTGCGCTTTGCGGCGCTGGGCGACCGGCCGCTGGGACGCAACAACCGCAACCGCATGGTGACGCCCTCGCTGGCCTGGACCCAGCCGGTCGCGGGCGGCGTGCTGAACCTGCGCGCCCATTACCGTGCCTCGCGAACCGAGCGTTATGCGCTGTCTTCGTCGGGTGGCGCGATCCCGGCGGCACAGGCCATCGCCGACGCGCTGCCGCGCCTGACCGCCGCCTTCCCTGCCACGACGCAGATCGCATTACGCCATGCGAGCGACGGCAGCGCCTTTATGCCCCTGCCGGGCAACGACCGGGTCATCGTGCTGAGCCCCGTGGCGGCGGATACGCGGCTGAACGAGGCTATCGTCGATCTCTCCTATGCCCATGCACTGGAAGCGGCGGGGCATCATGACCTGACGCTGGGGCTCTATGCCGTCGGTTATCGCTGGGACTTTCGACGGGCCGTCGCCCGTGCGCTGCTGGAGGCGCGCGATCAGGGACGACGGCTCGATCTGGTCGCCCTGGATGGCAGCGGGCGGGTGTTGGGGCGGGCGACCGATGACGGGCTGCTCAGTACGGGTTCGACCTATGAGGCCGTGCAGGGGCGCCAGCATATGATCGCGCTCTATGCCGCCGACGAATGGCAGCTGGGCCCGCGCTGGCGGCTCGACTGGGGGCTGCGGCATGAGCGGGCGGCGCTGTCGGCGACGGTCGAGCGTCCTGCGATGCGTGACGGCGGCGATCCCACGACCCTGGCCGACGACCGGATCGCGGTCGGGTCGGGGCTATCGGACGCACGGGCAAAGCGTATCGCCCGCACCGCCGCGACGCTGGCCGTGCACTGGCGGGCAAGCGACCGGCTGGGCGCCTTTGTCCGCGCCACCCGTGCGATGCGGCTGCCCGACCCGGGTGTGTTCCGCATCGGCGGCAGCGACCAGCCCCGCGCGCTGACCATCGAGCAGGCCGAACTGGGGCTGATCTGGCGTCACGGCACCACCGGCCTGGATGCGACGCTGTTCGCCAGCCGCTTTCCCGACATCGCGCTGCCCGACCTGTCGCTCGATCCGGCGACCGGCGCGGTTCGGGTCGGGGCCTATCAGGCGGCGGCACGCACCATCGGGCTGGAGGTCGGGGCCGGGGCGGCTCCCCTGCCCGGCCTGTCGCTGCGTGCCACGGTGACATGGCAGGACCCGCGCCTGCAATCCTATCGCATCGCCAGCCTGACCGACGGTGCGGTGACGGTCATGGACCTGAGCGGCCGCATCCCCCGCCGGGTGCCGCGCATCATGGCCAGCCTGTCGGCCAGCGCCGCCCTGCCCGGCACCGGCGTCACGCTGGACGGCGACTTGTCGGCGATGGGACGGCGCTATGCCGACGATGCCAACACTCTGGCGCTGCCCGGTTTCGCGCTGGTGAATATGGCCGCGCGTTTCGACGCGACCGAGGCACTGACGCTCCGCCTGCGCGCGACGAACCTGTTCGACCGGATCGCGATCATGCAGGGCGACGCGCTGGGCGGCGAAGTCCGCGCCGGGGACAATGGCGGTGTCGTCACCGTCCGCGCGCAACAGGGCCGGGTCGTCTCGCTCAGCGCGGACTGGCGGTTCTAGCGCGGTAGCGCGCCAGTTCCTCGGCCGCCGCCGCCATGTCGCGCCGGAATGCCGCATCGCCATGTTCCCGCGCCACGACGGCGCTGGCCGCCATATAGCCCCCCTCGACCGCGCTTCGGCTGTGCGAGCCGCAGATCCAGCGGCTGTCACTATAATCCCGCCCGCGCGCCAGGATCGGCTGCGCCCGGTCGGGCAGCAACTCGGCCATCAGCAACGCGAAGCCCCAACCATGCGCGGTATGCCCCGAGGGATAGTCGCCATTGGCGATCAGCGAAGGCCTGCGCGGCTCGCAGATCGGAAGGTCGCTGCCGATAAAGGGCCGCTTCGACTGCCAATGCGCCTTGGCCGATCCGATCGCCGCCGAGCGATCCGCATCGAACTTCGCCAACAGCGCAGCGGTGATGGGCAGCTTGGTCCAGTCGGGCCGGAAACCCAGCGCGGTGGCGAAACGCTCGCCCAGGTCGCTGGAGACATCGGCCGTCGCCTGTTGCCATCGCGCCATGCCGTTCAGCGCACGGCTGTCGCGAAAGGCCCGCGCATCGGCCAGCGCGCGCGGCGATCCCGGCGTCGGCGGCCCGGGCAGCACCGCCGCCAGGTCCAGCCCCTCGCCCGCCGCCAGATAGCCAGCCGTCTCCCGCCCGGACGCCGCCGCCGCCGCCGCCGCCGCCGGTGCCAGCGTGACGAGCGTCATCAAGGCCACCAGCCCCCACCGCCTTGTCCGCTTCGCCATGTTACCCATCCCTTTCCAAGACTTGGACCAATGCCCCCAAGAGCCCGTCGGCCGCATATCGGGGACAGGGTCTTTCAAAACTTTCAACGCCCAAGACAAGCCTGATCGAACTTGTAACAAAAACGCCATAAATGTCTTAAAACTTTTACAAAAATCCTTGTCCCCGTTTGGCGGCGTCCCCCGTCTTCCCCGCGATCGTCCTTATGGCTGGACGAGCCATTTGTCTTTTGGGGGTTTGAAGTGATGGGAACGAAGCGGACGCTGTTGCTGGCGTCGAGCGCGCTGTTTGTCGCGCAGCCGGTACTGGCGCAGGATCAGGCCGAACAGGTGGCCGAGGCCACCGGCGGTGCGACCAACGAAGGGGGCGATGTCGTCGTCACCGGATACCGCACCAGCCTGGCGCAGGCGCGCAACTCGAAGCGTGACGCGACGATCATCAAGGACTCGATCTCGGCCTCCGACATCGCGGCCTTCCCCGACCTGAACCTGGCCGAGGCGCTGCAGCGCCTGCCGGGCGTCGCGATCAACCGCGAAGCGGGCGAAGGTCGCCGCATCTCCTTGCGCGGCCTGGGCCCCGACTTCACCCGCGTCCAGCTGAACGGCATGGAAGTGCTGGGCAATGTCGACTCGCCGCAGGACAGCCGCGGCCAGAGCACGCGCGACCGCGCCTTCGACTTCAACCTGTTCGCCGCCGAACTGTTCAATCATGTCGATGTCGAAAAGTCGTACCAGGCGCAGCAGACCGAGGGCGGTCTGGCGGGCACCGTCGGCCTCTTCACCGCACGCCCCTTCGACTACAAGGGCAGCAAGATCGCATTGTCGGCGCAGGGCGGCAGCAACACGCTGACCCGCGATTTCCAGCCGCGCCTGACCGGCCTCATTTCCAAGAACTGGGGAAATTTCGGCATCCTGGTGTCGGGTGCTTACAGCCGCCGCAACACCCGTGAGGAAGGTTTCGACACCTATCGCTGGCGCCGCAATCGCGCGAACGGCAGCAACATCAGCGCCCTGACCGCCGCCGAGCAGGCCAAGATCAATTCGGGCGACCTGCTGTTCGCGCGCGGCAACCGCCTGTCGGTGTGGGACAGCAAGCAGGAGCGGATCGGCCTGACCTCGTCGATCCAGTGGGCACCGACCGACAAGGTCCATGTCACGCTCGACGGCCTGTACGGCCAGTTCAAGGGCGACCGGTTCGAGACCCACCTCGCCTCGCGCGGTGGCGGCAGCTCGACCTGGCTGGGCGGCGGCGAGACCTTTGCGGGCACCGTCTATCCGAACTCGCGCGTCAATGCGATCCAGTGGAACGACCGTAACGAGGTGACCTATCTCGACGTGTCGGGCGGCAAGGCGTCGACCGAAACCCGCGTCCAGAACACCAAGAACGTCTTCAAGCAGGTCGTGCTGAGCGGCGATGCCGAGCTGGTCGAAGGCCTGAAGTTCACCTGGCTGGGCGGTGTCGAGCGTTCGCGCTACGACATGCCGGTCAACGACAAGTTCACCCTCGAAGGGTTCGGCGACGTCATCTCCGACTATCGCGGCGGCACCTATTCGCTGGTCAACACGTACAAGTTCAACACGGCCGACCCCAATTTCTGGCACGCCAAGCGCCTGTACGCGAACAACACCTTCCAGGATTCGGCGTTCGACAACGTCAAGGGCCGCTTCGACTATAAGTTCAGCCCCGACGACACGATCAGCGTGGGCGGCGAATGGCGCCGCTTCGCCAATGGCGGCTATTATGCCGAGCAGGACAATATCCTGACCAGCAGCTTCGTGTCGGGCAAGGTCAACGCCAACCCCAGCGCCTATGCCCAAACCTATACCGGCTATTCGGGCCAGGACTGGACGATCGTCAACTTCCCCAAGATGCTCCAGACGCTGGGAATCGACCGGTCGCAATATCTGACCAACAAGATCGGCGTCTATGCGGTCGAGGAGCGGACGGCGGCGGGCTTCGTCCAGTATGACTGGAACCACATATTGGGCGGCATTCCCTTCCGCGGCAATATCGGTGCGCGCTATTATCGCACCACCGTCACCTCGAACGGCACGGCCAATGTCGGCCCCGTCACGGTGCGCGGCGAATATGAGGGCGTGCTGCCCGCCGCCAACCTGATCTTCGAGTTGAATCCGGGCCTGATGCTGCGCTTCGCCGCGTCGAAGAACATCAACCGTCCGGCGCTCGGTGCGCTGGCGGTCAATGGCTCGGTGACGAACGATAATGGCAATGTCACCGTGTCGATCGGCAACCCGAACCTGCGCCCGTACAAGTCGAACGACTATAATATCTCGACCGAATATTATTTCGGCTCGGTCGGTTATGTCGCCGCCGCCCTGTTCTACAAGAATCTCGACGGTTATATCTCGACCCAGACGGTCAACAACGTGCCCTATTCGCAGACGGGTCTGCCCGACAATCTCTATCCGGGCGTGACCGGATCGACGGTGGTCGACAGCTATTCGCGCCCCGTCAACCTGGCAAAGACCAACCTGTTCGGCATCGAGCTGTCCGGCCAGACCGACTTCAAGTTCCTGCCCGCCCCCTTCGACCGGTTGGGGACGGCAGTGAACTTCACCTATGTCGACTCGCGGCTGGATTATTCGAAGATCTATGCGGGCAGCATCCCGACCACGCTGGAGGGCCTGAGCAAGTATAACGCCAACGCCACGCTCTATTACCAGGACAAGGCGTTCGACGCCCGCGTCTCGGCCAATTACCGCAGTGGCTATATCTTCAGCGCCTCGCCGGTGCTGACGGCGCTGGGGCCGGACCAGGACGTAACCGGGTTCGAGGGCACGGTCTATGTCGACATGTCGGCGCATTATTCGGTCACGAGGAACGTCCAGCTGACGCTGAACGGCATCAACCTGACCAACCAGCGCGAGCGGCAATATTCGAACAGCACCCGGCGACTGTACGTCGTGACCCGTTCGGGCTCGACGCTACTGGGCGGTATCCGCGTCACCTTCTGATCCTGATCCCAACGCCCTTGATGTCCTGCCCGTGCGGGATATCAAGGGCCCCCTGTGCCGCGTCGGCCCGTCACGGGCCGGCGCGGCGTTTTTTCGACGAGGATTGTCCCCGGATGCGATGCAACCGGCTCTTCCTGAACGGGACCGAATGACCGCCGCGAACGCCTGGATCGCGGAGGGGCGCGAGCGTTTGCTGACCTATGTCCGCAGGCGAATCCGCGAACCCGAACAGGCGGAGGATATCGTGCAGGAGGCGATCATGCGGGTCATCGAGCAGGAGCGGAAGCAGGTCATCGACCAGCCGCTCGCCTATGGCTTTCGCGTGGCGGACTCGGTCATCTACAATCGCGCGCGGCGCGGTGGCGAGCATCATGCGCCGGTCGATCCCGAGATCGCCTGCGCCCTGCCGCTGGCCGATGAGATCCTCGACTATCGCCAGCGTTACGACCGGTTTCAGGCCGCCCTGTCGCGCTTGCCCGCCCAACGCCGCGCGGTCTTTGTCGAACGGCATCTGGAGGGCAAGTCGCGCCAGCAGATCGCCGAGGACATGGGCCTGAGCATCGAAGCGGTGAAGAAGCATCTGGTCCGCGCGATGATCGATCTGGACGGCTGCATCGACGACCTGCCCGTGCGGGGAGGTCGCCTGCATGACTGATCGCGAAACCATGCTGGAGCAGGCCGCCGACTGGGCCGACCGGCTCGATACGCTGTCTCCCGACGAACGCGCCGAGCTGGGCGCATGGCTGAACGCGGCATCGGAGCACCGCGCGGCGCTGTCGCGGATGGTGCAGCTGCTGGGCGATCCGGCGCTGTTCGATGTGGTCGAGCAGGCCTCGCGCGACACCGCCATCCCCCCGCCCCGCGCACGTCCGCGTCGCTGGGTGGCATCGGGGACGGTGCGCCGCCGCCGGGTGGCGGTGGGCCTCGCCGCCGGGCTGGCCGCCATCATCGCCGCGCCGATCGTCTGGCATGTCGCGACCCCGGGCGCGACAACGGTCGAGCAGGTCTATGCCTCGACGGTCGGACAGCAGCGCCAGGTGGCGCTGCCCGATGGCTCGGACATGACGCTCGATGCTAACTCGCGGGTCGCCATCGCCTTTTCAGGCAGAGGCCGCGACCTGAGGCTGGAAAGCGGAGCGGCCCGGTTCGAGGTGCGGCACGACGCCGCCCGCCCCTTTGCCGTGACCACGCCCGAAGGCCAGATGGTCGCGCTGGGAACGAATTTCAGCGTGGATCGCGGCGCGGGGCATAGCGAGTTGCGCGTCTATCGCGGGCGCGTGCGGCTGACCGTGCCCGGTCAGGCGGCAGTGGTCGTGACCGGCGGGCACTGGGCGGAGGCAGGTGCGGGGCGGATCGTCGTGCACGACTTCGACATCGCCCGTTATCAAGGGTGGCAGGACCGCTGGCTGAGCGGGGACCGGATCCGGCTGGGCGATGCGGTCGCCCGGCTGGGCCGTTACAGCACGCGGCCGATCCGGCTGGCCGATCCGGCCTTGGCGGAGGAGACGTTCAACGGCCGGTTCCGACTGGACACGCCGGTCGAGAGCCTGACGCTGATCGGTGCGCTCTTCGATCTGTCGGTCACGGATGATGGGCAGACCATCCATGTGTCGCGCACCGGCCGGATCAAATAGGCCAATTGGCCCAACCAATAGGCGCAATACCAATTTAGACTCGACGTTGCAGCGGTCGGCTCATTGCGTCTGCGGGAGACCGGATCGGCATGAATGTGCCCCGGGGGACCGTTCATGACAAAATCTTCATAACGTGTAACTCGCTAGAATATAGTGATTATTTTTTACGCATGACTGTTCTGACCAATTTTTGCGTGTAACCATTTCCCGCCCCGTTGACAGGCATGACCATTCCATGTCACCGATAAGACCATAAGATTACAACACCGCGATGCAGGAAGAAATATTCGGTCTTTCGGCGTGACGGTCGCATATGGTCCAAAGGATCAGGCGGCCCTTATGACGGCGGACTTCGGACAGGCTCCGCGTCCCGACGTAGCAGATGAGACGGCCGATCCCGGTCCGTGAACGCTAACCCGTTCCGGCCGCCGACGCCCCCTGCTTTCCGCCGGTCACAAGGGTCCTATTCGGCAAAGTCTCGGGGAAGCCCGGCGCGATGTGCCCGCGCAGGGATCAGAGGGAGGGAAAGAGCATGACCATGTCACCGTGCCACGATGCGTCGCGTCTTCGGCGCAAACGCCTGCTTCACACGACGGCCTTCACGATGGCCTGGGCCGCTTCGGCGATGATCGCCGCGCCGGCCATGGCGCAGACCAGCGGCCCCGCCGCCGCTTCCACCACCAGCATCGCCGCCGCCTCGGATGCCGCACAGGCGACGCCCCAGGCCGACACCGCCGGGGCCGATGCGCAGAACGAGATTACCGTCACCGGCTATCGCCAGAGCATCGCCTCCGCCCTCGCCGCCAAGCGCAACGACATCCGCATCACCGACGGCATCTCGTCGGAGGATATCGGCAAATTCCCCGCCCAGAACATCACCGAAGCGATCCAGCGTATCGCGGGCGTCCAGATGTCGAACATCAACGGCCGCGGCTCGACGATCAGCATCCGTGGCCTGGGCCCGCAATATGCCCGCACCACGATCAACGGCCAGACCTTCGCCAGCGCCGACTTCAAGGACGGCTTCCGCTACGACATCATCCAGACCGATCTGGCGAGCGCGATCCAGGTCATCAAGTCGCCCACCGCCGACATGGACACGGGCGGCCTGGCGGGCACCGTCAACATCGATACGGTCAAGCCGCTCGCCTATAAGGGCCCCAGCTTCATCGCCGGGATCAAGGGCTATTATTCCGACTATCGCAAGGACGCGACGCCCAAGGTTAACGCGGCCTATATCAAGCGCTTCGCCGACGACACGATCGGCGTCATGCTGGACGTCGGCTATCAGAAGCTGAAGGATCGCGGCGATTATCTGTTCATCAAGAACTGGTATCAGCCGGGCGCCGTGGCCGGGGCCGCCAATGTCCAGGTGCCGGGCAATCTCCGCTATCGCCGGATCGACCGCGACACCGAGCAACTGATGGGCAGCGGCGCGATCCAGTGGAAGCCGCAGGACAATTTCGAGGTCCTGCTGCAGGCCGAATATTCGCGCGACCATACCCGTTACGACACCCGCCAGATGGTCTTCGGCCGCTGGGCCGCCTCGGCGGTGACGGTGAACGGCACGTCCAACGGCGTGGCCGACAAGATTTCGATCAGCAATTTCAACGTCGACAACAACGACCAGCCCGAACTGCGCAACCTCCAGACCCAGGCCTATACCGGCACCATCAACTGGAGCCCGACCGACACCACCCATATCCATGCGGTCGGCCATTACACGCAGGGTGATGCCAAGCTGTACGAATGGGCGACGATCGACGAGGTGCGCTTCGCGAACGGCGGCCAGCTCGACATTTCCGATCCGTTCAACGTCCGCTGGAACACCGCCAGCCTGACCGACGGGTCGATCTACAATATGGCGAACCGCACCTGGTACGCCTTTGTCGACGGTGCGACGCATATCCAGTCGGCCCGCGACCGCGCGATCCAGACCGACCTGACCCAGGATCTCGACTGGCACGGGATCAAGTCGCTGGTCATCGGCGCGAAATATCATCACGAAAGCTTCGACACCAAGGCGTATCGCCACGACCGCGACGCCGATGTCAGCGATCCCGTGACCTATCCCGAATTCGCCTGGATCCCCGACCTGTCGAAGACCGGCGTGCTGGTGAACAACTTCCTGGGCGGGTCGATGTCGATCCCGCACAGCTTCCTGTCGGTCAATGCCCCGCTGTGGCAGCAGATCCTGCGGGACAAGGGCATTTCGGTGCCCGACACGCCCGACTGGCCCAACACCTACAAGGTCGATCGCTATATCCCGGCGGTCTATGCGATGGCCAATATCGACGGCACGCTGTTCAGCCTGCCCGTCCGCGGCAATGTCGGCGTCCGCTACGAACACACCCATCAGAACGTCACCAGCAGCCTGACCAACGGCACCGGCAGCGACGCGACCCTGTTGGGCCAGCAGCATGTCGTGCAGGATTATGGCAATGTCCTGCCCAGCGCCAGCTTCGCGCTGGACCTGACGCCACGCCTGGTCGCCCGCATCGCCGCCGCCAAGGTCCTGGTCCGCCCGCTGCTCAACAGCCAGACGCAGATGGCCGACACGATCAGCCGCGTCACCACCAGCCTGCGCCCGAGCGTCTCGGTGGCGCAGGGTGAGAGCCGGTTGAAGCCGCTGACCGCCAACCAGCTGGACCTCAGCCTGGAATTCTACCACGGCAAGGGCAACTCGATCACGCTGGCCGGGTTCTACAAGGCGGTGAAGAACGGCACCTTCACCCAATTCTACTGCCCCGGCTCGTTCGACGGCGTGGCGCTGAACGGCGTGGTCAGCGATTGCCAGTCGGCCGATCTCAAGACCGACTACAGCTTCAGCCGGGTGCTGAACGATGACCGGGTCATCCATATCAAGGGGCTGGAACTGGGCGCGTCGCAGAATTTCGATGCGATCCTGCCCGTCAAGGGCTTCGGCGCGGTCGGCAACGTCACGGTGGTCGACACCGATGCCAGCGCGATCGGCACCGGCTTCAACCTGCGCGACCTGTCGAAGCTGACCTGGAACCTGACGCCCTATTGGGAGAACGAGATGTTCAGCGTGCGACTGTCGGTCAACCACCGCAGCTCGTATGTGCAGGATGCGGCGTCCAGCTTCTTCGTCAATGGCGGCCTGACCCATGTGGTGCGCCCGCGCACCCAGATGGACCTGGCGCTGGGCTTCAATCCCGCCAGCTATCTCAGCTTCACGGCGGGCATCATCAATCTGAACAACACGCACGAAGACGCCTACCAGACCAACGCGAACACCTTCCAGCTCGCCAGCCGGACGGGTCGCACCATCTACCTCTCTGCATCGACGCGCTTTTAAACCTCCCCCCTGGAGGGCGGACGGCCATGTGGACCGGACCGCCCTTCCTTTTTTCGGGACGAAAGCCGCCCATGAGGCGGCTTTTTGTCGTTCGGAAGAGACCGATGCCGCTGATCTGGAACGGTTTTTCCGCCTCAACCCAAGTGCAATAATTTTGACCAATCGGCGAGATGCAACCGTTGACAGGTCAGACCATTCCATGTCACCGATAAGACCATAAGATAACAACATCGCGAAGCAGGAAGACGTTTTCGATCAACGGCGCGCTTCACCACGACTGCAAAATGCAGCGGGGGTCGTGACGGTGATCGGTGGAAGGTGACGCGGTTCGACGCAAGCAATGGGTCCGGCTCGACGGGCTCGGGCACGGTTTTGCCGTCCCGGCCGATGCTCCCCCCTGCCCGCGCGACGGCGGCATCGTCCGATCGGATTCGACGTCCGGTGCCATGTCGGGGGCCGGTCGACTTGGGGGGAAGACCATGACTGTATCGCAACGAAACGAGCAACGACGCCCGACGCGCACGGCCCTGCTTCACGGCACGGCCCTACTGGTGGCGATCGCGGGCGCCGCGCCCGCACTGGCACAGACCACATCCACCGCCGACACGGCCCAAGCCGCGCCTGAGGACGGCCAGAACGAGATCACCGTCACCGGCTATCGCCAGAGCATCGCCTCGGCGCTCGCCACCAAGCGCAAGGACATCCGGGTCAGCGACGGCATCTCGGCCGAGGATATCGGCAAGTTCCCGGCACAGAACATCACCGAATCGATCCAGCGCATCTCGGGCGTGCAGATGCAGAACATCAACGGGCGCGGTGCGACGATCAGCATCCGGGGCCTGGGCCCGCAATACGCCCTGACCACGGTCAACGGCCAGACCTTCAAGAGCGCCGACTTCACCGACGGCTTCCGCTACGACATCATCCAGACCGAACTGGCCAATGCGGTGCAGGTCATCAAGTCGCCGACCGCCGATATGGACAGCGGCGGCCTGTCCGGCACGGTCAACATCAACACGCTGAAGCCGCTGGATTACAAGACGCGGAAAGTCGTGCTGTCGGCCAAGGCGCAGAATTCCGAATATGCGGGCCGCGCGATCACGCCCAAATTCGGCGCCAGCTATGTCGATCAGCTCGCGGGCGGGACGCTCGGCGTCTATCTGAATCTGGGCTATCAGAAGCTGAAGGATCGCGCCGACTATCTGTTCCAGGACCGTTGGGCGACGCAGAATGTGAAGGGCGCAACGATCGCCGTGCCGCGCCGACCGCGCTATCGCCGGATCGACCGCTCGATCGACCAGATCATGGGCAGCGGCGGCGTGCAGTGGCGGCCCAACGACCAGTGGGAGATCGACGCCAACGCCATCTATGCGCGTGACGACACGCATTACGACGTCAACCAGCAGGTCTTCCTGTTCAACACCGCACGCCTGACTCCGGTCAGCGTGGCGAACGGCGCCTCCATGGTCACGACCGCGACCAACTTCACACTGGAGAACAACCGCCAGGAGGAAACCCGCAAGCTGTCGAGCCAGGGCTACACGCTCAGCGCCAAGTGGCGGGGCGAGGACGGCTGGACCGCGCGTGCGGTCGGCAACTATACGCGCGGCCATGCCTATTCGCGCGAGGACGCCGCGATCCTGGGCGTCACCATCCCCTCGGCGACGCTGGACATCACCGATCCGTTCAACGTCAAATACAGCGTGGCGGCCAATCTGACCGACCCGGCGCTCTACAACCGCTCCACGCTGGTGCGGAACGAGTTTCCGGTCGGCGCGACCCGCCGGACGACGGGTAAGGAAATCTCCGGACAGGGCGACGTGACCAAGGACGTGTCGCTGGGCCCGATCTCGCAATTCGCGGCCGGCGCGAAATATCGGCATGAGAGCTTCGTGCGCGATGTCGGCCGCCACGACCTTGCCTCGCTGGCCAACCGCCCCGGCGCCACCGCCACCGTCTTCCCGGCGCTGTCGAGCAGCAGCTATCCGGTCGGCGGCTTCCTGAACGGCATGGGCAGCATCCCGACCAGCTGGATCGCCCCCGATATCGGCGCGTACAGCCAGGCGCCGGCCGGGGCCGGGATCAGCGTGCCGGACCTGCCCGCGCCGGAATCCAGCTATACCGTCGATCGCTATATCCCGGCGGTCTATGCGATGGCCAATATCGACACGACGCTGTTCAACGCGCCGCTACGCGGCAATGTCGGCGTGCGGTACGAGCATACGTTGCAGGTGGTGAAGGGCAATATCACCGCCCCGCGCACCGGATCCTATACCAACGTCACCAACAAGATCGGCGATTACACGTCGCGCCAGGATTATCAGAACGTTCTGCCCAACCTGAACCTGGTGCTGGAGCCGACCTCCAAGCTGCAACTGCGTTTCGCCGCCGCCAAGGTGCTGGTCCGCCCGATCCTGGACGCCAATACCTCGATGGCGCAGACGACCTCGTCGGTGGCGAACACCTTCCCCGCCGGGACCAACACCGTCACCGTCGATCTGGGCCAGGCGGGCCTGAAGCCGCTGACCGCCGATCAGATCGATCTGGGCGCGGAATGGTATTATGGCGCGGCCAGTGCGATCTCGGTCAACGGCTTCTACAAATGGGTGAAGAACGGCACCTTCTCGTCGCTGGTCTGCCCGCCTTCGTTCCGGGGCACGACACTGAGCCGCGCGTCGAGCGGCGACTGCGTCGATAGTTCGGGCAATATCTACAACGTCACCCAGACGTCGAACGACCCGCGCATCATCCGCATCCGGGGCGTCGAGTTCAGCTGGAACCAGTCGCTCGACCGCATCCTGCCGGTCGACGGGTTCGGCTTCATGGCCAATTACACCCGCGTCATCCCGACCCAGGTGGCGATCGGCACCGGCTTTACGGTGCGCAACCTGTCGAAGGACACGGTCAACATCACGCCCTATTGGGAAAACCGCCACTTCAGCCTGCGCCTGTCGGCCAATTACCGCAGCTCCTATGTCCAGAACGGCGCGGACAGCTTCTTCGCGACCGAGGGGCATACGGTGCGCGGCCGCACCCAGTTCGACCTGAGCGCGGGCTATACCCCGAACGAGACGCTCAGCTTCGCGGCCGGGATCATCAACCTGAACAACAGCCGCGAACAGGCCTATTACAACAACAACCCCGCGATCTGGCAGGAGACGAGCTTCTATGGCCGCTCCTTCTACCTGTCGGTGTCGACGCGGTTCTGATCTGCCCGAGTGGGGGGGCGGGTCGGCCGGACGGTCGGTTCGCCCTTTCCTTTCCGGATCTCCTTGAGGACAATGCCGCCCGTGAAGACCTTATTCCCCGCGCTCGGCCTGATCGGCACCCTGTTCGTCACCACCTCGGCGGCCCATGCCCAAAGCGACGGCGGACAGGCCGCCCGCGCCACGCTCCGGCGGCTGGGCGTGCCGGAGCGGCAGGTTTCGGTGGCGATCCAGCCTTCGACCGCACCCCGCTACCGGGTCCGGGTGGATCATGACCGGTTGAAGGTCGAGGCCTCCTCGCCCGTCGCGGCGGTGCGCGGGGCGGCGGCGATGCTGAATGCGCAAGGGCGGCTGTCGGTCAGTTGGGAGGGCGATCGCGTCGGTCCGATGACCCGCCTGACGCCCGGCGACAGCGGCTGGGTCTCCTCGCCCTTCAACATCCGCGCCTATCTGAACACCTGCACCTATGGCTATACGACGCCTTGGTGGAACTGGGCCCGCTGGGAACGCGAGATCGACGCGATGGCGGTGCACGGCGTCGACATGCCGCTGGCCATGGAGGGGCAGGATTATATCTGGCGCCAGCTATGGCGCGACCAAGGCTTGAGTGAGGCGCAACTGGCGCAGCATTTCTCCGGCCCCGCCTTCCTGCCATGGCAGCGCATGGGCAATATCGAGGGCTATCGCGCGCCCCTGCCCACCGGGTGGATCGACAAGAAGCACGCGTTGCAAAAGCGTATCCTGACCCGGATGCGCGATCTGGGCATGACGCCGATCCTACCCGCCTTTGCCGGGTATGTGCCCAAGGCCTTTGCCGAGGCGCATCCCAAGGCGCGGATCTACAAGATGCGATCCTGGGAGGGGTTCGAGGGCACCTATTGGCTCGACCCTTCCGATCCGCTGTTCGCCCCGCTCGCCAAGCGTTTCCTGCAACTCTACACCGCCGAATACGGGCCGGGGCAATATTATCTTGCCGACGCCTTTAACGAGATGGTGCCGCCCATCGCCGAGGATGGCAGCGACACCGCGAATGCCGCTTATGGCGACGCGACGGCCAACACACCTGCACTGGACGCGGCGACCAAGGCGGCCGCCCTGCCCCGCGAAGTCCGCGACGCCCGGCTGGCGGCCTATGGCCAGCGGCTCTACGCCGCGATCGCCGCCGCCGCGCCGGGGGCGACCTGGGTGATGCAGGGCTGGCTGTTCGGGGCGGACAAGAAATTCTGGACGCCCGACGCCATCGCCGCCTTCCTGCGCGACGTGCCGGACGAGAAGATGCTGATCCTCGACATCGGTAACGACCGCTATCCGGGCATCTGGAAGACGACGAACGGCTTCGACGGCAAGAACTGGGTTTACGGCTATGTCCATAATTATGGCGGCAGCAACCCGGTCTATGGTGCGCCCGATTTCTATCGCCGCGACGTGGCGGCAATGTTCACAGACAAGGGGCGCGGGAATGTGCGCGGCTTCGGCATGTTCCCCGAAGGGCTGCACAGCAACAGCCTGATCTACGACTATGCCTATGACGTGGCCTGGCCGGGCGGCGACATGGGTCTCGGCCCCTGGCTGAGCCGCTACACCACAGCGCGCTATGGCCGGAGCGATCCGGCGATGGTTGCGGCGTGGCAGGACGTGGTCGCGGGTGCCTATGACGTCCGCTACTGGACGCCGCGCTGGTGGAACGAGCGGGCGGGTGCGTATCTCTTCTTCAAGCGCCCCGCCGCCGATGCACCGACCTATCTTGCCGAGCCGGGCGACCGCGCGAAGCTGCGTGCCGGTATCGCCGCGATGCTCAAGCTCGCGCCTGCCTATGGTGCCAGCCCGCTCTACCGCTATGATCTGGTCGACCTGACCCGCCACGCCGCCAGCCTGTCGCTGGACGACAGGGTGAAGGCCGCCGTTGCCGCCTATCAGAAGGGCGATGTCACGACCGGCGACCGAGAGACGGCGCGGGTCCAGACGCTGGCCCTTGCCATCGACCATCTGATCGGCGGACAGCAGGAAAGCCTCGCCAGTTGGATCGCCGATGCGCGGGCCTATGGCGATACGCCCGCCGAGAAGACCGCCTACGAACAGAATGCCAAGGCGCAGGTGACGATCTGGGGCGGGCGCGGCCATCTGGGAGATTACGCGTCCAAGGCCTGGGCGGGGATGTATGCCGATTATTACCTGCCGCGCTGGATGGCCTATCTCAACGAGGCGCGCGCCGCCGCGCTCGCCAAGCGGCCGGTCGACGATGCCGCGTTCACGGCCAGGTTGCTCGATTGGGAAAAGGCCTGGGTCGCCGATCCCCGCCCCTACAAGGCCAGCGCCCCCGCCGATCCGGTGGCCGAGGCCCGCGCGCTGATGACGGAGACCGCCCGGTGACGACCATGACCGTCAGGCCCGAGCGTTTCGCCTCGCTCGACATGTTCCGGGGCGCGACCATCTTCCTGATGATCGTGGTCAACACGGCGGGCGCGGGCGGGGCTTTTACCCAGTTGCAGCACGCGCCGTGGTTCGGCTTCACGCTGGCAGACCTGATCTATCCCAGCTTCCTGTTCGCGGTCGGCAATGCGATGAGCTTTGCGTTGACCCGGCCGATGCCCGAGCATGTCTTCCTGCGTCGGGTGTTCAAGCGGGCCGCACTGATCTTCCTGCTCGGCGTGCTGATGTACTGGTTCCCCTTCGTCACCCACCAGCCGGACGGGAGCTGGGTCGCCAAGCCCTTTTCCGACACCCGGCTGACCGGCGTGCTGCAACGCATTGCGCTCTGCTATCTGCTGGGGGCGCTGTGTGCGCGCTATCTGAAGCCCAGCCAGTTGGTGATGGTCGCGATCGGTCTGGTCGTCGCACACTGGGCGATCCTGGTCGGCCTCAGCCCGGCGGGCGAGGCGTTCGGGCGGCATAAGAATGCGGGCACGCTGTTCGACCTGTGGCTGATCGGACCGGAGCATCTATATAAAAAGGACCATGGCTTCGATCCCGAGGGACTTCTCGGCACCCTGCCCGCGACCGCCAATGTCATCGCGGGCTATCTGACGGGGCTGGCCATCCAGCGTTGGGGCAAGCACGCGGCGACCGTCGGGCGGCTGGCGGCGATCGGGGCCGGGCCGGTCGTCGTGGCGCTGCTGCTGT
>Ga0308159_1003192_pt1 | contig 17093 bp, 13 predicted proteins | sample PhyCR1_FD_201040 | JGI IMG/M metagenome (GOLD analysis project Ga0308159, IMG submission 201040) | Phyllosphere microbial communities from UC Gill Tract Community Farm, Albany, California, United States - DLSLC.R1 | ecosystem: Host-associated > Plants > Phyllosphere > Unclassified | place: USA... | reverse complement strand
TGAGTTGAGCATGTCCCAGCTTGTCGATGTCGCCGGACAGAGCCCACCGAATCGTGCCGGAACGGTCAACCGTCTCTTGCGCCAGACGACCTAATTCAGCAACCGGAATCTCACCCTGCGCCTGCTGTTTCAGCCTGCAGAATTCGAACGCGTCGATAACAAATGCATTCATAGCCAAAGCAGAATCCGGAAAACCTGCGATCATAACAGAAAATTTCCTTACCAGTCAAAGCCTTAGCACGCCATTTGCGGCAGACAGGCGAAAAAATCGCCAAACCTGTCGCGGCAAACCCTCTTTTGCGTCGATTTTCCGCCAGAATCCCGGTTTTACTTGTCCACGTCGCCTGTCGACACCAGCCACCACACCACCACACACCATGTTGCAACAGCATCCCGAAACTTCCCCTACCCGCCTGATCCTGGGCTCCAGTTCGATCTATCGAAAGCAATTGCTGAGCCGGCTCGGCCTGCCTTTCGAGACCATGATCCCGGACATCGACGAAACCCCGCATGCCACAGAGACGCCGGAGGCCACCGCCCTGCGACTGGCGCGTGAAAAGGCGGCCGCCATCGGTTCGCGCAGCGGGCCGGCCCTGGTGATCGGCTCGGACCAGGTAGCCACCCTGGATGGCCTGCAGATCGGCAAACCCGGCAACCATGCCAATGCACTACGGCAATTGCAGTTGATGCGCGGGCGGGAAGTCGTCTTCCATACCGCCCTGTGCCTGTGGGATGGTCGAAATGGGCAGGCTGGCGGGACCGCGCAAGTCTGCAATGTGCAGACGCTGGTCCGCTTTCGGGATCTGGAGGATGCAGAACTGGACGCCTACCTGCGCATCGAACAGCCCTACGACTGCGCCGGCAGCGCAAAGAATGAAGGCCTGGGCATTGCCATCCTGGAAAGCATACGCAGTGACGACCCCACCGCACTGACCGGCCTGCCACTGATCGCCCTGACCGGCATGCTGCGCCAGGCAGGAATCCGCTTCTTCAGGACGGAGAACGCCGGCAATCAGTAATTGCGACGCGGATAACCCTCGGCCAGGATGCGCTGCCACACCACCTCGCGCTGCTCCACATCCATGAAGACCCATTGCGCGACCTCATCGACGGTGCGACCGCAACCGCGGCAGACATCATCGAACGTGGTCGAGCAAACCGCCACGCAAGGCGTATCGGGCCGCTCGGGCGCAGGAGACAAGGACGAGGGAGACAGGGATGTGGAAGACATTGACAGAATCTGAACAGAAAACGTGAAGCGGCATGATCGGTCATATCGACCAGCCTCATGCGCGCCGTGTCCGCCATCTTACCAAGAACCGGTGCACCACCACCCCTGACACCAGAAGGGATAATCAGTCCTGACAGGGAAAACCCGAACGGAAATGCGGAAACGACAGACAAAAAAAAGCCCGCGACCAAGAGGTGCGGGCTTCAATCCAATTTCTTAAGGAGGAGATTGGAGGAGACAGGTGCAACTATAGCGACGGCCCACTGCCGAGTCTGCTTTATTGTGGCAATAGCAGATATTCACCACCCGCATAACTGTTGCAGCACCACCTCATCCACCTCATCCACCTCATCCACCTCATCCACCTCAAGCCACCTCAAGCCACCTCAAGCCACCTGAGCAACACCGTGCAAGGCCGACGTCACCGGCCGTGGCGGAGTACCACCCTTGCGCTCACATGCTTGCACCAGCAAGAGCGCGCATAGCGCCAGAACCGTGCCACTCATTCTCATGATCAGCTCCCGATGTGAAGAGTCATGCAAGCACGATCCACCCTGGCGGACAGCCTGTCAAGCCACGCTGCGCAAGCCCGGCTCCATGCGGGCGCTGGCCAGGTTCTTTTCGTAGAGCGCAGCGATCATGTCCGATTGCGTCATCATCCCGGCCAGCTTGCCGTCGGCCTGCACAATGGGGATCTGGTGCAAGCCATCGGCCATGCGCGGCACCAGCTCCAGCACCGGCGTATCCACCTGGGCCGTGATCACGGGACGGCTCATGATCTGCCCCACCACCTCCGGCTTGTCCGAATGACTGAACGGCACCCGGCGCAAGAGCTGCCGCAATTGCGCCACCAGTCCGGTATGCACCTCCACCCCGGCATGCTCCAGGAAATCGCTGCGACTGACGATGCCGATCACATGCCGCCCCCGATCCAGCACGGGCATGGCGCGCAGGCGGTGCTGCTGCAACAGCCGCCAGGCCTCATCCAGCCCGGTGGCAAACTCCACCGCCACCACATCACGGGACATCACCGCCGCACACAGGGTCTGGCCAAAGCGACGATGGTAGGCGCGCATCTCGGTCTGCAGGAAGATTTCCTCCAGGTCGTCGCGACCGATGTCGAGCACCTGGTTGAAATCCTTCAGCACCTCATCCAGATCTTCATGCGAAAAGCCCAGCCGCGTGATCGGCAGTTCATCGCGCGTCTGGTGCGGATGCGGTGCCGCGCTGTGCTGCGCATGGGGATAGCGGCGCCCGGTGGCGTTGTTGAAAAACAGTGCCGTCAGCAACAGCAGCGCCGAATTGAGCAACACCGGCGACAACACGAAGGCATAGCCCATCTCATGCACCACCGGCCCACCCAGTACGGCGGTCAGCGCCACCGCGCCGCTGGGTGGATGAATACAGCGCAGCAGGAACATCGCGCCGATGGCCAGCGAGATTGCCAATGCCGCCGCCAGCGCCGGCTCCTGGACCAGCCTCGCGCAGGTCACACCGATAAGCGCCGCGCACAGGTTGCCACCGATGATGGACCAGGGCTGGGCCAGCGGACTGGATGGCACCGCGAACAACAGCACCGCCGACGCCCCCATGGGCGCGATCAGCCAGATGGTGTGGACTTCATGCGGAAGGACTGCATAACTGATCAGGCCGACCAGCAGAATCCCGAACAAACTGCCGGCGCAGGAGCGCATGCGCTCGAAGCGATCGACATTGGTCTTGGCAGGAATAAAACTTTTGAACCACAGCAAGATAGAATCGGGCATATCCGTTCCCTGACAACTTGGGCAGACGACAACCTGGGACGCAGCCACGTACCAGGCCAAACCGCAATTACATCACAAGATGATATATATGTCCCGCTTACCCCGTATTGCGCAGTTCCGCGCACCGGCAAACTCCCTCCACGATGAAGGCCAGCCCTCATGAAAAGCGCCAGCCGCCTGCAAAAGGAGGATTTCGAAGCACTGTCGGATTTTCGCTACCAATTGCGCCGCTTCCTGCGCTTTTCGGAAGACGCCGCGCAAAGTGAGGGCCTCACCCCCTTGCAATACCTGTTGCTATTGCACATCAAGGGCTTTCCCGGGCGCGAGTGGGCCAGCATCAGCGAACTGGCCGAACGCTTGCAGGCCCAGCACCACGGCGTGGTGGCGCTGGTTACGCGCTGCGTGAAGGCGGGACTGGTCACCCGTGCCCCGGATGATCGCGACAAGCGACTGGTGCAAGTCCGGCTGACCGAACTGGGCGAGCAGTACCTGCACCGCCTGGCGCAATTGCACCGCGACGAACTGCAATCCCTGTCGGGCGTGTTCCAGGTCTCGCACATCTCGGCCTTCAACGACCGCGACTGAGCTTGCACATCGCCGTCCGGCTGGGCGCCTGTGGATGTCCGCAGGCCCTGCCGCGGCAAGCTGCTGTTATGCTTGCGACAACTTGCCACCACCCATCCCCATGAATCGCAAACCCGCCACCGCCGCTGCGCTCTCCCGCGCCATCACCAAGGAAGACGTGGCGCGCGCTGCCGGTGTTTCGCACATCACGGTATCGCGGGTCATCAATACGCCGGAGAAAGTGGCCCCCGCCACCCGTGAGCGGGTCGAGGCCTTCATCAGCAGCATGGGGTACATCCCCAACATGCTGGCCGGCGGGCTGGCCTCGCGGCGCACACGCATCGTGGCCGCCATCGTGCCCACCATCAGCCATTCGATCTTCGCCGAAACCGTGCGTGGGCTGTCCGAACAACTCAGCCTGCAGGGCTACCAGTTGTTGCTGGGACAGACCAATTATTCGGAAGAAGCGGAAACAGGGCTGGTGGAAGCCTTCATCGGCCGTCGGGTCGACGGCCTGGTGCTGACCGGCGTGCAGCATTCGGTACGTACCCGCCAGCGCCTCAAGGCGGCCGGCATCCCGGTGGTGGAAACCTGGGATCTAACCCCGCAACCGATCGACATGCTGGTCGGTTTCGACAACCATGCCGCCGGCCACGCCATGGGGCAGTACCTGCACCGCAAGGGTTATCGCCGCATGGCCTTCGTGGGCGGCGAAGACCCGCGAGGCCTGGCACGCTATGCCGGCATGCGCGAGGCGCTGCTGGCACAGTCGGCACCGGAGCCGGTGCATCTGGTCATGCCCATGGGCTCCTTCCTGCAGGCCGGGCGCGAAGCCATCTGCCGGCTCCTGGCATTACAACCCGGCATCGACGCCGCCTTTTTCAGCAATGACGTCCTCGCCGCAGGCGCTGCCCTGGAGTGCGCCCGACGCGGCATCGCCGTGCCGCAGCGCATCGCGCTGGCCGGTTTCGCCAATCTGGATATCGCGCCGGAAGTCTTGCCCGCCCTCACCACCGTCCAGATCAGCGCCCACCAGATCGGACTGACGGCCGCCGAGATGCTGCTGACCCGCTTCGATGGCGATGCAGTCACGCAAACGGTATGCGATCTCGGCTACGCCATCCTCGAACGCGACAGCACCTAAAGACGAGGAAGCCCAGGAATCTCAGGACACCAGGTCGTCGGCAGTCGCCTGTTCGACCCGATTGCGCCCGATCCGCTTGGCCCGGTACAGGGCCAGATCGGCGCGCTTGATCAGTTCGTCGAGTCCCTCGCCATCACCCAACGCCGCCACGCCGAAGCTGGCACTGACCTTGATCCGGCGCCCGTCCTCGATCTCGAAATCGGCGTGCTCCAGGGCCGCACGCAATTTCTCGGCAGCGCTGCCAGCCTGCGCCAGGTCGGCCTCCGGCAACAGGATGATGAACTCCTCGCCGCCATAGCGCGCCAGCACATCCACCTTGCGCAGCAAGCCAGCCACGAGCTGGGCCACGCCGTGCAGGATGACGTCGCCAGCCTGGTGGCCGTAGGTGTCGTTGATGCGCTTGAAGTGGTCGATATCGAACAACACCACCGCCATGCCCCGCCCATAGCGCTGCGACAGGCCCATCTGCTGGCCGGCCTGGGTGAAGAAGGCGCGCCGGTTCAGCACCCCCGTGAGGAAATCGGTATTGGAGGAGGTCTGCAGCTGCGTGATCAATGCTTCGCGCTCGCTGGCCAGGCTATTGCGCTCTCGCATGCGCTGCTTGAGCACCCGCAGGGCGCGCATCATGGCAGCAATCTCGTCGCGATGGCGCGCCTCCGGGATTTCCTGCTCCAGCTTGCCCTCCACCAGACCGGCCACCAGATCGGTGGCCCGCACCAGCGGCTGCACCACGCGCCGGCGAATGAGCACCATCAGCAACTGGAAGAACAGGCAGGCCGTCAGCGTCAGCCCCACGACCAGCACCAGCAGGTTGCGCGCCCGGGCATTGTTCTGTTCGGCCTGCCGCATCAATTCGGCCAGCAACAGGTCGCGCAGATCGGTGATCGATTGCATCTGCGGCACATAGAACTTGTAGAGATCAGCGGTGCTGACGCCATAGCTGCTGGAATGCAGGCCAATCTGCAGCAGGAAGTCGAGGAACTGGAATCCACTATCGAAATACTCCTTGTCCACCCGGTCCAGTGCCTCGGCAAACTGCGGCTGGCTCGCGTAGCCAGCCATCTGCGCAGCCACCACGCCGCGCAACAGTTCGATGCGGCCATACAGGCGCCCGATTTCGATGACCTCATCCTGGGTCAGCTGGCGCTGCGCGATCAGCGGCGCGACGAAGCGCGAACCGACCTGCCCGGCGTATTCGCGCAGGCTGGCAGTGGCACGTACGGCCGACAGACCATCGCGCAGGCGCGGGTCAGCCCGATCCACGTCCAGTGTCAATTCGCTGACCACGCGGATCATCAGCGGCATCAGGTCTACCATGCCGGCGACGGCGGCCAGCACCAGCACGTCGCTGCGATTGTCGGCCGACAGGCGCGCCACCCGATCCAGATTGGCCCGGGCCGGCCCCAGTCCCTGCTCCACCGTGCGCACCTTGTCCAGCGCCCAAGACTGACGCAAGCGGGCATCGGCTTCCAGCGCCGCATGCAAACTGGCCAGGGCGACGTCGGTCTGTTGCCGGGCGCCGGCCAGTTGCTTCAGCAGTGCCTCGGATTGTTGCGGTGATGCGCCCAGGAAAGCATTGGCCGGGCCACGCTCGGCCGAAACCTTCTCCATGGCCAGCAGGGCCAGCCGCAGATTGCGCAATGCAGGCACGCTGTTGGCGCCGTTGCGATAGGTACTCCATTCCGTCCAGACCAACGCCACTGCAAATGCCAGAAACAGCATCAGCAAGCCGATGGAAATGAGCCGGAACAGACGATTCAAGGACATGATGAGCCCGCTACGAAGGCAAGTGCATTTGACGAATATAACAAGGCCGACCAATCGACGGCACGACTACATCGCGAGCAGGGATGAAAAAAGCGGGCAGCGCAGACACGGCGCCACGAAAGCAGGCATGCACTCCCACGTCATGGGAGAAACCGGCGCATCACGCGCTTCCCCCTCGTGAACGCGTGACCACCGATACGATGAACAAAGCGCGGCGATGCGCTTGGTCCGGAAGCATTTCCCGCGCAGGCGGCGGGCGGGCAGAACAGGTAGCCAATGACGAAACCTCAGACAAAGGCGACCAGCCAACACGACAACCCGAAACGACAGACAAAAAAATAAGGCCCTGAAAAATTCAGAGCCTTATCTATACAACTGCTACAACTGCGAGCCAACTGGCGGAGAGGGTGGGATTCGAACCCACGGTACGGGAAACCGTACGCCTGATTTCGAGTCAGGTACATTCGACCACTCTGCCACCTCTCCGGTTAACTTCGGTCGTTTCACTGCGTGGTGCAGCAAAGACAGCGACTATATCAGAACTATTTTCATAGTGGAATGTTTTTTTGAAAAAACTTTAAAAAAAGAGCTTTTCATCCTCTTGAACCGGAAGCAGCGTGGCGAAAGAATCCTTCTTCACCTACAAACCGCTCAGACTGCATTCCTCATCATCATGTTGTCATAAATCACTTCTAGCATCCGTAAACTATTTGCCGTTCTTTGGACCTTCAGACCCGGATTCAGCCAGATGGCGCCCCTATCCAACGCTACCTTCCCGCTCGGCGCAGAAGTCGTCGATCTCATTGCCCGCGCCTCGGGTGCCGCCCTGCGTGGCGTCGAAGATCCGGACCCGATGCTGTCCCTGCTGCACGAGATCATCGCCCAGCGCAAGCTCTCCGCCCTGTTCCAGCCCATCGTGCGCATGCGCAATGGCGAAATCCTGGGCTACGAAGGGTTGATCCGAGGGCCCTCCAATACCCCCCTGCACTCCCCGCTGGCGCTGTTCAAGGTGGCGCGCGCCCACAATCTGTCGGTGCAGATGGAATACCTGTGCCGGCACATCGTGCTGACCCGCTTTGCGCAACTCGGCCTGCCGGGCAACCTGTTCCTCAATGTCTCCCCCGGGGCGCTGATGCAGCCCGAGGCGATCCAGGGCGAAACCCTGCGCTATCTGGAAAAGCTGGGCGTGAATCCGCAGCGCATCATCATCGAGCTGACCGAGAACGAACCTACCTACGACTACGCCCTGCTGCGCAATGCCGCCATGCACTACCGCGACATGGGCTTCCAGATCGCCATCGATGATCTCGGCGAAGGCTTTTCCAGCCTGCGCCTGTGGTCGGAACTGCAGCCGGAATACGTGAAGATCGACATGCACTTCGTGCAGGGCATCAACCATGATCCGATGAAGCTGCAGTTCGTGCGCTCGATCCAGGAGATCGCCGAAAAATCCGGCTCCATCGTCATCGCCGAAGGCATCGAATCGCAGGCCGAGCTGCTGACCATCCGCGACCTGGGCATCGCCTGCGGCCAGGGCTACCACATCTCGCGCCCGCTGCCGGAGCCGCCGGTCTCGATTTCGGAAGACGTCAGCAAAACCCTGCGCCGCGACAAGGTACCGCTCCATGCCAACAAGTACGGCCCCGGCAAGCGCAGCGCCACCGTCGCCAAGCTGCTGCGCGAGACGCAATATGTCAGCCCGGAAGTCACCAACGATGCGGCCTACGACATGTTCGTCAACGATCCGCAGCTGCAGGCCCTGCCGGTGGTCAGCAACGGCTTGCCGATCGGCCTGATCAACCGCTACAGCATGGTGGAGCGCTTCGCCCGCCTGTACGGGCGCGAGCTGTACGGCAAGAAGTCCTGCGCCTTCTTCATGGACCCCAATCCCCTGCTGACCGAGCAGGACACCAGCCTGCAAGATCTCTCCAACCTGCTGGTGCAGGCCGAGACGCACCACCTCTCCAACGGCTTCATCATCACCGACCGGGGCCAGTATGTGGGCCTGGGCACCGGCCACGACCTGCTGCGTGAAATCACGCAGATGCAGATCGACGCCGCCCGCCACGCCAATCCGCTCACGCAGTTGCCGGGCAACGTCCCCATCAACGACCACATCGAATACCTGCTGCAAAGCGGCGTCGAATTCTGCATCTGCTACTGCGACCTGGACCAGTTCAAGCCCTTCAACGACGTCTATGGCTATCGCAAGGGCGACGACATGATCCAGGCTACCGGCCGCGTGCTGCAGCAGGCCTGCGATCCTGCCCTGGACTTCATCGGCCACATCGGCGGCGACGATTTCCTGATCATGTTCCAGAGCGAAGACTGGGAAAAGCGCTGCCGCGTCATCCTCGACAACTTCGACGCCGAGGCCCGCGCCTTCTACTACGACGAAGACCTGGCGCGTGGCGGCTACTACACCGAGGATCGCCAGGGCAACCGGGTGTTCCACCCGCTGGTTTCGGTATCGCTGGGCGCGGTGAAGATCGAGCCTTCGCAATACTCATCACCGCACCAGATCGCCTCGGCCGCCACCCGTGCCAAGAAACAGGCCAAGAAGATCCAGGGCAACAGTCTCTTCATCGAGCGCCGCATCCCGGCCACCTTCTCCTGGGCCATGAAGGACGCCTAGCCGGCACGCTCAGGAAAACGTTTTCTCACCCGCACACCCGCAAAAAAAACGGCCGCCTCATCAACGAGGCGGCCGTTCGTGCGTCCTGCAGTGGTACAGCGGATCAGGCGCCCGGCACCAGCTTGCTCACGCCACCCATGTAGGGCTGCAAGACCTCGGGGATATCCACGCTGCCATCGGCCTGCTGGTAGTTTTCCAGCACGGCGACCAGGGTACGGCCCACGGCCAGGCCGGAACCGTTCAAGGTGTGCAGCAGTTCCGGCTTGCCCTGGGCATTGCGGAAGCGCGCCTGCATGCGACGCGCCTGGAAGGCTTCGCAGTTGGAGACCGACGAGATTTCGCGATAGGTGTTCTGCGCCGGCAGCCAGACCTCGATGTCATAGGTCTTGGCCGCGCCAAAGCCCATGTCACCGGTACACAGGGTGATGACGCGGTACGGCAGACCGAGCTTCTTGAGGATGGTCTCGGCGTGGCCCAGCATCTCGTCCAGGGCTTCGTAGGACTTCTCGGGGTGGACGATCTGCACCATTTCCACCTTGTCGAACTGGTGCTGGCGGATCATGCCGCGGGTATCGCGACCATAGGAGCCGGCTTCCGAACGGAAGCAAGGCGAGTGCGCCGTGAACTTCATCGGCAGCGCATCGCCGGCCACGATCTCGTCGCGCACGAAGTTGGTCAGCGGCACTTCAGCCGTAGGGATCAGGTACAGCGCGGCATTCTCGGCCTCGCCTTCCTGGCCCCCCTTCTTGGCAGCGAACAGGTCGGCTTCGAACTTGGGCAACTGGCCGGTGCCGCGCAGGCTGTCGGCATTGACGATGTAGGGGGTATAGCACTCGGTATAGCCATGCTCCATGGTATGGGTGTTGAGCATGAACTGCGCCAGCGCGCGGTGCAGGCGGGCAATGCCACCCTTGAGCACGGCAAAGCGCGAACCGGTGAGCTTGGTGGCGGTATCGAAATCCAGGCCCAGCGGGGCGCCGACATCGACGTGATCCTTGATCTCGAAGTCGAACTGGCGTGGCGTGCCGACCTTGCGCAATTCCACATTGCCGCTTTCGTCATTGCCGGCCGGCACCGACTCGTGCGGCAGGTTGGGAACCGCCTGCAGGAACAGGTTCATCTGGTGCTGCACTTCTTCCAGCCGCGCCGCCGAGGACTTGAGCTCGTCGCCGATGCCATTGACCTCGGCCATCACCGCGGAAGCATCCTCGCCACGGCCCTTGAGCATGCCGATCTGCTTGGACAGGGTGTTGCGCTTGCCCTGCAGTTCTTCGGTGCGGGTCTGGATCTGCTTGCGTTCAGCTTCCAGCGCGTTGAAGCCGGCCACGTCCAGGACGAACTTGCGGGCCGCCAGGCGGGCCGCAACGTTCTCGATGTCTTTACGGAGGAGTTGGATGTCGATCATGGGGAGAAAATACGATAGGTTTGAAGCAGGAAACCGCGATTGTACCAAGTCGCGCGCCCGTCACGGGGTTCCAGCCCCCTTCCCCCTCAAGAAAATGCTGCGGCCCTGGTAGCGGCCACCGGCCTTGCGGGTTACCATTCGGCCCATTCCCGTCATCCAGAGAGCCTCACCACCCATGTCCGACCAGCCCGACCCGCGCCCGCAGCGCGATGTTCCCGTCCTGTTTTCCTTGCTGGGCCTGGTGGCCGCCTTCGCCGTGGGACTGTGGGCCGGCATCCACTACATGTCCAATGACGCCAGCCTGTTCTACGGACTGATCGCCGGCCTTTCCTTCGGCGCCGCCTTCGCCTTCGGGCAGCAGATCAAGAACCGCTTCATCCCGCCCAAGGTACGCAAGACCGACTGGAAGGTGCAGGCCCCGGGCGCGGCCGAATTGTCCAGCGGCCGCCTCGCGGCACAGCAGGCGCGCAAGATCAGTGTTGAATTCGACGATCAGGAAATCCGTACCATGGTGCGTGGCGCCAAGCGCGAAGGCATCGCCTGGAGCGCGATCGACGACGTCACCATCCGCATCAGCGACGACAGCCTGCCCCAGCCGCAATGGATCATTGCCGGCCAGACTGCCGAGGGTATCAAGGGCGTACTGGTCCCCAACGACGCCGATGGCCTGGAAGAGCTGATGGAAGCGATGAAGCAGCGCCTGCCCGGCTATGACAACGACAAGAACTACGAAACCGTGATCGCCGCCATGTCCGCCATGGAGGGCAGTTTCCGCGTCTGGCACCGGGCGGCCGCCTGATCTCAAGCCTGATCGCTGAAGCCTGAGATATCAGGCAAGGCCGGCACGGATCAGCCAGGTCCGCCGGTATCGGCCATGGTTGGCTCCCGGGCCAGCCTTTCTGCCAGGAAGTTGACGAAAGCCCCCAGCCGCGGCGGCAGATGGCGGGTCGCCGGATAGAGCGCCCACAGATCGCCGCAATAGTGCGTCCTGAAACCCCATTGCGGCAGGACCTGGACGATACGCCCCTGCGTCAGCGCCTCCCGGGCGACGAAATACGGCAGGCTGCCGATACCGAGATGGCGCAGCACCGCATCCAGTCGCACCCCGGTATGGTTGGCCGCATAGCGGCCCCGTACCTCGACCGTGACCCGTTCGCCCTGCCGGCGGAAGCGCCAGCGCGCGTCCCCGGGCGCCTCGCCGAGGTAGATGCAGGAATGTGTCTTGAGTCCCTGTGGATGCTGAGGCGTCCCGTGCTGCGCCAGGTACTCCGGCGTGGCGCACAGCAGGTGCTCGATGCGCGTCAACCTGCGGCCCATCAGGCCCGGCGGCGGCTGGTCGGTGATACGGATGGCCAGGTCCACCTCCTCATCGATCAGATCCATGTAGCGGTCTTCCAGCCTCAACAGGACGTCCACCCTGGGATGGGCGGCAAGGAAATCCGGCACATGCGGATGTACCAGGTAATGCCCGACCGCCTTGGGCACGCTCACCCTGACCTGCCCCTGCGGCGCGGCATCAAAACCACCGGAGGCGGCCAGCACCGATTGCGCGGCGTCCAGCATTTCCCGGCAACGCTGGTGGATGTCACGCCCGCTCTCGCTCAGCCGCAGCTTGCGGGTGGTTCGTTGCAGCAACTGCGTGCCGAGTGCCTTTTCCAGGCGTGCAATGGCCCGGCTGACAGCCGAGGGCGTCGCGCCCAGCTGGCGTGCCGCTTCCGAGAAACTGCCCGTCTCCACCACCTTGGCAAAGACAGCCATTTCGTTGAGCAGGGCGATGCTTTGATTTGTGCTCATGGGGCAAAGATTATTTGCTTGGGTAATGGATTATCGCAACTTCACCCGGGCGATACAATTCCCATCCCTCTCCCTGATCGACCGAAAGGCCAGCCGTGACCGACCGCCTCTACCTGACCCAGCCGACGCTGGAAGCCGATACCGAAGTGTTGAGCTGCACTCCCCTGGAAGATGGTCGCTACGCGGTCCACCTGGCGGCCACGCCGTTTCATCCGCAAGGCGGCGGCCAGCCCAGCGATGTCGGCTGGCTGGGCGCAATCGAGGTAACGAAGGTCGTGAGCGAAGGCGACGAGATCATCCATTACACCAGCGCGGCCGTAGCAGCCGGCCCGATCCGCGCCAGGGTGGATGCCCAGCCACGGCAGCTGCATGCGCGGCTACATTCCGGTGGGCATGTGATCGGCTATGTGATGGCGCAACTGGGATGGCGCGCCACCAAGGCTCACCACTGGCCAGGGGAAGGTCGTGTCGTCGGCGTCAGCGCCCCCGACGCCGGCGCGCAGGAACTGGAAGCGGCAGAGATCGAACGCCGCTGCAATGCCCTCATTGCCGACGACCTCGCCTGCGCGCTCTCCAGCGAAGGTGGACGCCGCCAGGTCGGTTTCGGCGCCCTGCCCGCCTATCCCTGCGGCGGCACGCATGTGGCGTCACTGGGCGAGATCGGCAGGATCGCCATCCAGTCGGTACGAGTGAAAAAGGGTGAGGCCTCGATCCGCTACGATGTGGTGATCTAAGGCCGTCTTCTACGGCCGCACTCAGTCGTTACCGGCTTCCTCATCCCACTTGCGCAGGGTCGCCAGCTTCTCGCCGATCTTGATCTCCAGCCCACGCGGCACCGGCTGATACCAGCCCGGCTCATCGATGCCATCCGGCAGATAGGTCTCCCCGGCCGCATAGGCATTGGGTTCGTCATGGGCATAACGGTATTCATGCCCATACCCCAATTCCTTCATCAGCTTGGTCGGCGCATTGCGCAGGTGCACCGGCACCTCGCGGCTCTTGTCCTGCTTCACGAAGGCGCGGGCGGCGTTGTAGGCGTTGTAGCCGGCATTGCTCTTGGCCGCCACGGCCAGGTAGATCACCGCCTGGCCCAGCGCCAGTTCGCCCTCGGGACTACCCAGACGTTCGAAGGTCAGCGCGGCGTCGTTGGCGATCTGCATAGCACGGGGGTCGGCCAGGCCGATGTCCTCCCAGGCCATGCGCACGATGCGGCGTGACAGGTAGCGCGGATCGGCGCCGCCGTCCAGCATGCGGGTCAGCCAGTAGAGCGCCGCGTCCGGGTGGGAACCGCGTACCGACTTGTGCAGGGCTGAAATCTGGTCATAGAAATTGTCACCGCCCTTGTCGAAACGGCGGCTGTTCAGGGTCAGCGCATTCTGCAGGAAATCGGCCGTCACCAGCACCGTACCGGTGGTGCGGGCAGCGGTTTCGGTCTGCTCCAGCAGGTTCAGGAAGCGACGTGCATCGCCGTCGGCGTAGCCGATGATGGTGTCGGCGGCCTGCTCGTCGAAGTGCAGTTCACCCAGCGCCTTTTCCTGGGCGCGCTTGAGCAGGAGCCGCAGTTCGTCGTCACTCAGCGACTTGAGCACATACACCTGCGCCCGCGACAGCAGCGCCGAGTTGACCTCGAAGGAGGGATTCTCGGTGGTGGCGCCGATGAAGGTCACCAGGCCGCTCTCGGCGTAGGGTAGCAGCGCATCCTGCTGCGACTTGTTGAAGCGATGGATTTCATCCACGAACAGGATGGTGTGCTTGCCCATGGCCAGGTTCTGCTCGGCCTGCTCCATCGCCGCGCGAATATCCTTGACCCCCGAGAACACCGCCGACAAGGCGATGAATTCGCACTGGAAGGCCGTTGCCGTCAGGCGCGCCAGCGTGGTCTTGCCCACCCCCGGCGGCCCCCAGAAGATCATGGAATGCGGCTTGCCCGACTGGAAGGCCAGGCGCAAGGGCTTGCCTTCGCCCAGCAGGTGCGATTGGCCGATGACCTCGTCCAGTGTCTTGGGACGCAGGGCTTCGGCCAGCGGCGCGGCGGGTTCTTGTGCAAACAGGTCAGCCATGCGAGGGCTCCCCGGCCAGACTGGTTGCGTGGTCCGGCGATGGCGAGCGCATCGGGGCGGTCTCGAAAATCGGTTTCATGTTCTTTCAGGATGCGGGCGCGGCGCCGGATTGCAAGGCGCATTCGCCAAAGGCCGTAGTCTAACGCAGCAGCGGGACGATGAGGGCAGAGGACCGGCAGAGGGCAGCAGGCATCGGGCGCAGGCGTTACAATGCCGCCTGCCCTTTTGACTGCCCACCCCGAATTGCCATGCCCTTCGTCGTCACCGATTCCTGTATCCAGTGCAAGTACACCGATTGCGTCAGCGTCTGCCCCATGGACTGTTTCATGGAGGGGCCAAATTTCCTGGTCATCGATCCGGACGGCTGCATCGATTGTTCCATGTGCGTACCGGAATGCCCGGTCGGGGCCATCTACAACGCCACTGATCTGCCGGCGGCGCTGGCGCACTTCGAGGACCTCAACGCCAAGCTGGCCAGGCAAGCCGGCTGGAAGCCCATCACCCAGGCCAAGGCTCCCCTGCCGGAACATGCGCAATGGAAGGACCGGACCGACAAGCTCCCGCTGCTGCAGATGCCGCCGGCCTGATCCGCCCTCTTCAAAAACCAAACAGCCCCGCAGGCTCGCGCTTGCGGGGCTGTTGCTTTGGAGCGCGGCGGGATCAGTTGTCGAACACGTCCGCGCCCTTGGGGACCACGAAATTGAAGCTGTTGCCCTTCAGCGAGGGGTTCTTCTCGAAGCTGTCGAAAGTCAGCACCGACACCTGGCCGAAGGAATCATGTAATTCCATCGCCACCGGCGTGCCATTCTTCAGGCCGATACCGATGTTGTCGAAGGTGGTATCACGGCTCTTGGGGGTGGCTTGCAGCCATTCCAGGCCATCCTTGTTGCCGGCTTCCTTCAAGGTGAAGTTCTTTTCCAGGTCGTTGCTGCCGAACAGGATCGCGGCCGGGGAAGAACCCAGCGCATTGCCCAGCTTCTTGGTGGTGACCTGGTTCAGGTCCTTGTCGTAGATGAAGAGTTTTTCTCCATCGGCCTGGATCACCTGCTCATAGGGTTTCTGGTAGGTCCAGATGAACTTGCCCGGGCGCGAAAACACGAAGCTGCCACTGGAGGTATTGACTACCTTGGATGTGCCGTTCTCGTTGCGCACCATGCGCTGGGTGAAGCTGCCCTTGGCCGATTGCGTGCTGCTGACGAATTGCTTGAACTGGTCCAGCGCGGCGGCCGAAGCACGGCCCGGCGTGAGCGCGGTGATGGCGATGGCACCGGCCACGGCCAGTGCCGAGAGGCCGGCAGCCATGACCATGCGGCGCAGCTTGAGGTTGAGGGTGCGGGCTTGCGCGGGACGCGAGCGCAAAGCGGTTCTGGAATTGTCCATGTTGTTCGATTCCTTCTTGATTGATCCACCCGGAGGTGGCGGCCGGCGCGAAAGTGGCCGGCCTTCAGGGCGTGGTGGAAGACGTCCGCGACGATGCCGATGCGGGCTTCCTATTCGGCTGCATCCGCGGCACCCGCCGGCACCAGGATTTCACGGTTGCCGTTGGATTGCATGGTGGATACCAGTCCGCTCTGCTCCATCTGCTCCAGCAGGCGCGCGGCACGGTTGTAGCCGATGCGCAGATGACGCTGCACCAGCGAGATCGAGGCCCGGCGATGCTTGAGGACCACGGCCACGGCCTGGTCGTACATCTCGTCGCCTTCGCCGCCACCGGCGCCGGCTGTGGCACCACTGCCACCGCCGTCGGCGTCTTCCAGCACGCCTCCCTCTAGGATGCCCTCGATGTAATTCGGTTCCCCCTGGGATTTCAGGTGTTCCACCACCCGGTGCACTTCATCATCAGAGACAAAGGCGCCGTGCACCCGTACCGGCAGGCCGGTGCCAGGCGGGTTGTAGAGCATGTCACCCATGCCCAGCAAGGTCTCGGCGCCCATCTGGTCGAGGATGGTGCGGGAATCGATCTTGGACGACACCTGGAAGGCGATGCGGGTCGGCACGTTGGCCTTGATCAGGCCGGTGATCACGTCCACCGAGGGCCGCTGGGTCGCCAGGATCAGGTGGATGCCGGCCGCGCGCGCCTTCTGGGCGATGCGGGCGATCAGTTCTTCCACCTTCTTGCCCACCACCATCATCAGGTCAGCCAGTTCGTCGATGATGATGACGATGGTTTCCAGCTGCTCCAGCGGTTCCGGTGCATCCGGAGTGAGGCTGAAGGGGTTGGGGATCTTCTCGCCGCGCTTGTCGGCGTCTGCGATCTTCTGGTTGTAGCCGGCCAGGTTGCGCACGCCCAGCTTGGACATCTTCTTGTAGCGGCGCTCCATCTCTTCCACCGCCCAGTTCAGGGCGTGGCCGGCCTGGCGCATGTCGGTCACCACCGGCGCCAAGAGGTGCGGGATGCCTTCGTAGATCGACAATTCCAGCATCTTGGGGTCGATCAGGATCAGGCGCACCTGGCGCGGCGAGGACTTGTACAGCAACGACAGGATGGTGGCGTTGATGCCGACAGACTTGCCCGAACCGGTGGTACCGGCCACCAGCAGGTGGGGCATCTTGGCCAGGTCGGCCACCACCGGGTTGCCGGCGATGTCCTTGCCCAGCGCCACGGTGAGGCTGGAGTGGCTGTCGTTGTAGACCTTGGAGCCGAGGATTTCGGTCAGGCGCACGATCTGGCGCTTGGGGTTGGGCAACTCCAGGCCCATGTAATTCTTGCCCTGGATGACTTCCACC
>Ga0308159_1003190_pt1 | contig 17100 bp, 15 predicted proteins | sample PhyCR1_FD_201040 | JGI IMG/M metagenome (GOLD analysis project Ga0308159, IMG submission 201040) | Phyllosphere microbial communities from UC Gill Tract Community Farm, Albany, California, United States - DLSLC.R1 | ecosystem: Host-associated > Plants > Phyllosphere > Unclassified | place: USA... | reverse complement strand
GAGGACCAGAGCAACGTCATCCTCGTCACCGCGCAGAAGCGGACGCAGAATATCCAGGATGTGCCGATCGCGATCACGGCGCTGGGTACGGAGAAACTGCGCGAACTGCAGATCAAGGAACTGCAGGATGCCGTGAAGTTCATCCCGTCCGTCACCATCCAGACGGTCCAGCCCGGCTTCAGCCAGGTCTATTTCCGCGGCGTCGCTTCGGGAGAACTGGCCAACCACTCCGCTTCGCTGCCCACCGTCGGGACCTATCTCGACGAAATGCCGATCACCACGATCCAGGGCGCGCTGGATATCCACTCCTACGACATCGCCCGGATCGAGGCGCTGGCAGGACCGCAGGGCACGCTCTACGGCGCCAGTTCGATGGCGGGGACGATCAAGATCGTCACCAACGCGCCGGATTATTCCGGCACTTACGGCGCAGCCGACATGGAACTGAACTCGGTTGCCCACGGCGACATGGGCGGCGTCGCCCAAGGGTTCGTCAACCTCAAGCTGGCCGACAACGCCGCGCTGCGTGTGGTGGGCTGGTATCGCCATGACGGCGGCTACATCGACAATATCGCCGGCAGCCGGACCTACCCCACTTCGGGAATCGTCCAGGACAACGCCGAATTCGTCGAAAAGAACTACAACGACGTGGACACCTACGGCGCCCGCATGGCGCTGGGCATCGAACTGGACGACAACTGGACGATCAGGCCCACCCTGATGGGCCAGGTCCAGAAGACCAGCGGCAGCTTCGCGCAGGAACGCTCGAGCGCAGTGAACAAGAAGCTCCAGACCGTCCAGTACAACCCCGAAAGCAGCAAGGACGAATGGTACCAGGCCGCGCTGACCATCGAAGGCAAGATTTCCAACTGGGACCTCGTGGCCACCGGCGGCATCCTCAACCGCACGGACCACACGGAATCGGATTACTCCGATTACGGATATTTCTATGACGCCCTGGCCAGTTACGGAGAATACTTCAAGGACAACGACGGGAATTACGTCAGCCCCAATCAGTATATCCAGGGCAAGGACAAGTACCATCGCCAGTTCGGCGAACTGCGCATCACCTCGCCGCAGGACAGTCGCATCCGCCTGATGGCGGGGGTCTTTGCGCAGCGCCAGGTGCACCAGATTACCCAGAACTACATCATCGACGATATCGCCGACGACATCACCGTGCCGGGCACCGACAGTGACATCTGGTATACTCGCCAGAAGCGCGTGGACCGCGACTATGCGGCGTTCGGCGAACTCAGCTTCGACATCACCGACAAGCTGACCGCGACTGGCGGCCTGCGCTACTACAAGTACAAGAATTCGCTGGTCGGATTCTTCGGCTACAACAACCCGGGCTACAGCTCCAACCCGGTGTACGAATGCCAGGGTCCCGCGCTCGTCGCCGATGCGCCATGCACCAATCTCAACAAGACGACGTCCGACACCGGCTTCATCCATAAGGCCAACCTGACCTACAAGATTTCGCCCGACTGGCTGATCTACGCCACTTGGTCGCGCGGCTTCCGGCCCGGCGGCATCAACCGGCGCGGCAACCTGCCGCCTTATGGCTCGGACAAGCTCGACAACTATGAATTCGGCTGGAAATCGCAGATCGGTCCGGTCCACTTCAACTATGCGATCTATCGTGAGGACTGGAAGAACATCCAGCTTTCGTTCCTGGGCGCGAACGGCCTGACCGAGATCCGCAACGCCGGCTCGGCTCAGATCTACGGCATGGAATTCGACCTCGGCTACCGCAGCGGCGGTCTCACGCTCAGCGCGGCGGGCAGCTACAACGACGCCAAGATCACCAAGGACTTCTGCCGCGTCGCCAATGCCGCGTTCGACTGCTCGACCCCGGAAGGCAACGAACTGCTCGCGCGGGCCGGCACCAACCTGCCGATCACCGCCAAGTTCAAGGGCAATGCGCTGGCCCGCTACGAATTCCCGCTCGGTGACTGGCAGGGCCACATCCAGGGTGCGGTCAACTACATCGGCAAGCGTCGCTCCGACCTGCGTGCCGCCGAAAACACCATCAAGGGCGAATTTGGGGCCTATACCACCGCAGACTTCAGCATCGGTGTGAAGAATGCCACGTGGCGCTTTGAAATATATGCGAATAACCTGTTCGACAGCAACGGCGTGATCAACAGTTCGGTCCAGTGCCTCGAAACCACGTGCGGCGATCCCACCGGGTTGAGCAGTACCGGCGGCGTGTTCTACGATTATGTGATCAGGCCGCGGGTCATCGGCCTCAAGGTCGGCAAGGACTTCTGAACCCGGATCGTCGGCGGATGCGCGATTTTGCCTCGCATCCGCCCCGTCGCCATGATTAACTCTCCGGCACGGGTTTTCCGGGGGGCGCGCAGGTTTGAGCACACAGGGTGATCCGGCTTCGCGCCATAGGCCGTTTGGATTGTGGACGGCCATCGCCATGGTCGTGGGCACGATGGTGGGAGCGGGCATCTTCGTGCTTCCGGGGCAATTCGCGCCTTACGGATGGACCGGGGCGGCGGCCTGGGCCGCGGCGGGCCTGGGCGCCATGACGATCGCGCTGGTACTGGCGGACCTCGTGGCCTTTCGGCCCGAGCAACCCAGCCTGCTGGCGCTTTGCGGCGATGTCCTGGGTCCTGCCATGGGCGTCATGATCGCCTGGAGCTACTGGATTTCGATCTGGGTCAGCAATGCGGTGATCGCCACGGCCGCCGCCGGTTATCTGGCCGCCTTCGTTCCGCCGATAGGCCAGTCCCCGCTGCGCATCGCTCTGGGCGGTATCGCCATCGTCATCGCGCTGACGGTCGCCAACTTGCGCGGTCCCGGCACCGCCGGACGCATCCAGGTCGTGACCACGATACTCAAGCTGCTGCCGCTGGTCGTCATCCTCATCATTCTTGCGGGCCTTCTCCTCGGCACGGGCGAGGCATTCTCCCGCTATCCTCACGTCCCGTTCGACTTCGGTTCGCTGACCCCGGCGCTACCGCTGGCCTTCTATGCGCTGCTGGGCTTCGAAAGCGCCACGCTGATGACCGAGTTGGTCCGCGACCCCGCACGCAATGTCGCCCGTGCCGTCATCGGCGGACTGGCGATCACCACCTTGGTCTACTACCTGGTGTGCACCGGCATCGTCATGGCGCTACCGGCTGATCGCCTTGCGCTGTCGCCGATGCCGATGGCCCTGTTCGTGGAGCAGTTCATCGGCATCGGCCCGGCGATGGTGCTGGCCCTGTTCGCGGTGATCGCCGCTATCGGCAGCCTCAACGGACTGATCCTGCTGCAAGGCGAAATCCCCCATTCGCTGGCGCGCAGTGGCCTGCTGCCCGGCTGGATGGCGACGACCAACCGCCACGGCGTGGCCGCTGCGCCGCTGATACTGGCAAGCGCCCTGACTTTCGTGCTGATGATTGCCGGAGCCACGCGTTTCGGCGGAGGCGTGCTCGATTTTCTGCTGCGCCTCACCGCATCGGTGAGCATATGGTTCTACTTCGGAGCCTGCGTGGCCGCGCTGATCCTGCGCCGACGCCGGCTGCTGGCGGCGGCGGGCATCGTGTTTTCCGGCTGGCTGTTCTACAGTACCGGCCTCGAGGCCGGCGGATGGGGGCTTGCCCTGATGCTGCTGGGCCTGCCGGTGCATTTCGCCGCGAAGCGCACGGTCGTCCGCGCTGCCTGATCAGCCGATCAGCGCATCCAGCCATGTCTCGACCAGCCCTTCCGCCTCCAGTGGCGTGAACGGCGCCTTGCCCAGGCTCAGTTCGAGCCACAGCCCGTCGATAAGCGCGGTCAGCGCGACGGCCGCCAGCCGCGCATCCGCGATACCGGGCCGCAGCGCGAGGATCAGCTCCTCGATACCGGCACGAAATTCGCCGTAGATTTGGCCGTGGAGCAAAGCGATCCCGTCATCCGAAGGCGTCATGCTCCAGAATGCCAGCCACGTCGCCAGCAGTTCGGGATCGGCGATCGGCGCACGGAAACTGGCGGTGAGGTAGGCTAGCAGCCGGCAGCGCGGGTCCGCTCCGGCCGCCGTGACTGCATCTTCCAGAGCATGGGACACGCGGTTTCCGGTCCAGCGGTAAGCCTCGGCGATCGCCTCCGACACGCCTGCGAAGTAGTGCCGCAACAGACCGGGCGAAACCCCCGCCTCCGCACAGATCGCCCGGACCGAAGTTCCCGCCACGCCGCGATGGGCAAGGCACCGCGCGGTCGCTTCGACAAGGCTCTGGCGGCGGTCTTCGGGATCGGCCCGCCGAAATGATTGATGCTCGCTCATGATCTTGTTATACGATCGTATAGCAAGGAGCCCCGGATGGCAACGAAGGCTGTCGAACATACCATGACCGACCCGCTGGACGGCTGGAGCCTGCCGGCCTGGACTTACTCCGATGCCGATTTCTTCGAGGCGGAAAAGGAGCGCGTCTTTGCTTCCAGCTGGCAGGTAGTCTGCCATGAGAGCGACGTTCCAGCGCCCGGCGACTGGCACACGCTGGAATACCTCGACGAAAGCGTCATCGCCGTGCGCGGGGCCGACCGCGTGCTGCGCGCCTTCACCAACGTATGCCGCCATCGCGGCTCACGGCTGGTCGACGGCGCCAGCGGATGCGCGAAGAAGCTGGTATGTCCGTACCACGCCTGGGTCTACGAATTGGACGGCCGCCTCTCCGGCGTGCCGGACAGCGCCAGCTATCCCGCCTTCGACCGTGCCCGCCACGGCCTGTCGCCGGTCCAGATCGAGGTCTGGCGCGGGTTCGTGTTCGTGCGTCTGGTCGATGATGGCGGCCCATCGGTGGCCCAGATGATGGCGCCTTACGAGGCCATGGTCGCCCCCTATCGCTTCGAGGAACTGCGGGCGCTGGGCCGCGTCACCTTGCGCCCGCGCGCGGTGAACTGGAAGAACATCGGAGACAACTACTCGGACGGCCTGCACATCCCCGTCGCCCATCCCGGGCTTACCCGGCTGTTCGGCCGCAGTTACGGCGTCGAGGCGCAGGCCAGCGTCGACCGCATGTGGGGCGATCTGATGGAAACGCCCTCGCACAACTGGTCGGAGCGGATGTACCAGAAACTGCTGCCGCCCGTGCCCCATCTACCCGCGGACCGGCAGCGCCACTGGCTCTATTTCAAGCTGTGGCCCAACGTCGCCTTCGACATCTATCCCGATCAGGTCGACTTCATGCAATGGCTGCCCGTCAGCCCGACCACCAGCCTGATCCGTGAAATCAGCTACGCCCTGCCCGACGTCCATACGCCCGAGGAATCGCGCCGCGAGATGAAGGCCGCCCGCTATCTCAACTGGCGCATAAACCGGCAGGTCAACACCGAGGACACCGAACTGATCGGCCGTGTCCAGGCCGGCATGGCCTCGCGCAGTTTCTCGATCGGGCCGCTGTCCGACAAGGAAGTGTGCCTGCGCCATTTCTGCGCCCGCATGCGCGCCATCATTCCCGAGGCGCGCTCCGAGCATCGCCCGACCCCCGGCTGGAGCCAGAACCGATGACCACCAGATACGACGCGATCATCATCGGCGCCGGCCACAATGGCCTGACCTGCGCCTTCTACCTCGCCCGCGCCGGGCTCAAGGTGCGCGTGCTGGAGCGCCGCGACGTGGTGGGCGGCGCGGCGGTGACGGAGGAGTTTCACCCGGGCTTCCGCAATTCGGTCGCCAGCTATACCGTCAGCCTGCTGCAGCCCAAGGTCATCGCCGACATGCGCCTGGCCGAACATGGCTACCGCGTGATCGAGCGCCCGATCAGCAACTTCCTGCCGCAGGAAGACGGCGGCTATCTCAAGCTGGGCGGCGGCCTGGAGCGGACGCAGGCGGAATTCCGCCGGTTCTCGCCGCACGATGCCGACGTGCTGCCCGCCTATTACGAAGCCCTCGAAGGCGTGGCCGAGGTGCTGCGCGACCTTGCGCTGAAAACCCCGCCCGAAGCCGGCGGCGGCTGGCGTGCCCTGATCGACGCCGCCTTGCAGGGCCGCAAGCTCGCCGGGCTGTCGATCGAGGCGCAGCGCGACGTGCTCGACCTGTTCACCAAGTCGGCGCGCGGACTGCTCGACGGCTGGTTCGAAAGCGAGGCGGTCAAGGCCGCCTTCGGGTTCGACGCAGTGGTCGGCAACTACGCCTCGCCCGATACGCCCGGCAGCGCTTACGTGCTGCTTCACCACGTCTTCGGCGAGGTTAACGGCAAGAAGGGCGCATGGGGCCACTCGGTCGGCGGCATGGGCACGATCACCCAGATCATGGCCAAGGTCTGCCGTGACCTCGGTGTGGAGATCAGTCTCGAAGCGCCGGTGGATCAGGTGCTGGTCGATGGCGGCAAGGTAGCCGGCGTGCGCCTCGAAAGCGGCGAGGAAATCGCCGCACCGCGTGTGATCGCCAACGTCGGGCCCAAGCTGCTCTACGGGAAAATGATCGCCGCCAGCGACCTGAACGCCGATTTCGCGCGCCGGATGAAGGGCTTCAAGGCCGGCAGCGGCACGTTCCGCATGAACGTCGCCCTATCCGAATTGCCGCGCTTCACCTGCCTGCCCGAACCGGGCGAGCATCACCGTTCGGGTATCATCATCGCGCCCACGCTCGATTACATGGACCGCGCCTTCACCGACGCCAGGCAGCATGGCTGGTCGCAGCGGCCGATCGTCGAAATGCTCATTCCCTCGACCATCGACAACAGCCTCGCGCCCGAGGGGCAGCACGTAGCCAGCCTGTTCTGTCAGCAGTTCGCGCCCGAACTTCCCGGCGGCAGGGACTGGGACTTGGAGGAGGACAAGGCGGCCGACGCGATCATCGACACCGTCGAAGCCCATGCCCCCGGCTTCCGCGCCTCGATCCTGGGCCGGCAGGTGCTCAGCCCCAAGGGCCTCGAGCGCAAGTTCGGGCTGGTGGGCGGCGACATCATGCATGGCAACCTGACACTCGACCAGATGTGGTCGGCGCGCCCGGTGCTGGGTCACGGCGCCTACCGGGGGCCGATCAAGGGGCTCTACATGTGCGGTGCGGGCAGCCACCCCGGCGGCGGCGTAACCGGCGCGCCGGGCCACAACTGCGCGCATGAGGTGATCGCCGACAAGGGCCGCTTCGGGCGCTTTCGCTAGCGCGAGAAACGGCCCTGGGTTGCTTCACTAGGCAGCTTGAACAAATTCCCGGGAATACAATCTTCGGCATCCGGACGTATCTGCTTTATCCCACACAATCGAACGGGCGCACGATTCCACGCCCCGTCGCCCCCGCGAACGCGGGGGCCCCGCTTGTTGGCGGAGGCGACGGCAGTGCGATGCGAAACAAGTGGAAAAAAGCTCTCGACCAATCACGATCGAATTTGTCCACGCAGCCTAAGCTCGCAACGACGCTTCAATGTCTGAAAGCCCGAGCCCGCTTACTCCCCGGTCAGGAAAGGCTGGACGCGAAGGCGCGGGAAGACCTCCTCCACCGGCTTGATATCGGGCAGCACGTAAACGACGCCGCCCTTCTTTTGGAACAGCGGGCGGACGTTCCTGGTGAAAAACGGCAGTGAAACGTTGATGCAGCCGAAGGTTATCCGGTTGTCGTCCGAAGTGGGCGAACGCAGCCGCTCCTGGCGGCGCTCCTTCTTCGTGCCCTTGGGGACGGGATGGAGCGCGACGGAGGTGGCGTAGTCCACCCAGAGCACTTTCTGGTTGCCGGCGGCCAGCCCGAACTTCGCGACGAAGCGCCCCGCGGGCGTCGTCTTCTCGGCGGGTCCTATTTCGGCGAGGTTCTTGCCGCCGATGCCCGGAGTGGCGTCGTCGCCCAGAGCGATCCCGACGAGCACCGGCGTGCGGCCGATCTGCTTGCCCTGCGCATCGAAAAGGAAAAGCGAAGCGGTCTTCTTGTCGATGATCGCGTAAGGGAGCTTTCGATTGTCCTGAGACCCGGCGATCCAGCCGGCGACGCGCGCGGCGTCCGGAGACCAGTCTTCGTTCTGTTCGATGCCGGGGGGCGGTCCTGGCGTTTGAATATTCTCGGCTGCCCGTGCAGGCACGGATACGTTCAGCGCGAGACCTGCAAGCGCCAGGACGGCATAATTCATCGATTCAAAAACTCGAATGGTCATCGCCGACATTGTTAGCGTCGGCGTGCTGGATCGCAATCAAGGCATTCAGGATTTGGTGGTTTCCGCAGGTCAGTTACGGGCGCGGCGCTGCTTTTCTGCGAGACGCTGCTCGACGCTGTCGACGCGGCCGTTCAGCTGGTCGAGGCGCTGGGTGTTGTTCTGTGCCTGTCCGGAAGCCGCCTGCGCTTCGGCAAGGGCCTGCTTCGCGGTGCCGTCCGTCGTCTGCAGCCTGGTGTCGAGGCCGTCGATGCGCTGGTTCACCGTGGCGATCTGGTCTCTGACGAACCCCTTGGTGGCACAGCCGCCCAGGCCCATCGAACCGGCCAGGATCACGGCCGCAGGGGCGAGTTTCATGAAAGTCGGGGACATCGTTTTCTCCTAATGCTCAATCAAGCAATTCGGAACAAGCCGAGTCGCCCCGCTTGAACAACGGGATTCTGTCCGGTTGTGCTTCCGCTCGGGCAGGCGGAAAAGAGTATTCGACTGGTCGTAACTGCCTTTCGTCTTGCCGACCAATCTTACCGGACCGTCACCCCGCCCTTCATCACATGAGAGACGCTTTCGAGGACGCGCACATCGGCTAAAGGGTTTCCTTCGACTGCGATCATGTCGGCAAACCTCCCCGGCGATATCGAACCGAGTTCGCCTTCGTGCCCGATCAGCTTGGCCGCATCGATCGTGGCCGCGCGGATCGCCTGCGCGGGCGTCATGCCGTAGCGCACCATATAGGCGAACTGGCGCGCATTCAGGCCATGGGGATAGACGCCCGCATCGGTGCCGAATGCCAGCTTCACGCCCAGCCTGACTGCCTTGGCGAAGCCGTCGCGCTGTGCCTGCGTGGTCTCGCGGTTCTTGCGCAGGTATTCCTCGGGCCAACCTTCGCGGGTGCCCTGCTGGTCGATTCAGTCGCCGTCGTAGACGTCCATGACCAGCCAGACGCCGGCCTTCTTCGCCATGGCGAGGCCCTCGTCGTCGATCAGGCTGGCATGCTCGACGCTGTGGACGCCGGCGCGGATCGCCGCCTTGATGCCTTCCGCCCCGTGGGCGTGCGCGGTGGAGTAGCTGTTGTGGGCTTTCGCAACCTCGACGACGGCGCGCATCTCGTCACCAGTCAGTTCGACCTTGCCGGGCTCGGTGCCGATGGCGAGGACGGCGCCGGTGGCGATCATCTTGATGAAGTCGGCGCCGTGGGCCAACAGATATTCCGTCCGCTCGCGTGCTTCTCCGGCATTGCGCACGACGCCGAGGCGCATGTCGGGGGGGAGTTCGTCGTTGGGAACCACCCCGTTGAGTTCGCCGCCGCCGCCGGGCGTGGTGATATAGGCTCCGGCGACGTACATCCGGGGGCCCGGCACCATGCCGCCGGCGATGGCGTCGCGCAGGGCGACGTCGGTAAGGCCGCGATAGGTGCCGACATCGCGCACCGTGGTGAAGCCGGCCTCCAGCGTGACCCGCGCATTATGCGCCCCGATCAGCGCGGTAGCCTGCGGCGAGGTCTTGAGCGGCGCGGCCACGTCCGCGCTCTGGCCGGTATCGACGAGGTGCGTATGCAGGTCGATCAGCCCGGGCAGCACGGTATAGGCCGACCAGTCGACAGCCTCCGCTCCGGCCGGCGGCGCGGTGCACGTTTCGATCCGGGATATCCGCTCGTTCTCGACGAGCACGCACTGACCGGTCTTCGCCGTGCCGGCGGACACGTCGACCAAGCGGCCCGCGGTGACGTAGACCGTCCGTGCCGAAGCTGGCGCTGCCACGCCCGTGAGCGCCAGCGCGGCGATGATCGCGGCCGCCTTCACTTGGCGCTCAGGTCCTTGAGCAGGCTGAGGTAATAGGTCACGCCGGGGCTGACGTTGAGCAGCGGGACACGCTCGTTCAGTCCGTGCGCGAACTCGTCCGATTCCTTGATCATCGATGCGCTGGCGCCGTAGCTGGGCACGCCCAGCGCCCGGTACCACATTGAATCCGAGGCGCCCGAAGACTGCGTGGGGATGATCGGCACCGGGCCCCACGCCGCCGTCACCGCCTTGCGCGCGGCCGCTACGAATTCAGGGCGCATCGGCGAGGCCGGGGCCTCTACCGATTCGTCGCCGGTCGCGTCGCTGAATTTCGCGGCGGGCGTAGCCGCCACTTTCTCCAGTTCGGCCATGATCTCGGCGCGGGAGTGGCCGGGGAAAATCCGGCAGTTGACGTTGGCGGTGGCGCTCTGCGGCAAGGCGTTCGGGGCATGCCCGCCCGAGATCATGGTGGGAACGCAGGTCGTGCCGATGCGCCCGGCCGTGGCCGGATTGGCACGCAACACCGCCAGCGCCGCCGCATCGTCGGTATTGGCCACGAAGGCCTTCATCGCGGCGGCGAGCCCGGGATCGGGCTCGATCTTCGCGGCCTGGGTCCAGTATTCGCGGGTGATGTCGTTGAGTTCGGGCTTGAAGTGATACGCCCCGATCCGGGCCATCGCCTCCGAAAGCTGGACGATGGCATTTTCCGGGCGGGGCGCCGAGCTGTGCCCGCCGGGATTGGTGACGACGACCTTGTAATCCATGTACGTCTTCTCACCGCCCTGCCAGCTCCAGAACAGCGGCTTGCCGGTCTTCTCCGAAAGGGTGCCCGAGGCGCCGTCGATGTTGAGCACGATCCCGGCGTTCTTCAGGCGCTGCGCGATCACCTTGGAGGTGTCCATGGTGGTCTCCTCGTCGCCCGAATAGGCGATGACGATGCTGCGCCGGGGCTTGTACCCCTCGCGCCGCAGCTCGATCACCGAGGAAAGCGCCAGCGCGGCCTCGAACTTGGTGTCGCTGGAACCGCGCCCGTAAAGGTAGCCGTTCTCGACCACGGGAGTGAAGGGATCGCGCTCCCAGTCGGCCGGCTTGGCCTCGACCACGTCCATGTGCGCGGACAGGACCACGGGGCCCAGCGAAGGGTCGCTGCCTTTCCACGTGGCGATGAGATAGGCGGTATCGTCGAGCGGCACGATCTCGATGTCGGCGGCGTCCCAGCCCGCCTTGACCAGCGCGTCGCGGAAAAGCTGCGCCACTTGCGGGGTCTTGTTTCCGGGGCCCCGAACCGATCGCAGCGCGATGGCCTGCTTCGCCAGGTCCAGCACCTGCTTATCCGCCTGGGGATGGCCCTTGGCCTGGACGGCGGTGGAGGCCAGCAGGCTGGCGCCAAGAGCGACCAGGACCGGAAAAGTGCAGCGCATGAAACAAGCCCCTGACAGTTGCGACTAAACGCGCATCCTGTCCGCGCGAGCGCCGCCGCGCAAGAAGGCTGAGGGGTAAAGTGGTGCGCCCGACGGGATTCGAACCCATGGCCCCCAGATTAGGAATCTGGTGCTCTATCCGGCTGAGCTACGGGCGCACGCAGGGCGGGTCCTAGCTTGCGCAAACCCGCTTGGCAATCGCCCGAAAGCCGGAACAATGCGGTTCAGTTTGCCTTTTCGGGTGGGACGACCGGAAACGGCAGTGGCATCACGCCGATGCCTTCTTCCAGAAGCTCCTTGGCCTGCGCGAGGGTGGTCTGGCCGTGGATGGTTTCGGTGTCGCGCTCGCCGTAGTGCATGGCGCGCGCGTCGTCGGCGAAGCTTTCTCCCACGAAGCGCGAGGACTTGAGCGCTTCGGCCTGCATCTTCGCCAGCGCCTGGATCATCTCGGCCGCCTGCGGAGGCAGGGGCGCATTGGCCAGCGCAGCAGGTTTGCGGGCGGCCGGAACGTCCGGAGCCGGCCGGGGAGGCAGCGGGCGGGCGGGCGCCGTCTCGGGCAGCTGATTGCCTTTTCGGGCGAGGCGCGGGGCCTGCACCGCCTTGCCGACATCCGCCGAACCACACTGCGGGCAAGATACCAGGCCCCGCTCCTGCTGGCGGGCGAAATCGTCCGAGGACTTGAACCAGCCCTCGAATCGATGCTGCCACTCACGGCATTCCAGGTCGTAGACGATCATGCCCGGCCTATTTGGCGATGGTGCGGCGGTTGGCAAGGCTGGGCAACTGCGCCCTTACGCTGGCGATCCGGTCGGCGTCGATATCGACGAAGCCCAGACTGGTGCCGGCCCCTGCCCCATCGGCGCCGCCGAGGTCGAGCAGGACTTCGCCCCAGGGATCGATGGCGAGCGAATGGCCATAGGTCTCTCGTCCGTCCTCGTGCCGGCCCGCCTGCGCTGCGGACAGGACATAGGCGCTGGCTTCCACCGCGCGGGCGCGCTGGAGGAGGTGCCAGTGGGCCTTGCCGGTCGGGACGGTAAAGGCGGCGGGAATGGCCACGATATCACAGCCGGCCCTGCCCAGCGCCTCGAACAGCGCCGGAAAACGGACGTCGTAGCAGATCGCCAGACCGAGGCGGCCGAGTGGCGTTTCCACCGTCACGACCTCGTCACCGGCAGCATAGGCGTTGGATTCGCGCCAAGTTTCCCCGGTCGAGAGATCGACGTCGAACATGTGCATCTTGTCGTAGCGGGCGCGTATCTCGCCCTTGTCGTCGATGACGAAGGCGCGGTTCGCCCACTTGCCGCCGTCGCTGCCGGCGATCGCCAGCGAGCCGAGGTGGACCCAGATCCCCTCGCGCCGCGCCGCATCGCGTGCCGCGGCAAGGACCACGTCGTCCGTTTCATCGCGGATCGAGTCCCGCGCCCGCTCGCGGTTGCGGTCGAGCAGGCCGGACATCTCCGGCGTGAACAGCATCGCCGCGCCGCCCGCCCGCGCCTCGGCCATCGCCGCGACGATGACGGCGGCGTTCGCCTGCGGATCGATGCCGGTCGTCATCTGCAGCAGCGCGGCGCGGGCCATGTGCGTCAGAGCCCGAGGATGGCGTCGAGCTTGCCCTCGCGGTCAAGCGCGCTGATGTCGTCGAAGCCGCCATAGGGCTTGGCATCGACCAGGACCTGGGGAACGGTGGCGGCGCCGGGAACCCGCTCGACCATCTCGGCGCGCTTGGGGCCGCCCATGGTCACGTCGTATTCCTCGTAGGCGACACCCTTGCCGTCGAGCAGCGACTTGGCGGCGACGCAGTAGGGGCAGCCCCACTTGGTGTAGATCTCGATCCTGGGCTGGCTCATGCTTGGCTCCTTAACGAACTTCGGTCGGCTGGTGCGGCCTTGAAGGCAGCGGCCCTTGAAAGGGAGGGCCGCTAACATATCTAGTGTGTCGAGTCATGGCCCGCCATGGGGATGGCTCGATCACCGAGGCGCCGGGTTGCCGGGCCTCATCCACGAAGATTGCTCATCCGAGGATTTTTGTCATGAACCGTATCGATTTTTCGCCCTACCGCCGCACCATGGTCGGTTTCGACCGTTTGTTCGACATGATCGAAAACCAGGGCCGCGCGCAGGCAGGCGACAAGTATCCCCCCTTCAATATCGAGCGCCGCGGCGCCGATGCCTATCGCATCACGCTCGCCATCGCGGGCTTCAAGCAGGCCGACATCGACATTACCGCGCAGGCCAACCTGCTGGTGGTCAAGGGCAACAAGCCGGACGAGACCGCTGAGGGCGAATACCTGCACGTCGGCATCGCCCAGCGCGGCTTCGAACGCCGCTTCGAGCTTGCCGACTACGTGCGCGTCGATGGCGCCGACCTTGCCGACGGACTTCTCGTGATCGATCTCGTGCGCGAGGTTCCCGAAGCGATGAAGCCCAAGAAGGTGGCGATCGGTGGCAACCGGCTGACCGTGGTGGAAACCGGCACCGGCGAAGATACCGCCGCCGCCTGAGCCGCCGCCTCAATCTTTCAACGGGGGACGGTCCGGATCGCCGGGCCGTCCCCTTTGTCTTGTCCGGTTGCATCCCGCGCATCTGCTTCGCCGAAATTTTCTCTGGCCGGCATGCCCCGCCCGCTCTAGCCGCGCAGCTTTATCCGGGAGTGCGCGCCCTTGACCTCGATCCTCGGGATCGTCCTGCCGATCTTCGCCCTGATATTCGCCGGCTGGCTGGTGCGGCGGATCGGCGTCATGGGGCCGCAGGCGACCAGCGAACTCAATCGTTTCGTGGTCTACCTCGCCCTGCCCGCGCTCCTGTTCGAGATCGTCGCGAAATCGAGCTGGCAGGAATTGTGGCAACCGCATTTCGTCGCCGTCGTCACGCTGAGCACGGCTGCGGTATTCGCCCTCACCTTACTGCTCCACGCCCGCCGCAGCGGTTTCGACGCCGATGCCCCGGTGCTGGGCCTGGCGACGGCCTATCCCAATACCGGCTACCTCGGCTTCCCGCTGCTGCTGGCGGCGCTCGGGCCTTCGAGCAACACCCTGACGCTGATCGCGACGATCATCGTCGCCTGCGTGCTGTTCGCGCTGGCCATCGTCATGATCGAGGTGCGCCTCCACGTCGGCAGCCACCCCTTGCGGGTCGCGGTCAAGGTGGTGAAGTCGCTGGCGAAGAACCCGCTGATCGCAGCGCCGGTGATCGCGGCGTTCTTCCCCGCGACGGGGCTGGCGGTGCCGCATCCGGTCGAAGTATTTCTGAAACTGCTGGGCGGCGCCGCATCGCCGGCCGCTCTGGTCGGTCTCGGCCTGTTTCTCGCGCAGGAGAGGCCCAGGGGCGAGCATGGCAATGCCGGCCTGACCGGGACGCTGGTGGCGCTCAAGCTGCTGCTGCACCCGGCCCTGGCCTGGCTGCTGGCGACCACGCTATTCCCGCTCTCTGCCCCGGCGCGCCATGCGGCGGTGCTGCTGGCCATGCTGCCGACCGGCACCGGGCCTTTCATGCTGGCCGAGTTCTACGGCCGAGAGGCGAGCGTCACGGCGCGGGTGATCCTCGTCTCCACGGTGCTGTCGATCGCGACGATCTCGGTCTACCTGACGACCATCGGCTGATCCCGCACCCTTGGATTCAGGGCTGCAGGGCTACGACGCGCCCTTCGTCCGCGGACACCAGCGCGGCCTCGATCACTTCCTGTACGGCGAGGATTTCGTCGAGCCCTGCCGGCGCCGGGCCCGCCCCAAGGCAGGCCTGCGCCATCATCGCATAGAAGCGCTCCTGCGAGCCGCGAGGCGCGGGGATCGTCTGCACCCCGCCCTCACCGTCGTGATGGACGAGAGGGTCAGGATCGAGGCCCCATGCCGCATCGCCGGGACGCAGGCCCGCGACCGACTGCGCTTCCTGCGGGTCCAGCTCCTGCTTGATCAGCGTGCCGCCGGTGCCGTGGACACGAAAGCGCGGTTCGCCGCCGGCTACGCACATGCCCGCATGCAGGATCACGCGCATGCCAGGATAGCGAAGCACGACATGGGCGAAGTCGGGCGAGCCGCTGCCTTCGCGCAAGGCGGCGATGTCAGCGCTTACCGCCTCGGGACGGCCGAACAGCGCCAGTGCCTGGTCGACGAGATGCGGGCCCAGATCGTACCACACGCCCGAGCCGGGGCTGCCGTCCTCGCGCCAGCGTTCGCGCACGTGGGGGCGGAAGCGGTCGAAATGCGATTCGAAGTGGACGACGCGGCCGACCAGTCCTTCCTCGATCGCGGCGCGGACGGCGAGGAAATCGGTGTCCCAGCGGCGATTGTGGAAGACGCTGAGGGTAAGGCCCCGTTCCCGTGCCAGCGCCGCGAGGTCGCGGGCCGAAGCAAGGTCGAGCGTGAAGGGCTTTTCGACGACGACATGGCGCCCCGCCTCCAGCACCTGCCGGGCAAGGGCCGCGTGGGTGCCGCTGGGCGTGGCCACGACGACGAGGCCGATCGCCGGGTCCGCCAGCAGCGCATCGACGCCGGACACGATGCCCACGCCATCGACCGGCGAGACCGCGCCGGCCTTGCGATCAACGATGGCCCGCAGTTCGAGCTGTTCGCAGGCCTGGATATAAGGCGCGTGGAAAACCCGCGTCGCCATCCCGTTGCCAATGATGCCGACGCCGATCCTGTTCACGGCGGCGGCCTCAGACCAGTCGCGCCTGGCGCAGTGCCGCAGCGACGAAGCCCGAGAACAGCGGGTGCGGATTGAACGGACGCGACTTGAGCTCCGGGTGGAACTGCACGCCGACGAACCACGGGTGGTCCGGACGCTCGACGATCTCGGGCAGCAGGCCATCGGGCGACATGCCGGAGAAGATCAGGCCGCCGCCTTCCAGCGCCTCGCGGTAGGCGCCGTTCACCTCGTAGCGGTGGCGATGGCGCTCGCTGATCTCCTCGGAGCCGTAGATCGCGGCGACGTGGCTGTTGGCCGAAAGCTTCGCGGGATAGGCACCCACGCGCATCGTGCCGCCAAGGTCGCCGCCCTCGGCGCGGGTCTGGAGGCCGTCCTTGGTCATCCATTCGGTGATGATACCGACGACCGGCTCATCGGTCGGGCCGAATTCGGTGGAACTGGCCTTGGCGATGCCCGCCGAGCGCGCACCTTCGATGCAGGCCATCTGCATGCCGAGGCAAATGCCGAAGAACGGCACGCCGCGTTCGCGCGCGAAGCGGACCGAGGCGATCTTGCCTTCGGTCCCACGCTCGCCGAAGCCGCCGGGCACGAGGATGCCGTGCAGCGGTTCGAGCGCGGCGGCGATCTCGGAATCCGCCTTTTCGAAGATTTCCGCGTCGATCCAGCGGATGTTGACCTTGACCCGGTTGGCCATGCCGCCGTGGACCAGCGCTTCGTTGAGCGACTTGTAGGCGTCCTGCAGGCCGACGTACTTGCCGACGACGCCGATCGTCACTTCACCCTCGGGGTTCTGGTAGCGGTCGGTGATGTCGTCCCAGCGGCCCAGGACGGGCGCCTTGGCCTGCTCGGCCATGCCGAAGTGGTGGAGCACCTCGGCGTCGAGGCCCTCGCGGTGGTACTGCAGCGGGACGGCGTAGATGTTCGGCGCGTCGAGCGCCTGGATCACCGCCTGCGGGCGCACGTTGCAGAACAGCGCGATCTTGCGGCGCTCGCTCTCGGGCAGTTCGCGGTCGCAGCGGCACAGCAGGATGTCGGGCTGGATGCCCAGGCCGGTAAGTTCGCGCACCGAGTGCTGCGTGGGCTTGGTCTTCAGTTCGCCGGCAGCGGCGATGTAGGGGACCAGCGTGACGTGGACGAAGCAGGTCTGCTCACGGCCCATTTCGTTGCGCAGCTGGCGCATCGCCTCGACGAAGGGCAG